>ENA-OOKA01000089-OOKA01000089.1-human-skin-metagenome-genome-assembly--contig:-NODE-89-length-32130-cov-6.674981_pt1 | contig 32130 bp, 20 predicted proteins | sample MGYA00248825_ERZ500995 | MGnify/ENA primary metagenome ERZ500995 (study PRJEB25958, sample SAMN03398540) | human skin metagenome | study: EMG produced TPA metagenomics assembly of the Human Skin...
GTAGCGCCCGATCTCCATCTCCTTCGCCGCGAGATGGTCGAAGGCGAGGTCGAACTTGAGGATCGACGAGCGGGCGTATTCGCTGTCGGGATAGGTCTCGATCACGTCGCGCAGGCCCTGCAGCGCCTGGAAGGTCAGGCCCTGGTCGCGGCCGACCTCGTCGATCTGGTCGTAGTAGCTGAGCGCCAGCAGGTACTTGGCATAGGCCTCGTCCTGGTCGCCCGGATAAGTGTCGATGAACCGCTGGGCGGCGCCGCGCGCCTCTTCGTACTGGCGCGCGCGGTGATGGCTGAAGGCCTGCATGATGAGCGCGCGCTTGGCCCATTCTGAATAGGGATACAGCCGCTCGATCTCGCTGAAGTAGTAGATCGCGCTTTCAGGGTTGCGGGTGTTTTCCAGCTCGTATTCGCCGCGCTTGTAGATCTGCTCGGCGGTGAAGTTCTCGACCGGGGGGCGCGCGCCGGTGGCCGGGCGGGAGCCGTTGCCGCAGGCGACCAGCGTTGCCACCGTCAGGATCAGGGCACCGCGCCGGGCTGCCGATTTCAAGCCTGCCATACCGATCCTGCCTGTCACTGAGCGTCCGCCGCCGCCGACCCATCGCGCGGCTCGGCTGTCCCTAGCACACATACCAAGGGGGCGCAAAAGCGCAAACCGCTTGGCGATTTCCTGTTTGCGGGCAAATGGCTGGCGGCCCCGCGACGCGGCTGCGCGGCGGGGTCGACGAGCGCCGGCGCGACGAGCTCATCGAGCGCTTCGACCTCGATCCCAGGAAGAAGGGGCGGACGTATTCGAAGGGCAACCGGCAGAAGGTCGCGCTCATCTCCGCGCTCGCCTCGAACGTCGAGCTCCTCCTCCTCGACGAGCCCACGGCGGGTCTCGACCCGCTCATGGAGGCCGTCTTCCAGGAGTGCATCCGGGAGGCGAAGGAGCAGGGACGCACCGTGCTCCTCTCGAGCCACATCCTCGCCCAGGTCGAGGCGCTCGCGGACCGGGTCTCGATCATCCGGGCGGGCAGGATCGTCGAGAGCGGTTCGCTCGCCGATCTCCGGCACCTCTCGCGCACGACGGTGACCGTGCAGGTCGTCAAGGACATCCCCGAGCTGACGAGGATGTCCGGCGTCCACGACCTCGTCCGCGAGGGACGCCAGCTGCACTTCAGCGCCGACACCGCGCAGCTGCCCGGCATCATGCGGGCACTCGGCGAACACGACATCGAGTCGCTCACGGCCACCCCGCCGACGCTCGAGCAGCTGCTGCTGCGCCACTACGGAACGGAGGAGTCATGACCACCACTCGTCTGCTCGCCGCCGACGACCCTCGTGCGGACAAGCGCACGCCCGCGCACCGCGACCATCCGGCCCACCGGGCCGAATCGGGGTCGAACCTCTCGGGCCTGGGCACGATGCTGCGCTTCATGCTCCGTCGTGACCGCCTCCGGCTTCCCCTGTGGGTGCTCGGTCTCACCGTGATGACCGCGTACTTCGCCAACGCCATCGCCGTCGTCCTCGAGGGCTCCTCCCTCGAGTCGATGATGGTCTTCGCGCAGAACCCCGTCATGGGCATCATCACCGGCCCCGGCTACGGCTTCGACGACATCACGGTGCCGCGGTTCGTCGTCGGCATGTACGGCGTCTTCCTCATGCTCGGCGCGGCCCTCATGGGGATCCTCACGATCTCCCGCCACACCCGCAGCGAAGAGCAGACGGGGCGTGCCGAGCTCATCCGCGCCAACGTCACCGGCCGGCACACGCAGCTCATCGCCGCCCTCGTCCTCGCGGTGCTCATGAGCGCTCTGACGAGCCTCGGCATGGCCGCGGCGTTCTACTTCTCGCAGGCCGAGCCGCGCCCGTTCTCCTCGGCGCTGCTCTTCGGCGTCAGCGTCGGCTCCGTCGGCGTCGTCTTCGCCGGGGTCGCGGCCGTGACCGCGCAGCTCTCCGCGTTCGCCCGGGCCTGTTCGGGTATCGCCGGGGCCGTCCTCGCCGCGTTCTTCATCGTCCGCGGCCTCGGCGACATGTCCGCCGTCCAGGACGGGGACCTCGACTGGCTGTCGTGGCTGTCCCCGCTCGGCTGGGCGCAGCAGACCGCGCCATTCACCCTCGACCGGTGGTGGCCGCTGTGGCTGAGCGCAGGATTCTTCGTCCTCCTCGTCGCCCTCGCGCTCACCCTCCAGTCGCGGCGCGACCTCGCCGCGGGCATCCTTCCCGATCGCCTCGGGCGGCCGGAGGCCTCGAAGGCGCTGAGCTCGCCGTTCGCCCTCGCCCTGCGCCTGCAGCGCTCGAGCCTCATCTGGTGGTCGGTCGGCATCCTCGCCATGGGCGTCGTCTTCGGCTCGTTCACCTCGCCGATGGCCGAGGGCGCCGAGGGCATGCCGCCGGAGATCCTCGCGATCATGGGCGGGGCCGACGGCATCGTCGACGGCTACCTCGGGTACATGGCGCTCTACTTCACGATCATCGTCGCCGTCTTCGCGATCCTCTCCGCCTCCGGGCTGCGGAGCGAGGAGCAGGCCTATCGCACCGAGCCCGTGCTCGCGACCGGCGTCAGCCGTCCCGGTTGGATGCTCGCGTGGGCGGCGGTGACCTTCCTCGGCTCGCTGCTGCTCATGGGCCTCGCCGGCCTCGGTGAGGGTGTCGGGGCCGCGGCCTCGACCGGCGACTGGGACCTCCTCTGGCCGTCGTTCGTCGGCCACGTCGCACAGACCCCGGCCGTGTGGGTGCTGCTCGGGATCGTCTACGCCCTCTACGGTCTCGCGCCGCGGCTGCAGGGCCTCGTGTGGGTCGTCTTCGCCCTCGGTGCCGTGCTCGCGCTCTTCGGCGGGATGCTCGACCTCGACGAGGCGATCCTCGACCTCTCGCTGTTCGTCCACATCGGCCAGTACCCCTCGGTCGATCTCGAACCGCTCGCGATGGCCTGGCTCACCGGGGCCGCCGTCATCCTCACAGTGATCGGGGCGGCGGGCTTCCGCCGCCGCAACCTCATCACGGCGTAGGACTGCGCCGAGCAGAGGCCACGTCAGCGCACGACCTGCCGCGGCACGGGAGTCACTCCCGCGCCGCGGCCGTCTCCGTTCCTGCGGGGTGACCTCGGCTCCCGCCGGGCGGACCGCAGCCGCTGCGAACAGGCGGACTGCCGCGGCTCAGCTCGGGGTGACGAATCCCAGCGAGCTCGCGCGAGCGACGACCTCGGCGCGACTCGAGACCCCGAACTTGCGGTAGAGAGCCGAGAGCCGATTCTTCACCGTTCCGGGCACCTGATGGAGCTCGGTCGAGATCTCCGCGATCGTCAGCCCGGACGCGAGCAGGGTGAGCAGCCGCGTCTCCGGGTCGCTCAGCTGCGGCATCGACGTCTCGCTCACGGTGATCGTCCCGACCTCCCGCAGCCGTGCGAAGAGGGCGTCGCGGGTCGCGAAGTCGCCGGAGAACGTCTCGAGCGCCCCGTCCCACGCAGGGTCGTCGGCGCTGAGGTCGAGGAGCCGGATCCGGTCGTGCCACGGGAGCAGGGCCAGGGGCAGCAGGGAGCTCACCCAGGCCGAGAGCCCGATCGCCGTGCGCAGCTCGGCCACCGCCTCGGCGTCGCGTCCCAGTCGGCTCAGGGCAGCCGCCTTGAGCGCAGCGAGGTCGGCACGGCCCGACGGCGTGAGCATCCGATGGTAGAACCACGTGTCGGCGAGCGCGATCGCGCTCTCGACGCGGCCGGCGACGAGTTCGACCCGCACGCTCTGGACGACGCGGATCGCGGAGTCGGCCGACATCTGGTCGAGTTCGACCTCCGCCCATCGCAACTGGCCGAGGGCGATGAAGATGAGGCTGCGGCTCGCGCAGAGCAGGTCCTTCTCCGTCTCCGAGGGGATCGGGAACTCACCGTGGGTCTCGACCTCGTCGTTGGCGAAGAGCAGCGCCGACTCCGTCGTCGCCGAGAGCACGGCGAGGATCCGCCCGAACACGGGGACGATGGCCTGCAGCCCCCAGCCCTGCGGGGCGGCGGCGAGGTCGTCGATGCTCCTCCGCGCCCCCTCGAGGTCGAGGCGGTCGAGGGCGCGCACCGCCGCGGCCGCGCTCCACGCCGGATGGACCATGTCGTCGACGAGTGTCGGAGGCTGTCCCGCGAGGCGGGCGAGAAGACGGTCGGCGCGTTCGTGGTCGGCGCCCGTGGCCGCGGCGAGCGCCGACCATGCGAGGGCCGCGGGGAGGAGGAAGTCCCCGTCGACGTGGCGGACGCTCGCCTGGCCCTCGACGTCGTGGAGGATCGACAGCGCCTTCGAGAGCCGACTGTCGTGGACGGCGCTGATCGCCGTGAGCAGGCGGATGGTCAGCTGGGCACGCCTGGCGCCCGGGCGCACCCTGGTGGAGAGCCCGAGCTCGACGGCCTCGGCATGCCGCCCGGCCGCCGCGAGCTCGGCTATGGCCCGGATCGTCTCGAGCGGCCCCGCCGCTTCACTCTCTGGCGCCGCGTGGCCGTCCGCCCGTGCCTCCCTGCTCTCCGCCTCACCGTCGGGGCGCACACCTCCCGCCGTCCCGGAGGAGACGAAGAGCTCCCGCATCCGCCCCTGCCGAGTCTCTGCGGCGACGGCCTCGCGCAGCTCCTCCTCCCTGATCGTCCCTTCGCCGACTCCCCCGCCGAGGCGGCCGAGGACGTCCTCGGCCAGCCGTGAGAGGAGTCCGAGCTCGGGTTCCGCACGCAGCGCCTCGGCGGGCAGTCCGGCGAAGGCCATGCACGCCGAGGCGGGGGTGAGGAGGAACATCGGCAGACCGATCGACTCCGAGAGGCGGACGAGGTCGTGCCAGAGTCCGGCCCGGCGGGCGAGGGTGAGGACGTCGGAGAGGATGGCCGGTTCGACCGCCTCGGCGCCTTCGAGATGGTCGTTGAGCACGGCGACGAGCCGGCTGATGAGGCCTTCCTCCGCCGTGGGAGCGACGTCGCGGCGGTAGGCGGCGGCGAGCAGCGACGGCACGCGGAGGTACCGTCTGCCGCCTGACTCCCCGTCGGCGACGATGACCCCGGCCATGCGCAGGCGCATGAGCACCCCCTCGGCGTCCCAGAGCTCCGTCTCGACGCCGGCGGGGACGGAGGTGAGCGCGAGCAGCGCGGTCTGCTCCGTGAACGAGCTCAGGTGCGCGAGCACTCTCGCAACCCAGACATCGGCCGTGCTCAGCTCGAGCGCCGGGGCGGGAGCGAGCGAGGCGACGTAGTCGGCGAAGCTGCGGGAGCTGAGGTCGACGGCGAAGTCCGCACCGGCAGCCGCTTCGACGGCGGTGCGCCCGAGGACGAGGTCGCCGCCGCTGGCGGAGAGGAGCTCGGCGGCGAACTCCTGGTCGGCGACGCCGAGGGCGTCGGCGAAGTCCGCAGTCGTCCGGTCGGACCCTTCGTCCTGACCGGAGTCGGCAATCGAGACCATCTTCTCCAGACCTCCACCTCGGCGGGGCGAACCAGTGTCGCGCACATCGACGTACATCACGGTCCCTCTCTCCGATCCACAGCACGGACGAGGGCATGCGTCCCCGTCGCGGCTCCGGACCGATCGCTTACCGACCCGGAGCAGTGGAATCATTCTCGGGCAGGCACACGTGCGCGGACGGCGCTTCCGCGACAGCCTGCGGGAAGCCGTCAGGGTTGTGCGGGTCGGCGAAAGGCGGGTGCCCGGGCGTAGAAGCGGCCTCTCAGCCGGCCGTACGCTGAAGACCATGCACACCGTTCGCACGATCCGCCCTGACGAGTTCCGCGGATTCCTCGATCGCACCGACGGCGCCAGCTACCAGCAGACCTCGGAATGGAGCCGGGTCCGCAGCGCCGACTGGGACCACGAACTCGTCGGCTGGTTCGACTCCGGGAACCAGCCGGTCGCCGCCGCCGTCATCCGGTACCGTCGCCTGCCCGGGGTCGATCTGCGCTTCGCCTACATCCCGCAGGGACCGCTCATCGACTGGTCTGCACCGGAGGCTCTCGACCTCCTCACCGCTCTCGAGGCCCATCTGCGCACCCGGCGCGTCTTCGGCCTGCGCATCTCCCCCGCCCTGACCCTGCGGCGGTGGGACGCCGAGACCGTGCGGGCCGGCGCCGCCGACCCGGGGATCACCCGGTTCTCCCAGCTGCCGCCCGACGACGTCTCCCGGAGCGCGCTCGATCTCGCGGCCGCGCTGCGGGAGGCCGGATGGCGTGAGGTCATCGACGACGCCGAGGCGGACGCCAGCCAGCCGCACCTGAACTTCCACCTCCGCCTCGACGGGCTCACCGAGGAGGCCGTGCAGGCAAGGATGACGAAGGCCTGGCGGAAGAACATCCGCCGGTCGGCGCGGGAGGGGGTCGAGGTGACCCCGGGAGGGCGCGACGACCTCGGCGACGTCCACCGTCTCTTCGTCGAAACGGCCGAGCGGAACGGGTTCGCCCCGCAGCCGCGCAGCCACATCGATGCGATCTGGGAGGCGATGAGCCGGGACTTCCCCGGCGGCTTCGCCCTCGACATCGCCCGCCACGAGGGCACCGCGATCGCCGCGAACGCCACGGCGCGCATCGGGCGGCGGGTGCAGGGCGTGCTCGCGGCGACGAGCGCGGCGAAGCCGGAGACGCGTGCGTCGAACGCCGCCTACTGGACGATCATCCGCCGCGCCATCGCCGACGGGGCTGAGATCCTCGACCTCGGCGGGGTCGAGGACACCCTTGACGAGGACGATCACGCCACCGGTCTCATCCGCTTCAAAGCCGGGATGGGCGCCGACGCCCACGAATGCCTCGGTGTCTGGGACCGTCCGCTGCAGCCGCTCGTCTACGCCGCCTTCGCCCGGCTGCTGCCTCTGCGCGCCCGCCTCCAGGCGCGCCCATGGACGTGGTCGATTCCGACTCCGATCCGCACAGGTGCCGCCGCGGGCGGTCGGAGGTCGGCCGGATGACAGCCGATCCGACGAGCGTATCCGCAGGCAGGGTGCGGGTTTCCGCAACCGGGTCATCGCCGTGCCCGGCGACGAGCGACTTCGGAGGGGAGGGACATGGCCGGTAGGCGCGGATCCATGCTCCTCGTGACCGTGGGCAACATCATGGTCGCCACGGCGCAGTGGTACCTCATCTGGCTCTTCGCCAGGCACGCGGGCCCCCAGGCCGTCGGCGTGTACTCGTCGCTCGTCGCCTTCATGACTCCTCTGTTCGTCATCGCCCAACTGGGTCTGCGGAATCTCTACATCACCCTGCAGACGAGCGTGCGATGGCCGGTCTACCTCGCAGTGCGCACCGCGGGGATGGTCATCGCGAGCGGTCTCGCCGCAGTCGTCCTCTTCGCAGTCGTACCCGAGACCGCGTGGGTGATCGGCACGGCGGTTCTCGTCATCAAGATCGCGAACTCGATCGCCGACCTGTATTTCGCTCGACTCCAGCGCGCCGAACGCCTCCGGACCTTCGGTGTCCTCCTCATCGTCGATGCTCTCGCCACCGCCGCCGTGACGACGGTGATCATGGCTCTGGGGAGTTCGGTCGAAGTCGCCGTCGCCGCGGCGGCTGTAGTCGCCCTTGCCGGTGCGGCGGCGACGGTCCTGCTCGGGCGCCGGCTGACCGCTGCCGTCGACGACACCGGAGGGACGCCGTTGAGCGACGAGTTCCGCTGCATGCTCCGACACGGATCGCCGCTGGCGCTGTCCCAGGGAATCCAATCGATCCTCACGTATCTGCCGATCGCCATCGTCGGCTGGCTCGGCACCACCGCGGACATCGGCGTCTACTCGAGCGCGGCGTACCTCGTCACCTTCGCCAACCTCCTCGGCGCCTCGGTGCAGATCACCCTCCTCGCGGACTTCCGCCGTCGGTTCGAGGCATCGGGCCCTGCCCTGCTCCGTCAGTCGATCCGCCGGAACAGCGTCGTGTCGATGGCCGTCCTCGCACCCCTGGTCGGCCTCGCCGTCGTCATCGGGCCGCAGCTCCTCGCCCTCGTCTACGGGCCCACCTTCGACATCAGCCGCCTCTCGGTGCTCTTCCTCTCACTCGCCGCAGTGATCGTACTGCCGACCTATCTCCTCTCCTCGCTCCACCTCGTGCTCAACCGGTACTGGGTGATGACGATCGTCGGGGCGGGGTCGATCGTCGTCGTCGCGGCGGCTGGTGCCGCCGGAGGGGCCCTCGGGCTCGGTCCCGTCGAAGCCGGAAGCCTGGCAGTACTCGTCGGTGCGACCGCCAGGTACGTCGGCGCCGACGCCCTCTCGCGCCCCGAGCCGTTCGCTCAGGCACCGACGCTCAGACAGAGAGCGGGGATGTCATGACACGCGTCGATGCGCCGGCCAGGGTTCAGCTCCTCGGCTACTTCGGGTGGGGGAACTTCGGCGATGACCTCTTCCGGGAGACCTGCGTGGATCGGGCCTCACTGATGTGGCCCGACAGCAGAGTGCGAGTGTTCGAGGGCCGGCGGGCGAACCTGTCGGAGCCCTCGCCGGCCTCCCGCGTCCGCCGACTGCGCACCGCCGTGCACGGGGCTGTGTGGTCCGATGCCTTCGCCTACTGCGGAGGATCCGTCTTCTCCGACCTCTCGGGCACCGCAGCACTGCGCTCCCGCTTCTTCCCCCGCCATTCCTTCGAGGCGCTGGGGGTGTCGGTCGGTCCGTTCTCCTCGCCCGTCGACGGCCGAGACGTGGTTCGCGCCCTGCGCGGATTCGACAGGGTCGTCGTTCGCGACGAGGAATCGCTGCAGCGACTCGACGGCCGCGCGGAGTTCGGCGGCGACCTCGCAGCCCTCAACCGCCGGTTCGCTCCCGGACGGGGACGGACCGGTCGAACCCAGGAGGGGCGCATCACGATCTGTCCCTCCAGAGCCGCGAACGTGCCGGCTGCCGACCTCGCTGAGGACGTGGCCACAGCGCTCGGCGCGCACGACGGCGAGATCACCGTGCTCGCGCTCAACTCCCACCCCCGCCTCGGCGATCTCGACGCCGCGAATGCCGTCGCCGCGCGCCTGCGCGCCAAGGGAGCGCAGGTCCGCGTCCTCGACTACGGCGACATCGGGATCGAAGGGGTCATCGCCGTGCTCAGGTCATCCGCCCTGGTCTGGACTCAGCGCCTGCACGGAGCGATCGCCGCGTACCTCCTCGGAGTCCCCTTCGCGATCGTCGACCACCACGAGAAGTGCGGTGCGTTCGCCCGCGACATCGGGCTCAGCGACGGCTTCCTCGTCTCGGGCTTCGCCGAGCTCTCGCCGACCCTCGCCGTCGCCGACCACGGTCCCGAACAAGGCCGCGCAGCGGTGTGGAGTCGGACGCCGGCCGAGTACCGCGAGCGCGCGCTGCGCACCTACACACGCGCCGACGGGTGAGAGGTCGCGGAGGCGATCAGCGGTTGAGCAGGGTCCCGAACGATCCGAAGTAGAGTGCCCAGGCTCCGAAGGCGACGAGGAGTGCGAGGCTGAGCACCGTGTGGAACCGCCCCGTGTACCTGAGGACGGGCACCGATACGAGGACGGGGATGAGCGACCACGAGAACGCCGCCAGCCGGTCGCTGAAGTAGACGAAACCCAGCGCGAGGAAGTAGCAGTTGAGGAGGATGAAGGCGTTGAGCAGCTTCGGATACCACTCCGGAAGATGGGCCAGGCGCCTCTTCACGGCGGCGTAGGCAACGAACAGCGGCCCTGCGCTCAGGAGCCAGAAGATGGGCCGGTTCGTGCCGCCGGAATACGACCGCGCGAGCTCGGAGTCGGAGTAGACCTCGATCTGTTCGATGCCCGAGCCCAGAGGACCGGCCAGGCGGGCGTTGAGGCCCGTGAAGTAGGCGATGCTGAAGATCACCCACGCCCCGAGGAGGATGTCCGTGCGCAGGCGCACCAGCCTGACCACGAGGATGACGATCGCAGGCGCGATGGCCGACCAGTGGAAGAGGAGACCGAGTCCGAGGACGACGAGGATCCAGACGACCCTGGCATTGCGGAGGACGAGCGCCAGACCGAGGAAGAGGAACGAGATCGACAGGCCCTGACGGACGAGGAAGCTCGAATAGTCGAGGAAGAATCCGAAGCACACGGTCACGTAGAGGACGACGGCCGTCTGCCACCCGGACCCGAGGATCATCCACAGGGCGATCGTGAGCATGATCGCACAGAAGGCGGCGACGATGAGGAAGTACACGTCCGCGTCATGGGTGAAGGAGCCGATGAGCCAGTTCACGAGCAGAAACGCTGGCTCCCTCCCGTCGGTCACCGTGGTGTCGAAGACCTCTCCGGGTTCGGCGAAGCTCATCGTCTCGAACTCGGCGGCATAGCGGGTCTTGTCGACGACGTCGTAGTTCGCCGGGGCCGCAGCGAGAACGATGATCGTCGCCAGCGAGGCCACCGGAAACACGGCATTGCTCCAATGCCGGAACTTCGAGCCCTCCCCGACGAGACAGAAGCCGACGATCCACAGGGTCACGAGCCCGAACCACGAGACGAGGAACATCGCTCACGCCCCGATCCGGCCGAGGCGGCGTTCCCACTCGATGAGAGTGGTGATCGCCGGCAGCATCTCGTCGAGCATGGTCTGGTGGACGGCCTCGGACCGGCCGATGGGATCGACGACGTCGTCGTCTCCTCCGTCCCCGGGAGCCCGCCGCCGGTAGCGCTGGGCGAGGGCGGCGACGGACTGCCATCGCTCGATCGGCGAGGAGCTGTCCTCGGGCGGCACGAGGGGAAGGATGCGGGCGAACTCTCTGAGGGTGAACGTGCGCTTGAGCGCACCGGGGGCCATCTGGACGACCATCGACCGCTGCGCCCGCTCCATCGTGAGGACGAGGTCGGCGTCGCGGATGTGCCGCGGGTCGAGTCGTTCGGCCCGGAAACCCTCAAGGGTGAACCCGTGCCGGTCGGCGATCCGTGCGATCTCCGGGGGCACGGTGTCATCGGCCATCGCGTTCGTACCGGCGCTCGAGACCGCGAACTGCATCGGCGCGATCTGGTCGAGGCCGCGCTGGAGGAGCTGCTCGACCAACGGCGATCGGCAGATGTTGCCCGTGCACACGGCAAGGATGCGGAACGGTGCGACGTCGATCTCCCAGCTGCCCGTCATCGCAGGCCGCCCACGAGCCCGGTGACGCGGTACATCGTCCGGTAGCCGAGGAGGTTGTAGGCGGAGCTGAGCAGACGCCTGCCCGCGCCCAGGCCGCGCACCCTGACCGAGGGCACCTGCACCCGATACCTCTTCGCGACCGCCAGTCTCTGGTCACGGGGGATCTCGCAGTCGGGGCGATGGAGGTCGCGCATGCACGAGAAGACGTTCTTGGCCCTGATGAATTCGACCGCCGCGATGATGTCGGGGGAGGCCGTGCTCTGCGCCCACTCCTCGAGGCGACGACCGACCTCGGTGAGATCGGCGAACTTGTCCGGCAGATACCGCGCCGTGGCCGAACCGGCGCTGTTCCGGCGGTACCAGTGGCCGAGGATCGGCACCGTGCGCACCACCTCGGCGCGGTCGATGCACGCGAGGTTGAAGAGGAGGTCCTCGCCCATCCTGATGCCGTCGACGAAACGCACGGCTCCCGCCTCGATGACCGTGCGGCGGTAGGCCTTGTCCCAGACGGCGTTCGCCGACTCATCGGCGATCATCTGCGCCACGGTGTGCTCGTCGAGGCGCACGTCGCTGCTCTCGGACAGACTCGCCCGGAGTCGGAGGTCAGTGGTCCGCGTCCCCGCTGCCGCGCCGAGCGCCGGGTCGTCACTCGAGGCGAAGCAGACGATGTCGGCGTCGTCGGCACCGGCGCGGACGACGGCGTCGAAGAGCAGCGGGTCGACGAGCTGATCGTCGGCGTCGAGGAAGACGACCCAGTCGCCTGTCGCCTCCTCGATTCCGCGGTTGCGGGCTGCGGAGACCCCCTGGTTGGGCTGGTGCAGGGCGCGGATCCGGGCATCCGCCTCGGCGAGGTCGTCGATGAGCGCTCCCGAGGAGTCGGTCGAACCGTCGTCGACGAGGATGAGCTCGAAGCTGCAGTAGCGCTGGGCGAGCACCGATGCGACCGTCGACCGCAGATTCGACGCCCCGTTGTAGACGGGGACGATGACCGAGACCATGGCCTCCCTGCCCGTCATCGCACACCCTGACCTGCGGTGCGCCGGTCGGTGAGCCCTTCGAGGAAGGAGCGCACGGCGTCGCCGGTGAGACGGTAGTCGAGGTCGGCCCGATCGAAGTCGAGCGGGGCCGTCATCCGGCCCGAGGCCCAGTCGGCGTGGACGGCGGCGGCGAGCGCACCGGCGTCGCCGTCGGCGGCGAGCACCGCCTCGGGGACGTCCCGGACGCCTTTGACGTCGAAGGCGTACGCGCGCCGCCCCACGGCGACGGCTTCGAGCATGACCCGCGGCAGACCCTCCCACGCGGAGGTGTGGAGGAGGCCATGGCTGTGGGTGAGCGCATCGACCACGGTATCGGGCCCGTCCGCGGTGACGCGTCCGCTGAGTCCGAGCCGCCGGATGCGTTCACGGGTCGCCGACCGCAGGTCGCCGTCTCCGATCATCCGCAGATGCACGTCGACCCCCCGGGACTCCAACCCGAGCACGACGTCGAGGGCGAGGTGCGGACGCTTCCGGGCACTGAACTCCCCGATCCACACGAGTTCGAGTCGGTCGTCCGCGGACTGCGGCAGCGGCTCACCGGAGCGGTACCTCTCGAGGTCGAGGCCGACGCCCGAGCGCAGGCGCAGCAGCCGCTGGGGGTCGAACCGCTGCCCGAACCAGGCATGGTCGTCGGAGTTGATGGCGATGACCCCGGCGGTGCGGCGCAGCAGGGCCCGCTCGACCTGCTGCCACACCCGGTCGCCGAGTTCGGTGCCGGTGTTCCAGTGCAGACCGTGGCAGAAGTAGACGACGGGGACCTCGAGTCGGGCGGTGCGCACCAGCGCCGAGGCGGTCGCCGAGTTGGTCACGACGACGTCGAGGCGTTCGCTGCGAACCCATCTGCGCAGTCCTGCCCACGCGGTCACGGCGCCCGGGCCGGGGCGCCTGCCGAGACCGGAGATGACGACGCTGTCCCCGTCCGCGGTCGGCGTCCCCGCGGCGACGGACACCGAATGCCCTGCGGCCGTCCACGTCTCGATGATCTCGGGGAAGAACGAATCGACCATGTGTCCGACGCTGGCGAGCAGGCCGATCCTCACGACAGCCTTCTTCCCTGCGCGAGGCTCTCGCGCCTCGTCAGGGCGTCGGAGTGGCCGAATCGTGCGGGTTCGGTCGCGTCCTCGGGAAGCGGCCACACGGTCGGGACCGTGGGTCCCGAACCCCGCCGGGGCCGGAGACGATCGGCGGTCGCCTCCGAACCGTCGACGGTGAGGTCGGAGCCTCCGTCGTCGTCGGGCAGAGGTGAGCCGGAGCCGCGGCGGTGCCGCGGCGGCACATCCTGGGACCTGCTCGAGTAGACCTGGTAGTAGCCGCTCGTCTCCGCCGACGACCTCGGCACCCGGTTGAGGACGAGGTTGACCGGAACGTCGAGCACATCGAGACTGCGCAGGGCCTCCTGCAGTTCGCTGATCCTGACCTCTCCGACGCTGGCGACGAGGAGGACCCTGCCGACGTACTTGGAGAGTGTGAGGGAGTCGGCCACGGGAAGGAGCGGCGGGCCGTCGAGGATGACGAAGTCGAACTCGCCGCTCAGGCGGGTGATGAGCGTGCCCATCGCACGCGAGTCGAGGAGCTCTGCGGGATTCGGCGGCATCATGCCGGCGGTGAGGACGTAGAGCTCGTCCTGGCCCCAGGGCTGGAGGAGTTCGGAGACGTCGGCGGACCCGAGCAGGGCGGTGGTCAGGCCCGCGGAGTTCTCGAGTCCGAGCTTGTCGGCCACCGTGGGCTGCCGGAGGTCGACGTCGACGAGGGCGACCCGACTGCCCGCCTGGGCGAGGGAGATGGCGAGGTTGATGCTCGTCGACGACTTGCCCTCCTGGGCCTTGGCCGAGGTGATGAGCACCGCCGGGTTCGTGTCGTCGACCTGGGCGAATCCGAGGTTGGTCCGCAGCCGCCGGAACGCCTCCCCGCGAGCGTTGTCGAGGCCCATGTCGCTGATGAGGGGCTCCTCGGCGATCCGTGCGTCGGCGGGGATCGCGGCGAGCACCGGCGCCGAGGTGATCGGTTCGAGGTCCTCCTTGGCCCGCAGGCGGCCGTCGAGGTTCGTCCGCAGCAGCGCGATGCCGAGCCCGACGGCGAGACCGACGGGCAGTCCGAGTCCGACGCACATCCACAGCGGCAGGCCGTCCGCCTGCGCTGCCGGCACCGCAGGGTTGGAGACCCGCAGCTGGATCTGACCCGTCCCGTCATCGCCCTGGTTCTCGACGTCGTCGATGACCGTGACGAGGCTCTCGGCCACGGCATCGGAGAGTTCGGCGGCGTCCTGCGGCGTGGCCGCTGTCGCCTCGACGGTGATGAGCACCGTGCGCGGGTCGCTGAACGCCGTCACCTGGGAGTCGAGCTCCTCGGGGGTGACGCCGAGGTCGAGTCGGTCGATGACCGGTTCGAGGACGGGGCGGGACCCCGCCATGTCGACATAGGTCTGGATCCGCTCGAGGATGAAGTTCGACGCCATCTGCATCTGATACGGGTCGCCGGACGTCGAGACCGACGCGAACATCTCGGTCTGCGAGGTGTAGGTCGTCGGTCTGAGCAGGGCGTAGGCGAGGCCGGCTGCTCCTCCGAGGAGGGTCACGATGATGATGAGGGCGACGTTGCGCCTCATGATGCGAAGGAATTCCTTGAGTCTCATGTCTCGTTCCACTCGGGTCGGCGACTGCGGATCGGGATCGCAGCGCGGGTGGGGCGTGGTGACTGCCTTCGTTCCAGGCTAGGCACGCGGACCCGGTCGGCACCGCCGACCGGTCCTGAGGGTACGGGCTGCCGCATCACCGGTGCGGCCCTCCGCAGAGGACCTCGGCGATGACGGAGAGGACCCGATCGAGTTGGCTCGGGCTCAGCGCGGAGCCGCTGGGCAGGGTGAGGCCGGTCGCGTAGAGGGCCTCCGCGGTCTCTCCGCCGTGCATGACGCAGCCTGTGAACACCGGCTGGAGGTGCATCGGCTTCCACAGCGGGCGGGTCTCGATGTCATGGTCGGCCAGCCGCTTGCCCAGCTCCTCGGCGCTGAAGCCGGTGACCTCGTCGTCGATGAGCACGGCGGTCAGCCACGCGTTGTCCGGGTGCGGATTGTCCGCACCGAAGAGCGCGATGCCCTCGGTCCCTGCGAAGAGCTCGAGGTAGGCGGCCCGGTTCGCCTGCCTGCGGACGATCATCGATTCGAGACGGGTGAGCTGGGCCCTGCCGATGGCGGCGAGGAGGTTGCTCAGACGGTAGTTGAACCCGACCTCGGTGTGCTCGTAGTGGGCCACCGGCTGCCGCGCCTGGGCGGAGAGGTAGGACGCGTACGCGGCGAGGTCGCCGTCGTCGGTGAGCAGCGCTCCTCCACCTGAGGTCGTCATGATCTTGTTGCCGTTGAAGGACACCGCTGCCGCCTGTCCCATGCTCGCCGTCGCCCGACCGGAGTGGAGCGAGCCCAGCGATTCGGCGGCGTCGACGAGGACGGGGACGCCGAACTCCGCGGCGATCGGCAGGATCCGGTCGTAGTCGGCGGGCCGTCCGAGCAGGTCGACGGGGACGACGGCGGCGGGCAGGCGTCCCCGGCCGGCGGCTGTGCGGAGGGCGTCGTGGAGCAGCGCCGGGTCCATGTTCCCGTCGGATCGGCAGTCGATGAACTCCGGTTCCGCCCCGCAGTAGGTGATCGCGTTCGCCGTCGCGGCGAACGTCATCGTCGAGGTCAGCACCCGGTCGCCCGGTCGGACCCCGAGACCGAGGAGTCCGAGGTGGAGGGCCGCGGTTCCCGACGACAGTCCCACCGCGTGCCGGACGCCGACGGTGGCGGCGAGCTCCGCTTCGAAGGCCGTGAGATCGGGCCCTGTGGGAGCGATCCACCCGCTGCGGAAGGCGCTGAGCAGGTACTCCTCCTCGAGTGCTCCCACGTCGGGGGTGGACAGCGGGATCCGCCCGATCTCGGGTGTCCGGGTCTCGGTGGTCGATTCGGCATCGGAGATCGTCATGACGCCATCCTCAGTTCGGTGGTCGGGTGGGTTTCGGTCCGCAGTGCGCAGCAGAGGTATTCCTCGCCCGCGCGTGCGGGCGACGCGGGGTGCGGAAGCGGCACGGTCCCGCGCGGGTCGGTGATGGGCCGGAAGCCGGAGGCGAGGTAGAGGTGGGGCGCGCCGGCGGCCGTCGAAGCGGGGCAGAAGGCATAGTCGGCGTCGGTCGCCCGGACCCGGTTGAGCAGCAGACGCAGCACTTCGCGGCACAGCGACTCGTGCTCATCGTCCTCGAGCGCGGAATGAGTCGGATCGGGGAGGAAGCGGATGATCCGAGCCGCGTCGCCGGTGCCGACCATCTCGCACAGGCCGACGCGTTCGCCGCTTCGGGTCCGCGCCATCCACTGGGTGAGCTCCCGGGTGCGGGCGATCTGCTCGAACTCGATGAGGTCCGAGCGCATGCTGCCTCCGAAGCTGATCATCGTCGCACTCCCGGGATGGCTGACACCGTCGCGGCGGAAGACCGTGAGCACGGTGCGCACGAGGATCCGCAGATCGGTGCGCAGGCTCATCGTCTCGACGTACTCGACGTCGAGGTCGAACCGCTCGTCCCAGGACAGTGCGTTGCGGCCGCTGACCTGGGCGAGTCCGCTCAGTCCGCCGCGGACGGCGTGCCGTCGGGACTGTTCGGGCGTGTAGAGGGGGAGGTACTCGGTCGTCAGGGGTCGGGGTCCGATGAGGCTCATGTCCCCGACGAGGATGTTCCACAGGCTCGGCAGCTCGTCGAGGCTCGTCGCCCGGATGAAGCGACCGAGAGCCGTGAGTCGAGCCGAGTCGTCCGTCCATCCGCGTCCCGGGTCGAGCGGCCGCATGCTGCGGAACTTCTTCAGGCGGAAGATCCGGTTGCCCTCGGTGACCCGCTCCTGGGTGAAGATCACCGGCGCGCCGTGGGCGACGAGGACGAGACCGGCGACGACGGCGATGACGGGAGCGAGGACGAGGAGCCCGAAGGCCGCTCCGGTGACGTCGATGGCGCGTTTGAGATGAGGGTAGGCCATCTCAGGACCTCGCCTCAGCGGTCTGCCTGACAACCGGTTCCGTCGGGCTCAGCGCCTCGGCACCGCGCCGGTAGGCGGGGAAGAAGTCGCTCGCCTCGTCGAAGTCGAGTCCGTTCGCCGCCAGGCGGCGCCGGTGGGCCTCCAGCAGCTCCTCGTAGCGGCCCGGTGAGAGGATGCGTTCGCCCGTGAAGTAGTCGTACTGCCCATCGAGGGCGAAGCCGCGCTTGTAGCGTTCGAGGCTGTCCTCGGCGGTGACGCCGCCGCCGAGGACGTACCGACGTCGACCCTGCGCCTGGAGCCACTTCATCGACTCCATCTTCACGAGGTCGTTGGGCCGCACGCCGAGCGCCGCCGCCTCGGTGCCGCCGAGGAAGTAGTATCCGTCCTCCCTGCCGAAGAGCAGGAGGTCGACGGAGACGAGGCGGCCTTCGTGCTGGGCGTAGACGTAGGCGAACTGGCCCGGCAGCGCTGCGTGGATCCCCTCGAAGAACGGGCGCTCGAAGCGGTACCAGTCCGCGCTGTCGCGCCTCTCCATGGTCTCGGTGTAGATCCGCACGAAGTCGTCGACGAACTCGCCTTCGGTGTCGATGACCGTGGTGACGCCCTCGCGCAGGGCGCGGCGGACGTTGCTGCGGACCTTCGGGGCGACCTTCTGACCGAGGTCGTCGGCAGGGACGCTGAGGTCGCGGACGTAGTTCGTCTGGCGCCTGCGCGTCGTGCCCTGGTAGGGCAGCATCGTCTCGGTGAAGAGGGTGAGCCGTGAGAACTCGCTGACGACGGAGTTCTCGTCCGCCCAGAGATCGAACATGCGCCAGAACTGCGCGGAGGCCCCGTCGATGTCGCTGATGCCCCAGTGCAGCGGTCCCCCGTAGCCGTAGGGCGAGATGATGTCGAACATCCGTTCGCCGCCCGCCGCTGCCGTGAGCTCCGCATCGATCTCGCGGAGGAAGAAGGGGTAGAGGACGTATCCGTCGCCGACGGTCATGACCGCGGCGGCGAGCTGTCCGCCCCCGGCGCGCAGCAGTGAGCAGACGTCCGGGTGGGCGAAGGGATGTCGCTCCGCCGAGGCGGACCAGAGTCCGATCCATTCCTCCCGGTCCGTCGCCGCCTCGGCCCAGAGGACCTTCCACTGCGCATTCATGCCGACACCTCCGTCGTCCGGCTCTCGGTCTCTCCCTGGTGCGTGCAGCTGTGCTGCGCGGATCGATAGACGGGGAAGAAGCTGTCCGTGGTGTGCGGGCAGCTCAGCTCCGAATAGCGCGCCGGATCGATGACCTGCTGCGCCGTGCGATAGCGTCGGCGCCCGGATTTGGCCATCGACAGCTTGTAGCGCAGGAGGCTGTCGTCCTCGGTGTTCGTCACTCCGCCGGTGAGCACGTAGTCGGCGACTCCACGGGACTGGGCGTAGAGGAACGCCTGCATGACGAGGTAGCTGTTCGCTCCCGACCGCAGGCCCTGCGCATCGGAGGCGCCGAGGAGCGCATAGGCGATGTCGTTGCAGAAGAGGATGAATTCGACCGAGGTCGCTCTGCCGTCCTCAAGCGCGTAGATGTAGGCGAAGCTGCCGGCGAACTCACGATGGAGCATCGCGAAGTAGTCACGGTCGAGGTAGAACCGCTCATCGGCGCCGTTGCGGTCCAGGGTCTCGCGGTGCAGCCGGAGGAAGTCCTCGAGCCGCTCTCCGCTCTCGTCGACGACCACCTGGATTCCGGAGGACTCCGCCTTCCGCAGGGTTCTCCGATAGCTCTTCGAGGCGTCGGCGAGAAGCTCGTCGATGGTGCGGCCCTCGAGGCTCTTCACCGCGTGCGGAGCCTGCTCGATGTGGTCTCCCGGGTAGCCGAGCGAGGAGTCCGCGAGCGGATTCTCCCGATGGAACTCGGTGACGACCCCCTTGTCGAGGGCCCAGTGGCGGAACCGCCGCCAGAACCGATCACTGACCTCGGCGGTGTCCGCCCGATGGCCCAAGCTCAGCAGAGGACCCCCGTAGAGCAGCGGCGCGGCGACGTCGTAGCACTCGCTCGTCACCGGCCGTCCGCAGGCATCGTGGGTGACCTCGCGCAGGAGGAAGGCATAGAGGACGTGGGAGCCGGAGCGGTCGTCGAAGACGGCGGCCAACGGCGTCTCCCCCTCAGCGGCGAGGGTCGCCAGGTAGTCGGGGTGGGAGAAGGCGTCGCCGGCGGCACAGCGGTGCCAGGCGTCCAGCCACGTCTCGTAGCCGTGGGTCGAATCGGTGCCGACGATGTGGAAGGCGGTGTCGGCGAGGTCGTCGTCGATGTGCATGGTGTCCTCACTCGGGTCAGACGGCATTGGGTTCACCCACGAAGCGTCGGCGGACGGCTTCGAGGAGTTCTCGGGTGTCATCGTTCGCTTCGGGCAGACCCTTCTCAGTGGCATCTCCCGCATCTTCGCTCTCAGAGCGCACGCTCACGGACGCAAGCACCGGGGACTGCGTCGGCTCCGCCTCGGTCGGCCGTTCGAGTCCGGTGGTGCAGGTCTGGGCGCAGAAGAGGTCGATGACCTCTCGTGATGCCGACTGCCCCGGCAGGATCCGGTGGTCGAGCGCGGGAGCCTCGACGCGGCTGATCCGCTCGTGGACCCGCACGACCGCACCCTCGTAGTCGCCGAAGAGCTCCTCGTCGAGCTTCTCGCCCTCACGCAGTCCGGTGTAGATGATGTCGGCAGAGCGGTCGGACATGGCGACGAGGCTGCGGGCGATGTCGTCGATGCGCACGGGTTCGCCCATGTCGAGGACCATGATGGTGCCGTCCTCCCCGATCGCAGCGGCCTGGAGGACGAGCTGGCAGGCTTCGGGGATGGTCATGAAGAACCGTCGGACCTCGGGATCGGTCACGGTCACGGGACCGCCTCGGCGGATCTGCTCCTGGAACGAGTGGAGCACGGACCCGCGGGAGCCGAGCACATTGCCGAACCGCACGGACAGGTACGTTCCGGCCGATCGCGCTGCGAAGCCGCTGACCAGCTGCTCGGCCACCCGCTTGCTGCGTCCGAGCTCGCTCGTCGGCGCCGCCGCCTTGTCCGTGGAGATGTTGACGAAGGTCTCGACCTCGGCCGCCGCTGCGGCCTCGAGGACGTTGAGCGTCCCGTGGACGTTGGTCTTCCACGCCTCCTGCGGGAACCGCTGGAGCATCGGCAGGTGCTTGAGGGCCGCGGCGTGGAAGACGATCTGCGGTCTCGTCGCGGCGAAGATCCGGTCGAGGGCCTCCCGGTCCCGGATGTCGGCGAGCACGGTGTTCGGCGAGGTGAGGAGCGCAGAGCCGAAGAGGGTGAGCTCGACCCCGTGGAGCGCGGACTCATCGCGATCGAGGAGGATGAGGGACTCGGGTCCCAGCGAGGACAGCTGCCGGCACAGTTCGCTGCCGATCGAACCGCCCGCACCGGTGACGAGGACGCGCCGTCCGGCGATCGTCTCCGCGATCTCGGTGAGATCGGTGTGGATGGGACTGCGGCCGATGAGGTCCTCGACCCTGAGGTCGCGGATGTCGGCGATCTGCACCCGACGGTCGACGAGTTCGGCCAGCGGCGGGATGGTGCGCAGCCAGCGGCCGGTCATCTGCAGGCTGTTGCGGCACGCGTGGAGGAAGCGCGCATCGGAGTCGGCGATCGCGACGATGACGCCGGAGACGTTGAGCCAGTCGACCACCTCGGCGATGTCGTCGCTCGTGCCCCGCACCCGCACCCCGTGGATGCTCAGGTGCCGTTTGCGCGGATCGTCGTCGATGAGGCCGACGGGCAGGTACGCGCCCTGCGGATCCGAGAGCATCTGCCGGATGAGGGATTCCGCGGCGTCGCCGGCACCGACGACGAGTACCCTCTCCCCCTGCCGGGGCCGCGTCGCGAACTGGTGCACCCAGCGGATGACGTAGCGGGTGCCCGACATGAGGATGAGGGCGGCGAAGACGAAGAGGAGGACGAACGGCGCGTCACCGGCGGTGACGAGCATGAGGGCGCACGCAACCGCGAGGCAGACGAGGACGAGCCCGCCGAACTCGGAGAAGCTGCCGTAATGGTAGCGGCGCCGGTAGAGGCCGAGGCTGAGTCCGACGAGCAGCTGCAGGGCCAGGGCCACGGCGAGGACCATCCCGACGGTCGGCCCGCTGATCCACTCGAAGCCGAGGACCAGCCACGCCAGCCCTCCGGCGAGGACCCAGGCGGAGGCGTCGAAGACGATCTGCAGCCAGGTCTTGTTCTCCCAGATCACCATCGCCAGTCGTGACGACCGACTTCCCGAGAGCGCTCCAGGCGCCGGATCGGGGTGTTCGGATGCTGTCATTGCGAACTCCAATGCACTATGGGACTTGCGGTGCGCTCTCGCCCTCGGGCGGCGTTCTCGCTGCGGCCGGCTGAAGTCGGCGGCAGCGGAACCGTGCCTCTCGGGGGATTCGCGATCGCCTCCACGCTATGGCGGTGTCCGCGCCGCGAACCCGATGCGGGAGCGGTTCTGCGGGCATCCGCGCGGGCTGTGCGGACTGCCGCCAGTCGGGTGCTCAGACGGCGGCGAGCCTGGGATTGCCGGCGAGGAGGGAGACGAGTTCGGTCCGCGACCCCACTCCGAGCTTCCGGTAGGCGGCCGTGAGACGGAGCTCGACGGTGCGCAGGGAGACGAAGACCCGGCCGGCGATGTCCTTGTTCTTCAGCCCCGCCCTGACGAGTTCGACGACCTTGAGCTCCTCCTCGCTGAGCTCGGCGAGCTGCGGGTGGACCGGGGGTTCGGAGGGAGCCGGCGCAGGCGGACCCGGCGACTGCGCGGAGCCCTCGACCCCGAGCTCGGTGAGGATCGCCTCGGCGGCGAGGAACTGCTCCCGGGCACGGGAATCGGACCCGAGCTGCTGCAGGCGCCTGCCGAAGGCGGTGTGGGTGAGCGCCTTCTCGTAGAGGGAGTCCTGGGCGCCCCACGACCGCAGCGCGAGGTTGAAGAGCTCGTTGCCCTTGTCCCCGGAGGCGAGGAGGGCCTCGCCCCGGCGCAGGGCGAGTTCCGCCCACCGCGAGGGACAGCGTTCGACCCGCTTGCGCAGCTGCTGGACGAGGAGTGCCGCGTGCTCTCTGCGTCCGATCTCGACGAGGGCCTCGATGAGGTCGGCTTCGTGGCGGCGGACGTTGGGATTGACCTCGTTCGCGGAGAGTTCGTCGCATCGCCGCAGATGGCGCACGGCCTCAGCGGGGTAGCCCATCCGCAGCAGGCAGCTTCCCTGCAGGGCGTTGAGCTCGGCGAGCAGGCGGCGGTTCTCCGACGTCGTCGCCAGGGCGGCGAGCCGCTCCTCGACGGGTTCGGCGTCGCATGCGGCACCGTGCATGAGCAGCGCCCATGTCCGGAGGACGAGGACCCGGTCAGGCCGCACGTCGGGCAGGGTGACGCTGTCTGCGACGACGGCGCGGATGAGTTCGTCGGCCAGCCGCAGGCGGCCCGCACGCACAGCGGTCTCGGCCTGCAGGCAGCGCGCCTGCAGACGCCAGATCGTTCCGTCCCCGCTGCTGCGACGGAGGAGGGAGAGCGCGGCCTGGGCCGAGTCGAAGTGCTCGGTGAGCATGAGCCCCGAGGCGACCGCGAGGACGAACTCGGGGTCGAGGTCGTCACCGTCGTGGTCGCGCAGGGCCGTGAAGCTCCGCACCGCCGACCGGTCCGTGCCGCGGGCGCTCTCGAGCCGGATCGTCGCCGCCTCGAGCAGCCGGTGCCCGTCCTCGCCGAGGTGGTCGACGGCCCCGCGCGCCTCGCGCAGCAGCTCTTCGGCCTCCGCGTATTCGCCGCGTTCGCAGCGGCACATGCTCAGGGTGAGCTGGAGGCGGGCGACCTCGGCGGGAGCCTCGGCGCGTTCCCTCTTCGACCAGCTGTTGATGAGGTGGGAGGGCAGGGTCTGGCGCTGGGCGAAGGCGATCCGGATGCCCAGCGTCCGTGCGCGGACCGCGAGCGCGGGCGAATCCGACTGGCCGGCGATGCGCACATAGCGGCTCGCGAAGACGAACTCGCCGCGCTCGTAGAGCTGCCATGCGATGTCGATGAGGGCCGGTGCCAGGGACTCGTCGTCGGTGCTCACCCGCATCGCCCGCTCGACGAACTCGATTCCGGCCGGGCCGGTCCCCTCGGTGATGAGCGTCCTGCCGTCGTCGATGAGCGTCGGCGCCGTCTGCTCGGTCGGCCGCGCGAAGGACGCATGCCAGTGCTCGAGGCGCGGGTCGATGCCTGCGGAGTCCTCGGCGAGCTGCTCGTGGCCGGCGATGCGCTCGCTCGACCCCATCGACTGGTGGGCCCAGGCGCGGACGAGGTGGTTGGTGATGCGCAGGTGCGGGCCGCGCCTTTCGATGATGTCGCGGGTCTCGAGGTCGTCGACGATCTCCCACAGACCCGGGATCCGAGCGGCGAGGGGTCCCCACAGCGCTGCCGGTGCCAGGGACAGCTGTCGGAGCAGGGTGATCGTCTGCGGGCCGGGGCTTCCGAGGACGTCGCGGAGGATCGATGCCCCGGTGTCGCCGAGGCGCACAGGGATGGTCAGCGGACCGTCACCGAGCCGCTCCCGTCGGTTCATCTCCGTGACGATGCTCTCGAGCGCGAGCGGACGTCCGCACGCGGTGGCCGCGGCGAGGTGCGCCGCCTCGGGGGCGAGCCGGCCCTCGCAGAGGTCCTGGGCCGCGGCGACGAGCTCGTCGCGGCTGAACTCCCGGAGTTCGACGGTGGGGATGAGCGAGAGGGGTCCGTCGTCGGGAAGGGAGGTCGCGGAGACGGCGAAGTTCGCGCACCCGGACTGCGCGCGCCTGAGCATCTGGCCGAGGACCGCCTGGGACGGTCCGTCCATCCGGTCGGCTCCGGCGACGACGATGAGCGCGTCGTCGGCGATTCCGGCTCCGCGCAGCGCCGACTGGGCGGCATCGGCGATGTCCTCGCCGCGGTCGTGCGCGAGGTCGGCGACCGAGGTGCGGCTGTCGATCGCCCCGAGCGAGGTGAGGAGGATGTCGATTCCGGAGCAGTCGCTGCCCGGCTCGGAGTGGCTGAAGTGGACGCGCAGGACCGGTCCCGACCATTCTGCCTCCACCTCTCGGAGGAGAGAGGCCTTGCCGAGGCCGGTCCGGCCGACGACCGCAGCGGCGCGATGACGCTCCAGGAGCGTCCGCAGCCGTGCGAGTTCGCCCGGCCTGCTCGATCGCGATGTGCGCGGATCGGCTTCGTCGGGTCGGCTCCGCTGCGGCGGGACCGACGCGTGGGGATGGGATGACTGGGGATTCTGGGGATATGCGGGGATGTGCATGCACCCCATCTTCGTGAGCCGTCCCACCGGTCACCAGGTGGTCATTACGGGATAATTCTCGGCGGATACTCGAATGTGCCCGCCGGTTGCCGGAATGTCACTACTCGATCACTCGCTGATGACGATTGCGTGACAGCCGGTGACTACTCGAATTCCCTGCGTGTCGTTCTCTCCTACTCGATCGTGCGGTGGCGGCCGGCCCGTTGATCTGCGATTTCGCGTCTGTCCGCTGGCTCATCCCGGCCGGTCGGTCCGCAGGCGGCTGAGCGCCTCGGCCACCTCCGACCGGGAGGTGATGTCGAGCTTGCGGTACATCCGGTAGGTGTGGCCCTCGACGGTGCGCACCGCGACGCCGAGCTCCTCGGCGATCTCCGCGTTCGACAGGCCGGCGACGATGAGCCGGGAGATCTGCCGCTCCCGATTCGTCAGCTCGACGGCCTCCTCCTGGACGCGGTGGGGGTGCGTCGGGGGCTCTTCACGCCAGGATTCGGCGATCTCGCGGCAGCGCTCGGCGAGGTCGGGTCCGATCCCGCCGAGGTCGTCGGCGAGCGCCGTGAGCGCCTCAGGGTCCTCATTCCGCAGGGCTGCCCCAAGCGATCCGAGGCGCCACCGGTCCCTCTCGCCGGCAGCGGCGGCGAGCGCGAGGATCGCCTCGGCGTCGTAGAGGCCGAAGTGGCGCAGCAGCTCGAGCCGCAGCCGCATCGCGAGCGCGAACTCCTCTTCGGCCTCGGCCTCCGCGAGCACCTCGGCGAGGGCGTCGAGGTAGGACTGCTCTCCCGTGAGCACGGCGCGCGCGACGAGCCGCAGGCCTCGCGCACGGCCGCCCTCGAGGTAGACGTTGGCCACGGGCAGGCGGACGAAGCGCGCATCGAAGTCGTCGGCCGCTTCGGCGTTGCCGCTCATCATCGCCGAATACTCGGCCTGGGCGAGGGCGAAGGCCATGAACTGCTGCTGGTTCCAGTACTCGAAGGCCTCGACCGCGGCGGCCGCACGTCGGGCGGACTCGGCCCACCGCCCCTCCTGGCCGAGGATGCGGGCGAGCACGAGGTCGCGCGGCCCGCTCGAGGCGGCGAGGAACGCGAGGTCCTGGCTGCGCACCTCGCTCAGCCCGTCCCTCACCTCGTTCCGCCTGCCGGCCTGGAGCATCGCCCACGTGCGGAAGCAGTCGAGCATGATCAGCGGCGTGCCGATGGTCGTCATCTTCGCCTCGGTCTCCTCGAGGAGGTCGAGCACATCCTCTCCGCGGCCGCGTTCGAGCTCCTTCGAGGCGAAGGCGATCGCGATGCTCACCCGCAGGGTCTCCGGCACCTCCTCGGTCGTCATCCACCGGGCGTCGACGACGTCGTCACCGGACAGGCGCGCCCACGTGAGCCGGCTGACCCGGTCGAGGATGACGCGGGTGAGGTCGATCTGCGCGAGGACCTCGGCGTCCCCGTCCGCGGCGGCCGCGATCCGGTCGAGTGCGGTGAGGAAGTCGTCGACGGACAGCGAGGGGGATTCGCGTCCGACGTCCCGGAAGATCCACACGATGAAGGCCTCGAGGACGAGGAACGGGGTCTGCGCCCGACGCACCGTCCTGGCGAGGATGTCGAGGCCGACGGGGACGAGGTTGACGTCGCAGTAGAGGCGACCGAGGTCGAAGAGCTCCTGCGGGTCCATCGCCTCGAACGGCACCCCGCGGAGGATCCGCAGCGCCCGATGCCATTCGCCGAGGGCGATCGCTATCCGGGCCGCGTCGATCGAATCCCGCAGGGAGATCCTCGCCCCGCAGCTCAGGCCCCAGTCGGCGCGGAGCATCCGCGAGCGCTGGGAGGGCGTGCCGGGGGCGGATTCGACGAGTTCGAACATCCGGCGGCTGCGTCCGACGGGAACGGTCACCCGGATCGTCTCCGTCGAATGGGATTCGAGGGCGACGTAGACGGGCGAGCCCCGCGACTCGAGCCCGATGACCCCGGCGGCGACGAGGTCGTCGGCGGCCTCCCCGTAGCCGGCGCTGAGCATGAGCTCGACCTCGACCTCGCCGGCGAGGACGACGAGTTCGAGCGCGCCCCGCTGCTCATCGCTGTAGCGGGCGAGGTGGTAGGAGATGACGTCGCGGACCCGCTCGTCGTAGGCGATGTCGAGTCCGTCGAGCAGCCACACCCCGTGCCGGAGGCGGAACCGGTTCCACTGCCGGGCGTACCTGAGCAGTTCGAGGACCCGGACCGGGACCCCCATGGTGAGGAACATCGTCGCGTCGATGACTCCCCGTGACACCACCCCGCCGAGGTGGTGCTCGAGCATCGCCGTGACATCGTCCTCGTGGAGCGGGTCGAGGAGGACGTGGTGGAGGAGGCCGTCGGCGACGAGCTCCCGGAAGTGCGGGGAGCGGCCGTCGACCGCAGGCTGGACGGTCACGGCGATGCGGATCTCCCCGTCGGTGGCGAGCTGGCTGAGCACGCTCACGCTCGCGTCGTCGAGGTGGTGGGCGTCGTCGACGAAGACGACGGGCGGCTCGTCGCCGGCCGTGAGCATGGTGACGACGCGGTTGAGCAGCGTCCCCTCGTCGTCGGCGAGGTCGACGGCGAGGCCGAAGGCGCCGAACGGACTCTCGGCGAGCACGCGGTCCCCGCGCACCCAGAGCTCGCGGCCGCCGCGTTCGGCGTGGACGAGCTCGATGAGGCTCGTCTTCCCCGCCCCGGTGTCGCCTTCGATGACGACTCCGGCGGCTCCCGTTCCGACGAGGGCTGCGGCGATCTCGGCGAGTTCGCCGTCACGACCGAAGCAGTCCCGGCGATCCCGCGCCTCAGACATGGACCCTGCCCCACGTGGAGACGAGTTCGCGCAGCTCGCGTCGGTTGGCCACCTGCAGACGGCGGTAGATCCGGCTCAGGTGCCATTCGATGGTGCGCGCCGAGAGATGGTGGAGCTCCCCGAGCTCGTGGCTGCTCGCCCCCGCCATGACCCCGTCGACGAGCTTGCGCTCGAAGTCGGAGAGGACGGTGTGGAACCGCGACCCCGTGGCACCCGAGCGCACCGTGCGCGTGCTGTTGCCGATGAGGATCCTCGCCTCCTTGACCGCCGAGCGGTCGCCGACCTCGACGGCCCGCTTCTGCGCGAGCTTCGCGAAGTCCGAGGAGGTGAGGTACGAACCGAATTCGAGGGACGCGCGTGCGGCCTCGATGAGCGCATCGGCGTCTCCGACGAGGACGCCCTCGGCCACGGTCCGGGCGAGCCGCCCGATGGCACCGTCGATCTCACCTCCCAGGACGGCGAGGCTGTGGCCGGCGGATCCCTGACCGAGGCGAGCGGCCTCGATGAAGGCGAACGCGGCCATCGTCGCCGCGCCGTGCTCGGCGATCGAGGTGCCGAGGGCATGGAGGCGGTCGGCCGCCTCGGCGGGATGGGCGAGCGCGAGCGCCTGCAGGTCGAAGAGGCGCGCTTCGGCCTCCGCCCACCACGAGTAGCGGTCCGCCCGCTCCTCGTCCCACGTCGCCTCCCGCAGCCGCTGCGGATCCGAGGGCCGGCCGAGTAGCGCATCCGCGTAGCGCTTGGCCGCGCGTCCCACCCCGGTGAGATCGATGAGATCGGTCTCCTGGGCCGGTTCGAGCACGGCCTGCAGGGTCGACTGGGCTCGCGCGGGATGGCCGGTGCGCAGGTCGACCAGCGCCCCGGCGAGTTCGAACATCCGGTCCCCCGACCGGGCCTCGCGCACCGATCGCCGCGCCCCGGCCCAGTCCCCGGACAGGTAGCGGGAGACGAAGATCTGCGGTGCCGCGTCCTCGAGCTCGTAGCTGGTCAGGCCGGGCAGGGAGAACATCAGCTCGGCCTGGTCGATGCAGCGGATCCCGTCGACCACCCGGCCCTGCAGGACGAGGACGAGACCGAGGATCGCGCAGGCCCGCAGCCGATGCCGGTTGAGGCACTCGTGGTCGTGGAAGACCTCGGAGGCGAGGCAGCGGGCCTCGTCGAGGCGGCCTCCCCGCAGGGCGAAGCGGGCGCGGGTGACGTCGACGCGGCCCGTGTCGGCCGGGGTGCTCAGGAGGTCGCGCACCCATTCGACGCGCAGCTCCTCCGGAGCGTTGGGATCGGTGAGGCGATAGTCCATGCACAGGAGCCGGGAGAGGTACTGGGGGTCGGCGTCCTCATCGGCGTCGGCGAGCAGACGGGCGAAGGTCTGCTCCGCCTCGGCGATCCCCCCTCTTCCTTTGTCCGCGCGCACGAGTTCGAGGAGCACACGGTCGGTCTCCCACCCGGAGGCGACGATGAGGTCGGCCGCGTCGGAGTACCGCCCCTCGGCGTTGGCATCGCCGACGGCGGCGAAGATCCGGTCCTCCGGCTGCCCGACGCCGAGGGACAGACCCCAGCGCAGGTACCCGAAGAGGGCACGGCCCTCGAGGTCGTCGAGGTCGACGACATCGGCGAGGAGCCGGAACAGTCTGAGGCTGTGGGAGGGCATGACATGGGCTTTGAGGGTCTCGGCGATGACCGGCTCGGCGAGGTGGACCCCGGCGCCCGGGCCGCGCTCCATGACGACGAGGCCGATGTCGGCCAGGGCGTCGATCTCCCCCGGCGAGCAGAGGAGGGCGAGGCTGTCGTAGGGGACCTCGCCGACCATGGCGACGACCTCGAGGACGGGCCGGAGGCCGCTGGGGACGTTCCACAGGATGCGCTCGTGCGCGCTCGACTGATCGGCGCCGAAGATCACCTGGTTGAGCAGGCGCGGGTTGCCGCCGGTGTCGCGCAGGAGCTCGGCCGCCGAGCGGGTCGGGGCTCCGGCCGATTCGACGAGCGCGGCGATCGCGCTCTCGTCGAGTCCGGTGAGGTCGATGCGCACAAGCGATCCGCCCAGCCACAGCTTCGCGAGGAGATCGACCGGCGGCCGGATGGATTCGGCGCCGGCGACGAGGCGGATGCGACGGGCATCGGCGAGGCGGCAGAGGACGGCCAGCGAGGTGGTGTCGATGAGGTTGCTGTTGTCGAGCTGGACGATGGGCACTGTGTCCTCGCTCGCCGCCGCGAAGGCGCGGGCGAGGGTCGACAGCGCCGCCCCGGGTGCGATCTCGCGGTGGGCGCCGGCCTGGGAGAGGAGGATCTCGAGGACGCCGAGCTCGCGGTCGCGCAGCAGCTCGGAACCGCGCAGGCGATGCACCGTGGTGTCGGACTCGAGATGGTCGAGTGCCCGATTCATCACGGTGGTGCGTCCGATGCCCGCGGCGCCGACGACGAGACACCCGCAGCGGTCGGGGTCGACGAGCGCGTGCCGCACCGCCGAGACCTCGTCTGCGTAGCCGAAAGCGCGACCCTGCGGGGATGGGACCGTAACCGACATGTGCGCTTCTTTCGGTGTCGCCGCAGTCCTGCCCGCGGATCGCGCGGACAGCACACGGCTGTCTGCCTCGCGGATGCTCGAGCGGATCCTCCGGGTACGGCGCTCGGAGGTTCGGACTCGCAGGCCGTCGGGAGGGGACCACTGACCACCGCGAAGCTGGGGATGTGGGGACACTGTAACCGCATATCCCGCTCCCCGCAATCGACCCGTCCGCCTGTCGACCACCTCGGTGAGCTACTTGTGGGACACTTCACGCGAACGTAGTATGGACAGAAACTTACTGAACGATCTATCAGGAGCACTCATGGACACCCTTCTGAGCGCAGAGGAGCGCGAGTTCGCGCAGCAGATGCGTCAGTTCTATCGCACGGAGATCCCCGAAGAGCTCCGTTTCAAGGTCGCCACCGGCCAGGAGCTGTCCAAAGAGGACATGGTGACCTCGCAGCGGATCCTCAACGCCAACGGGTACGCCGTGCCCCACTGGCCGCTCGAGTGGGGCGGTCAGGACTGGACCCCGGTCCAGCGCCACATCTGGCTCGAGGAGATGCAGCTCGCCTGCGTACCCTCGCCGCTGCCCTTCAACGTCTCCATGGTCGGGCCGGTCATCGCGAACTTCGGCTCGCAGGAGCTCAAGGAGCGGTTCCTCCCGGCCACGGCGAACATCGACATCTGGTGGTCGCAGGGGTTCTCCGAACCCAACGCCGGATCCGACCTCGCCTCCCTGGCCACCTCGGCGGTGAGGTCCGGGGACAAGTACATCGTCAACGGACAGAAGACGTGGACGACGCTGGGCCAGTACGGGGACTGGATCTTCATGCTCGTGCGCACCGATGCGAACGTGAAGAAGCAGGCGGGGATCTCGTTCCTCCTCATCGACATGAAGTCCCCCGGCGTCACCGTGCGCCCGATCCAGCTCATCGACGGCGGCCATGAGGTCAACGAGGTCTTCTTCGACAACGTCGAGGTGCCGGTGGACAACCTCGTCGGCGAGGAGAACAAGGGGTGGACGTACGCGAAGTTCCTCCTCGGCAACGAACGCACCGGGATCGCCCGGATCGGCGCCTCGAAGGTCAACCTCGCCCGTGCCAAGGCGTACGCGGCGGTGACGAAGACGGCCACCGGCACCCTCCTCGACGACCCGCTGTTCTCGGCGCGCCTGACCCGGCTCGAAGCCGAGCTCACCGCGCTCGAGATGACCCAGCTGCGGATCCTCTCGACGCAGGCCGCCGGCTCGGACAAGCCGGATCCGCGGTCCTCGGTGCTCAAGCTCAAGGGCTCGCAGCTGCAGGAGGACATCAGCGAGATCCTCGTCGACGTGCTCGGACCGCAGGGTCTCGACTTCGTCACCGACCGGGTCCAGGGCGAGGGGCTGACCGACCTGCCGCTCGGCGCCGTCGACGCCCTGCCCGCATACTTCAACACCCGCAAGGTCACCATCTACGGCGGTTCGTCCGAGGTGCAGCGCGGAATCATCTCGAAGGCTCTGCTCGGGCTCTGAGCCCGGCGAAGGAAGTGGACATCCATGGATCTTGAACTCAACGACATCCAGCAGGAGCTCGCGAGCACCCTGGGCAAGTACCTGCGCACCGAATACGATGCGGCCGCCCGCGAGGCGATCCTCAAGAGCGACGAGGGCATCTCGCGCGAGAAGTGGCAGCAGTTCGCGGAGATGGGCCTGCTCGGCCTCACCGTGCCCGAGAGCTTCGGCGGTGCGGAGATGACCTTCGCCGAGGTGGCTGTGGTCCTCGAGGCCTTCGGCCGTTCGCTCGTGCTCGAGCCCTTCGTCGCGACCGCGGTCCTCGGCACCAATGCGCTGCTGCTCGCCGGCAGCGAGGAGCAGAAGCAGGCGATCCTGCCCGGCGTGTGCGAGGGCGAGACCTTCCTCGCCGTCGCCGCCCTCGAGCCGGGGCAGCGCTACGCTCTCGCCCAGCCGACGACGACGGCGACCGCCGACGGTGACGGAGTGCGCCTGACCGGGGAGAAGAACGGTGTGCTCGGCGGCGATGTCGCCGACCACTTCGTCGTCACCGCGGTCGAGAACGGCGAGCTCGGCCTCTTCCTCGTCGCCGCCGACGCGCAGGGGCTCACACGTGTGACCCATCGCCAGGCCGACGGGCTCGGCAGCGCGAGCGTGCGCTTCGACGGCACTCCCGCCCAGCGCCTCGACGCCGGCGACGCCCATGCCGTGCTCTCGGAGGTCTTCGACATCGCCAACGCCGCGCTCATGGCCGAGGCCGTCGGCGCGATGGAGGCGTCGCTGACGATGACGGCCGAGTACCTCAAGACCCGCGAGCAGTTCGGGGCGCCGATCGGTGCCAACCAGGCGCTCCAGCATCGCGCCGCGGACCTCTACGCGGACCTCGAGTACGCCCGCAGCATGGCGCTCTTCGCCCGTCTCGCCGTCACCGCCGAGGCGGAGGGCGCGGAGAAGGATCGCCACCGCGACGTCATCGCCGCGAAGATCATCATCGACTCGACCGCGCGCCACATCAGCCAGGAGTCGATCCAGATGCACGGCGGCATCGGCATGACGATG
>ENA-OOKA01000091-OOKA01000091.1-human-skin-metagenome-genome-assembly--contig:-NODE-91-length-31079-cov-11.718927_pt1 | contig 31079 bp, 26 predicted proteins | sample MGYA00248825_ERZ500995 | MGnify/ENA primary metagenome ERZ500995 (study PRJEB25958, sample SAMN03398540) | human skin metagenome | study: EMG produced TPA metagenomics assembly of the Human Skin...
ACAGGCGCCCGCCGCGGGCACCGGCACGGCGCAGTCGTCCGGCTTCTCCTTCGGGAAGCCGGCGAACAGCAGCACACCCGCCCCTGCAGCGCCCGCACCCAGCACGGGCGGCGGCTTCTCGTTCGGCAAGCCCGCTGACAAGCCGGCAGACAAGCCCGCCGAGGCGCCCAAGGCGGGCGGCTTCTCGTTCGGGCAGCCGGCGGCCAAGCCAGCCGACAAACCCGCCGAGGCGCCCAAGCCGGGCGGCGGACCCAAGCCGGGTGGAGCGCCCAAGCCGGGCGGACCCAAGCCGGGGCAGTGACCCCGCTGCCCTGACATGAAAGCTTCGACCCGGATCCCGCAGGACGGGACCGGGTCGGTGACCGAGGAGTCGTCGGCTCACCCAGCCGACGACCCAGACCAGGCCGCCCCAGAGGCGGCGCACCGCGACAGCGGTGAGACCGACAGCAAGGAGACGGCCCACCATGCCGAAGATGAAGACCCACTCGGGTGCCAAGAAGCGCTTCAAGATCACGGGTTCGGGCAAGGTCAAGCGCCAGCAGGCCAACCGCCGCCACTACCTCGAGCACAAGTCCTCGCGCCTGACCCGCCGCCTCGCCGGCGACAAGATCGTGGCCCCGGGCGATGCCAAGGTCGTCAAGAAGATGCTCGGCCGCTGAGCCGAAGCACCTCGCAGAACATCCGCTGACGGTCTCGCCGCAGCACCCCTGAACACCGAGCGACCCCCGGCCAGGACCGGGACGAGTCGCTCCCGCACCGAAGGAGCACACACGTGGCACGTGTGAAGAGGGCGCTCAACGCCCACAAGAAGCGTCGTACGACCCTGGAGATGGCCTCCGGCTACCGCGGACAGCGCTCGCGCCTGTACCGCAAGGCCAAGGAGCAGGTCCTCCACTCGTACACCTACAACTACGATCACCGCCGCACCCGCAAGGGCGACTTCCGCCGGCTGTGGATCCAGCGCATCAACGCCGCCGCTCGCGCTCAGGGCCTGACCTACAACCGCTTCATCCAGGGCCTGAAGGCCGCTGAGGTCGAAGTCGACCGCCGCATGCTGGCCGAGCTGGCCGTCAACGACGCCCCCGCGTTCAACGCGCTCGTCGAGATCGCCAAGAAGAACCTGCCCGCGGACACCTCCGCTCCGCGCTCCGACGCGGCCTGATCCCGCTTCGAGCGTGAGCATCGCGCAGCGCCTCGCCGACTCCGCGCTGATCAATCCCGGTTCCGACCGGGTGCGATCGGTCGCGGGACTGGCGAGGCGCTCTGCGCGTTCCAGGGCCGGTCGATTCCTCACCGAGGGCCCGCAGTGCGTCCGCGAGGCCCTGCGCGCGCACCTGGGGGAGTTCGACGCCCTGGTGCCTGCACCTCGGGACGGGGTGATCGACGCCCTCTACATCTCCGAGCGCGCGCTGCAGCGCCACCGGGACATCGATCAGCTCGTCGAGCGCGTGCTCCAGGCCGAGGGCTCCCCGCGGGTCTTCGTGCGCATGGTCTCCGACGAGGTCCTTGCGGCCATGTCGGATGCCGAGCACCCGCAGGGCGTGCTGGCGGTGTGCCGGATCCCCGAGCTGACCTGGGCGCAGGTCGCCGAGCGTCGGCCCCGCCTGGTGGCGGTCATGTGCCGCGTGCAGGACCCCGGCAATGCCGGGACCGTGCTGCGCGCCGCTGATGCCGCCGGCGCCGATGCCGTGGTGCTCACCGCCGGATCGGTGGATCTGCACAACCCCAAGGTGGTGCGCTCGACCGCCGGCTCCCTGTTCCATCTGCCCGTGCTCACCGGCCTGGATCCGGCCGAGCTGGTCGGCCGCCCCGTGAGCGATGCCGCAGGCGGTGAGCTGCAGGTGCTGGCCGCGGACGGCTACGGCGCCCTGGATCTGGATGAGCTGCAGGATGCTTCGGCAGCTGGCCGGGAGGCGGCTGTCGAGCTGGCACGCCCCACGGCATGGCTCTTCGGTAATGAGGCGCAGGGGCTGTCCGAGCAGGAGAAGGCCCTGGCCTCCCACCGCGTGGCGGTGCCGCTGCACGGGGCCGCCGAGTCGCTCAACGTGGGGACGGCGGCCACCCTGTGCCTCTACGCCTCCGCCCGCGCTCAGCGCCGCACCGCCGAGGGCGCCGTATGAGCCTGAGGCACGACGATGAGCGCACGTTCCGCACCCAGGTCGTGGCCGCCGCGCTGCTGGACGACCCGCACCGGCCCCAGCGGCTGATCGCGGCCCAGCGTGCCTATCCGGAGTCCCTGCGCGGGCTGTGGGAGCTGCCCGGAGGCAAGCAGGAGCCGGGGGAGACGGTCCAGGAGGCGCTGCACCGGGAGTGCCGGGAGGAGCTGGGTGTGCGGATCCGCCTGCTCGAGGAGGTCCCCGGACCCCATCGGCAGGGATGGCCGCTCAGCGAGTCGGCGGCCATGCGCGTGTGGACGGCCGTCGTCGTCGCAGCCGCGGAGGAGCAGGAAGCGGACGCCGACGCCCTGGGCATGGGCCGTCAGGCCGAGGGCGCGGATCATCTCGAGCTGCGCTGGGTGCGCATCGGCCCGGAGCCGATCGAGGGCCTCCAGGAGGCCGAGGCCCTGCCGTGGATCCCCGCGGACCTGCCAATCCTGGACGGCATCCGACGTCACCTGGCCGGCTGAGCAGGCGGCCGGCGACCCATGCGAGTCGCCCACAGGCACTGTGCCGGGGCCGGACGAGGGCCTTGCGGGGACTAGACTTGGACCGCCCGCGTTCTGGCGCCGGGCCGATGAACCGAACCCGAGAGCGAAGGCACCTGTCGCACATGTCTGAGAGCACACCGGAGGGCGGGCCTCAGCAGGCGCCCTCTGCCGCCGCCCAGGCCGAGACCCCGACCGGTCAGGCCGAGACCCCGACCGTCGCGGAGTTCGATCCCACGGATGAGCAGGCCGTCGGCCGCGCCGTGGAGGAGGCCCTGGACGCTGTCCAGGCCGCCGCTGATCTCGACGAGCTCAAGGCGGTGCGCCTGGCCCACGCCGGCGATCGCTCGCCGCTGGCCCTGGCCAACCGGCGCATCGGCTCGCTCGAGAAGTCCCAGAAGGCCGCCGCGGGCAAGCTCATGGGCCAGGCCCGCGGCCGGGTGAACAAGGCGCTGTCAGCGCGCACCGGGGTGCTGGAGGCCGAGCGCGCCGAGCGCATCCTGGTCGAGGAGTCCGTGGACGTCACCGCCGCGAGCAGCCGTCGCCGGCTGGGCGGGCGCCACCCCATCAGCGCCATGATGGAGACCGCGCAGGACATCTTCGTGGGCATGGGCTGGGAGGTCGCCGAGGGCCCCGAGGTCGAGTCCGAGTGGTTCAACTTCGACTCCCTGAACTTCAAGCCGGACCACCCCGCCCGCGAGCTGCAGGACACGTTCTTCGTGGACCCGCCCGAGGCCCACCTGGTCCTGCGCACCCACACGTCCCCGGTCCAGATGCGCACCCTGCTGAGCCGTGAGCTGCCGGTCTACGTTGTGGCCCCGGGGCGGGTCTTCCGCACCGACGAGCTCGATGCGACCCACACGCCCGTGTTCCACCAGGTCGAGGGCCTCGCCGTCGACAAGGGCCTGACCATGGCCGATCTCAAGGGCACGCTCGAGCACTTCGCGCGCCAGATCTTCGGCCCCGATGCCCGGATCCGGCTGCGGCCCAACTACTTCCCGTTCACCGAGCCCTCCGCCGAGATGGACGTGTGGCACCCGCAGGCCCAGGGCGGTCCGCGCTGGATCGAGTGGGGCGGCTGCGGCATGGTCCACCCCAACGTCCTGCGCGCAGCCGGCGTGGACCCCGAGGTCTACTCGGGCTTCGCCTTCGGCATGGGCATCGAGCGCACGCTGATGTTCCGCAACGGGGTCCCCGACATGCACGACATGGTCGAGGGCGATATCCGATTCAGCCAGCACTTCGGAATGGAGGTCTGAGATGCGGGTTCCGCTGTCCTGGCTGCGCGAGTTCGCGCCGCTGCCCGAGGAAGCCACCGCCGAGCAGCTGCTGGAGACCATGGTCTCCGTCGGCTTCGAGGAGGAGGAGGTCATCCGCCCCGGCGATGAGCTCACCGGGCCCATCGTCGTGGGGCAGGTCCTGTCCCGCGAGCCTGAGGAGCACTCCAACGGCAAGACGGTGAACTGGTGCTCCGTGCGCGTGGTCCCGGAGGGCCAGCAGCAGACCCTGACCGGCGAGGGCATCGAGCCCTCCGGCGTGCAGGGCATCGTCTGCGGCGCGCACAACTTCGAGGTCGGCGACAAGGTCGTCGTGACCCTGCCCGGTGCCGTGCTGCCCGGTGACTTCCGGATCAGCCCGCGCAAGACCTACGGCCACACCTCGGCGGGGATGATCGCCTCGGCGCGCGAGCTGGGCATCGGCGAGGATCACGACGGCATCCTGGTGCTCGGCGATCTCGGCCTGGACCCCGAGCTGGGCACGGACGTGCGCGAGGTGCTGCAGCTCGACGAGTCCGCCGCCGACATCAACGTCACCCCGGACCGCGGCTACGCCCTGTCCATGCGCGGTGTGGCCCGCGAGTACTGCCACGCCGTCGGCGCTGCGTTCGAGGACCCGGCGCTCGCCCTGTCCGAGGCTGCACCCGCGCCGACGGAAGACGCGTTCCCCGTCGTGCTGGCCGAGGAGGCGCCGGTCCGCGGCGAGCAGGGCTGCACGCGCTTCGCGACCCGCGTGGTGCGCGGCATCGACCCGTCCCGGCCCACTCCGGTGTGGATGTCGACCCGTCTGCGCCTGGCGGGCATGCGCTCGATCAGCCTGCCCGTGGACATCTCGAACTACGTGATGCTCGAGCTCGGCCAGCCGCTGCACTTCTACGACCTGTCCCGGGTCGCCGAGCAGATCACCGTGCGCCGCGCCCGTCAGGGCGAGCAGCTGACCACGCTGGATGGCAAGCAGCGCGCGCTGGATCCCGAGGACCTGCTGATCACCGACGCCACCGGCCCCATCGGGCTGGCCGGGACCATGGGTGGCGAGTTCGCCGAGGTCGGCGATTCCACGACCGACGTCCTGGTCGAGGCTGCGCACTTCGATCCCGTGTCGATCGCGCGCACCGCGCGCCGCCACCGCCTGTCCTCCGAGGCCTCCCGGCGCTTCGAGCGCGGCGTGGACCCGCAGCTGCAGGCCGCCGCCGCCGAGCGCGCCGTCCAGCTGCTCGTCGAGCTCGCCGGCGGCACCGCCGGACCCGAGGTCGGCGACGTCCGCGTCGAGGAGGCGGAGGCGCCCGTCACCATCCGCCTGGACGCGGACTATCCCGCCCGACGGGTGGGCGTGGACTACTCGGCAGAGCGCGTGGAGTCCCTGCTCACCGAGATCGGCTGCACGCTCGAGACGCTGAGCCCGGCCGTCGAGGTCGAGGAGGAGCCCAGCGCCGCCGGGCAGGACGGCTGGCTGGTCACGCCCCCGTCGTGGCGGCCCGATCTGCGCGAGCCCGAGGACCTGGCGGAGGAGATCGCGCGCCTGGACGGCTACGACAAGATCCCGTCGCGGCTTCCCGTCGCGCCTCCGGGACGGGGTCTGAGCGCCGAGCAGGCCGGTCGCCGGCGCGTGCTGAGCGCCCTGGCCGCCGCCGGCCTGACCGAGGTGCTCGCCTACCCGTTCACCACGCCGGCCGACAACCAGCTGTGGGCCTCGCCCGAGCCCGGGTCCGAGGTCGACTCGGTGCGCCTGGCCAATCCCATCGCCGAGTCCCGCGGCGTGCTGCGCGCTTCGCTGATCCCCGGCCTGCTGGAGATCCTGCATCGCAACCGCTCGCGCGGGTTCCGCGATCTGCAGCTCTTCGAGTCGGGACTCGTCTTCCGCCCCGGCGCCCAGCTGGGCACCGGATCCATCCCTCCGGTCGGTCAGCGCCCGTCCGAGCAGGTCCTGGCGGATCTGCGAGGCGGGATCCCGGAGCAGCCCCTGCATATCGCAGCCGTCTTCGCCGGCGACGATGCCCCGGCGGCCCCTGGGTCCGACCCGCGAGCGCTGGGCTGGCGGGACGCCCTTGAGATCGCGCGTCTGGTCGGCGACGTCCTGGGCGTGCGCCTGAGCGTGGAGCAGGGTCGCCATCAGGCCTTCCACCCTGGGCGGACGGCGGTGCTGCGCCTTCCCTCCGGGGACCTCGTGGGCACAGCCGGCGAGCTGCACCCGCAGCTGGTCGCTCAGCAGGGCCTGCCCGAGCGCACGAGCGCCATGGAGCTGGAGCTGTCGGCGATCCTGGCCGCCCGCGACGGCGCGATCGCCGCCGAGCCGTTGAGCGTCCAGACCCCGGCCACGCAGGACGTCGCGCTCGTGGTGGATGCCGCTGTGCCGGCTGCCGAGCTGATGGTCACGATCCGCGAGGGCGCGGGCGAGCTCGTCGAGGACGTCCGCGTCTTCGACGTCTACCAGGGCGAGCACATCGAGACCGGGAAGAAGTCGGTGGCCCTGGCCATGCGGTTCCGGGCGCCCGATCGCACGCTGACGGCCGAAGAGGCCTCCGAGGCTCGCACGGCGGCGGTCGAACTCGCCGCGTCGAGACACGGCGCCGTCCTGCGCGGCTGAGCAGCCCGGGAGACCATCCAGCAACCGATGACCACCCTTCGCCAGGCCCCCGCCTGCGGGGGAGGAGAAGCACATGAGCACTGAGAACACCCCCGGGCCCTCCGCCGGGGAAGCCGAAGGCAGCCGTCGGCTGCAGGAGAACGGCCGTCGCGGCGATGGCGCGTCCAGCGCGTTCCGCGACGCCTTCTCCCTGCGCGGAGGCACGGACGGCGACCCCGAAGGAGATCCGCTCGAGGATCTCGGTGCGGGCGATCGCGAGGAGTCGGAGGTCATCGGCGCCACCTGGCCGCCGGTGATCGCAGTCGTGCTGGGCGTCATCCTGGCGCTGGTGCTGGCGATCGCCTCCTACTCGGCGTTCCAGCGCGCGGAGCAGCTGCAGGGCTGGGCCAATTCCACCTACGCGGTGACCGGCACCTACACCGACATGACGCACGATCTGCACTCGGAGTCCTTCAACCCCAAGTACGCGATCACGCTGCCGGACGACGAGGAGATCTCGGCCCAGCGCTTCGACAGCGGGCTGCAGGATCCGTTCACGCCGGAGCCGGGGCAGGCCGTGGAGGTGCGCGGCGAGGGCCGGGGCGATTCCGTGGACGACTTCGACGGGGAGGTCGACGTCCTGCTCGGCGTGCAGGACGGCGAGCTGCAGGTCCTGTCCACCGCAGAGGCAGGCTCGCTCGACGGCGGCATCACGGATCAGACCGTGTCCGCCCAGAAGACCCGGGGCGGGCTGCTGGCTGCGGCCTCGGTGCTGGTGCTGGGTCTGGGCATCGCCGGCGGGGTCATCCTGCGGCGGCGCAGCCTGCGCTGAATCAGGGTCTGCGCCTTTCGAATATGAAGCTGCGGGGCCGCACCCACGACAGACGTCGGGTGCGGCCCCGCAGTCGCGAGCAGGTCGGCTCAGCGCACGGGCGCACCTGGCCCCAGGGGAAGCCCGAGCATCCACCAGGCGAGGAACAGCAGCGTCCAGGAGAGGGTCATGCACACCGCCAGTGGCAATGTGTAGGAGGCCAGGGTCCCGATCCCGGCTGATCGCCGGTACTGCTGCAGGAACCCCAGGGCCAGGACGAAGTAGGGACTCATGGGTGTCACGGCCGTTGAGCCCGAGTCCGCGATTCGGAACAGAGCTTGCGTGGTCTCCGCCGGAACTTCCACGAGCATGAGCATCGGGACGAGCACCGGGGCAGTGATGGACCACATTGCCGAGCCGCTGGTGATCAGGATGTTCACCACGGAAAGCAGCCCCAGCACCAGCAGGAAGACGACAGGGATGGGGATGCCGGTGGAGTCGAGCAGAGCAGCGGACTCCACCGCGATCACGTCGCCGATGTATGACCACTCGAAGTAGGCCAAGAACTGCGCGATCGCGAAGAACAGGACCAGGACCGGGGCGATTTGTTTCACGCCCGAGGTCATCATCGCCGGCACGTCTTCCCACGCAGTGATCTCGCCGCTGAGCCAGCCGTAGACCATGCCTGCCAGGGCGAAGAGCATACCAACCAGAACGCCGATCCCATCCAGGAACGGCGAGTCCGTCAAGGACCCGCCCTCGCCGCGCAGCGGGGAGCTGGCAGGCAGAAGCAGAATGGTCGTCACGATCAGCACAGCGACCACTGCCAGGACTGCGATGATCATGGCCTTGGTCTCCCTGCCGCTCAGGCGCAGCGAGGTCTCGTCCACGTCGGCTTCCGGATCCGGATCGAGGTCTGGCCGGCGGGCCAGCACGAGATTGGTCACGAGTGTGATCACAAGTGCTAGAAGCACACTCGAGGCGATGTTGAAGAACCAGTTGCTCAGCGGGGAGACGTAGGCCTCCGGGTCGATGATATGGGCTGCCTCGGTCGTGATCCCTGCGAAGATCACGTCATTCGGAGTCGGGATGGGGCTGGCATCGTAGCCGGAGGCGATCGAGGTGTAGGCGACGACGATGCCCAGGATTGGGGATCGACCGACAGCGCGGAATGCCACGGCCCCCAGCGGGACCAGGATGGCGTAAGCGGCGGCGCTTGCCACGTGGGACATCGTGCCCGTGAAGGCAACTGCGAAGACGACCAGGAAGGCAGGGACCCGGGATATCGTGACGCGCATCAGGCCGTTCAGGAACCCGGTGCCCTCTGCCACGGCAACACCCATCATGACCACGACGATCGTCGCCATCGGGCCGAATTCGGCGAAGTTGCCGATGGCCGTGGACAGCGCCATGGACAGGCCTTCGACGCTCAGCAGATTGCGAACGACGACCTCTTCGCCGTCGCTGGGGGAGATCACCGAGACGCCCGACGCGGACATGATCGCGCTGATGACAGCCAAGATCGCGGCCAGGATCCAGAATAGCCAGAACGGATGGGGCAGGGCGTTGCCGATTCGCTCGATGACGCCCAGGATGCGCAGCACGCGGGGCAGCTTGTCGCCGTCGCGCTGTCGCTCGGAGAGATTGGCAGTGGTCATGATGGATTCACCTCGGCAGTCGGTAGTGATTCAGGGTGTTCCAGAGCAGGTCGGTGGCTTCGACGCTGTGGGTCGTGGCACCTCCGCCCGAGTAGGCGTCGGCTCCTGGCCAGGTATGGCCGCCTCCCTGCACCCGCACGTGCGTGACTTCTGCTCCGCGGTGGCAGCCTCGGTGCCTGTCGATCTCGATGTCCGCGGCGGGGGAGCTCGTCGTGACGGCGCCGCGGCAGCCATTGCGCTCGGCCCAGGCGGCCGTCCAGCCGGGGATCGACGGGAGTCCTCGGGCCGGATCGCCGTCGTAGGGGATGGTTGCGTCAGCCGTGCCGTGCATCTCGACCACGGGCACCGGACGAGACGGCGAGCACTCCCGATGGCGGGTCGCGTAGAAGGCCCCGGCCACTGGAGCGATGCCCGTGATCCGCTGCGAGCGCTCGCAGGCCAGGATTCCGACGAAGCCCGCGCCGTTGGACTTCCCGGTCGCGTAGACCCGTGAGGTGTCCAGACACAGATCTCCCTCGAGTTGATCGAGCAGGTCGTCTACGAAGGCCAGGTCATCGACTCCTTCAGCCGAATAGGGGGCTCCCTCCCAAGCCTGGCGTGGATCCTCGAGGCTTCCGGGGACGCCGTCGGCGTAGACGACGACGGCCGGCAGGCGGTCCAGTCCCGAGAACTCCTGGGTCTCGGCGGCTGTGCTGCCTCGGCCGTGGAAGACGAGGACCACGGGCCAGGTCTTCTGGGCGCTGTAGCCCTCAGGCAGGTGCTGGATGTAGGTGCGCTCGAGCCCTCCGCTGCGAACAGAGCCCGGCTGGGAGCCCGCGGCAGTCTCCTGCTCGGAGGGGGCCCTCCGGCCCTTCGCGCATCCGGCGGAGGATCCGGGTATGTCGCCCTGAGCGTGGGGCTGCTGGGGTCGGGGGTCCTGGGGGTCGAGCACGTCGATCGAGCCCGTCGCGCTGGCACTGGGAGCCATGGACATGCCGATCAGCAGCACGAGGGCGGCGACGCGTGCGGCGATCCTGGGCGATCCGGACATGAGGGAACTCCTGTTCGCTGATGGGGCTGAGAGGACGAAGCAGACGGCTGCGATGTCGGCGGACGCGGTCGGCGGAAGGCTCTGGAGGGGCCTGTTCGGGCGCATGAGGGTGCACAGGATCGCGGGCGGGGCCGCGACGACGGCCTGTCCTTATGTCCTGCGGATGCTGCTGTGGGTCAGGGGAAAGGGAGCGTGAGGTTCGTCAGAGCTGAGCCCAGCGGCCCAGGAAGTCGCAGATCCTCTCGGTGATGGTCTCGATCAGCTCGGCGCCGAGCTGCTCGGTAGCCTGCCGGGGGTCGCCAAGCACGCCGTTGGGCGTCAAGTCGTCCCAGGAGCGGGTCAGGGTGGGATGGGAGACGCTGCGGGCCAGGGCGCTGAGGGGGTCGAGATCCTCGGGACGCGTGGGGCCAGGCTCGAGCAGATCGCGGCGCACCAGGTCGGGTGCCACCTCGAGCATCTGGGCGGTCTCGGCCTCACCGCAGTGCCCGTGCACCGCGCTCACTCCGGCGGAGCGCACGATGTCCGCGGCCACACTGGTCAGCGGGGTCCAGGCGAACTCCAGATCGGGATCGGATGCCAGCAGGTCCTGGGCGATCGTGGTGAGGCTGGCGTTGTTCCCGCCGTGCCCGGTCACGACCAGGATCCGGTGGAAGCCCTGACGGTGCAGACCCACTGCGATCTCGCGGACCAGCGCCGTGAAGGTCCGCGTAGTGAGGCTGACCGTGCCGGGGAACCCGAGATGGTGGGGAGAGACGCCGATCGGCAGCGTGGGGCCCAGCACGGCGTCGTCCGGAAGCCTGCTGACCACACGCTCGGCCACGGCGTCGGCGCGATAGGTATCGGTTCCCAGCGGCATGGCCGGACCATGCTGCTCGAGGGCTCCCACGGGCAGCACGACGATCCGGCCGGCCTGCGCGCTGGCTGCGGCCTCAGCGGAGGTCATCTCCGCCAGGCGGGTGGCTGCGGGGCTCATCGCTGCTCGCCTCCGTCAGCATCCTGGGGATCCGCAGGGGCCGAGGTGGCGATGGCATCGCGAATGCCCTGCAGATGAGCGCGCGTCAGCTCGGCGGCGCGATCGGCGTCGCGCGAGCGCACGGCCTCGAGGATCTCGAGGTGCTCGGCATAGTCGCGCTCGCGATCATCGAAGCGCAGGCGGATCTCCATCTGCTCGCCCATGCGCTGCGACAACAGCGCTTCGATGGTTTGCTCGAGCAGCGGATTGCCCGTGCAGGCAGCCAGCTGGGTATGGAAGTGCAGGGCGGGGCGGGCCCTTCGCGGCGGATCCACGAGAGCATTGGAGGCTGACTGGGTCAGCAGGCTCAGACCCTCGCGGGTGCGGTGCTCGGCCGCGCGGGCGGCGATAGGCGGCTCGAGGGACAGTCGGGCATCGTCCAGCTCGAGGATGCTGCGCAGGGTGATCGGCGGCTGGTGGGGGTTGCTCATGACCGAGCGGGTCAGGCCATCGGCGACGTAGACGCCGCTGCCGTGGCGCATCTCGACCACGCGGGCGGCCTCCAGGCGCCGGAGAGCCTCCCGGATCGTCGGCGTGGTGACCTCGAAGCGCTCGGCGAGGGATCGGGAGGGCTCCAGGGAGTCGCCGGGCTGCAACTGCGAGGCATGGATGTGCTCCACGATCGACTGCGCCAGGCGCTCGGAGAGGGATGTGATGTGCGGCATGAAAGTGACTAAATCACTTTCCGTGAGGTGAGGCAAGTCACCTTTCGCATTGACGACCCGCAGCGGAACGTCGCAGCGGCATATGACAGCGGCGGGGGCCGCGGTGATCGGGAATCGCCACGGCCCCCCGTCGTCTGCGAAGGCGACTCAGAAGGTCAGCAGCAGCTTCCCCTGGGTCCTGCGGGATTCGAGGTCGCGGTGCGCCTGAGCGGCGTCGTCGAGGGAGTAGGTGCCGCCCACGCGGATCTTCAGGCCGTCCTCGATGGCCTCGAACATCTCGCGGGCCCGCCACTGCCGCTCCTCCTCGGTGTGCATGTAGGCGTTGAGCGACGGGCGGGTCACGTACAGCGAGCCCATGGCGTTGAGGCGCTGCAGGTCGAACGGGGGGACCTGCCCGGACGACCCGCCGAAGAGCACGACCATGCCGCGCAGGTGCACGGCGGCCAGGGACTCGTCGAAGGTGGCCTTGCCCACCGAGTCGTAGACCACGTCGGCGCCGCGGCCGCCGGTGATCTCCTCGACGGCATCGGCGAAGCCCTCGTAGGGCAGGACATGATCGGCGCCCAGCGATCGGGCGGCGTCGGCCTTCTCCTGGCTCGAGGTCAGCCCGATCACGGTGGCGCCCTGGCGCTTCATGAGCTGGATGGCGACGCCGCCCACGCCGCCGGCGGCGGCGGTGATCACGGCGGTGGTCTCCGGGCCGACCGGGAAGGTCGAGCGGGTCAGATAGTGGGCCGTGAAGCCCTGCAGCGGCAGCGCGCCCGCGGCATCGTCGGAGACGGACTCGGGCACCACCACCACGCGATCGGCATCGACCACGAACTTCTCGGCGTAGGTGGCCCGGCCCTGCGAGGTCGTGATCCGCTGCCCGACCTGCAGGGAGTCGACGCCCTCGCCCAGGGCGATGACTTCGCCGCTTCCCTCGGTGCCCGGGGTGAAGGGCAGCTCGACGTCGTAGACGCCCTCGCGCTGGTAGGTCTCGATGAAGTTGACCCCGGTGCGGCGGGTGCGCACCAGGACCTCTCCGGGTCCCGGGACCGGATCCTCGACCTCGCTGACGGTGAGGACCTCCGGGCCCCCGTGCTGCGTGAGGGTGATGGCGCGCATGCTGGTCTCCTTCTCTCGGGGCGGACGGAAGCCGCCGGTCGGTGCGTTCCTGACCACCGAGCCTAGTCCTCGCCGCCGCGCCGAGTGCATAAATATCGACATACCTGCATAATCTTGCGTAGGATGTCCGCATGACCTTCACCGCAGCAGTCTCAGGAGCCAGCGGCTACGCCGGGGGAGAGGTGCTTCGTCTGCTGATGCAGCATCCCCAGGTGGAGATCGGCGCCGTCGCGGCGCACTCCAGCGCCGGTCAGCGGCTGGGCTCGCTGCAGCCCCACCTGCACGGGCTCGCCGATCGGATCATCACGGACTCGAGCCTCGAGCAGCTGGCCGGGCACGACATCGTCGTGCTCGCCCTGCCGCACGGCGCCTCGGCCGAGATCGCGGCCCAGCTTCCCGAGTCGACCATCGTGATCGACGCCGCGGCCGATCACCGGCTCGAATCCGCCGAGGCATGGGAGCAGTTCTACGGCAGCGCGCACGCCGGGACCTGGCCGTACGGCCTGCCCGAGATGATCGTGGCCCCGGACGGCACCCGGCAGCGCACCCGGCTGGCGAAGGCGAGCCGCATCGCGATCCCCGGGTGCTATCCCACCGGCTCCCAGCTGGCCCTGGCGCCGCTGGCCGCGGCCGGGCAGATCGAGCTGCAGGACATCGTGATCGTGGCGGCCTCCGGCACCTCGGGGGCGGGGCGATCGCTGAAGCCGCACCTGCTGGCCGCGGAAGTCATGGGCGGCATGTCGCCCTACGGCGTGGGCGGCGTGCACCGGCACACCCCGGAGATCGAGCAGGGTCTGGGCTGGGCCTCGGGCCGCAGCGACGTCGCGGTCTCGTTCACCCCCACCCTGGCGCCTATGCCCCGCGGCATCCTCACGACCGCCACGGCCCGGATCGCCGAGGGCGCCGGTGCGCAGTCCGTGCGCGAGGCGCTGGAGGAGGCCTATCGCGACGAGCCCTTCATCCATCTGCTGCCCGAGGGGCAGTGGCCCACCACCCAGGCCGTCCTGGGCTCGAACCACGTCCAGATCCAGGCGGCCGTCGATGCCCGCGTGGGGCGCGTGATCGTCAGCTGCGCGCTGGACAACCTCGTCAAGGGCACGGCCGGCGGAGCCGTGCAGTCCATGAACATCGCCCTGGGCCTGCCCGAGCAGACCGGGCTGACCCAGCAGGGAGTCGCACCGTGAGCACCGTCCACCCCTCCCAGGACCCGGCGGCCGGGCTGAGCGTCGACACCTCCCGCGGCGTCACCGCAGCCGCTGGATTCCGCGCCGGCGGCGTGACCGCCGGATTCAAGGCCTCCGGCGGCGACGACCTGGCCGTCGTGATCAACGACGGCCCCAGCGCGGCCGCCGCCGCCGTGTTCACGTCGAACCGCGTGGCCGCGGCCCCCGTCCACTGGTCGCGCCAGGTCGTCGCCGACGGCGCCGCCCGCGCGGTGATCCTCAACTCCGGCGGAGCCAATGCCTGCACGGGCCCGCAGGGCTTCCAGGCCTCGCACGAAACGGCCGAGCTGGTCGCCGAGGGCCTTCAGATCGGCGCCGGCGACGTGGTCGTGTGCTCCACCGGACTGATCGGCGTGCAGCTGCCCATGGGCGTGATGCGCGCCGGCATCCCCGAGGTCCTGGCGGATGCCGCAGCGGATGAGGCGGCCGGGCTGCGCGCGGCTCGGGCGATCATGACCACCGACACCGTGCCCAAGCAGGCCGCGCACACGAGCCCCGAGGGCTGGAGCGTGGGCGGGATGGCCAAGGGCGCGGGCATGCTCGCCCCGGGACTGGCCACCATGCTCGTGGTGCTCACCACCGACGCCGAGGTCCGCCCGGAGGTCCTGCAGCGCAGCCTGCGTGAGGCCTGCGCCGTGACCTTCGACCGTGCCGACTCCGACGGCTGCATGTCCACCAACGACACCGTGACCCTGCTGGCCTCGGGGGCCTCCGGCATCAGCCCCGACGAGCTCGAGCTCACCCGTGCGCTGAGCGCCGTGTGCCACAGCCTGGCCCAGCAGCTGATCACCGATGCCGAGGGCGCCGCCCACGACATCGCGATCACCACCATGGGCGCCGCCTCCGTGGTCCAGGCCGAGACGGTCTCGCGCACGGTGGCCCGCTCGAACCTGTTCAAGACCGCGATCTTCGGCAACGACCCCAACTGGGGCCGGGTCCTCTCGGCCGTGGGCACGACCGATGCCGAGTTCGATCCGGACGAGCTCGACGTCTCCATCAACGGCGTCATGGTCTGCCGCGGCGGGATGATCGGCGACCCCCGGGAGGGCGTGGACCTGGCGTCGTCGCGAAAGGTCGAGGTCGTTGTCGACCTGAAGGCCGGGGCGCACGAGGCCACGATCTGGACCAACGACCTGACCCACGACTACGTCGAGGAGAACTCGGCGTACTCGTCCTGAGCCCGCTGATCCGCTGAACCCTTCCAGGAGAGAGCCGATGACCGCACCGAACGACCGCATCACCGCCGCGCGCGCCAAGGCCGGCGTGCTCATGGAGGCGCTGCCGTGGATCAGCCGCTTCTCCGGGGCGGTCATGGTGTTCAAGTACGGCGGCAACGCCATGGTCTCGGAGCCGCTGCGCCAGGCGTTCGCCGCCGACATGGTCTTCCTGCGCGAGGTGGGGATCTGCCCCGTCGTCGTGCACGGCGGAGGGCCGCAGATCAATCGCATGCTCGAGCGGCTGGGGATCGAGTCCGAGTTCCGCGGGGGTCTGCGCGTCACCACGGCCGAGGCGATCGACGCCATCCGCATGGTCCTCACCGGCCAGGTCCAGCGCGAGCTCGTCTCCCTGCTCAATGCCACCGGCCCGTACGCCGTGGGGGTCTCGGGGGAGGACGCCTCCCTGCTCAACGCGGTGCGCCGCGGGACGGTCGTCGACGGCCAGGAGGTGGACCTGGGGCACGTGGGCGAGATCGTCTCCGTGAACCCCGAGCCGCTGCGCGAGCTGATCCAGGCCGGGCGCATCCCGGTGATCTCCTCGATCTCCCCGGAGGTCGACGCCCACGGCCGCTTCACCGGCGAGGTGCTCAACATCAACGCCGACACCGCAGCCGCCGCGGTCGCCGTGGCGCTGGGCGCGGAGAAGCTCGTGGCGCTGACCGATATCGAGGGCCTGTACTCGGACTGGCCGGATCGCAGCTCGCTGATCTCGTCGCTGACCGACTCCGAGCTGCGCGAGCTGCTGCCCAGCCTGCAGTCCGGGATGATCCCCAAGATGGAGGCGGCGCTCACCGCTGTGGAGGGCGGGGTCCCGCGGGCCACGATCGTCGACGGGCGCGAGGCGCACTCGGTGCTGCTCGAGATCTTCACGGACGAGGGGATCGGCACCGAGGTCCGCCCCGACGGCACCGCGCCGGCAGCCGAGCGGCCTCTGCGCCGGCATCCGGAACCGGTCGGCGTTGCCACCGCGGAGATCGATCGCGTCGTCCTGGGATCCGGTGCGGGGAAGCACCCGACCGGCGAGGAGGCCGCGCAGGGCTCCTCCGGCGCAGGACGCAGCGCGCAGACCGTCGGCGCGGCGGAGACCGCCCCGACCGAGACCACCACGACGGAGGACCCCGAATGAGCCGCACGCACTCTGCCCAGGACGCCTCCGCGGAGGCCCTGCTCGAGCAGTACTCCCAGCACCTGATGAACGTCTTCGGCCCGCCCCAGGCCGTGCTCGCCCGCGGTGAAGGTGCTGTCGTGTGGGACGCCGACGGCAACCGCCTGCTGGATCTGCTGGGCGGGATCGCCGTGAACGCGCTGGGCCACGCCCACCCCGCCTGGGTGCGCGCCCTCTCGGAGCAGGCGGCCGCCCTGGGCCACATCTCCAACTTCTTCACCTCGCCGCAGCAGATCGAGCTGGCCAAGAAGCTGCTCGAGCTGACCGGGGCGCCGGAGGGCTCGCGGGTCTTCTTCGCGAACTCCGGCTCGGAGGCCAATGAGGCCGCCTTCAAGCTGGCCCGCCGCCAGGGCCACGAGGTCCCCGGCCCGGACGGTCCCCGCACGCGGATCCTGGCCCTGGAGGATTCCTTCCACGGACGCACGGCCGGCTCGCTGGCCATGACCGCCAAGAAGGCCTACCGGGAGCCGTTCGAGCCGCTGCCGACCGGCGTGGAGTTCCTCGCCCCCACGCTCGAGGCGCTGGAGGCCGCCGTCGACAACACCGTCAGCGCCCTGATAGTGGAGCCCGTGCGCGGCGAGGCCGGCGTGCGACCGCTGCCCGAGGGATGGCTGCGCCGGGCTCGGCAGCTCACCCGCGAGCACGGGGCGCTGCTGATCGTCGACGAGGTCCAGACGGGCGTCGGGCGCACGGGGCAGTGGTTCGCCAGCTCGGCGGAGCTCTCGGGTGCCGATGCCCCGGATGCCATGACGCTGGCCAAGGGGCTGGGCGGAGGCTTCCCGATCGGGGCCATGATCACCTTCGGCGAGCACGCCTCCGGTCTGCTCGGCCCTGGCCAGCACGGTACGACCTTCGGCGGCAACCCGCTGGCCACCGCGGTCGGTCTGGCCACGCTCACGACGATCGAGGACGAGCAGATCCTGCAGAACGTCCGTTCGGTGGGTCAGCATCTGGCCGACGGACTGCGCGCGATCGACGGCGTCGCCGAGGTCCGCGCCCACGGGCTGCTGATCGGCATCGACCTCGAGCCGATCGATCGTTCGGCATCGCAGACCGCCGCTCTGGCCCCGGCCGTCGTGGCGGCGGCCCGCCGCGCGGGATTCATCGTCAATGCCCCGGGGCCGCTCACGCTGCGCCTGGCCCCGCCGCTGATCCTCAGCGCAGAGCAGGCCGACGAGCTGCTCGGGGCGCTGCCCTCCATCCTCGACGCGGCCCGCGAGGCCGTGCTCAGCGCTCCGGGCGCCTGAGCCTTCCGCCTCCGCCCGTCGGCCCCACCTTCCTTCCGAGAGGACGCCTCATGCCACGCCACTTCCTTCGCGACACGGATCTGAGCCCCGCCGAGCAGGCGGAGGTCCTGGACCTGGCCCTCGAGCTCAAGGCCGACCGGTGGCGCCATCGCGCGCTGGCGGGGCCGCAGACCGCGACCGTCATCTTCGACAAGACCTCCACCCGCACGCGCTACTCGTTCGCCACGGGCATCGCGGATCTCGGGGGATCGCCCCTGGTCGTGAATCCGGGGGAGGCGCAGCTGGGGGTCAAGGAGTCGGTCTCAGACACCGCCCGGGTCATCTCCCGGATGGTGGGGCTGATCGTGTGGCGGACGTACGACCAGGCCGGTCTCGAGGAGATGGCGCAGCACTCCCACGTCCCGGTGATCAACGCGCTGTCGGACGAGTACCACCCGTGCCAGATCCTGGCCGACCTGCTCACGATCCGCGAGCACTTCGGCGAGCTGGCCGGGCGCAGCTTCGCGTACCTGGGCGATGCCGCGAACAACATGGCCAACTCGTACCTGCTGGGGATGGCCACCGCCGGCATGCACGTGCGCGTCGCGGGCCCGGCCGGCTACCTGCCCGAGGAGTCGATCGTGGCCCGGGCGCGCGAGCTCGCCGAGCTCACGGGCGGCTCGGTGCTCGTGACCGAGGATCCCGCCCACGCGCTCGCCGAGGCCGATGTGGTCTGCACCGACACCTGGGTCTCCATGGGCCAGGAGGACCAGAAGGACGCGCGCGCCGAGGTCTTCCGCCCGTACTCGATCGACACCGCGGCCATGGACCAGGCCGCCCCCGAGGCCGTGTTCATGCACTGCCTGCCGGCCTACCGCGGCAGCGAGGTCTCGGCCGAGGTCATCGACGGCCCGCGCTCGCTGGTCTTCCAGGAGGCCGAGAATCGGCTGCACGCCCAGAAGGCGCTGATGGTCTGGCTGCTGGCAGCCTCGGGGCAGTACAGCCTCGAGACGGGCGAGATCACCCTGCCGGAGCTGGGCTGATGAGCATCCCGGCCACCAAGATCGCCCGCCAGGCGCGCATCGTCGCCCTGGTCAGCTCGGGCTCCGTGCACTCGCAGGCCGAGCTCGCCGAGCTGCTGGCCCGCGACGACCTGCAGGTCACGCAGGCCACGCTCTCGCGCGATCTCGTCGAGGTCGGGGCGGTGCGCGTGCGGGACTCGTCGGGCTCGCTGGTCTACGCCGTGCCGCCGGCCTCCGGCGAGGTCGCGGGACCGGACGGCTCCGCCGGACCCGACGCCCGCCTTGCCGGTGTGTGCCGCGAGCTGCTGGTCACCGCCGAGTCCTCCGGCAACCTCGTCATGCTCAAGACCCCGCCGGGGGCCGCGCAGTACTTCGCCTCGATCATCGATCAGGCCGCTGTCCAGCTCGTCCTGGGTACCATCGCCGGGGACGATTCGATCATGGTCGTCAGCCGCGACCCCTCCGGGGGCGCCGAGCTGGCGGAGTTCTTCCTGCGGCTGGCGGGAGGCGACTGACGCGCGCAAGCGCCCGGATCCGGATCGGACCTGCACCTCCTTTCGCACGGAGCCGGGCCGTCGGGCCCGCTCCCGCGTCCGGTGACGGACGCACCGAGCCAGAAGGCCCCCATACGTGACGAACCTCGCGACACTGCTCACCGACTCCGCCCGCCGAGCCCCCGAGTCCCCGGCCCTGCGCCTGGGGGAGCTGAGCCTCAGCTACGGGCAGCTCGACGCGCTGTCCGCGGCGTTCGCCCAGCGGCTGCACGAGGCAGGTGTGGGCGTGGGGGATCGTGTCGCCCTCGTGGCGCCCAACGCGCCGCAGATGCCGGTCGCGTACTACGCCATCCTGCGCCTGGGCGCCGTCGTCGTCCCGCTCAGCCCGCTGCTCAGCGCTCGCGAGCTGACCGCTCTGTTCCGCACGGCCGAGCTCAGCGCGGTCGTCGTCCACGACGCGGTGAGCGCACCTGCCGAGCAGGCCTGCGCCGAGCTCGAGCCGTCGGTCCCCCTGCTCCTGCTGGATCAGCAGACCCTCGCCGCGCCGTCGAGAGACCTCGAGGTCCGGGAGCCGGTCGAGCGCGCCGCCGACGACCTCGCGGTGCTGCTGTTCACCTCCGGGACTACCGGCGAGCCCAAGGGCGCCGCCCTGACGCACGACAACGTCACCTCGAACGCGTGGATGACCACCCGCATGTTCAGCTACGTGCCCGAGGACGTGATCCTGGGGGCGCTGCCGTTCTTCCACGTCTTCGGCCAGACGGTGTGCCTGAACGCCCCGGTGGCGGTCGGGGCCTGCATCAGCCTGGTCCCGTCGTTCCAGCCGCGCGCTGTGCTGCAGCAGCTGGGCGAGCACGGGGTGACCCGCGTGATCGGCGTGCCGTCCATGCACATGGCGCTGTGCCAGGTCCAGGCCCGACAGCCGCTCGAGCTGCCGAGCCTGGATTCGGCGCTCTCCGGCGGAGCGGCCCTGCCGGTCGAGGTCCTGCGCCGGTTCGAGCAGCTGTTCGGGATCACTCTCTACGAGGGCTACGGGCTCTCCGAGACCTCGCCCGTCGTCGCGTTCAACCAGCCCGTCGACCAGCGCGTCCCCGGCTCGATCGGCACCCCCGTGGAGGAGGCCCGCGTGGCGATCCTCGACGACGACGGCCGTGAGCTGCCGCGCGGCGAGATCGGGGAGCTGGCGGTGGCCGGTCGCTATGTCATGGCCGGGTACTGGAAGCAGCCCGAGCTCACCGCGGCGGCCTTCGCCGGCGAGTACTTCCGCACCGGGGACATGGCGCGTCAGGACGAGGACGACCGACTCTGGATCGTCGATCGCAAGAAGGACACGATCCTGCGCAACGGCTACAACGTGTACCCGCGCGAGATCGAGGAGCTGATCTATGAGCACCCCGGGGTCGAGGAGGCCGCGGTCGTCGGTCGCGGCGGGGCGACCACCGACCAGCAGGTCGTGGCCTGCCTGGTGCTGCGCGACGGGGCGCAGGAGGCCGAGGTGATCGAACAGCTGCGCGCCACCATGCGCCAGTCGCTGGCCAGCTACAAGCGCCCGCAGGCCTACAAGGTCGTCGACGCGCTGCCCAAGGGCTCGACCGGCAAGATCCTCAAGCGGGAGATCGACCCGAGCTGATCAGGGGCGGGCCGACGCGCACGTTCCGCCGTGCTCAGGCGTGCTCGTCGAGCAGCGGGATCACGTTCTCGCGACCGAACTCCTGGGCCACGGCCCGAGCCGGCTGGAAGCCGGTGTCCTGCCCGGCCCCTGCCTCGAGGAGGCGTCGGGTGATGGACTCGTTGCCGCGGAACACGGCGCAGATCAGGGCGGTGAAGCCCATGTCGGAGACCCGCTCGGTGTCGGCGCCGGCCTCGAGCAGCATCGCGACCGTGTCCTCGTGCTCGTGATAGGCGGCCAGGTTCAGCAGGGTGTCGCCCTTGCCGTTGGTGAGGTTCACCGGCACCCCCGCCTCCAGGGCCTGCCGCAGCTGATCGGTGCTGCCCTCGCGGGCCAGGTCGAACATCTGGTTCAGCAGGGCGAGCTCCTCCTCGCTGAGCTGCGGCGCGCCCTGCCCCGTCTGAGGTGAGGCTCCCGCCGGGGACTGGCCTTCGGCGTCGGGGGAGGATGGGCTCGTGCTGTGCTCGGACATGGTGCTCCTTGGCGGGGTCGGGGCGCCGACTGCGAGATGATGGCGGTCAGAGGCCGCCCGCGGTCGTGCTCGGGGATCGACCACCCAGTATCCCGCCTGCCGACGCGCCCCGGCAATGCATAAATACAACACGCTGTGTATAGTCATGCACAGAAGACCTGAAGCATCGAACCTCTCAAGGAGACACTCATGACCGAGCGCGTCGTACTCGCCTACTCGGGCGGCCTGGACACCTCCGTCGCCATCGGCTGGATCGGCGAGGCCACCGGGGCCGAGGTCGTGGCCGTGGCCGTGGACGTCGGACAGGGCGGCGAGGACCTCGAGGCCATCCGCCAGCGCGCGCTGGACTGCGGCGCCGTGGAGGCCGTGGTCGCCGATGCCCGCGACGAGTTCGCCGAGCAGTACTGCATGCCGGCGCTGAAGGCCAACGGCCTGTACATGGACTCCTACCCGCTGGTCTCGGCCGTCTCGCGCCCCGTGATCGTCAAGCACCTGGTGGATGCGGCCAAGCAGTTCGGCGCCACCACCGTCGCCCACGGCTGCACCGGCAAGGGCAACGACCAGGTCCGCTTCGAGGTCGGCATCCAGACCCTGGGCCCGGACCTCAAGTGCATCGCCCCGGTGCGCGACCTGGCGCTGACCCGCGAGAAGGCCATCGACTACGCCGAGCGCAATGACCTGCCGATCGTGACGACCAAGAAGAACCCCTTCTCGATCGACCAGAACGTGTGGGGCCGCGCCATCGAGACCGGCTTCCTCGAGGACATCTGGAACGGCCCCACCAAGGACGTCTACGACTACACCGACGATCCCGCCTTCCCGCCGGCGCCCGATGAGGTCATCATCGGCTTCGAGCAGGGCATCCCCGTCTCGATCGACGGCCGCCCGGTGACCCCGCTCGAGGCCATCCAGGAGATGAACCGCCGCGCCGGCGCCCAGGGTGTGGGCCGCATCGACATCGTCGAGGACCGCCTGGTGGGCATCAAGTCCCGCGAGATCTACGAGGCCCCCGGCGCCATGGCCCTGATCGCCGCGCACCGGGAGCTCGAGAACGTCACCGTCGAGCGCGAGCAGGCCCGGTTCAAGAAGACCGTCGGCCAGCGCTGGACCGAGCTGGTCTACGACGGCCAGTGGTTCTCCCCGCTGAAGAAGTCCCTGGACTCCTTCATCGACGACACCCAGCGCTACGTCAACGGCGACATCCGCATGACCCTGCACGCCGGCAAGGCCACCGTCACCGGCCGTCGCTCGGAGACCGCGCTGTACGACTTCAACCTGGCGACCTACGACGAGGGCGACTCCTTCGACCAGTCCCAGGCCCGCGGCTTCATCGAGCTGTTCGGCATGTCCTCGAAGGTCGCCTCCGCTCGCGACCAGCGCCTGGCTGCCGAGGGCAAGTGAGGCTTCTGCTCTGAGCATCCTGGCTCGTCACGGAGGGCGCGGCGGCCCCTCCTCCCTTGACTGCTTCGCTTGACGTCTTCGGGAGGAGGGGCCGCCGTGCTTTCTCCCGTCCGCGACGTGGTCGGCCGGCGTCCGTAGTTCGCGGACCCGGACGCGGCTCCCTGCCGACGACGTCGCGAGGAGCCCCGTGTGCAGACCTTCACCGGATGATGCCCTGCACACGCGGCCCCTCGGGAGGCTGCGACGGCCTGCTTCGGTGACGTGAGGCTGCGAGGCGTCGGCGCGGGGGATGGGCCGTGGGCCCCTTCCGCAGACGTCAAGCGAAGCAGTCAAGGAAGGGGCCCACCGGCCATCCCGTACCAAGTGAACGACGAACCCACACACCTCCAGCCCTAAGCTGGGACCAGTAGACGGAAGCGATCGAGGAGCAGCACCAGTGGCAGAGCACGTCAAGCACGGGACCAACGAGGGCGCGCTGTGGGGAGGCCGCTTCGCCGGCGGACCGGATCAGGCCCTGGCGGCGCTGTCCAAGTCGACGCAGTTCGACTGGCGCCTGGCTCCGTACGACATCGCCGGCTCCCGCGCCCACGCCCGCGTGCTGCACGCCGTGGACCTGCTCACCGACGACGAGCTCGCGGGCATGATCGAGGCGCTCGATCAGCTCGAGGCAGACGTCCGCTCCGGGGCCTATCGGCCTGCCGAGTCGGACGAGGACGTGCACGGCTCCCTGGAGCGCGGGCTGATCGAGCGCGCCGGCCCGGAGCTGGGCGGCAAGCTGCGCGCGGGCCGCTCGCGCAATGACCAGATCGCCACCGAGGGCCGCATGTACCTGCGCGATCACGCCTCGATCCTTGCCAAGGAGCTGCTGGACGTCGTCCGCGCGCTGGTCCAGCAGGCTGAGGCGCACCCGTTCGCACCCATGCCGGGGCGCACGCACCTGCAGCACGCCCAGCCGATTCTGCTCTCGCATCACCTGCTGGCCCACGCCTGGGCCATGGTCCGCGACGTCGAGCGCTTCGCGGACTGGGACCGCCGCGCGGCCGTCTCCCCGTACGGCTCCGGCGCTCTCGCCGGGTCCACGCTCGGGCTGGACCCGAACGCCGTGGCCCAGGAGCTCGGGTTCGACTCCGCGGTCCACAACTCGATCGACGGCACCGCCTCGCGCGACGTCTACGCCGAGTTCGCCTGGATCTGCGCCATGCTCTCGGTCGACGTCTCCCGCATCTCGGAGGAGATCACCACCTGGGCCACCAAGGAGTTCTCCTTCGTGACCCTGCACGACTCGTTCTCCACGGGCTCGTCGATCATGCCGCAGAAGAAGAACCCGGACGTGGCGGAGCTCGCCCGCGGCAAGGCGGGGCGCCTGATCGGCGATCTCACGGGCCTGCTGGCCACGCTCAAGGCCCTGCCGCTGGCCTACAACCGCGACCTCCAGGAGGACAAGGAGCCGGTCTTCGACGCCATCGATCAGCTCGAGGTCCTGCTGCCGGCCGTCTCCGGGATGGTCGCCACGCTGAGCTTCCACACCGAGCGCATGGCCGAGCTGGCACCGCGCGGATTCGCGCTGGCCACGGACATCGCCGAGTGGCTGGTCCGCCAGGGCGTGCCCTTCCGCGACGCCCACGAGATCTCCGGCGACGCCGTGCGGGTCTGCGAGCAGCGCGACATCGAGCTGTGGGACCTCACCGACGAGGACTTCGCTGCCATCGACGAGCGCCTCACCCCGCAGGTGCGCGAGGTCCTGACGCTGGAGGGCTCCCTGCGCTCGCGGTCCTCGCAGGGCGGCACCGGTCCCGACGCCGTCGCCGCTCAGCTGGCGGCGCTGAAGGAGCGCCTGGCGGCTCTGGAGGCCTTCGAGAACCGCGCACCCGTCGTCCAGGCCTGAGCGGACGGATGCACGAGAGCGCAACAGCTGATCTGGACCCTCAGCTGCTCGAGCTGCTGCAGCGCCCGGCCCCGGAGGCCGCGCCGCTGCTGCTGGGGTGCCTGCTCACCACCATCACCCCGCAGGGCCGCGTGACCGTGCGCCTCACAGAGGTCGAGGCCTACGGCGGGCCCGCGGACACGGATCTGCCGGACCCCGGAGCGCACACCTACAACGGGCGCACCGCGCGCAATGCGTCCATGTTCGGCCCGGCCGGTCACGCCTACGTGTACTTCACCTACGGGCTGCACCATGCGCTGAACCTGGTGTGCCGCCCGCAGGGCATCCCCGGCGGCTGCCTGCTGCGCTCCGGCGAGGTCGTCGAGGGCCAGGAGCTGGCCGTGGCCCGTCGCAGCGCCCGGCGAACCACGGAGCCCTCGGCGGTCTCCCTGGCCCGTGGCCCGGGCAACCTCGCCCAGGCCTTGGGGCTCGGCCTGCAGGACGACGGCGCGCCCCTGCGCGGCCGCGCGCACGACGACGGCGGCCGGCACCTGGTGCTCGCACCGGGGAGCCCTCCGCAGACGATCGTGACGACCCCGCGCACAGGGGTCTCGGGGGAGGGCGGCACGGAGCGGTTCCCGTGGCGCTTCGCCGCCCAGGGCGATCCCACGGTCTCCCCGTACCGTCGTGCGACGCCCAAGAAGCGGCGCACCCGCGGTGGTGGCACTAGCATGGCCGGGTGACTCAGCCCAGCCCTGCTCCCGTGCCCGCCCCGCGACCCGAGTCGGTCGAGGAGATGATCGACCGGCTGTGCGCCAAGATCCCGGACTACCCCGAGCCCGGGGTCCTCTTCCGGGATCTGACCCCGCTGTTCGCCGACGGGGCCGCCTTCGCCCGCGCCGTGGACGCCCTGGGTGAGGCCTTCCGGGGGCAGTTCGAGTACGTGGCGGGCATCGAGGCGCGCGGCTTCCTGCTGGCCGGTGCGGTCTCGCGCGCCACGGGCGCCGGCGTGATCCCCATCCGCAAGGAGGGCAAGCTGCCCCGGGAGACCTACCGGGAGAGCTACCAGCTCGAGTACGGCTCGGCCGTGCTGGAGATCCACACCGACGACGTCGCCCGCGGCTCCCGCGTGCTCGTGGTCGACGACATCCTGGCCACCGGCGGCACGCTCGAGGCGAGTGCCAAGCTGCTGCACCGCGCGGGGCTGCACATCGCGGGCTTCGGGCTGCTGATGGAGCTGACCGATCAGCGCGGCCGCGGCAAGCTGGGCGGGCACCGCACCCGGGCCCTGTATCGCGTCTGAGAGCCGGGAGGTCCCGCCGCGATCCGCTGAGGGCGGACGACATGAAGCGCTGCGGGCAACCTCCTGTTCATGCCCGGGGGATTAGCATGACTGGTTCCCCGATCGCGGCTGATCGGGGAGGCGGACGTTTCAAGGAGCACGAGCACATGACGGATGTCGCCAGGAGCAGCGGTGCTGAGACCAGCCTGCCCGACGACCGCGGGCAGGGCCACGGCAGCAGCGCACTGGACGAGCAGCTGGAGATCGAGCAGCGCTACGTCACGGGGCTCTACGACCGCCTGGACGAGCTGCGACGCGAGAAGGCCGATGAGCTGGCGCGCGTGCGCCGCACGGACATGGGCACGGGACATCAGTCCCGCTCGGAGCGCGATGCCTTCGCCACCCACTACGAGGACCGGCTCGCCCAGCTCGAGGCCGTCGACAAGCGGTTGGCCTTCGGACGCCTGGACACCACCGAGACCGGAGAGGCCTCCACGCGCTACATCGGGCGCATCGGCCTGGCCACGGAGGACCACCGACGCCTCCTGGTGGACTGGCGCGCCCGCGAGGCCGCTGCGTTCTACCAGGCCACGGGCCGCAGCCCCATGGGTGTGCGCCGCCGTCGCCACCTGATCCTCGACGGACGCCATGTCTCGGGGATCGAGGACGACGTCCTGGACCCCGAGCTGCTCGACGATGAGTCCGTCCTGCAGGGGGAAGGCGCTCTGCTGGCGGCGCTGAACTCCAAGCGCACGGGTCGCATGACGGACATCGTCGCCACGATCCAGGCCGAGCAGGACCGGATCATCCGCGCCCCTCTGCAGGGCGTGCGCGTGGTCCAGGGCAGTCCGGGCACAGGCAAGACCGCGGTCGCCCTGCACCGCGCGGCGTTCCTGCTCTACGAGCACCGGGAGCGGCTGCGCAAGTCAGGGGTGCTGCTCGTCGGGCCGTCGTCGTCGTTCCTGTGGTACATCGACCGCGTGCTGCCCTCTCTGGGCGAGACGGGCGTGGTGATGTCGTCGCTGGCCGATCTGTTCCCCGGGATCCACGGCGCGCCGGAGCGCGACCGCGAGGTCGCCGGTCTCAAGGCTGGCCTGGAGATGGTCGACGTCATCAAGCAGGCGGTCAAGGACCGGCAGAAGCTGCCCGAGCGCGACCTCGTGCTCACCGTGGACTCGCACCGCGTGGTGCTGACCCGGCAGCTCGCCCGACGGGCCCGGGAGAAGGCCAGGGGCACGGGCAAGCCGCACAACGAGGCCCGCGCGACCTTCGTGAAGATCATCCTGCGCGAGCTCGCCGAGAAGCTGGGGGAGGAGCTCGACGCCTCCTCCGGCAACGCGATCGATCGCTCCTACCTGGTGGAGGACCTGCGCCAGGCCCCCGAGGTGCGCCGGGCCGTGAACCTGCTGTGGCTGCCGCTGTCGGCCGAGACGCTGGTGCGCCAGCTCTTCGCCAAGCGGCGCTACCTCGACTCGGCCTTCCGCCACCTGAGCCCCGCCCAGCGGGACCAGCTCGAGCGCCCGGCCGCCGCTGCGCTGACCGTCTCGGACGTCCCGCTGCTGGACGAGGCCGCGGAGCGCCTGGGCACCCTCGAGGACGCCGGCGTGCGGATCCGCACCGGTGAGGCGGAGCGCGCCAAGGCCACCGAGATGGCCGAGCGGGCGCTCTACAACATGAGCCAGGCCCTCGAGGACGTCGGGGTCGACGGCGTGGTGAGCGCCAGCGACCTCACGGAGTTCAACGAGGAGCAGGAGCACCGGATGACCGCGGCCGAGGCCGCGACCTCCGATCGGACCTGGGCCTACGGGCACGTCGTGGTGGATGAGGCGCAGGAGCTGACGCCCATGCAGTGGCGGGTGCTCATGCGCCGATGCCCCATGAAGTCGTTCACGGTGGTCGGCGATATCGCCCAGGCCGGCTCGGCCTCGGCCGCCGCCTCCTGGGGCGAGGCCCTGGCGCCCTTCGTGGGGGAGCGTTTCAGCCTGGAGGAGCTCACGGTCAACTACCGCACGCCTGAGGCGGTGGCCTCGGTCGCCGCGGCCGTCGCCCGCGCCGCCGGTCAGGACGTGGCCGCTCCGCGGGCGGTGCGAGAGGGGGAGCCCCCGATCATTGCTGAGCTGCCCGCTCAGGCCGACGACGCCGCGATCATGCGCGCGATCGACGACCAGCTCGAGGAGGAGCTCGAGGTCGTCCAGGGCGGCCTCGTGGCCGTCATCGCCCCCGAGGACCGCGTCCGCGAGATCGGCCGGCATCTCGCCGAGCGCCTGCCCGGCAGGGTGGGCGCCGGTGTGCGCCGGCTCGAGCACCAGGTCGTCGTGCTGTCCACGTGGGATGCCAAGGGCCTGGAGTTCGACTCCGTGGTCCTCGTGCAGCCGCAGGAGATCATCGACGAGTACGACGGCGTCGGTTCCCTGTATGTGGCCATGACCAGACCCACCCAGAGGCTGCGCACCGTCTCGGCCGGCCCGCTGCCAGCCGGCTACGACGGCGTCCGCGCCTGAAACACCTTCCGCTTCCGCAACCCGAGAGGTACCCCGACGTGACCCCGACACCCACCACCGCGATCGATCTGGCCGCCCAGCACAACGACCCCGACTTCCCGGGCATCTGGGAGGAGCTGAACTGGCGCGGGCTCGTGCACGTGTCGACGGACCAGGCGGCCCTGCAGGAGCTGCTCGACGGGGAGCCGATTACGTTCTACTGCGGCTTCGATCCCACGGCGGCCTCGCTGCACCTGGGGCACCTGGTGCAGCTGCTGACCATGCGCCGGCTGCAGCTGGCTGGGCACCGTCCGCTGGGGCTCGTCGGCGGCTCGACCGGACTGATCGGCGATCCCCGCCAGACCTCGGAGCGGGTGCTGAACACCCGCGAGGTCGTGGAGCAGTGGGTCGGGCAGCTGCGCGAGCAGATCGAGCGCTTCCTGTCCTTCGACGGCGACAGCGCCGCTCGCATGGTCAACAACATGGACTGGACCGGCGGGATGTCGGCGATCGACTTCCTGCGCGACATCGGCAAGCACTTCCGCGTGGGCACCATGATCAAGAAGGAGATCGTGGCCAAGCGGCTGAACTCGGAGGAGGGCATCTCCTACACCGAGTTCAGCTACCAGATCCTGCAGGGCATGGACTTCCTGAACCTGCACCGCGAGTACGGCTGCATGCTGCAGACCGGCGGCTCGGATCAGTGGGGCAACCTGACCTCGGGCACGGAGCTGGTGCGCAAGGTCGAGGGGACCGCGGTCCAGGCCATCGGCACGCCGCTGATCACCAACTCGGACGGCACCAAGTTCGGCAAGTCCGAGGGCAACGCCATCTGGCTGGACCCCGAGCTGACCTCGCCGTACGCCTTCTACCAGTTCTGGCTCAACACCGCCGACGCCGATGTGGTCGACCGCCTCAAGGTCTTCACCTTCCGCACCAGCCAGGAGATCGCCGAGTTCGAGCGCAAGGTCGCCGAGGAGCCCTTCCGGCGAGAGGCGCAGAAGCAGCTCGCGTGGGATGTCACCGTGCTGGTGCACGGGGCCCAGGCCACCGAGCAGGCGATCGCGGCCTCCGAGGCCGTGTTCGGCAAGGGGGACCTCGGCGCTCTGGACGAGCAGACCCTGGCCGCGGTGATCGGGGAGCTCCCCTCGGCGACCGTGGGTGCTGAGGATCGAGCGCTGATCGACCTGCTCGTGGCCACGGGGCTGTCGACCACCCGCTCCGAGGCGCGACGCACCCTCCAGGAGGGCGGCGTCTCCGTGAACAACCAGAAGGTGCAGGGCATCGAGGCTCAGCTAGAGGACGAGCAGCTGCTGCACGGCCGGTACGCCCTGCTCAAGCGCGGCAAGAAGAACATGGCGGGAGTCGTGCTGGGGGAGTGACCCGAAAGGCACCTTCATGCGGGTGCGCGCCTGGCTCGGGGGCCTCGTCGTGGTCCTCGGCCGGCGGATGAGGGCTTCCTGTGGGGTGCAGCACAAACGGCCCAGATGGTTTGCGGGGGGCGCAGGGGGTGTGTAATGTTCTTCTCTGTCGCCGCGAGCGGCCCGCCGGTTCGAACCGGTGCGGCGCAGCGGCAGGATCACCGATCCGGATGATCCTGCGTCGACACAACCATTGAACGGCTCGATCGAGCAGATCGCTTCGCCCTGCACTGCATGGGCGTGGGGGATCGGATCGAAGGAGCCGGGTTGTGAAGAGCGGGTGAAGCGAGTACGATGATCTGGCCGCACAACGGTGAACGAGAGATGAACGAAGGTTCGGGTCTCGTGAGCTGCGGCGGCTGAAGGAACTGATCTTCGCGGGCCTGGTGAAACGGGCTGGTTGATCGTCTGTTGTTTGAGAACTCGATAGTGTGCCAAATTGTCTGCTGATACCAGTTCAAGCAATTTTTTGTTTGGTTGGATCAGCTGATGCGTCAGTGCGTCTCGTTCCCGTGACGTGCTGGCGATCTTATTTTGATTCCAGCCAGGTATGGTTTTTCGTTTTTCAACGGAGAGTTTGATCCTGGCTCAGGACGAACGCTGGCGGCGTGCTTAACACATGCAAGTCGAACGCTGAAGCACCAGCTTGCTGGTGTGGATGAGTGGCGAACGGGTGAGTAATACGTGAGTAACCTGCCCTTGACTCTGGGATAAGCCCGGGAAACTGGGTCTAATACTGGATGCTACATGTCACCGCATGGTGGTGTGTGGAAAGGGTTTACTGGTCTTGGATGGGCTCACGGCCTATCAGCTTGTTGGTGAGGTAATGGCTCACCAAGGCGACGACGGGTAGCCGGCCTGAGAGGGTGACCGGCCACACTGGGACTGAGACACGGCCCAGACTCCTACGGGAGGCAGCAGTGGGGAATATTGCACAATGGGCGCAAGCCTGATGCAGCGACGCCGCGTGAGGGATGACGGCCTTCGGGTTGTAAACCTCTTTCAGCAGGGAAGAAGCCACAAGTGACGGTACCTGCAGAAGAAGCGCCGGCTAACTACGTGCCAGCAGCCGCGGTAATACGTAGGGCGCAAGCGTTGTCCGGAATTATTGGGCGTAAAGAGCTCGTAGGCGGTTTGTCGCGTCTGCTGTGAAAGCCCGGGGCTTAACCCCGGGTGTGCAGTGGGTACGGGCAGACTAGAGTGCAGTAGGGGAGACTGGAATTCCTGGTGTAGCGGTGGAATGCGCAGATATCAGGAGGAACACCGATGGCGAAGGCAGGTCTCTGGGCAGTAACTGACGCTGAGGAGCGAAAGCATGGGGAGCGAACAGGATTAGATACCCTGGTAGTCCATGCCGTAAACGTTGGGCACTAGGT
>ENA-OOKA01000092-OOKA01000092.1-human-skin-metagenome-genome-assembly--contig:-NODE-92-length-30719-cov-10.867825_pt1 | contig 30719 bp, 24 predicted proteins | sample MGYA00248825_ERZ500995 | MGnify/ENA primary metagenome ERZ500995 (study PRJEB25958, sample SAMN03398540) | human skin metagenome | study: EMG produced TPA metagenomics assembly of the Human Skin...
CGCTCTTCCGATCTGTCCGAGGACCGCGGATCCGATGGTCGCGGCGAGCCCGCCGATCGCGGTCCCCGCGACGGCGAGTCCGCGTCGCAGCGCCGCGGTGCCGAGCAGTCGCGCACCCGGCCCGCGCGCGAGCATCGCCGAGACTCCGAGTACCGAGCCCCCGTCACGCCGATCAAGCGTGCCCCCTCGACATCCCGAGAGGATGCAGACGACATGCGCACCATCACCACCGTCCACCCGCGCTCCTACAACGACGCGAAGTCGGTGGGCGAGTCCTTCCGCGACGGCACTCCCGTCATCATGGACCTGAGCGATCTGGCCGAGGCCGAGGCCAAGCGCCTCGTGGACTTCGCCGCCGGGCTGGTCTACGCCCTCCACGGATCGATCGAGCGCGTGACCACCACGGTGTTCCTGCTCACCCCGTCCTACGTCGAGGTCGTCGACTCCTCGGTCGGCCCGGACGAGGACCTCGACGCCGCAGAGGCCTGAGCGCCATGACGGTCGTCTTCGCGATCCTCTACCTGCTGGTGCATGTCCTGATCCTGGTCGTGCTCGGCAGGTTCGCCGTGGACATGATCCAGTCCTTCGCGCGCGGATGGCGCCCCCAGGGGGCTTCCCTGGTGCTGGCCTCGAGCATCTACGCCGTGACGGATCCGATCCTGAACCCGCTGCGGCGGCTGATCCCGCCGCTGCGCCTCGGCGGGATCGCCCTGGATCTGTCGTCGATGATCCTCATCTTCGGGCTGGTCATCCTCGAGAGCGTCTGCATCTCCCTGCTGGTGTCGGCCTGAGATCATCCGGTTCGCCTCGCCGCTCGAGTGCGCTCAGATGGGCCGCAGCTCGGGCTCAGCTGACAGTTGGGCCACAATCACAACCGTGGACGGGTCCACCAGTCTCCGGGCCCTGCCGAGCATGTAGTCTGATCCGTCGAAGGCCCCCAGTGTCGGGGCACGTCGCGCGGAGGCATCTCCTGCAGGGCTAGCAGGTACCGGACCCGCGGATCTCGTTGTCCGAAAGCGGGTTCCCCGGCTCGTGCGGCGGAACTCGACCCCATTGCTATGAGGAGAGGCATATTCCATGGCTCTGACCCCGGAAGACGTCATCAACAAGCGTTTCCAGCCGACCAAGTTCCGCGAGGGCTACGACCAGGACGAGGTCGATGACTTCCTGGACGAGATCGTCGTCGAGCTTCGTCGGCTGAATCAGGAGAACGCCGAGCTGCGCGATCGCCTGGAAGGTGCGGACGCCCCGACGGCCGCATCGGAGGCCGAGACCTCGAGCGCCGTCTCGGCTCAGGACTCCGCGCAGGAGCAGGAGACCGTCGAGCCCGTCAGCGCTCCGGTCGCCGAGCAGCCCGAGGCCCCCGGCGACGCTGCGGCCCCGGCCGGGGAGGCCCCGGCTCCTGCCCAGCCCGCTGAGGATTCCTACGTCGCCTCGGCCGAGAGCGCGGCCGGCGTGCTCGCCATGGCCCAGAAGCTGCACGACCAGTACGTCAGCGAGGGTCGCGCCGAGCGCGATCGTCTGATCGACGAGGGCCGCACCCGCGCCGACGGCCTCGTCTCGGAGGCCGAGACCACCAAGTCCCAGGTCCTCTCCTCCCTGGAGGAGGAGCGCCGCGATCTCGAGGTCAAGGTCTCGGACCTGCGCGGCTTCGAGTCGTCCTACCGCGAGCGTCTGGCCGAGTTCATCGGCGGGCAGCTCGAGGAGATCAAGACCGCTCCGTCGCTGGCTCCCGAGTCCTCCTCGGACGCCCGCTGATCCGAGCTGACGCCGCGCGCCTTCCCCGTCACCGGGTCGGTGCGCGGCGTCTGCTCTTCCTCGACCCCGTCCGGTCCGCACAGGACCGCCCTCGATCCGCCTCCCGCGAGAGAGCCCGGTGCACAGCCACATGTCCTCACCCGCCCCTGAGCAGCAGACCCGCAGCGCCGCCGCACGGAGACGGGGCCGGGGGGCTGTGCTGATCCTCGCGCTGCTGTGCGCCGTCGTGGTCTACGGGCTGGATCAGGGGACCAAGGCTCTCGTGGAGCGGACCATGACGCTGGGCCAGCAGATCCCGGTGATCGACGGCCTCCTGCAGTGGCACTACATCCTCAATCCCGGTGCGGCCTTCTCCATGGGGGAAGGCTTCACCTGGGTGTTCACAGCGATCATGGCGATCGTCTCGGTCGGCATCCTGGTCTATCTGCCGCGGGTGCGATCGCTGGCCTGGGCACTGAGCCTGGGCCTGGTGCTCGGCGGGGCGACCGGCAACCTCACGGACCGGCTGCTGCGCTGGCCTGGGTTCCCCAACGGGCACGTGGTCGACTTCATCCACGTCCAGGGCTTCGCGGTGTTCAACGTCGCCGATTCCGGAGTGGTCGTGGGCGTCATCCTGACGGCGACGCTGATCCTCTTCGGCCGCGAGCCCGACGGCACCCGCTCCGGGCGCGATCGCCCCGGGACCGAGGGCACGGGATCCGCCGAAGCCCCCCGCACCGACTCGGCTCAGGATCGCGTCGTCGACCACGACTCCTCCGCCGGCGATGCCTCCAGTGAGGGGGCTGCCCGATGAGCGCGGCGTCCCAGTCCCCGAAGCGCGAGTCGCGTGAGCTGCAGGTCCCGGCGGAGCTGGCCGGCGCCAGGGCCGATGCGATCGTGTCCCAGCTCAGCGGGCTGTCGCGCACCGCGACCGGCAGGCTCTTCGAGGCCCAGGAGGTGGAGGTCGACGGCGCGCCGATCGCCAAGTCCCGCAAGCTCGCTCAGGGAGCTGCGGTGCACGTCCTCATGCCCGAGGAGATCGACCTGTCGGTGATCGTGCCGGAGACCGTCGACGGCTTCTCCGTGATCCACGCGGACGACGACATCGTGGTGATCGACAAGCCCGCAGGCGTCGCCGCGCATCCGTCGCCGGGATGGTCCGGCCCCACAGTGCTCAGCGCCCTGGCCGGCGCCGGGATCACCGTGAGCACCTCCGGGGCGGCAGAGCGCCAGGGCATCGTCCATCGCCTGGACGTGGGGACCTCAGGTCTCATGGTCGTAGCCCGCTCCGAGCGGGCGTACGCGGCGCTGAAGCGGGCGTTCAAGGAGCGCACGGTCGAGAAGATCTACCACACGGTCGTGCAGGGCATGCCCGATCCCATGAGGGGCACGATCGAGGCGCCGATCGCCCGGCACCCCGACTACGAGTGGCGCTTCGCGGTGATCGAGGGCGGGCGCGATTCCGTGACCCACTACGAGACGCTGGAGTCCTTCGGGCGGGCCACGCTGCTGGAGGTCCACCTGGAGACGGGGCGCACGCACCAGATCCGCGTGCACTTCAGCGCCCTGAAGCACCCCTGCGCCGGGGACCTCACCTATGGCGCCGATCCCGCCCTGTCGGCGGGCCTGGGCCTGACCCGCCAGTGGCTGCACGCGCAGCGTCTGGGCTTCGAGCACCCGGGGACGGGGGAGCGGGTCACGTTCACGTCCGAGCCTCCCGCGGATCTGAGCTGGGCGCTGGAGACCCTGCGCGACGGCGGACCGCGCTGAGGCCTGCTGGCCTCCTGCCTCGGCGGGGCTGTCGTCGTCCGGGGCGGCGCCGCACGAGGGGTCCGTGATCAGCGGCAGCGGTGTCGGCCCCTGTCGCGTCGGAGGCTGCGGATAGGATCCTCGCGATGACTCAGGGCAAGGGATTCACGCATCTGCACGTGCACACCGAGTACTCCATGCTCGACGGCGCCGCTCGACTCGACGATCTGTTCGAGGCCTGCCACGCCCAGGGGATGGACTCGCTGGCCACGACCGACCACGGCTTCGTCTTCGGCGCCTACGACTTCTGGTCGCGGGCCAACAAGGCCGGGATCAAGCCGATCATCGGCGTGGAGGCGTACCTGACCCCCGGCACGGCACGCGCCGATCGCACGCGCGTGAAGTTCGCCGACGGCGGCCGCAACGACGTCTCCGGCGCCGGCTCCTACACCCACATGACCCTGCTGGCCGAGACCACCGAGGGCATGCAGAACCTGTTCCGGGCCTCGAGCTACGCCTCCCTGGAGGGCCAGCTCTACAAGCCCCGCATGGACCGGGATCTGCTCAACCGCTACGGCAAGGGCCTGATCGCCACGACCGGCTGCCCGTCCGGGGAGATCCAGACCCGTCTGCGGCTGGGTCAGTACAAGGAGGCGATCGACGCCGCCGCCGAGTTCCGGGACATCTTCGGCCCCGAGAACTTCTACTGCGAGATCATGGATCACGGCCTGGGGATCGAGAAGGACGTCCACCAGGACCTCATGAAGCTGGCCAAGGACCTCCAGCTGCCCCTGGTCGCCACGAACGACCTCCACTACACGAATGCCGAGGACGCCAAGGCGCACGCCGCCCTGCTGTGCGTGCAGTCCGGCTCCACGCTGGCCGATCCCAAGCGCTTCAAGTTCGATGCCGACGAGTTCTACCTCAAGTCGGCCGCGGAGATGCGGGATCTGTTCCGGGACTACCCGGAGGCCTGCGACAACACGCTGGAGATCGCCGAGCGCTGCCACGTCGAGTTCGACGAGACCGTCGGCAAGTTCATGCCCGTCTTCCCGGTCCCGGAGGGCGAGTCGGAGGAGTCCTGGTTCGCCAAGGAGGTCGACCGCGGCCTGGAGTTCCGCTTCCCGGACGGCGTCCCCTCGGAGGTGCGGGATCAGGCCGAGTACGAGAAGGGGATCATCCTGCAGATGGGCTTCCCCGGGTACTTCCTGGTGGTGGCCGACTTCATCACCTGGGCCAAGGCCCAGGGGATCCGCGTGGGTCCGGGGCGCGGCTCCGGCGCAGGCTCCATGGTCGCCTACGCCATGCGCATCACGGAGCTGAATCCCTTGGAGCACGGGCTGATCTTCGAGCGCTTCCTGAACCCCGAGCGCGTCTCCATGCCGGACTTCGACATCGACTTCGATGATCGTCGCCGCCCGGAGGTCATCCGCTACGTCACCGAGAAGTACGGCGACGAGCGCGTGGCCATGATCGTCACCTACGGCACCATCAAGGCCAAGCAGGCGCTGAAGGACTCCTCGCGCGTGCTGGGCTACCCGTTCTCCATGGGCGAGAAGCTCACCAAGGCCATGCCGCCGGACATCATGGGCAAGGGCATCTCCCTGGCGGATGTCTACAACGAGGATGCCAAGCGCTACGAGGAGGCCGCCGAGCTGCGAGAGGTCCTGCAGGAGGACCCCGAGTCGCAGAAGGTCTTCGAGACGGCCCAGGGCCTCGAGGGGCTCAAGCGCCAGTGGGGCGTGCACGCCGCCGGCGTGATCATGTCCTCGGACCCGCTGATCGACATCATCCCGCTCATGCGCCGCGAGCAGGACGGGCAGATCATCACCCAGTTCGACTACCCCACGTGCGAGGGGCTCGGGCTGATCAAGATGGACTTCCTGGGGCTGCGCAACCTCACGATCATCTCCGACGCCCTGGAGAACATCACCCACAACCGCGACGGCTTCGTCCTGGACCTCGAGGGGCTGGCTCTCGACGACAAGGCCTCCTACGACCTCCTGGCCCGCGGCGACACGCTGGGCGTCTTCCAGCTCGACGGCGGCCCCATGCGCCAGCTGCTGAAGATGATGCGCCCGGACCAGTACGAGGACATCTCCGCTGTGCTGGCGCTCTACCGCCCCGGCCCCATGGGCGTGAACTCGCACATCAACTACGCCCTGCGCAAGACGGGCCAGCAGGAGATCACCCCGATCCACCCGGAGCTCGAGGAGCCGCTGGCCGAGATCCTGGACCTGACCTACGGCCTGATCGTGTATCAGGAGCAGGTCATGGCCGTGGCGCAGAAGGTCGCCGACTACACCCTGGGCCAGGCGGATCTGCTGCGCCGGGCCATGGGCAAGAAGAAGAAGTCCGAGCTGGACAAGCAGAAGGACTTCTTCTTCGGCGGCATGGAGAAGAACGGGTACTCCCGGGAGGCCGCCGACACCCTGTGGCACGTCCTCGAGTCGTTCTCCGACTACGCGTTCAACAAGGCGCACACCGCCGCCTACGGACTGGTCTCCTACTGGACGGCCTACCTCAAGGCGCACTACCCGGCCGAGTACATGGCCGCGCTGCTGACGTCGGTGGGCGATGACAAGGACAAGCTCGCGCTCTACCTCAACGAGTGCCGCCGCATGGGCATCACCGTGCTGCCACCGGACGTCAACGAGTCCGTCGTGAACTTCACGCCCGTGGGGGAGGACATCCGCTTCGGCATGGCCGCGGTGCGCAACGTGGGTGCCAACGTGGTGGAGGCGATCGTGCGCGCTCGCACGTCGGAGGGGGCCTTCACGTCCTTCAACGACTTCCTCTCCAAGGTCGAGCTCGTGGTGTGCAATAAGCGAACGATCGAGTCGCTCGTGAAGTCGGGGGCCTTCGATCAGCTCGGGCACACCCGCCGGGCGCTCGTGGACGTCCACGAGCAGGCCATCGACGACGTCGTGTCCCAGAAGAAGAACGAGGCCAAGGGCGAGTTCACCTTCGACATCTTCGCCATGGGCGGGGACACCGCCGAGTCGGAGGGCGAGGGGCTGCAGGTCGAGGTCCCTGACCTGCCGGAGTGGGAGCGCAAGGACATGCTCTCCTTCGAGCGCGAGATGCTCGGGCTCTACGTCTCGGATCACCCCCTGCGCGGGCTGGACCAGGCGCTGGCCGAGCACTCGGACACCTCGGTGCAGCAGGTGCTCTCCGAGGACGGCGGCAAGCCGGACGGGGCGATCGTCACGGTCGCCGGCATGATCACCTCGGTCCAGCGCCGGATCGCCAAGTCCTCGGGCAACGCCTATGCCCGGATCGAGCTCGAGGACCGATCCGGCTCCGTCGAGATCATGTTCTTCGGCAAGGTCTACGCCCCCATCGCGGGAGTGCTGGCCGAGGACCTGATCTGCTCGATCAAGGGCCGCGTGCAGAAGCGCGACGACGGCTCCGTGTCCATGTCCGCCATGGAGCTGACCCTGCCGGAGATCCACCCGGAGGGCCACGCCGGTCCGGTCACGATCACGGTGCCGGAGCGCCGGCTCAACGAGCAGACCGTCGGGGAGCTCGCCTCGGTGCTGCGCAGCCACCGCGGCGATTCGGAGGTCCGGCTTCGGGTTGGGACCCAGCGGGCCACGCAGGTCTGGCAGCTGCCGCCGCAGTACCGGGTCGAGGCCGGACCGGCGTTCTTCGGCGATCTGAAGGTCCTGCTGGGCCCCGCCTGCCTGGAGGGCTGAGCCCGTCGCAGAGGGGGCCGGTGCTCCCGGGGCCGTCATCGCCCGGGGCCTAGAATGGGTGCCGTGAACGCGAATCCTGAGAACCCCGTGCCCTCCGCCGACCCCGCTGCTGCGGCCTCGTCCCAGGACCGCGCCGGGAACGGGGCCGGTCCCGTCCTGCGCACGATCGATCTGCGCGGCCAGGACCTGGCCTGGGCGCAGCTGCGCGCCGTCGTGCCCCGGCAGACCGACGGCGCCCGTCAGGACGCCGACGACACCGTCCGGGCGATCATCGCGGACGTTCGCGAGCGCGGCGCGCAGGCCCTGCGGGACTACGCCCAGCGCTTCGACGGGGTCGCCCAGGACCGCCTCAAGGTGGATCCCGAGCAGATCCAGCAGGCCGTGCGCGAGCTCGATCCGGCCGTGCGCGCGGGTCTCGAATCGGCCATCGAGCGCTGCCGCGCCTTCGCCGCCGCTCAGCGCCCGGCCGATGCCGAGATCGAGGTCGCTCCCGGAGCCCGCCTGGCCCACCGATGGACCCCGGTGCAGCGCGTGGGCCTCTACGTGCCGGGCGGTCTGGCCGTCTACCCCTCGTCGGTCGTGATGAACGTCGTGCCCGCGCAGGCCGCCGGCGTCGAGTCGGTCGTGCTGTGCACGCCGCCGCAGGCCGAGTTCGGCGGCCTGCCGCATCCCACGATCCTGGCCGCCGCCGGGCTGCTCGGCGTGGACGAGGTCTGGGCGATCGGCGGGGCCCAGGCCCTGGCCGCCATGGCCCACGGCGTGGTCGACGAGGGCGAGGACCGCCGTGACGTCCTGGAGCCCGTGCACACGATCACCGGGCCGGGCAACCTGTTCGTGGCGACCGCCAAGCGCCAGCTGCGCTCGGTCGTGGGCGTCGATGCCGAGGCCGGCACCACCGAGATCGCCGTGATCGCCGATGAGACCGCTCAGCCGCGCTACGTGGCCGCCGATCTGATCTCCCAGGCAGAGCACGACCCGCTGGCCGGGTCGGTGCTGATCACCCACAGCCCGCGGATCGCGCAGCAGGTCGCAGAGGCCATCGTGGAGCTGGCCGGCACGGCGCGCCACGCCGAGCGCATCCGCACGGCGCTGGAGGGCGAGCAGTCCGGCGTGGTGCTCACCGACAGCCTCGAGGCCTCGATCGCCGTGGCCGATGCCTACGCCGCCGAGCACCTCGAGATCCACACCGAGGATCCGCGCGCCGTGGCGGCCAGGGTGCGCAACGCCGGGGCGATCTTCGTGGGCCCGTACAGCCCGGTGCCGCTGGGGGACTACGCGGCCGGCTCCAACCACGTGCTGCCCACGGGCGGGTCGGCGGTGCACGCCCAGGGGCTGTGCACCACGAGCTTCATGAAGGCCGTCCAGGTCATCGAGTACGACCAGCAGGCCCTGCTGGAGCTCGAGCCGGCCATCACCGCACTGGCCGAAGCAGAGGACCTGCCCAATCACGGCGTGGCCGTCACGGTGCGCGCGCAGGACGCCGCGCACGCCGCCGACACGGAGGGCTGAGCGTGCACTGCCCGTTCTGCCGCCATCCCGACTCCAAGGTCGTGGACTCGCGCACCACCGATGACGGCGCCGCGATCCGGCGCCGCCGCCAGTGCGCGCAGTGCAAGCGGCGCTTCTCGACCATGGAGACCACCACCATCTCCGTGATCAAGCGCTCGGGGGTCACCGAGCCGTTCGAACGGCAGAAGATCGTCTCCGGCGTGCGCAAGGCATGTCAGGGCCGACCCGTGAACGAGGACGACCTGGCCAAGCTGGCCCAGGAGGTCGAGGAATCTGTGCGCGCGGCCGGGATCGCCGAGATCGAAGCCGATGAGGTCGGGCTGGCCATCCTCAAGCCGCTGCGCCGGCTGGACGTGGTCGCCTATCTGCGCTTCGCCTCCGTGTACCAGGCCTTCAGCGACCTGGACGACTTCGAGAACGCCATCGAGGTGCTGCGCTCCGAGCGCGCCGCTCAGGCCATCGGCCAGCAGGCACTCGTGGACGACGAGGTGACCGCACCGCGGCGCTCCAAGCGTCGCACCGCCCCCTCCGCCGAGCGGCGCACGTCCGCGCAGCGACGACGCTCCGCCGCACCCGCCGAGACGGAGGACAGCCCCGAGCAGGAGCGACTGCTGTGACGGGAGCATCCCGGGCCTGACCTGGGGCTGCGCCGCGGGTTCCGCCCTCGGCGATCACCGCCTTGCCGGGGATCGGAGACGGCCTGTACAGTGAGTGCATAAGGCCCGTCAGGGGTTGCGGAGGGGAAGCCGCGAACCTTGACGGGCCTTTGCAATGCCCGGATGCTGCCGGGGCCCGGGCACTGTCGGGAGGGAGCCGGACTCAGCCCGCGGCGTGGCGGCGCTGATCCTCCTCCGCCCACAGGGCGGCGCCCACGATGCCCGCGTTGTTGCGCAGCTGAGCCACCTCCACGGGGGTCTCGAGCTCGAGCAGCGGCAGGAACTTGTCCGACTTCTTGGACACGCCGCCGCCGACCACGAACAGGTCGGGGGAGAACAGCATCTGCACGTGCTCGAAATAGGGCTGCAGGCGGTGCGTGGCCCACTTCTTGAAGGACAGCTCCTGCCGCTCGCGCGCCACGGCCGAGGCCCGGGTCTCGGCGTCGTGGCCGTCGAGCTCCAGGTGCCCGAGCTCGGCGTTGGGCACCAGATGCCCGTCCATGATCAGGGCGGCACCGATGCCCGTGCCCAGGGTCAGCATGATGACCAGTCCGTCGACGCCCCTGCCGGCGCCGTAGCGGGCCTCGGCCAGACCGGCGCCGTCGGCGTCGTTGAGGGCGGCGATCGGACGGCCCAGCGTCTCGGAGAAGGTCTCGGCGATGTTCGCCCCGACCCACGACTCGTCGATGTTGGCCGCCAGCTTGGTCACGCCGTTCTTGACGATCGACGGGACGATCACGCCGATGGGCGATCCCGGCTCCGGGGCACCCTCGCGGTCCTGCAGCACGGCGACGATCTCGCCGATGACCTTGCCGACGGCTTCCGGCGTGGCCGGCTGCGGCGTGGGGATGCGGTAGCGCTCCCCGATCAGATCGCCGACCTCCAGGTCGACGATCCCGCCCTTGATGCCGGTGCCGCCGACATCGATCCCGATGAAGCGACGCGCGCTCGAGGCCGAGCCCGCGGACGGGGCCGGGGGAGTGGTGTCATCGTCGCGGACTCCCGAGTCCTTGACGACGTCCTCGGCGGTGATCTTCTCCGCGGGCTTGGCGTGGGTCTTCTTGGCGGCCATGTCGGCTCCCTTCGATGGACGGTGCAGGCTCAGGCGGCCGTGGGCAGCGTCAGGACATCCACGCCGTCCTCGGTGACCACCATGGTGTGCTCGAACTGGGCGGTGCGCCGCCTGTCGGCGGTGGTGATCGTCCAGTCGTCGTCCCACTGCTCCCACTGGATGGATCCGAGAGTGAGCATGGGCTCGATGGTGAAGATCATGCCCGGAACGATCTCCGTGGCATAGGAGGGCGCGGCATCGTAATGCGGGATGATCAGCCCGGTGTGGAATTCGTGGCCCACTCCGTGGCCCGTGAAGTCGCGGACCACGCCGTATCCGAAGCGCTGGGCGTACTTCTCGATGACCCGTCCGATGACGTTGATCTCGCGGCCTGGACGCACTGCCTTCATGGCGCGGTTCAGCGACTCCCGTGTCCGCTCCACGAGCAGGCGGGACTGCTCGTCGACCTCGCCCACCAGGAACATGGCGTTCGTGTCGCCGTGCATCCCGTCCTTGTAGGCCGTGACGTCGAGGTTGATGATGTCGCCGTCCTCGAGCACGGTGGAATCCGGGATGCCGTGGCAGATGACCTCGTTGAGCGAGGTGCAGATCGACTTGCGGAAGCCGCGGTAGCCCAGGCAGGACGGATACGCCCCGTGATCGCACATGTACTCGTGGGCGATCCGGTCCAGCTCATCGGTGGTCGTGCCCGGCACGCAGGCCTTCCCGGCCTCCTGCAGGGCGTCGGCGGCGATCGTGCCGGCGGCCCGCACCAGCTCGATCTCCTCCGGGGTGTAGATGTTCGAGCACTTGCCCTCGTCGGGATCCTTCTTGCCCACGTACTCGGGCCGGACGATGCCGCCGGGCACCTGGCGCGACTTCCCGATGGCTCCGGGGCGCAGGCGCCCGAGCGGGGCGGCGCCGGGCTCGGCGGGGAGGTTGTGGGACGGGCTGGACACGGGGATCGGCGCTCCTTCTGGTCAGGGGTTCTCGACGGCGCTGCGTCGGGTGGTCTTCCTCCCAGCCTAGTTCTCCGGGCCGACGCCGCTGCGGGACAGGTCGACCGGGCAACGGGGCGGCGTGCGCGGACGGAGCAGGCCGTGCGGATCACGGTGGGGGATACTGGGCAGCGGAAGCGCTCGCGCAGCGAGCCGGCCGCAGGGCCCTGGAGCCATGCGGCCGCACGACGACACCGGGAAGGCGGGTCGCATCATGGAGTACTGGTACAACCTCAGCAGCGGTCAGATCGAGCGGGGCCAGCAGTCGGACTACAGCCAGCTGCTGGGCCCGTACGCCTCGGAGGCCGAGGCGCGCAGGGCGCTGGAGACCGCGGCGGCCAAGTCCAAGGCCTGGGACGAGAAGGAGCGCGAGTTCCGCGACGACTGAGCGGGCTTCGTCTGCTCCGAGGACGTGGACGGGCCCCGACGGCAGCGCTGCCGTCGGGGCCCTCGTCGTCCCGTGCCTCGCAGCTGAGCTCTCAGGCCACGTGCCTGGCCGGCTCGGACCTGCTCAGGGGCAGCTTCAGAAGGTGTGCTCGGGCCCGGGGAAGGAGCCGTCGCGGACGTCGTCGGCATAGCGGGTCACGGCGTCGGTGATCGTGGAGCGCAGAGCGGCGTACTGACGCACGAACCGCGGGACGCGTCCGCCGTTGAGACCCAGCAGGTCCTGCCACACGAGCACCTGCCCGGTGGTCGCAGCCCCTGCGCCGATGCCCACGGTCGGCACGTCCAGGGCGGCGTCGACCTCCTGCGCGGTCTGCGCCGGGACCATCTCGAGCAGCACGGAGAACGCACCGGCCTCCTGCAGCGCCAGGGCGTCGTCGAGGACGCGTCGGGCCGTCTCGCCGCGGCCCTGGACCCGGTAGCCGCCCAGGGCATGCTCGGACTGCGGGGTGAAGCCCACATGGCCCATCACCGGGATCCCGGCGCGCACCACGGCGCGCACGTGCTCGGCCAGCGCGACGTCCGCCTCGATCTTCACCGCGTGGACCCCTCCCTCCTTGAGCAGCCGCACCGCCGAGCGCACGGCCTGCTGCGGAGACTCCTCGTAGGAGCCGAAGGGCAGATCGGCGATCACCAGGGCGCGACGGGTCGCGCGGGAGACCGCGGCCGAGAGCATGATCATCTGCTCGAGCGTCACCGGCAGCGTCGAGGACTGCCCGAAGACCGTGCTCCCGGCCGAGTCGCCGACCAGGAGGGTGTCGATGCCCGCGGAGTCGAAGATCTCGGCGAGCATGGCGTCGTAGGCCGTGAGCATCGTGAAGCGCTCGCCGGCCTCCTTGGCCTCCTGCAGGTGCCGGGTGCGCACCCGGCCCACGCTGCGCAGCCCCGGTGCGCTGCGCTCGGCGGCGCCCGCCGGAACGGAAGCGCTGTTGGGGTAGGGCGCCGAGTCCGGGCGAACGGAGGCATGATCCGAGGAGGCTGCATCAGTCATGATGCCAGGGTACGCGTCGGACGCGGCGCGCCGGGTCGTCGTCCGAGCCTGCCGATAGGCTGGGACTCGGCACCGCACCGGGTCGTCATCGGCGACGACCCCTCGCCCTGGGGCGAGCACTCGAGCCATAAGGAGACCCCATGGACCGTCAGCAGGAGTTCGTGCTGCGCACCATTGAGGACCGCGACGTCCGCTTCGTGCGCATGTGGTTCACGGACGTGACGGGCACGCTCAAGTCCGTGGCGCTCGCCCCGGCGGAGGTCGAGTCGGCCTTCGAGGAGGGACTGGGCTTCGACGGCTCCTCGATCGAGGGCTTCTCGCGGGTCACGGAGTCGGACATGCTCCTTCAGCCGGATCCCTCGACCTTCCAGATCCTGCCGTGGCGCGGTGAGGATCAGCCCACGGCCCGCATGTTCTGCGACATCCTCACCCCGGACGGCGAGCCGTCCATGGCGGATCCCCGCGGCGTGCTCAAGCGCGTGCTGGCCAAGGCCACCGAGCAGGGTGTCACCTGCTACACCTCCCCGGAGATCGAGTTCTACCTCCTGGAGTCCTCGCGCCTGGATCCTGCCACGGGTGAGCCCACGCCGGTGGACAGCGAGGGCTACTTCGATCACACCCCGGGCGGCGTGGTGCAGAACTTCCGCAGGGACGTCGTGCTCATGCTCGAGGAGGTCGGCATCTCCGTCGAGTTCTCCCACCATGAGGCCGGCCCGGGCCAGAACGAGATCGACCTGCGCTATGCCGATCCGCTGCAGACTGCGGACAACATCATGACGTTCCGCACGATCGTCAAGGAGTCGGCACTCAAGCACGACTCGTACGCGACCTTCATGCCCAAGCCGTTCGGCAATCACCCCGGTTCGGGCATGCACACGCACTTCTCCCTGTTCGAGGGCGACACCAACGCGTTCTTCGAGGCGGGTGCCGAGTTCCAGCTCTCGCGCGTGGCCGGGCACTTCATCGCCGGCGTGCTGCGCTACGCCCCGGAGATGGCGATCCTGACCAATCAGTTCGTGAACTCGTACAAGCGGCTGTGGGGCGGCGACGAGGCTCCCTCCTACGTCTCCTGGGGCCACAACAACCGCTCCGCGCTCGTGCGGGTGCCGCTGTACAAGCCGGACAAGGTGCAGTCCGCGCGCATCGAGTACCGCGGCCTGGACTCGGCGGCCAACCCGTACCTGGCCTACGCCGGCGTGCTGGCCGCCGGCCTGCGCGGGATCGAGGACGAGCTGGAGCTGCCTGAGGTCGAGTCGGACGATCTGGGCGCCATGTCCAGCGCCGAGCGCCGCGTGGCCGGGCACGAGCCCATGCCGGGCTCCCTGCACGAGGCGATCCGACTGGCCGAGGAGTCCGAGTTCATGGCCGATCTGCTCGGCGAGCAGGTCTTCGGGCACATCATGCGCAACAAGCGCGCGGAATGGGAGTCCTACCGCACGGTGGTCACCCGCTACGAACTCGAGACCAATCTCGGCCTGCTCTGAAGAAGGAAAGCGCTCGCACATGAGCCAGGAACAGGACGCTCCCACCGCCCTTCCGGAGGCGCTCGAGAAGCTCGCGGACCGGCGCCTGGTCAAGACCGGGTTCGACGACGTGCGCACGGCCCGGCGCTGGCTCGGCTTCGGCGAGCTGAAGGGCGTGGAGCTCGAGCCCCTGCTCGGGCAGCTCGAGCAGACCGGCTGCCCGGACGCCGCCGTGCGCTGCCTGGTGCGACTGATCGAGGCCGAGCCCCGGGCCGCTGCCCGTCTGAAGGACCCGCAGCAGGCGCAGACGCTGATCCGCCTGCTGGGCTGCTCCGAGGCCCTCGGCGGCTTCCTCGAGTCGCACCCGCAGCACCTGGACCTGCTCGATGGTCCCCTCGACCCCGAGCCGGAGGAGATCTCCGCCGACGAGCTGCGCTCGAGCCTCCTGCGCAGCGTGGGCGCCGACCCGGAGGCGGACACGCCCGTCGCGCAGTCCGTCGGCGACGACGGCGCGGCAGCCCTGCGCGTCGAGTACCGCCGCCAGCTCATCCGCATCGCCCTGGGCGATCTGGGCGCCGCCGATCCCGTCGAGCACCTGCCGGCCGTCGGGCGGCAGCTCGCGGATCTGGCCGCAGCGGCCATCGAGGCCGCGCTGGCCGTCTCCCGAGGCGAGATCCACGCCGGCAGCGGGTCCACCCAGGCGGACCCGGAGGAGCTCGAGCGCATCCGGCTCAGCGTCATCGGGATGGGCAAGTGCGGGGCCAGGGAGCTGAACTACATCTCTGACGTGGACGTCGTCTACGTCCACGACATCGTCGACCCGTTTGGCGGCGAGGACGGCCACTTGCCGATCGACGACGACCGCGCAGCCGTGCTGGCCACGGCCCTGGCCAGCGGGACCGCTCGAGCCGTGATGTCCAACGGCCCGGAGGCCCCGCTGTGGGAACTCGACGCCAACCTGCGCCCCGAGGGCAAGGACGGGCCTCTGTCGCGCACACTGGACTCCCACGTGCGCTACTACCGCAAGTGGGCCAAGTCCTGGGAGTTCCAGGCGCTGCTCAAGGCCCGGCCCATGGCGGGGGACCAGGAGCTCGGCCGGCGCTACTCCGAGGCGATCTCGCCCATGGTGTGGGAGTCGAGCCAGCGCGAGGGCTTCGTGTCCTCGGTGCAGGCCATGCGCCGGCGCGTCATGGACAACATCCCCTCCGAGGAGCGGGACCGCCAGATCAAGCTCGGCCCCGGCGGCCTGCGCGACGTCGAGTTCACCGTCCAGCTGCTGCAGCTGGTGCACGGCCGCGGCGACGAGTCCGTGCGCACCCGTGCCACCACGGACTCCCTGGCGGCCCTGGCCAACGCCGGGTACATCGGCCGTGAGGACGCCGAGGAGTTCGGCGCCCAGTACCGGTGGCTGCGCCTGCTCGAGCATCGCATCCAGCTCTTCCGCATGCGTCGCACCCACATGATGCCCACCTCCACCGCGGAGCTGGCCGTGATCGCCGCCGCCATGCACCCGCCCGGGGCGGGTGCCCGCACCGGCGGCGACGACCTGATGGAGCGCTGGCACAAGACGCGCAGGGCCGTGCGCGGCATGCACGAGCGGATCTTCTACCGCCCGCTGCTGGCCGCGATCACCAACACCTCCTTCGAGGGCGTCGAGCTGAACCAGGACCAGGTCCGAGACCGCCTCAAGGCGCTGGGCTACCGCGACCCCAAGGCTGCCCATCGTCACCTCGAGGCGCTCACTCGGGGCGTCAGCCGCCGGGCCAGCATCCTGCGCACGCTGCTTCCGGTGCTGCTCGAGTGGTTCGCCGAAGGCGTGGATCCGGATGCCGGGCTGCTCGGCTTCCGGCGCGTGTCGGAGGAGCTGGGCACCTCGCCCTGGTACCTGCGGATGCTGCGCGATTCCAACACCGGGGCGCAGCGCCTGTGCCACGTGCTCTCCTCCTCGCGCTACATCTCGGACATGCTCGAGACGCTGCCGGAGGCCACCGCGTGGCTGGGCACGGACGCCGAGCTCAAGCCCCGGACCTTCGCCACATTGTGGGCGGAGACGCACGCGCAGATGGGCCGTCACCCGGATGCCGAGTCCGCAGTGCGCATGATCCGACTGATGCGGCGCAGGGAGTCGCTGCGCGTGGCGCTGGCCGACACCGCCGGGCTGATCGATGTCCAGCAGGTCGTCGCGGCGCTGTCGGACATCGACCGCGCTGCGGTGCTCGGTGCCCTGTACTCCGCCGAGCGGGAGCTGCATCGCGAGCAGGGAGTGCCCTGGGCAGCCGACATCCTCGTGGTCGCCATGGGGCGCCAGGGCGGTCGCGAGATCGGCTACGGCTCCGACGCCGATGTCCTCTACGTCTACGTCCCCTGCGAAGACGGCCACGAGCATCCTGGCCGCGATGAGCTCGGGCTGATCTCCCGACCGGACGATGCCGCGGCCCCCGGGGCGGCCGATGCCGTGGAGGGCGCGAGCACCGACGACACCGCGGAATCCGACGATGCACTGTCGGGCGCCTCCGACGAGGCTGCGGCCTCCGATGACGCCCCGGACTCCGACGCCGCCGCCGAGGATGCACCGCCGCAGCAACCGGGGGAGCAGGCGGCGCGGGTGATCGAGCGGATGGTCCAGCTGCTCAAGCGGCCCTGCGACCCGCCGATCGTGGCCGAGCGCGTGCTGGAGATCGACAACGATCTGCGTCCCGAGGGGCGCTCCGGTCCCATGGTCCGGTCGCTGGAGTCCTACGCCGAGTACTACAGCCGCTGGGCGGACACTTGGGAGTTCCAGGCGCTCACCCGAGCCCGGCCCATGGCGGGGTCGGATCTGCTCGCTGAGCGGTTCACCGAGCTGATCGATCCCTACCGCTACCCGGCGGAGCTCACCGAGCGCCAGCTCAATGAGATCCGACGCATGAAGGCTCGGGTGGAGAACGAGCGCCTGCCGCGCGGTGCCGACCCGTCCCGGCATGTGAAGCTGGGTCGCGGGGGTCTCTCGGACGTCGAATGGCTCGTGCAGACCCTGCAGCTGCAGCACGCCCACCAGCATCCCGGCCTGCGCACCACCTCCACCCTGGACGGGCTCGAGGCCGCGGTGCAGGCCGAGCTGATGGACTCGGAGGACGCCCACGCCCTGGCCAAGGCCTGGAAGCTGTGCACGGCCATCCGCAACGGCAACGTGCTGCGCACCGGCCGGGCCTCGGACGTGCTGCCCTCGGCGGGCCAGGACATGGAGGCCGTCGCGCGGTGGTGCGGCTATCCGCCGGGCAGCTCCGAGCTGCTCGAGGATGACTACCTTCGCACCACGCGCCAGGCCCGCGCTGTCTTCGAGCGGCTGTTCTACGGCCTGTGAGTGCAGGCGCGGCGACATATCGCCGCGCGACGCGCACGGCCCCTGTCGTCACGCCGCCGGATGATCTGGATCGCCGCGGTGCTGCTGTTCCCGCTGCTGGGACCGCTCGTGCGGTTCGTGGTGGGCCAGCGGGCAGACGTGCACGATCCGGCGCTGCGTCGCGGCCTCGATTCGCAGTTCGACGGGCCCGGAGCCCGTTAGCTCGACGGCCGGGGCTGTCCCGCCCGCGGCATGAATCCGCCTGCACGACCCTCGACGTGTGCGGGCACATACCCCGGACAATAGAAGAGTCCGCACGAGCGGCGATCGCTTCGGCGATCACTGCCCGTGCGGACTGTTCGCGGATTCTCCGCGCTGTGCGATGCTGATTGCCCTCGTCGGCTGGGGGGCGAGGTTCAGACCCCGTAGTAGAGCTGGAACTCGAGCGGGTGCGGGACGAGCGAGAGCGGCTTGAGCTCGATCTCGCGCTTGTACTCGATCCAGGAGGACAGAGTGTCCTCGGTGAAGACATCGCCCTGCAGCAGGAACTCGTGGTCCTCCTCCAGCGCCTGCAGCGCCTCCTCGAGCGAGCCCGGAGCCTTCTTGATGTCCTTGGCCTCCTCGGGCGGCAGCTCGTAGAGGTCCTTGTCGATCGGATCCGCCGGCTCGATGCGGTTGCGGATGCCGTCCAGGCCGGCCATCAGCTGCGCGGCGAAGGCCAGGTACGGGTTGCAGGAGGGATCCGGGGCGCGGAACTCCAGGCGCTTGGCCTTGGGGTTGGTGCCGGTGATCGGGATGCGGATGCCGGCGGAGCGGTTGCCCTGCGAGTAGACCATGTTGACCGGGGCCTCGAAGCCCTTCACCAGGCGGCGGTAGGAGTTCACCGTGGGGTTGGTGAAGGCCAGCACGGCCGAGGAGTGCTCGAGCAGCCCGCCGATGTACCAGCGAGCCAGGTCGGAGAGCCCGGCATAGCCCTTCTCGTCGTAGAACAGCGGCTCGCCGTTCTTCCACAGCGACTGGTGGCAGTGCATGCCGGAGCCGTTGTCGTTGAAGACCGGCTTGGGCATGAAGGTGGCGGTCTTGCCCCAGGCCTCTGCGGTGTTCTTCACGACGTACTTGAACTTCTGCAGGTCGTCGGCCGCATGGGTCAGGGTGTCGAAGCGGTAGTTGATCTCCGCCTGACCGGAAGCGCCGACCTCGTGGTGGGCGCGCTCGACCTCCAGGCCGACCTCATCCAGGGTCACGGAGATGGCATCGCGCAGATCGGCCTGCTTGTCCGTGGGGGAGACGGGGAAGTAGCCGCCCTTCAGGGACGTCTTGTTGGCCAGGTTGCCGCCCTCCTCACGGCGCCCGGTGTTCCACGGGGCCTCGTCGGAGTCCACGGCGTAGAAGGAGCCCTGCGGCTGGACGTCGTAGCGGACGTCCTCGAAGATGAAGAACTCGGCCTCGGGGGCGAAGTTCGCCGTGTCCGCGATCCCGGTGGAGCGCATGTAGGCCTCGGCGCGCTCGGCCACGCCGCGGGGATCGCGGTGGTAGGGCTCGCCGGTGCGGGGGTTGACGATCGAGCAGGTGACGTTGAGCGTCTTCTCGATGCGGTACGGGTCCAGGAAGGCGGTGGCCACATCCGGGATGAGCTGCATGTCGGACTCGGCGATTCCAGCGAACCCGCGGATCGAGGAGCCGTCGAAGAGCTGCCCGTTCACGAAGAAGTCGTCATCCACGGCCTTGGCGGGGAGGTTGAAGTGCTGCTGGACCCCCGGCATGTCGGTGAACCGGATGTCGACGAAGACGACGTCCTCCTCCTTGATGAAAGCGAGGACCTCTTCTGCTGTCTTGAACACTGCGTACTCCTTCATGGTGTGGGGCGGCCGCCCTGTCAGCGGTCTTCCGCACGACGGGCCGAGCCCCTAGCGGATCGTCTTCGACCCTACGGAGGCGCCGTTGCCCAGCCGTGACCCTCGTGTTTCGCGGGTGTTTCGGATCTCATCCTATCGGCCGATCCTCCGAGCACGCCCGAAGCGCGCAGGATCCGCCGGAGCCGCCGCGGCTGCCCCGGTAGGCTGAGCGGATGACCGAGCACGACGACGTCCGCCGCCCCAGCGCCCCTGCCGACGCAGAGACGGGCTACCCGGGACAGGGTCTGGGGCGACCCCAGGACGGGCCCGGCTCGATTCCCAGCCTGATCCGCCGCGTGGGAGGCCTGTGCATCGACTGGGGCATCGCGGTGGCGCTGGCCTGGGCGCTGCTGCCCTACGAGTGGGTCAACCTCGGCATCACCGGGATCTGGCTGGTGCTCACGATCCTGGCGGTGGGGTTCATGGGCCACTCGGTGGGCCACCTGGTCCTGGGGATGCAGGTCCAGACCCTCGATGGCCGCCCGATCGGCTTCGCCAGGGCGTTCGCGCGCACCGTGCTCCTCGCCCTGGTGATCCCGGCGCTGATCATGGACCGCGACCAGCGCGGGCTCAACGATCGCCTGATCGGCACGGTGCTGGTGCGCATCCGCTGAGCCCGACCACGCGAAGAGGCCCCGGACGTCGGTGACATCCGGGGCCTCTTCGCGCGTTCGGAGCGGGATCAGCGGCCGCGCAGCGCCTTGTGATCGGGGCGGGCGCGCATGGGGTCCACGCCCTTGGGGATCGGCAGCTGGTCGGAGCGCAGGGTCGACAGGCGCTGGTGCACCGCCGAGACCTCCTGCTTGGTCAGCTTGTTCTCCAGCTTGCGGATGTGCTTGGAGACCTGGTTCAGCGGCACCTGATCCTCACGCGGGCCGGCGGCGATGATGTGGATCGGGACATTGCGCACGCGCGGTCCCACGCGGCGGCGCTCCTTCTCGGCGAGCTTGCGGGCGCGGCCGGTGGGGCCCTCGGTCACCAGCACCACACCGGGGCGGCCGATGGCGCGGAAGACCAGGTCGCGATTGCGCGGATCGATCTGCACCGGCTGCTCCTCGACGATCCAGCCGCGGCGCAGCGTGGACAGAGCCGCGCCCGTGGCGCCCGGCTGATCCTCGATGCGGGCGAAGGCGGCCTTCTCCGCCCGTCGGGACAGGAACCAGAAGCACAGCAGGATGGCGAACGGGATGCCGATCAGCAGCCAGGTGATCCAGTTGTTGAGCAGCAGGCCCAGCAGCAGGAAGACCACCAGCACGCCCAGCCCGAGGGCGATGAGCTTGAGGGTGATGTTCGGGTCCTGCTCCTTGGTGATCTGGAAGACCTGCTTGATCTGGGCGAAGGGCCCGGGACCGCGCTCGGCCTTCCGCTTGGCCTTGGCCTCGCGCTGCTCCTGCTTGGCCTTGGCCTTGGCGGCCTTGGGATCGGCAGCGGAGGCGCCCTTGCTGCGGGAGGGAGTGCGATCAGACACGGATGGTTCCTCGTGGTCGGGATGCTGCGGGTGGCCGCCCGGTCGAGACGCTGGTGGGCGAGGGGCGGCGGAGCGGGGCCAGTCTAGCGGCTGAGGGAGGCGGCAAGGGCCCGCCCGACGCGATGCGTCGGCGGGCCCTTGCCGGACCGACGGTGCGCTGCAGGCACCGGCAGCTCGGACTCAGCGGCCGAGCTTGGCCATGAGGGTCGAGGCCTCCTGCGCGGCGGAGCCCTCATCGGTGATGTGGGCCAGGTGCTCGGGGATCTCGCGGTCGAGCTTCTTCATGGCCCGGGCCCACAGGCGCCCGGAGCGGTAGGAGGAGCGGACCATGGGCCCGGCCATGACGCCCAGGAAGCCGATCTCCTCAGCCATCTCGCTGTACTCCACGAACTGCTCGGGCTTGACCCAGCGGTCGATCGGGTGGAAGAGCTTGGACGGGCGGAGGTACTGCGTGAGGGTGATGATGTCGCAGCCGGAGTCGCGCAGGTCGCACAGCGCCTCGTAGATCTCCTCGTCCGTCTCGCCCATGCCCAGGATCAGGTTGGACTTGGTGATCAGGTCCTGGTCCTTGGCGAAGTTCAGGACCTCGAGGGAGCGCTCGTAGGTGAAGGCCGGGCGGATCTTCTTGAAGATGCGCGGCACGGTCTCCAGGTTGTGGGCGAAGACCTCCGGCTGGGCGTCGACGACCTCCTGCAGGGACTCGGGGCGGCCCTTGAAGTCGGGGATCAGGATCTCCATGCCGGTGTTCGGGGAGATCTCGTGCACGGCGCGGATGGTCTCCGCGTAGAGCCACGACGCGCCGTCCTCCTGGTCATCGCGGGCCACGCCGGTGACGGTCGCGTAGCGCAGGTCGAGGTCGCGGATGGACTCCGCGACCTTGCGGGGCTCCTCCGGGTCCAGGGGCTCGGGACGGCCGGTGGAGATGTCGCAGAAGTCGCAGCGACGGGTGCACACCGAGCCGCCGATGAGGAACGAGGCCTCGCGGTCCTCCCAGCACTCGTAGATGTTGGGGCAGCCGGCCTCCTCGCACACCGTGTGCAGGCCCTGGCTGCGGGCCATGGACTTCAGCTTGGTGTACTCCGGACCGGTGCGCGCGGTGTTCTTGAGCCAGTCCGGCTTCTTCTCGACCGGGACCTCGGCATTGCGGGCTTCGACGCGCAGCAGGCGGCGGCCTTCGGGGGCGATGGTCATCGGCGTTCTCCTCGTCTGTTGTCCTGGGTGAGGACCGGGTCAGTCTGTCGGTGCTCGGTCCGCGCGGTGGCGCGGGCTGATGCGTCTCAGGCCGCGCTCGCGGCGGGCCAGGGCAGGGGTGCGGCATCTGCGGGGATCTCGGAGACCTCGCACAGATCGGCCTCGCGGAGGATCAGCTCGTCGATCACGAGGTCCTTGACCTCCGACGGCGTCACGGTCCGGCCGAGCTCGCGGCTGATCGTGGTCACGCCGGCGTCCGAGATCCCGCACGGGATGATGCTGCGGAACGCCTCGAGGTCGTTGCTGCAGTTGATCGCGATGCCGTGCATGGTGGTGCGCTTGGAGACCTGCACGCCGATCGCCGAGATCTTGCGATCGCCGCCGCGCTCGTCGGCGAGGATCCAGGCTCCGGAGCGGCCCTCGACCGTGACGGCCTCCAGCCCGAGCCGTCGCAGCACGGACAGCACGAGCTGCTCCATGTTCCGCACGAACTTCACGACGTCGATCGGGGTGGTCAGCTTCATGATCGGGTAGACCACGAGCATCCCGGGGCCGTGCCAGGTGATCTTGCCTCCGCGGCCGATCTCGACCACTTCGGTCCCATCCGTGGGGTACTCCTCGGCGGCGGCTCGCCGACCTGCCGTGTAGACCGGCTCGTGCTCGCACAGCAGGACCGTGTTGGCCCGGGTGCCCGCGACGACGTCGCCGTGGACGATCCGCTGCAGCTCCAGCGCGGGTCGGTACGGAACCAGGTCCGGAGCCATGCCGAGAGACTCGATGGAAAGGGACATGTCACCAGGGTACGCCTGGTGCTCGGATGTGGATAACTCGAGACGCCCTTTCGCTGACAGCATGCTGGGCGCATGGACGAGAACCAGACGGGCACCGCTCAGGACCACGATCCGTTCCGGGAGCTTCTGCGCTTCGATGGCCCGTGGGCGCCGGCCGGCGGGCAGCGGCTCACGCACCTGCAGACCGGAGAGTCCTTCGGACGGCTCGCGCTGGCGGACGCGCACGACGCCTCTGACTGGGCCGAGCTCGTGGACGCACTTGCAGACCTGGACAGCGAGCGGCTCGTGCTCCCGCGGGCGGTGATCGACAACGGCACCGCCGTGCTCTACTCCGGGCCCGACGACCTCGGTGAATCCTTTGCCAGCCTGCTGGAGGCTTCCGGGATGGTCGAGCAGGATGAGACCGTGCGCATGGCAGCCGATCTCGCCCTCGCCCTGCGGCAGCTGCACTCCTCCGGCGCAGTGCTCGGGCGTCTGCGGCTGCAGGACGTGCTCAGGTCCGGTGACGGAGGGTGGGCGCTGCTGGTCTCTCCGTCCTCCGGCGCACACACGGCGGCTGGGGCTGAGCTGGCGCGGCTCAGCCGCGCCGACGTGGTCCTGCTCGCCTCGGCCGCTGTCACGGTGCTCACCGGGCGACGCCCCAGCGCTGCGCGCACTCGCGCGCCGCTGCGCAGCACCCACCCGCTGCTCGATCCGGAAGCCGCCGACGCCCTGGACCTCGTGCTCGACCGGGCGGCGCAGCAGGAGGGGGAGGGCTCAGCCGGGACGGGGGAGCGCGCCGGGCCGACGGCTCGTGCCGGTACCGGGATGGCCACCGGCTCAGGGATGCTCACGGCCTCGGAGCTGGAGCTGCTGCTTCGGCCTGCAGCGTCGTGCTCGGCAGGGTTCGAGCCGACGGAGGAGGAGGCGACAGGGGATGAGCCAGCGCGCTCCGGCCCCACAGGCGCCGGGCCTGCCGACGTGACGCGGAGGGGCCGGCCTGCTGTCGGGGGACCGATTGCGGCGAAGGGCGCGGGCGACTTCGGCCCTCTGTCCGCAGATGAAGCCGAGCCCCTCCCGGAAGGACAGGAGCGCGATGATCCCACCGTCCGGCTGCTGCGCGCCGAGGCACGTGAGCCGGAGAGATGGCGGCGCAGCGCTCGAAGTCTCCGAGGAAGCACTCGACGAGGTGACGGCGGTGCCCAGCACACCGGCGGTGGCGGCGAGCAGGGCAGGGGCGGCGGGCCTCAGCTCGTGAGCAGCGATCGTGCGGACCGGGGCAGGGCTCGTCCGGCCCGAGGTCGTGCGCGTCCGTCAGCCGCCGCGTCTGAGCAATCGCGACGCCCGCGTCGCGTGCTCGCCGGAGCGGCCGCGGTCGTGATCGGTGCCGCTGCCCTGGCCGGGTGGCAGGTCGTCACCGGGCCGCCAGACGAGATCCCCAGCGCCGTCGACTCGGTTGAGCAGGTTCCGGGCGCTGCTGTCGGAGACCAGCCGGCTGCCGGCGGCGATGACCCGACGCAGGCAGCACCGGGGGAGTCCGTCTCGTCCGAGACCGGAGCAGCGACCGAGCCGGAAGCCGTGAGCGCTCAGCACAGTCCGGAGTACGCCGCGGCCGCGCTGATCGCCTTGCGCGCCGATGCGCTGCGCACGGGAGATCACGACCTGCTGGAATCGGTCTACCTCCCGGAAGCGGCCGATCTGGCCGATGACCTGGAGACCCTGGACCAGGCGAGATCGTCGGGAGCGTTCGAGGACCTGCAGATGGCGCTCGCCGATGCGCAGCCGTCGGCCTCGGACCCGAGCGCCGCCCGCGCCGAAGCCAGTCCACCCGAGCGAACCGCCACGGTCACCGGCACGGTGGAGGCCACGGGCAGCGGCCTGGATCCGGAGGCCGCCGGTGAGGCCACGCTGCGCCAGGACGTGAGCATCGAGATGGTGGCAGGCGACGACGGCGCCTGGCGCCTCCTCGACGTCACGCCGATGTGAGCCGGAGATGCCGGAGGCCCGAGATCGCCTCGAGCCGGAGGCGGCGGCGACCCTGTGAGGACGGCGAGCCGGGACCGATCTGCTCGGTCCCGGCTCGCGGGTGCACTGCTCAGCGGGGCTCGTGTGCCCGCGTGCGGCTCACCAGAGGACGGCGATCACCATGTTGATCAGGGCCGAGCCGCCCACGCCGTGGGCGATGCCGGTCGAGACCGGCTCGCCCTTGGCGATCTTCCGGCGACCGATCAGGGCCGCGGCGAAGACCGCGATGGCGATGATCAGCTTGATGGTGAGCTTGAGGTGGTTCACGGGGCCGTCCCCCATCTCGAGCAGCCCCATCAGGAGCAGACCGGAGACGAGCATGGCCACGGACGACCAGAACTGCCAGCCGGTCACCGTCGGCTTGCGGAACGTGGCGATCCAGGTGCCGATGATCACGGCGGCGCCGAAGAGATGGACGAGGACCAGGAGGGAGTACACGAATGCCATGGAATCCACACTAACCGCAGTTTGACGACACCCTGTCACCGATTCCTCGAGGCAGCCGGTGATCTCAGCCACCCGTCGCGATGCGGGAAGGCCCCGCACCGTGGGACGGTGCGGGGCCTTGCAGGAGACGCTCGCTCGACGCGCTGCCGAGCGGGGGCGGACTCAGCTCACAGGCCGAGCGAGCCCTCGAAGCGGCCCTCCTCCAGGCGGGCCTTGAGACCCTGGAGGAAGCGGCCGGCGTCGGCGCCGTCCACGATGCGGTGATCGTAGGTCAGCGACAGGTAGCACATGTGACGGATGGCCACGACGTCGTTGCCGTCGGCGTCCTGGATGACCATGGGGCGCTTCACGATCGTGCCCGTGCCCAGGATGGCGACCTGGGGCTGGTTGATGATCGGGGTGTCGAACAGCGCGCCGAAGGAGCCCAGGTTCGTGATCGTGAAGGTGCCGCCGGTCAGGTCGTCAGGGCTGAGCGAGCCGTCGCGACCGCGGGAGCCGAGGTCGGCGATGTTCTGGGCCAGGCCCGGAAGCTGCATGTCGCCAGCCTCCTTGATGACCGGGACCAGCAGACCGCGCGGGGTGTCCACGGCGATCGCCAGGTTCTCGGAGCCGTTGTAGACGATCTCCTTCTCGTCCTCCTTGAACGTGGCGTTCAGGGCCGGGTTGGCCTTGAGCCCCTCGGCCACGGCCTGGGCGAAGAAGGGGAGGTAGGTCAGCTTGGCGCCGTGCTTCTCCTGGAACGGGGCCTTGGCCTTGTTCCGCAGAGCGGCCACGCGGGTCATGTCGACCTCGGTGACCTGCGTCAGCTGAGCGGACTCCTGCAGCGACTCGCGCATGCGCTTGGCGATCGTCATGCGGATGCGCGGTGCCTTCTCCGTGGTGCCGCGCTTGTCCGAGACGGGCTGGATGGTGGTCGGCTCGCCGTTGTCGGCGATCTGCGCACCACCCTGCTGGGTCGAGCCGGAGGAGGCCGGGGACTGGGCGCCCGACTCCGCAGCGGCCAGAACGTCCTGCTTGCGGATGCGACCACCCACGCCGGTGCCCTTCACGGAGGCGAGGTCCACGCCCTTCTCGCGTGCGAGCTTGCGCACGAGCGGGGTGACGTAGCCGGAGGCCTCGCCGGAGCCGGAGGCCGCGGAGGATTCCTGCTTCGGAGCCTTCTGCTGCGCGGACTCGGTCTTGGCGGCCTGCGCCTTCTCGGACCTCTGGTCCTGAGCGGACTTCTCGTCCTTCTTGGCCTCGCCGGAGGTCTTGTCCTCGGCGGCCTTGTCGGTGGCCTCGGGGGTCGACGACGACGTCGCGGCGTCCTCGATCTCCTCGGCGGACTTCTCCTCGCTCTTGCCCTGATCGGAGGAGTCATCCGAGGAGTCGGAGGACTCGGCGGCGTCTGCGTCGCCGATCACGGCCAGGACCTGGCCGACCTCGGCGTCCTCGTCCTCCTGGACGCGGATCTCGAGCAGGGTGCCGGCCACCGGGGAGGGGACCTCGGTGTCGACCTTGTCGGTGGAGACCTCGAGGAGGGGCTCGTCGACGGCGATCTCCTCGCCGATCTCCTTGAGCCAGCGGGTCACGGTGCCCTCGGTCACGGACTCGCCCAGGGCGGGCAGGGTGACCTCGGTGCCGGAGCCGCCGGAGGACTTCTTGGCCTCGGCCTTCGGAGCCTCCTCGGCGGGCTTCTCCTCGGACTTCTCCTCAGCCTTCGGCTCCTCCTTCTCGGCGGAGTCATCCGCGGAGTCGCTGGAGTCGTCGGAGGACTCGGCGGCGTCTGCGTCGCCGATCACGGCCAGGACCTGGCCGACCTCGGCGTCCTCGTCCTCCTGGACGCGGATCTCGAGCAGGGTGCCGGCCACCGGGGAGGGGACCTCGGTGTCGACCTTGTCGGTGGAGACCTCGAGGAGGGGCTCGTCGACGGCGATCTCCTCGCCGATCTCCTTGAGCCAGCGGGTCACGGTGCCCTCGGTCACGGACTCGCCCAGGGCGGGCAGGGTGACCTCGGTGCCGGAGCCGCCGGAGGACTTCTTGGCCTCGGCCTTCGGAGCCTCCTCGGCGGGCTTCTCCTCGGACTTCTCCTCAGCCTTCGGCTCCTCCTTCTCGGCGGAGTCATCCGCGGAGTCGCTGGAGTCGTCGGAGCTGCCGGAGCCGGAGCCGTCGCCGATGACGACCAGCGGGGCGCCGACCTCGACGTCCTCGTCCTCCTGGACCAGGATCTCCTCGATCACACCGGCGACCGGGGAGGGGACCTCGGTGTCCACCTTGTCGGTCGAGATCTCGACGATGGCCTCGTCGACGGCCACCTCGTCGCCGACCTCCTTGAGCCAGCGGGTCACGGTGCCTTCGGTGACGGACTCACCGAGTGCAGGAAGGTTCACGGTTTCAGACATGTTCAGATTCTCTTTCTGACGTCAGGTCGATGCAGTGCTGGTGATCGGCCGGCGACGCTGTCAGCAGCGTCGCCGGCCGAGGTGGCCTGATCAGCCGTGCAGCGGGATGCCCGCCAGGCCCATGGCGGCCTCGCCGAGGGCCTCGTTCTGGGTGGGGTGCGCGTGGATGAACTGCGCGACGTCCTCCGGGTAGGCCTCCCAGTTGACGATGAGCTGGCCCTCGCCGATCTGCTCCGAGATGCGCTTGCCGATCGCGTGGAAGCCGACGATCGGGCCGTCCTTCTCGCGGACCAGCTTGATGATGCCGCCGGTGCCCAGGATCGAGGACTTGCCGTTGCCGAGCAGGTTGTACTCGAAGGTCTCGATGTTCTCCTTGCCGAACTTCTCCTCGGCCTTGGGCTGGGTGTAGCCCACCGACGAGATCTCCGGCTCGGTGAAGGTGACCTTGGGGACGTTGATGTCCTCGACGGGGATCGGGTTCAGGCCCGCGATCTCCTCGGCCACGAAGCGGCCCTGCTGGTAGCCGCGGTGGGCCAGCTGCACGCCCGGGACGATGTCGCCGATCGCGTAGATGTTGCCCACGCCGGTGTGCAGGCGCTCGTTCGGGGTGACGAAGCCGCGGTCCATGGGGATTCCGAGGTCCTCGTAGCCCATGTCCTCGGTGCGCGGGGCGCGGCCCACGGCGACCAGGACGACGTCGGCCTCGAAGACCTTGCCGTCGGCGAGGGTGACCTTGGCGCCGTTGTCGTCCTGCTCGACCTTCTCGAAGAAGGTGCCCAGGTTGGTCTTGATGCCCTTCTTCTTGAACTCCTTCTCGAGGTTCTTGATGATGGCGGGGTCCTCGTTGGGGACCAGGTGATCCAGGCCCTCGATGACGGTGACGTCCACGCCGAAGGAGTTCCACATGGAGGCGAACTCGGAGCCGATGACGCCGCCGCCCAGCACGATCGCGGACTTGGGGGTCCAGTCGATCTCGAGGGCCTCGGTGGAGGTCATGACCCGATCGCGGATCTCGATGCCCATGGTCTTCGAGTAGGAGCCCGAGGCCAGGATGATGTGCTTGCCGGTGTAGGTGGTGCCGTCGACGTCGATGGTGTTCTCACCGGTGAGCTTGCCGAAGCCGTCCACGACGGTGACCTTCTTGGACTTCATGAGTCCCTGCAGGCCCTTGAACTTGCCGGCGACGATGCTGTCCTTGTACTCGCGCACCTTGGCCATGTCCACGGAGACCTCGCCGATGCTCACGCCGTACTTCTCCGAGTTCTGGGCCTCGGTGGCCAGCTCGGCGGAGTGCAGGTACGCCTTGGTGGGGATGCAGCCCCAGTGCAGGCAGGTGCCGCCCAGCTTGGACTTCTCGATCAGCGCGACGCTGAAGCCCAGCTGGACTCCGCGAAGAGCTGCGGCGTAACCGGCGGAGCCTCCGCCGAGCACCAGGATGTCGAATTCGTTGTCTGCCACGGATGACGCTCCCTTGCGATCTGTTCCACGTGCGCCCGGCGTCGTCGCCGTGCGTGCCCCTGACATGCCGTGCAGAGGCCTCGGTTCTGTTCGTCAGTCTAGCCCCGTCGCACGCGCGCGCCATGCGGGTGACGACCGTGCCGCACGGCCTGCCCGGAGGCCGTGCGGCATTGCTCACACGGCGAGCGTGCTCGAGTCTGCTCAGACCGGTCGTCCGGCCACGAGCTCGAGGGTCCGGAACAGGGTCAGCAGGCCCATGCCCGTGCCCTGGCGAGGGGTATAGCCCCACGGGGAGTCCTCGTTGAACGACGGTCCGGCGATGTCCAGGTGCGCCCAGGGGCCGGCAGGGCCCTCGGGGCGCAGATCATCGGCCGAGTCGGTGTGCTCGGCGCCGCCGAACTCCTGCAGGAACAGCCCGGCCACCAGCATCCCGCCCTCGCGGTCGCCGATGTTCTTCAGATCGGCGACGTGCGAGTCCAGCGAGGCGCGCAGGTGATGCGGCAGCGGCATGGGCCACAGGGACTCGCCCGAGTCGACCGAGGCCGACAGCAGCGCCTCGACGGCATCGTCATCGCCCATGACTCCCGCGGTGCGCTTGCCGAGGGCGATCATCTGAGCACCCGTCAGCGTGGCGACGTCGATGAGCAGGCCCGGATCCTCCTCGCGGGCGGCGACGAGGCCGTCGGCCAGCACCAGCCGACCCTCGGCGTCGGTGTTCAGGACCTCGACGGTGCGCCCGCCGCGGATGCGCAGTACGTCGCCGGGGCGGGTGGCGGTGCCCGAGGGCATGTTCTCGGCCAGGCACAGCCAGCCCGTGGTGGCCACGGGAAGCCCTGCCTCGGCGGCGGCCAGCACCGTGGCCAGCACGGTGGCGGCCCCTGACATGTCCGACTTCATGGTCATCATGGACGCCCCGGGCTTCAGCGACAGGCCGCCGGAGTCGAACGTGATGCCCTTGCCCACCAGCGCCACATGGTCGACGGGCTTGGCCGGCTCCCAGCCGATGCGCACCAGGCGCGGCGGGTGCGCCGCTCCCTGGCCCACGCCCATCAGGCCGCCGTAGCCGCCGGCGGCGAGCTCGTCCTCGGCCAGGACCTCGACCGAGAGCCGGCCCTTGGCCCCGGTGGAGGTCGCGGCCGCGAGATCGCGGGCCAGCTCGGCGAAGCTGTGCGGATACACCGTGTCCGGGGACAGATCGGTCAGTGTGCGCGACAGTGCCACGGCCCGCCCCAGGTTCTCCGCGCGGGTCAGAGCGGGAGCAAGCTCGTCCGCGGGAAGGCCCGCCGCGGCGATCGTGGCACGGCGCAGCGGGGAGTCGCTGGGCTTGCGGGTCGCGTGCTTCTGGGCGGTGAACGTGAAGGCGCCCAGCGCCGCGCCCTCGGCCACGGCTGCGGCCTCGGCCACGTCCTGGGCCGGCAGAGCGAACACGGCGTGCTCGCGGCCGATCAGGGCGCGTGCGGCCGCCC
>ENA-OOKA01000093-OOKA01000093.1-human-skin-metagenome-genome-assembly--contig:-NODE-93-length-30555-cov-6.816918_pt1 | contig 30555 bp, 25 predicted proteins | sample MGYA00248825_ERZ500995 | MGnify/ENA primary metagenome ERZ500995 (study PRJEB25958, sample SAMN03398540) | human skin metagenome | study: EMG produced TPA metagenomics assembly of the Human Skin...
GCGTCGCGGGGATTCTTCGGCTCGCGGCCGTTCTCACGGACGAACGAGCTGCTCGCGCAGAAGGGCATCGCCCCGATCGACTGGCAGCTGCCCGCCCAGGAGTGAACGCAGACCTCAGCCCTGCACGTCCTTCGGCGGTGCCTCCCCTGAGCGCACGGAATCGGCGACGGATTCCGCCTTGCGGCCCTTGAGCGGGCGGGCGAGGTAGCTGCCGAGGACCGCGCCGACGGCGAGTGCGGCATTGGCGAGGATCGCGGTGAAGAGCGCAGAGAGGCCCTCGGCGAAGGTCGTCGTCTCCGTCTCCGCGACGATCCGGTAGACCGCGGTGAAGATCGAGAGTCCCTGGAGCAGGGTGTAGATCGCAGGGATCGTCAGCACGATCGCCGGTGCTCCCAGCCGCAGTGCCAGGGGCCGGGCGAGGAAGCCTGCGACGGTGGCCGAGAGAAGGCTCGCGAGCACGTTGTCCATCCCGAGCAGGGACAGCGACATCATCGTGATGAATGAGGCGAGGCCGACGACCGCGGCGGGGAGGATGAACCGCCTCGAGGCCTGCATGCCCACGGCACCGGCCATCGCGACGACCGCTGCCGCACCGAGCGAGACGATCATCGCAACGACGTGGACACCGGAGCGGGGCACGAGGATCTCGATGGGATCCATGCCGAGCGCCTGCCCGCACGCGACGCCGAATGCCAGTCCGGAGACGATGCCCGCGAAGGAGAGGAACACCCCGACGAGCCGCCCGGCTGCGGTGAGCGGGAAGTTCGTCAGCGCATCCTGGACGGAGGAGTAGAGCGACTGCGTGGGCAGCAGAAGGACGATGGCCGCGGCGACGAGGTACTGCGGGGAGTCGATGAGCCCGAAGTTGCCCGCCGCCATCGCCACGAGAGTGCCGATCGCCGCCTGGAGCGCGGTGATGAAGAACGACGGCAGGCTCGTGCGGCCGATGAGCTTGCCGAGCTGGAAGATGAACACGGCCATCGCGATGCCGAGGACGATCGCGATCGGACCGCCGCCGAGGAGGAGGACGAGGGAGCCGACCATGAGCCCCCACGCACCGGTGACGAACCACTCTTTGAAGGGCCGACGCTGCGAGCGGATCGCATCGAGACGGCTCCGGGCGTCCATGAACCCGATGCGGCCGTCGACGAGGTCGGAGACGAGCTTGTGGACGGAGGCGAGCTTCGCGTAGTGGGTCGACTCCCCGCGGTTGACGCGCATCACCGTCATCAGCCGCCCGTCCGAGGTCGAGTAGTGGACGACGAGCGTGCTCGAGGTGAGGTCGACCTCGGCGGTGGAGAGTCCGCACGCCGTGCACGCGGCGATGACGGAGACCTCGATGTCGTTCGTGCCCGCACCCGCGCGCATCATGATCGCGGCGATATCGGCGGCGAGGTCGAGGATCATCCGCGCCTCGTCCTCGCTCGGTTCGCTCGCCTGCACGGGCGCCTGGTACGGGGTGCCCTTGAGGACGGTGATGATCGGCACCGGCTGGGTGTTCACCGAGGTGCCGGTGACGAGCCTGCCGACGGTGCGGCGGGCCACGCGCTGGGCGACCCGCTGGGAGGCGCCGAGGTGGTCGGTGCGCGGCTTGGCCTGCTTCTGCGTCCGGGCTCTGCCGTTGCCGGTGCGCTGGGGCTGGGACTGGAGTTCGGCCAGGCGCTGCGCTCGGGTGCGTTCGAGCAGTTCGCGCAGGGCCTGCGACCCGGCCTCGGACCTCTCCCGGCCCCGCACGGGACCGGTCTCAGCATCCTGGTCGCGGACCACCTCGGCGGGGGCCCGGTCGACGGGGATGTCAGCGGTCGTCGCATCCTCGGTCACCGCACCGTCGAGGGGGATGTCGGCGGTGGTCGCCTCGTCGGAGTCGATCCCGGCTCCGGTCACGGCGTCGTCTGGGGGCCTCTGGGTCACGGCTCGCTGATGAGAGTCGGACCGTACGGGTCGGCCACCTCGGCGGTGCCGGTCTCCTGGTCGAAGGAGTAGACCAGGCGTCCGTCGACGAAGACCTCCTCGGCGCGGGAGTCGAGGTCGAGCGGATCGCCGGACCAGATCGCGAGGTCGGCGTCCTTGCCGGGGGCGAGCGAGCCGAGCCGGTCGTCGAGGCCGAAGATCGCCGCCGGATTGATCGTCAGCGCCTCGAGCGCGACGACGGGATCGAGGCCCTCCTTGACGGCGAGCGAGGCCTCGTGGATGAGGAAGTTGATGGGGATGACCGGATGGTCGGTGGTCAGCGCGATCCGCACCCCCGCCTCGGCGAGCGCTGCGGCGGTGGCAAGGGTCCGGTCACGGAGTTCGACCTTCGACCGGCTCGTCATCAGGGGGCCGAGGATGACGTCGATGCCCTTCTCGGCGATGAAGTCGGCGATCTTGTGGCCTTCGGTGCCGTGGTTGATGACCAGCCGGTACCCGAACTCCTCGGACAGCCGGATCGCGGTGGCGATGTCGTCGGCCCGGTGGCAGTGCTGGTCCCATGCGAGGGTCCCGTCGAGCACCTCGGCGAGCGTCTCCTTGACGAGGTCGCGTTCGAAGGGGGTGCCCTCAGCCTCGGCGTGGTCGCGCTTGGCCCGGTAGTTCTGTGCCTCGACGAAGGCGTCGCGGATGATCTTCGCGGTGCCCATCCGGGTCGAAGGCGTGACCTTCTTGTCCCCGTAGACCCGCTTCGGGTTCTCCCCGAGCGCGGACTTGACCGAGAGGTCCTGCGTCACGAGCATCTCGTCGACGACCCGGCCCCAGGTCTTGACGAAGGCGGTGCGCCCGCCGATGGGGTTGCCCGATCCGGGTTTGATGAGCGCCGAGGTGACGCCTCCGCGCAGGGCATCCTTGAATCCCAGCTCGGCCGGGTCGATCCCGTCGAGGGCGCGCAGGCCCGCCCCGTTGGGGTCGGTCATCTCGTTCGTGTCGTCGCCCGACCAGCCTTCTCCGTCCTCATGCACGCCGAGGTGGCCGTGGGCTTCGATGAAGCCGGGGACCACCCAGCGGCCCGCGGCGTCGATGACCTCGGTGCCCTCGGGCACCTCGGTCTCCGGTCCGCCGACGGCGGCGATGCGGCCGTCGGCGAGGACGATCGTGCCCGACTCGATGGGTTCGGCACGCTCACCCTGCGCATCGGCGATCGGCAGGATCCTCGCATTGACAATGGCGACGTCGTGGCGTGCGGGGACGGGGACCGATCGATACATCGTGCTCCTTCAGATGCGTGTGCCGGGTGCTCTTCGCTCAAGGTGCGCGGCTGCTGTGCCGCGGTGTCGAGTCTACGCCACGGGGGTGCCCGTTCAAGGCTCTCACCACGCGGTCGAGGCACCTCTGGGGCATCTCCCGCCGACGACTCAGCGGGTGTGGCGCGCATGCACAGATCAGGCGGTCGGGCATGGGAGCGGCATGGGGACTGTGGGTATAGGTTGGAGAGAGCGGACGAACGATCAGAAGGAGCTGAGGATGCTCGAAACCATCACTTCCTACGTCGCGATCGGCGACTCCTTCAGCGAGGGCCTCATGGACCCCGACCCCGACGGCACCCCCGACCGATTCCGGGGGTGGACCGACCGGCTGGCCGAACTCCTTGTCGACTCTCCGGCCGGTGGACCCGAGCTCCTCTACGCGAACTTCGCGATCCGCGGCCGCCTCCTCCAGGGTGTCATCGACGAGCAGGTGCCGAAGGTCCTCGACCTCAAACCGGACCTCGTGAGCTTCTGTGCCGGCGGCAACGACTGCCTGCGCCCGCGCACCGACATCGACGGGCTGGCGAACCAGTTCGAGCGCGCCGTCATCGCGATGCGCGACGAGGGCATCGAGGTCGTCATGGCCAACGGCTTCGACACGGAGACGATGTCGCCGCTGCTGCGCGCGGTGCGTCCGCGCGTCGGCGTCTACAACGCGCACCTGTGGACGATCGCGCAGCGCCACGGCTGCCACATGGTCGACGTCTGGGGTCTGCGCCCCCTCTACGCCGAGGACATGTGGGCCGAGGACAAGATCCACCTCTCCCCTGACGGCCACGACCTCGTCGCCCGGCAGGCGCTCGCGACCCTCGAATCCGGTCATTCGCTGCCGACGACGGGCTTCGGGATGCCGCCGCGCACGACCCGGGCGATCCGCGACGTCGTCGTCGAGGAGTCGAAGTGGGCGCGCGAGCATCTCGCGCCGTGGGTGGGCAGGCGGCTGCGCGGCCAGTCCTCCGGCGACCTGCTCAGCCCCAAGGTCCCCGACCTCTCCCCGGTGCGGAAGATCGCGGTCGACGACGAGGTCGACGTCACCGCCGCCGCTCACGAGCCCGGGTTCTCCGGCGGGGACCCCTCTGACGGCGAGGGCTCCGGGTCCGCCGAGGCCGCCGGCGAACGGACAGGGGTCGACGTCGAGACCGCACAGCTGATCAGCGACGACGGCCGGTTGGCAGTCGACGGCAGGCGAATCGTCAAGGAGGACGAAGATGAGTGAGACACACGGATCGACCGAGGATGCGCGCAGCGAGGCACTCGACGCGCTCGGGCAGCGGCTCGGTGCTGAGCCGAACATCGTCCGCCACCCCTACGGGGACGATCCCGACCAGTTCGTCGAGGTCCACGGGGACCCGGCGACCGCCTCGGCGGTGGTGGTCTTCGTCCACGGCGGATACTTCCGCCCGAGCATCGACTTCGTCCACGCCAGGCCGCTCGCCCAGGCGCTCGCCGAGACCGGGGTGCTCTGCGTCCTCGTCGAGTACGGACGCATCGGCGGGCAGCCGCGCTGCCTCGACGACGTCACCGCGGCGATCAGCTTCGCCCTCGATTCGCTCGAGGCGTGGGGTGTGGCCGCCGAGGCGCGGGACCGGCCCGTCGTCGCGGGGCATTCCGCGGGAGGGTGCCTCGTGCTCGCATGGGCGAGCCACCTCGATGCGGACGGTCCTGACTTCCGGCTGCGTCCGCTCGCTCCGATCTCGGATCTGCTCCGGGAGGTCAATGACGGACTCGCCGACGGTGCCGTGCTCGACTACATGGGCGCGCCTCCGCAGGAGGACCTCGCCGCGTACCTGTGGGAGGACCCGCGGTCGCGGGCGGTGCTCATCCCCGAGCGCGCCGATGCCCACATCATCCACGGCGACGCCGACGGGATCGTCGACGTGTCGTTCTCGCAGAACTTCCCGGCACAGCTGACTGTTCTGCCCGGCGCCGATCACATGGACCTCGTCGAGCCGTCCTCGCCGTACTTCCCGCAGGTCGTCGAGCTCCTCTTCGGGGACCGCTGAGCACACGCCGCCGGACGATCCCAGCAACCCTCCGGGCGCTGAGCCACCCTGCACCGGGTTGCCGAGCGCCCGGACGGGTGCTCAGTGCTTCGGGGCCGTCCGCGTCCCGGGGCCGTTCTCGATGCCGGTGCGGATGTCGAAGAGCTCAGGGAAGAACGTGAGGTCGAGGGCCTTCTGGAGGAATCCGACGCCGCTCGAGCCGCCGGTGCCGCGCTTCATGCCGATGATCCGCAGGACCGTGCGCATGTGGCGGTAGCGCCAGAACTGGAAGTTCTCCTCGAGGTCGACGAGCTCCTCACAGCTCTCGTACTCGAGCCAGTACTCCTCGGGGTTCTCGTAGATGATGCGGAAGGTCTCGAGCAGCTCCTCGTCGAAGGTGTGCGAGACGGAGACGTCGCGGTCGAGGATGCGCTGCGGGACGGGCAGACCGCGGCGGGAGAGGAACCGGAGGAACTCGTCGTAGACGCTCGGCTCCTCGAGGTAGCGCCGCAGCTGCGCCTGTGCTTCGGGTTCGGCGTCGAAGACGGCGAGCATGCCCTTGTTCTTGTTGCCGAGAAGGAACTCGACGGCCCGGTACTGCCAGGACTGGAAGCCGGAGGACTGACCGAGTTCGTCGCGGAAGCCGACGTACTCGCTCGGGGTGAGCGTCGCGAGAACCGACCACTGTTCGGTGAGGGTCTTCTGGATGTGCTTGACGCGGGCGATGCGCTTGAGCGCGAGCTGCAGCTGATCGGCGGCGATGAGGCGGCGGGCGTCGAGGAGTTCGTGGATGACGAGTTTGAACCACAGCTCGGTCGTCTGGTGCTGGATGATGAAGAGCAGCTCGTCATGGTGCTCGGGATCGCTCACCGGATGCTGCGAGGTGAGGAGCCGATCAAGGTCGAGGTACGACCCGTAGGTCATCTGCTCCCGCAGGTCGGTGTGGATCTCGTCCTCGAGGGCGCGCTCGTTCTTCTCGGCTGTCGACGTGTCATGAGTCATGGGACAAGGATGTCATGGCCGGTGCCCACCCCCTCGCCGAGGCGGTCGATCGCCGCCGAGGCGGGCGCTCGGTCTGAGCCTCCACCCCAGCCGGTACGGTCGGCTCAGTCGGCGCCGGGGCGGCGGCGTTCGGGTTCGGCGACGTCGCGGACGTGGTCGACGAGCTCCTTCCACTCCCCCGTGAGCTCCTTCTCCCCGAACCGGGCGTGCCCGAAGCGGCTCTCGATGAGGTAGACGTAGCGATCGGCCGAAGACACCGACCCGCCCGGAGCGGCGCCGGTTGCCGCCGCCTGCCCACCGGCACCCGATGCTCCAGCGTGCCCGTCGCCTCGGCTCGGCCACGGGAGGTCGGCGACGCGTTCGCCGAGCTCCTCACGGTGTTTGCTCGTGTCGATGTCGAGATCCCACACGAGGAGGAATCCGCCGATCCCTCCGCTGCGCTCGACGAGGAGGTGACCGAACTCCCGGTCACCGGATCCTGCGGTGCTCACCAGCTGCTCCCTCGGTTTCCCCGGGCTGCGGGCCCGGTGACGACGCCGACGGTCGTCCATCCTTCGACGACCGCGTCGTGGACGTCGGATCCCTCTCCGAACTGGTCGGCCGCCTCGGCGATGGTGAGATCTGCGAACTGCGCGAAGTCGGTCGTCGTCGTGATCTCGGATCCGGTGAGGACGCCGTACCAGACCTGCCCGACGGTCTCCCACGCGGGACCGCCGACGGTCGTCGCCGCGACCGCGAACGCGCGGTTGGGGATGCCGGAGTTGAGGTGGACGCCGCCGTTGTCGGATTCGGTGCGGACGAAGCCGTCCATGTGGTCCGGCTGCGGGTCCTTGCCGAGGACGTCGTCGTCGTACGCGGTGCCCGGGGCGATCATCGAGCGCAGGGCCTTGCCGGTGACCGCCTCGGTGAAGATTCCGGCGCCGATGAGCCAGGTCGCGTCCTCGGCGTTCTGCCCGGCGGAATGCTGTTCGGTCAGCGCCCCGAAGACGTCGGCGCAGTGCTCGTTGAGGGCGCCGGACTGGTCGAAGTACTCGAGGTCGGCGGTGTGGGTGATGACGCCGTGGCTGAGTTCGTGGCCGATGATCGACAGGGAGCCGGTGAAGCCTGTGAACACCTCACCGTCGCCGTCGCCGAAGACGAGGAGGCGACCGTCCCAGAAGGCGTTGTCGTAGTCCTGACCGTAGTGGACGCTCGCGAGCAGGGGTCCGCCCTGACCGTCGAGGGAGTTCCGGTCGAAGGCCTCGGCGAAGAGGGCATACGAGGCGCCGAGGCCGTCGTAGGCTTCGTTGACCGCGTCGTCGGCGACGGGTCCCTCGCCCTCGCTGCGGACGAGGACGCCGGGCAGGTCCTCCTTGTTCTGCGCGTCGTGGATCTGGCGGTTCGGACCCGTCGCCTCACCGGCCTGGGCGCTGCGGGTCCGGGCAGTCGCCGAGGAGTCGTCGGGTGCTGCGCGCAGGCCTTCGGCGCGCAGCTGACGCACTCGGGCGTCGGCTCTCAGGCCCGTGCGGGCGGCGTCGGCGGCGCGGGGGAACCTCTCGCCGCCGTTGTCGGCGAGGTTGCTGAGCAGGTACGGCGGGACCACTGTGTTCGCTGTTCTCATGTGACCACGCTCTCATCTTCGCCCGAGTGTTCGATGGGAGCGGCGTCACAGCGGTCGGAGAAGACGCCCGCACACCGCCCTGCGGACGCCTCGGTCGGCCCATGGGCACCCTCCATAGACTGGTGATGTGCTCAAACCCATCCTGTGGCCGGTGCTCATCCCCTCGCTGCTCTTCGCGGCGGGACTGGGAGCGATCCTGCCCGTCCTCGTCCTCGGTGCGCTCTCGCTCGGGGCGAGTTCGGCGTTCGCGGCCGCGACCGTCGGCATCATGGGCGCGGTCTCACTGCTTGCGACGGTGCCGGCGGGGATCCTCATCGACCGCCTCGGCGATCTTCGCGCCATGGTCGTCGCGACGGTCACCGCGATCGTCGTCCTCGCAGCGATCGTGGTCGCGTTCCTCTGGGACTCGGCGGGATCGATCGTCGTCTACACGATCGCACTCATGCTCTTCGCGCCGGTGTCCGATGTGTGGAACCTCGCCCGGCAGGCCGTCGTCGCCGAGGTGATGCCCTCTGCCCATCTGGCCAAGGCGATGACGGCGCTCGGCGGGAGCATGCGGGTGGGCAACCTCGTCGGGCCGATCATCGGTGCCGGACTCATGCTCGTCTTCCCGATCTGGTCGGTCTTCGTCTTCGCCGGCGTCGCCGGGCTGCTCGCGATCCTCGTCCTCGCCCTGCCGATCGCACGGATCCCCGACTACGGTCAGACCTCGGGAGACGCGGCGACGGGAACGGCGTCGGCGCATTCGGACCACCGTGAGACTGCCCGAGGTCGAGCCGACGCGGCCGACGCCACCACCGTGACGACGGTCCCACGCGATTCCCAAGCCGCCTCCGACTCAGCGCAGCATCCGATCTCAGGTGACACTCACGCTCAGGGGGCGTCTGCAACTGCCGCACCACCTCGGCGAGCCCGCCTCGATGTGCGCTGGAACGCCGTCATCCTCGTCGGGATCTCGATCATCACGCTCACCGTGGCGCGGTCGGCACAGCCGGTCGTCATCCAGCTGTGGGGTGTCTCGATCGGACTGCACGAGTCGCAGATCTCGCTGCTCATCGCCTTCGGGGCGGGGCTCGAACTCGTCTTCATGTTCCTCGGTGCCTACATCAAGGACCATCTGGGCCGGGTCGCCACGCTCGTCGCCTGCCTGACGATCTTCGGGGCCGGGTTCATCGCGATGGTGACGATGCCCACCCTCGTGGGCATGATCGTCGCGGTCGGGATCATGGCCGTGGGCAACGGCCTCGGCGCGGGGGTCAACATGACGATCGGCGCGGACCTCTCGCCTGCCATCGGGCGGGCCCGGTTCCTCGGAATCTGGGCGATCTTCAACAACGGCGGCAAGCTCGCGGGCCCCTCGGTCATCGCCCTCGTCATCGCGATCGCCTCGCTGCAGTTCGGCGTCCTCTTCACCGGCCTCTTCGCGATCGCCGGTGCCGTCTGGGTGCTCGTGTGGGCGAAGAGGATCGGCCTCCCGGGGCGGAACGCGGGACAGGAGCGCCCGCCAGCCGGGGCGGAGCCTCAGGCCGCCGGGCGCGCCGGCCGGTCGAACGAGGCAGGGAGCCGACCCACCGACGAGGATCAGACCGGACAGTCCCCCTCCGAGTGGTCATCGGCCGACCACCCGAGCCGGAGATGACGATCGGGCCCGGCAGCAGACTGCCGGACCCGATTCGGTGGAGCCCCCTGTCAGACTCGAACTGACGACCTTCGCTTTACAAGAGCGGTGCTCTACCAACTGAGCTAAGGAGGCGCGGGCGCGGTTCTCCCGCGCTCAATGCCTACACGATAGTAGTCCATCGGGCACTCGGGCGACAAAAGCCGGAGCTCTGAGAGCGTCGGGCAACTCGGCCGCTTCGGCGGATGATGGCCAGGGCTCATTCGGGGTGATCCTGCGGATTCTCCGGTCACTGCCCCGAGGTCCGGAGGATTGACTGGTCACTCCGCCGAGGCGACCGGGCCGGGATTCACCCGCCGACCACGCCCCAGTGACCACCAAATCGCCCGTTGCGGTCGAAAAACCGAGGGGAATCAGCCAGATCGGCCAATTTCCCTCGGTTTTTCGACCGCAAACGGTGGGAGGGCTCAGAACCTCAGTTCTGAACCTCGCCGGTGGCCTTGAGGATCTCGATGGCCAGCGACTGCGGGTCACCGGTCTGCTCGGTCTGCTTGCCGTTGATGAGGACCCACGGGGTGGCGTCGACACCCGAATCGAGAGCCTCCTGGGTGGAGTTCGTGACGTACTTCTTGAAGGACTGGTCGGTCACGCAGCTCTCGACGGTCTGCTCCGGATCGGAGTTGAGCGCCTTCGACGTGTCGACGCCGGCGTCCGAGGCGACCTTGAGCAGCTCCTCGTCGGTGCGTCCGCTGGTGCCCTCCTCGGGCTGCTGAGCGAAGAGCGCCTCGAAGAGCGCTCCGGCCTTCTCCGGCTGGGAGTCGACGACGCATGCGGCGAGGTTGGCGGCGCGCGTCGAGTACTCGTTGCCGTTGGAGAAGCGGTCAAGGATGGCAATCGGCTTGTATTCGAGGACGATCGTGCCCTCTTCGACGAGCTTATTCAGCGTCGACGCGTTGGTCTCCTCGAACGCCCGGCACGCGGGGCACTGGAAGTCGATGAAGACGGTGACGGTGGCGGCATTCTCCTTGACACCGGCCTCGGCCGGCGTCGGCAGCGACGACTCCTCGCCCTCGGGCATGTTCATCGGCTGGACCACGGTTCCGCCCTTGGCGAGGCTGACGCCCCCGGCGACGTAGTTCGCCGGCGGGTTCGCGGGCCTGGCCGACTGGACGACGAGGAGGGTGACGATGACGGCCACCGCGACGACGACCACGCCGATCCCCGAGTAGAGGATGATCTTGGCGGTCTTCTCCTTCTTCGCCTGAGCTGCTGCGATCTGACGGGCATTCTCGCGTGCCCGATTCCGCTTCTCCGCCGCGGAGTTGTCTTTCGCCATGGTTCCTCACGTTGTCGATCGTCCGACTGGGGGTCGGTCCCGGTCGGCGCGAACCGACATCAGACCCGTCGGGCGGTGCTCCGCCCCGACGCTCCCACTGTACCGAAATCGCCTGTCACGCGACTCCCAGTGAAATTCAAGGTTCAATCATCGCAATCGTCGCCCATGCGCGGGGCTCGACCCCTTCCCCTGCGCGGGGCTCGACCCCCTCCCGTGCGCAGTGCTCAACCGCCTTCCACGGCCGGGTCCTCCGGTGCGATCATCCCCGCCGAGGCTGCTCCTCGTTCCGCGCGGCCCATGCCCTCCGTCCCGCAAACGTCGGGGAGACTCTCAGACAGGTCCCGGCAGCCACGCAAACGGGCTCTCGGGCAGAGGCCACCAGTTCATCGCGGCACCGGAGGTGATGACCATGATCGCGAGCACGATGAGCACGGCGATGACGCCGAGGGCGATGAGCCTGCCCAGGCCATTGCGGGTCGCCCCGGAGACGATGAGCCGCGACCCGTAGCGCAGGCTCGCAGCCCCCGGACCGACCCAGAGGACGAGGCCGCCGGCCGCCGCTGCCGCCCACACCGACCACTGCTCGGAGAGCTCGCCGGGGACGATGCCTGCGACGTCGAGCCTGGTGAGCACGAGCATCGCTACCCCCGCGATCGCGGGAAGGAGGAACGTCGCCACCGAGGTGAGCACGGATGCCAGCAGCGCTCCCGGCGCCGAGGCGACCGACCGCAGCGTTCCGCCGCCGTCCTCGCCACGCTCATAGCGGTAGCGCTGGACCTTGCGGTCGAGACGGGTGGCCGTGCGCGCGAGCACCGACCAGGCGAAGGAGAACGCGGTGATGACGAGCGGACTGAGCGGCATGATCACCGCCGCGAAGACGACGAGGGCGAAGACGACCCATCCGCCTGTGCGGATGGAGCGGTAGGTCAGCGGCGCCCACTGCTCGCCGGGCTGGATTCCTGGACCGCCGCCCTCATGCCCGACGGGGCCGATGCCGACGGGACCACGACCGGCATGTCCGCCCTGGCCCGACCACCCGCCTGCCGTGACATCGCCGGGCCCGTAGCCGCGGCTGCCGAGGTCGGCACCGGCGAGCGCCGAGCCCGGTGCGGCCTGGATGGCGCCGTTGGGATTGCGCACGGGACCCGCCGTGGCCTGGCGCATCGTCCCGCCGCGGGGGTCGAAGCCCGACTGGCCGGCCCCCGGATGGAGGGAGGTCGGGCGCATCGGCGCCTGCCCGGCGGACGGGCCCTGGGCGAAGCGCTGGCCCTGGGACGACTCCCCCGGGAACGGACGCTGCCCCGGATGCTGCTGTCCCGGCGCCGAGGAACCCGGCTGACCTGCGAAGTTCGTCGTCCCGGGAGACTGCGCCGGAGCGTACCCGCGGCCCGGCATCATGTCCTGACCGCCTCGCGGCCCCGCAGCGGCATGGCCAGCAGCGGCCTGACCCGCAGCGGCATTCCCGCCGCCGGACATCCCCGCAGCCATCGCACCGCCGACGGCAGCCCCGCCCATGGCAGCTCCCCCGACCACGGCGCCCCCGTGCGGATCCTGTCCCGGGTATCCCCCGCGCAGCGCTCCCCGGCCGTCGGCCGAGTCTCCGCCGCCGGGCGCCCCGGACCGCGATTCGTCGACGGCCGGCATGACGGCGGTGCGCTGGACCCCGGGGCCCGATCCGGAGCCGAGCTGCGGCATGCGCCCCGATTCGATGTCGACGAGCGCATCGAGGATCATCTGCCCGCTCGGGCGCCTCTCCGGCTTCGGGTCGAGGCAGGCCTTGAGCAGGGGGACGAAGTTGCGTGGGGTATCAGCGAGGTCGAACTTGCCGAGCGCCACTCGGCCGAGCACCGCTTCGAGCGGTCCCGCGCCGTAGGGGTTGCGGCCGGTCGCCGCGAACGCCATCGTCGCAGCCCAGCCCCACCAGTCGGTCTTCTCCGACGACGACTTGCCGTCGGCGATCTCCGGGGAGAGGTAGCCGGGCGTGCCCATGACCAGCCCCGTCGCGGTCACCCGCACCTCGTCGGCGACCTGGGCGATGCCGAAGTCGATGACCATCGGCTCCCCGTCCATGATCATGACGTTCGCCGGTTTGAGGTCGCGGTGGATGACCCCGGAGTCATGGACGGCACCGAGAGCGTCGAGGAGGGCATGACCGAAATGGACGAGCTCGTCCTCGGCGAAGGGACCGTTGTCCCGGACGTCGTCGGAGAGCGTCTGACCGTCGACGAACTCGGTGATGATGAAGGGCTGCGCGGAGTCGAGCTCGGCGTCGAGCACCTCGGCGATGCGGGGATGGCGGATCCGCCGCAGCGTCCTCACCTCCCTGGCCAGACGCTTGCGCGCGGTCTCGTCGCTGGCGATGTGCGGGTGGAGGACCTTGACGGCGACAGGATTGTTGCCGCCGTCGACACCGAGGTAGACGACACCCATGCCGCCCGAGCCGAGCTCCTCGATGAGGCGGTAGCCTCCCAGATCCTGAACCATCACGGTCACAAGGGTAGTCGAGCGAGTAGAGTTCGTTCCAAGCAACGAGACTTGAGGAGGCGCAGATGAGCACCGTCGACGCCGCTGGATCCGAGACTGCGGAACCGTTCGGCGAGAGTGATTTCGTCGTCGTCGCGAACCGACTCCCCGTCGATCGCGACGCATCCGATCCCGATCGTGAATGGCGTACCTCACCTGGGGGTTTGGTCACCGCGGTCGCCCCGGTCATGAAGGCGCAGGAGGGGGCGTGGATCGGCTGGACGGGTGTCGCCGACGTCGACTTCGACCCCTTCACCATCGATGGGATGCATCTCATCCCGGTGACCCTGACAAATGAGGATGTCCTCAGGTACTACGAAGGGTTCTCCAACGCCACCCTGTGGCCGCTCTACCACGACGTCATCGCCCCGCCCGAGTACCACCGGACGTGGTGGGACGCGTATGTGCGGGTGAATGAGCGCTTCGCGCAGAAGGTCGCCGAGGTGGCCGCCGAGTCCGCGACCGTGTGGGTCCACGACTACCAGCTCCAGCTCGTCCCGCAGCTCGTCCGCCGGATGCGCCCGGATCTGCGGATCGGCTTCTTCAACCACATCCCCTTCCCGCCGTTCGAACTCTTCGCGCAGCTGCCGTGGCGCGACGAGATCCTCCGCGGCCTCCTCGGCGCCGACCTCATCGGCTTCCAGCGCCCCGCGGACGCCGCGAACTTCCGTCGGGCCGTGCGCGGTCGGCTCGGCTTCACGACGAAGGGCTCGACGGTCACCGTCCCCGCCGACGGCGACCTTCCCGGTCACCTCGTGCGCGCCGAGGCGTTCCCCATCTCCATCGACACCCCCTACCTCGAAGAGCTCGCCGCCGACCCGAAGATCATCGAACGGGCCGCGCAGATCCGCGAGGAGGTCGGCAATCCCAAGGTGATCATGCTCGGCGTCGACCGGATGGACTACACGAAGGGCATCCGGCACCGGCTCAAGGCTTTCGGCGAGCTGCTCGCCGAAGGCAGACTCGACGTCGAGGACATCGTCCTCATCCAGATCGCCACCCCGTCCAGGGAGCGGCTCGAGCAGTACAAGCTCATCCGCCACGACGTCGAGCTCGCGGTGGGACGGATCAACGGCGAGCAGGCCGACATCGGCTCGATCGCCGTCCACTACCTCCACCACTCCTATCCGCGCGATGAGATGACGGCGTTCTTCATCGCCGCCGACGTCATGCTCGTCACCGCCCTGCGCGACGGGATGAACCTCGTCGCCAAGGAGTACGTCGCCTGCCGCCTCCACGACGACGGTGCGCTCGTCCTCTCGGAGTTCGCCGGCGCCGCCGAGCAGCTGGCCGGGGCGGTGCTCGTCAACCCGCACGACATCGGCAACCTCAAGGCCGGCATCCTCGAGGCCGTGAACATGGACCCGAAGACGCGCAGCCGGCGGATGCGGCAGATGCGGAAGAAGGTGAGGACCGACACCGTGAGCGCGTGGTCGAAGAAGTTCCTCGCCGAGCTCGATGCGATCCGCGACACCCCCGAGGCCGTCGTCCCCGACCGTCCCGCCCCGCAGGGTCGTCCCGCTGCCCAGCCGGCCGCCCCCGAACAGGCACCGTCGACTCCAGCCCAGGAGACGACTCCAGCGCCCGAATCGGCTCCGGTGCCCGAGCGCTCGCCGGTCGCCCCGGTGCCGTCTGCGACACCCGCGGCCGCACCCTCGTCCTCCACGCCTGCGTCGACCGACGGCGCGCAGTCCACACCCGACACCCGTTCAGCGACCTAGGAGCCGCCGTGACCTCGGACTCGACCTCGATGCCGCCTGCCGTTTCCGATTCCCTCACTCCTCCGCTCAGCGACCCCGCTGACGTGGATCTGCGCCCCCTCGCCGAGGCGGACGACCTCCTCGTCGCCCTCGACTTCGACGGCGTGCTCGCCCCCTTGCAGGACGACCCCTCCCTCAGTCGGGTCCTGCCCGCCTCGGCGGAGGCGATCGCGAGGATCGCGTCCCTGCCGAACACGCAGCTCGCGCTCGTCTCCGGCCGGGACGTTGCGACCCTGCGCGAGCTCGCCGATCCTCCGGCCTCGGCGATGATCGTCGGCTCCCACGGGGCGGAGATCGACCTCGGCCCGGGGCAGGACGCCTCGGGGACGGAGTCCGCGGCGACCGCCTCGGGGACGGAGTCCGCGGCGACCGCCTCGGCGCCGGACCCGACCGAGGCGAACGCCGTGACGAACGACGAGGAGGAGCTGCTCGCGGCGATCGATGACCACCTCGCCGAGCTGACGACGCTCAGCGACCGCGAGGGCTTCGACCTGCGGATCGAGCGCAAACCCTACTCCCGCACCGTGCACACGCGCGGAATGGCACCCGGACTCGCCGCGTCCCTGCGCGAGCACGTCGTCTCGGTCCAGGCCGAGCACGGCGGCATCCGCGTCATCGAGGGACACGACATCACCGAACTCGCCGTGAGCCAGGCGACGAAGGGCACCGGCATCCGGGCGCTGGTCGCCGAGGTGCACCCGACAGCGGCCCTCTACCTCGGCGACGACATCACCGACGAGGACGCCTTCGCCGAACTCGCGGAGATGCGGCCCGAGGTCACCGGGGTCGGCATCAAGGTCGGATCGGCACCGACGCAGGCCGAGCTGCGCATCGCCGACCCCGACGACGTCGCGACGCTCCTCACCCGCCTCGCCGACGAGCGCGCGGAGTTCACTGCCTCCTGACGCGGACGCCGCCTGGGCAGGATTCGCTGGTCGCTCCGCCGAGGCCTGCAGGATTTGCTGGTCGATCCACCGAGGTCGATCAGCCCGATTCGGCCCGCCAGCCTCGGCGCAGTGACCAGCAAATCGCAGGCGCACGGGCGACGACATCATGTGTGGGCGCCGACACCATGTGCGGGCGAGTTCGGAGGGCGCCCACGTTGACAACCCGCGCCCTATCTCCGCTGCGGGGGCACGGCGCTGGCGCGGAGGACGAGGTCGGGGGTGACCGAGTAGTCGACCTGTCTCTCTCGCGTCGGGGCGGCGATCATCGCCTCCACCTCGTCGAGGGCCGAGGCCGCGATCGTCTCCCAGTCGTAGCTGACCTGCGACAGCGGCGGGGCGATGACGTCGGCATCGGGCATGTCGCCGACCGTGAGAAGTGAAAGGTCCCGGGGGACGTCGAGACGGGCGCGCGCGGCGGCCTCGAGGATGCCGAAGGAGAGCGAGGGCGCACACGCGATGACGGCGGTGCACCCGAGGCCGAGGAGCTCCTCGGCGGCGGCGACCCCGGCCATCGGACCGCCCGCCGCCTCGACGACGGGCGCCTGATCCCGGGTCGCGGGGATGTGGAGGACGCTCGCCATCGACCGACGGAACCCGGCGATGCGGGTCGCGGCCGCAGTGTCGCGGAGCACGGCGAGCCCGATGCGGCGATGACCGAGGTGGACGAGGTGCTGGACGGCGGTGGCGATGCCGTCGGAGGCGTCGAGGACGATGCGGGAGATCCCGTCGTCGTGGCGGGCGTTCGAGACGCGGATGAGCGGCAGCCCGCGCTCGGAGAGTCTGGCCGCGAGCGCACCGGCCGCTCCCCCGCCGAGGACGATCGCTCCGGCGATCCGCGGACCCGAGGATCCGCCTCCGTGCTCGGCGACCGGGCCGAGCAGGGATTCGGCGATCGCCTCGGTGCGCTCGAGTTCGGCTTCGACGTGGACGACGGCGATGCCCTGGGCGAACATCCGGTTGGTGAGGATCTCGAAGAGGTTCGTGTACGGGTCGACGTTGCCGGCGGGGGCGGACGGGCGGACGAGGGCGATGAGGGGGATGCCGGACGGGTTCACCGCCGGGGTCTCGATGCCGAGGACGGAGAGCGCTTGGCGCACCTTCTCCGCCGAGGCGGTCGAGACAGCTCCCGGGTCCCGCAGCGCACGGGAGACCGTGGCCGTCGAGACCCCGGCGAGGTCGGCGATCTCGGCCAGGCGCACCTGCTTCGAGGAGGCGCCCATCACTGCCTCGCCGCTGCGGTCGAGCCCCTCGCGAAGAGGCGCGGGCGGAAGACCGGCGGGACCGTGGCGGGACCCCCGGGGGTGATCCGCAGGGTGCTCAGCGTGGCCTCGATGAGCGCCTGGGAGAGACCGTCGACGTCGATGCCGAGCACGGTCGCCGGCGGCCCGGTGAAGCGCATCGTCGGCGAGTCCCCGAAGCCGACGAGCGACATGTCCCGCGGCACCTGGAGGCGACGGTTCCGCAGTCCGTGCAGCGCCCCGTGGAGCTGGAGCGCGGACTGGACGATGACGGCCGTGCACGTGGCGTCCTTGAGTTCGAGGATCGCCCGGGAGCCGCCCGAGAAGGACTTCGGGACCGGGGCGATCCAGTCCTCAAGCGGCAGTCCGTAGGACCGTGCGGGATGCTCGGCGAGGAAGCGCTGGATCAGCTGGGTCGCGAGCTCCCCGGTGTCGTTGCAGATGAGACCGATGCGACGGTGTCCGATCGCGCGCAGATGCTCGAACGCCGTCGTCATCCCCCCGCCGAGGTCGAGGCGGGCGGCGATGATGTCGCCGGTCCCGCCCTCGGCCAGGCTCGCCGACTGCTCGTCGACGCGGATGCACGGGATGGAGGTGTGCAGGGAGGTCAGAGTCGGGGTGACGAGCGCGACGGCACCCGCGGCGATCGCGATGTCGAGCGGCGCGGAGTCGGTCTCGACGGGCGGGCGGGTGATGAGCAGCCCCTGGTCCTGGAGGGCGGTGGCCACGCGGGTGCACACCTGCGTCTGCCAGTACTCGGGGTTGCCGGGGGCTCCGACGGCGACGAGGCGGCGCGGAGACTCGGGCAGCAGGGTCGAGCGGGTGTAGCCGAGTTCGTCCATCGCGGTGAGCACGGCGGCCCGCGTCGTCTCGGCGACGGCTCCGCGGCGTCCGATCACCCGGGACACGGTCGCCAGGGACACACCTGCGCGTGCGGCGACCTCCTCGAGCGTGACCCTCATGGTCCCGAGTCTACTGATCGGCTCTGCTGGTCGGCTCTGTCGATCGGCTCCGCTGGTCGGCTCTGCTGGTCGGCCTCACTGGTCGGCCACCGTCGACGGATCCCGTCGACCGCCTCGGCGAGGTTCGACTCAGCCCGCGTTCAGGCCCGTGCACATGCGCTGTCACAGTGCTGAGAATCACTCTACGCTGTGTCGAAGTCCCTATCTCCGGGCGGCGGCGACCGCATAGGATGAAGGGGACTGAGCATCCCTGCAGGTCACCGACGACCTGCTGCTCACGGCCGACGGAGAAGGAGCTGACATGTCAACAGTGTCGTTGAATGGCCTCAGCCACGCGTACGAGAACACGGTGTCCCCTTCGGTCCATCCGTTCAATCTCTTCATCGACGACGGCGAGTTCCTCGTCCTCTACGGCCCCTCAGGATCGGGCAAGTCGACGATCCTGCGCATGCTCCACGGACTTGAGGCTCCGAGGTCGGGGACGATCCTCATCGACGGCGTCGACGTCACCCACGCCGCCGTCAACGACCGCGACGTCACGCTCGCGCTCGAGTCCTACGCCCTCTACCCGCACATGAGCGTGCGCGACAACCTCGGCTTCGCGCTGCGCATCGACGGTCTGCCCGCCGAGGAGATCGCCTCCCGAGTCGAGTCCGTGGCCGAGAAGATCGGACTGAGCTCGATCCTCGACTCCGTGCCCGGGGACCTCTCTCCCCTGCAGCGACAGACGATCGCGCTGGCCCGGGCGATCGTGCGCGAGCCCAAGGTCCTCATCATGGACGAACCCGTCGTCAACCTCGTGCCCGAGCACCAGGCCGACACCGTCCGCCTCATCAAGGACCTCCAGCAGGACTTCGGGCTCACCACCCTCTATGCGACGTCGAACCTCGAGGATGCGAAGATCCTCGCCGACCGCATCGCCTTCCTCGACCACGGCCGGCTCATCGGAGTCGAGGAGCCGGAGGTCGCCGAGGCGCTCGTCGCCTCGATCGCCGACACGGACAGCTGAGCAGTGCCCGGCTCCGCAGGGGCCGAGACCACGACCTCGGGCCCCACGATCCACACCGTCGACCCCGCCGACCGGGCGATGTTGGCGCAGCTGCCGTGGGATCTTCCGCTCGCCGACTGGCCGACAGACCTCATGGGCGGACTCCCCCGCGGCATCTCCCGCCACATCGTGCGGTTCATCGAGAACGGCGACGAACTGCTCGCGATCAAGGAGACCGAGGACCGGCAGGCGCTGCGGGAGTTCGACATCCTCGGCGTGCTCGAGAACCTCGATGTCCCCTCCGTCGAACCCCGGGCCTACATCACGGGACGGCGCACCGCCGACGGGCAGGAGCTGCCGGGAGCGCTCGTGACCACGCACCTCGACTTCTCCCTGCCCTACCGAGCGCTCTTCTCGCGGGCACTGGCCGAGGACACGGCCGGCCGCCTCGTCGACGCCCTCGCCGTCCTGCTCGCCCGCCTCCACCTCGTCGGCTTCTACTGGGGGGACGTGTCCCTGTCGAACACGCTCTTCCGCCGTGACGCCGACGCCTATGCCGCCTACGTCGTCGATGCGGAGACCGGGGAGCTCCACGACTCCCTGTCGGACGGGCAGCGGGAGATGGACCTGCGGATCGCACGGACGAACATCGCCGGGGACTTCCTCGACCTCCAGGCCGCCGGCCTCGTCGAACCCGACGTCGACCCGCTCGCCGCCGGGGACCGCCTCTTCGAGGCCTACAACGGGCTGTGGGCCGAGCTCACCCGGGTCGAGGAGTTCTCCGTCAACGAACGCTGGCGCATCGACGAGCGCATCCGCCGGCTCAACGATCTCGGCTTCGACCTCGGCGAGCTCACGGTCACGACCGACCTCGACGGGGTCAGCCTCCTCGTCGAGCCGAAGGTCGTCGAACCCAACCACCATTCGAGGCGTCTGCTGCGCCTGACGGGAATCGGGGCGAACGAGAACCAGGCGCGCGCGATGCTCAACGACCTCGACTCCTACCGGACGGCGCCCGGGTTCACCGGCGGCGCGCACGGATCCGGTGAGATGCCGGTCGAACTGAGCGAGGAGGAGGCAGCGAGGATCTGGCTCGACGAGGTCTACAAGCCGCTCATCGGCGGGATCCCTGAGAGCCTGATGAACAAGCTCGAACCCGGGCAGATCTTCTACGAGTTCGTCGAGCACCGCCGGGTCATGGCCCAGGCCAGGCAGCGCGACATCCCCCTGCGCGAGGCGATCGCCTACTTCATCATGGACGACCTCGCGAAGCTGCCCGACGAATCCCGGTACGTCCAACCCCCGCCGAGGTGACGGCCGGGTCGCAGCGGTCCCGCCGGGTCGCGATGGACTGGCGTCCAGCCCCCGCCGAGGTGACGGCCGGGTCGCCGGAGTCCTGTGCGGTTGGGCTGGACCGGCGTCCGTCCCCCGCCGAGGCGAGGGTCGGCGCGGGTGACAGCCGGGTCGCAGCGTCCACGACGTGGACATCGGTGGCCGGGGCCGCCTCGGCGGGCATAGCTTGGGCTCAACGCCCCACTTCCGGTGCTCGGATCTGCAACGATGCAGCGCGCACCCCGTTCTGCCCGGCCGCGTAAGCCGGGAGGAAGGACCTCCGATGACGCAGGACCCGACTGAGCCCACTCCGACGGCTGCCCCTGCGCCGCCCCCACCTCCCGCATCCGCTGCGACGACCGCGCCATCGGCCCCCTCTGCCGACGCGGTGCCGACGAACGAGGGCAATCCCTCGATCCCCTCTCTCTTCGACCTCACGGGGCGCACCGCCATCGTCGTCGGGGCCGGGTCGGGGCTCGGGCAGGCCTCGGCGATCGGGCTCGCCGATGCCGGTGCCCACGTCATCGCCGCGGACCTCAATGCCGCCGGTGCCGAGGAGACCGTGCGCATCATCACCGAGCGCGCGCAGGGCGGGACGGGGTCGCATGCGGAACCGGAAACGGGGGCCGGGTCGCGCTCGGGACAGGGGCCGGACTCGGACGTCGTCTCGAGCCCGGGCCCGGCGACGGCCGCGGTCGTCGACATCACCGACACGGACTCCGTCACCGCCCTCGTCAGCGCGTTCCCCGACGCGGAGATCCTCGTCGTCACGCCCGGGGCCAACGTCCGCAAGCGCCTGACCGCGACGACCGACGACGAGTTCGACCGCGTCATCGACATCAACCTCAAGGGCACGTACCGGCTGATGCGCGGCTTCGGCGCCGAGATGGCTGAGCGCGGACGCGGCTCGATCGTCACCTTCGCCTCGTTCCGGGCGATCACCGTCGAACCCGGACAGGGCATCTACGCCGCGGCCAAGGCCGGGGTCGTCCAGCTGACGAAGACGCTCGCGAGCGAACTCGGTCCAGACGGAGTGCGCGTCAACGCGATCCTCCCCGGCCCCTTCGACACCCCGCTCACCCAGCAGATCAAGGCCGACGAGCAGTGGTGGGACGCGTACGCGGACAAGACCGCGCTCGGCCGGTGGGGCCGGCTCCACGAGATCGCCGGACCGGTGCTCTTCCTCGCCTCCGACGCCTCGTCGTACGTGACGGGGACGTCGCAGCTCGTCGACGGCGGGTGGATGGCCCACGACGGACGGTTCACTCCGCGGGTCTGAGGCGGTACCGGGACCTCCGTGACGGAGGTCTCCCGGGCACATGTGACAATGGCTCAATGAGTTCTCCGCAGAGCACGCCTGCACCACCGTCGGGGCAGCGCCCAGGAATCGTCCGTCAGCTCGGACGCCGCAAGTCGATCACCAGCATGATCAAGGACACCGAGGACGCGAATTCGCAGGAACTGCGGCGCACGTTCGGAGTCTTCCAGCTCACCATGATCAGCGTCGGTGCGACCCTGGGAACGGGCATCCTCGTCATCCTCGGCGAGGCGGTGCCGATCGCCGGTCCCGGAGTGTGGATCGCGTTCATCCTCGCCGGCATCACGGCACTGCTCTCGGCGGTGAGCTATGCGGAGATGGCGGGCATGGTGCCGGTGTCCGGGTCGAGCTACTCGTACACGTATGCGACCCTCGGTGAGGGTGTGGCCTGGGTCTGCGGCTGGTGCCTTGTCCTCGAGTACGCGGTCTCGGTCGCCGCTGTCGCCGTCGGTGCCGCGGACTACGTCAACGAGACGCTGCGGATCTTCGGCGTCGAACTGCCGCCGGCGCTCGCATCGGGTCCCGAGCAGCCGGGCGGGGTCATCAACCTCTCGGCTCTCATCGTCGTCGCTCTCGCGACGATCCTCCTCATGCGCGGGGCGAAGGAGTCCGGCGTCGTCAACACGATCATCGTCTTCGTCAAGATCGGCATCCTCGTCTTCTTCTCGATCGTCGCGTTCACCGCGTTCAAGGCCGGCAACTTCGAACCGCTCCTGCCGATGGGTGCCGCCGGAGTCACCGCGGCCGCCTCGATCGTCTTCTTCTCCTACATCGGCTTCGATGCCGCCTCGACCGCCGGCGAGGAGGCGAAGAACCCCAAGCGCGATCTGCCGCGGGCGATCATCCTCTCAATGGTCATCGTCACCTCGATGTACGTCCTCGTCGCCGTCACTGCGATCGGCGCTCGGGAGTGGGAGTGGTTCGGCCTCGAGACGACGACAGCCCCGCTCGTGCAGATCGTCCACGAGATCACGCAGTCGAACTTCGCGGTCTTCCTCTTCGCAGCGTCCTCGGTGCTCGCGATCTTCTCCGTCGTCATCACCGTCCTCTACGGCCAGTCGCGCATCCTGCTGACGATGTCGCGTGACGGCATGGTCCCGCGCTTCTTCGGCATCGTCTCCCCGCGCACGGGAACGCCGCTCATCGGCACGCTCGTGACCGGCACGCTCGTGGCGATCACTGCGGCCCTCATCCCCCTCGGCGAGCTCGCGAACGCGACGAGCATCGGCACGCTCTTCGCGTTCTGCCTCGTCAACGTCGCCGTCATCTACCTGCGGGTGACGAAGCCGGAACTCGAACGCTCCTTCAAGGCGCCGCTCGGGTACACGATCCCCGTCCTCGGGGCGCTCGCATGCGCATTCCTCATGCTCAACCTCGGCGGGGTCACCTGGGCGGTCTTCGGGATCTGGATGCTCGTCGGGTTCCTCATCTACTTCGGCTACAGCCGCCGCCACTCACGCGTGGGCACGATGAGTGACGCCGCCTACCGGGAGAGCCTCGACGCCTGAGCGCGCGGGCTCCCCTCCTCAGAGCCACCATCCCAGCAACCCTCCGGGCGCTGGGCAACCCCGCGCCGGGTTGCTCAGCGCCCGGACGGTGGCTGAGACCGCTCAGTCGCGGCGGGCGCGGGCGACCTCGTAGAGGCTGACGGCGGCGGCGATGCCGGCGTTGAGCGACTCGGTGGTCGCGGCGATCGGGATCGAGACGATCTGGTCGCACTTGTCGGCGATGAGGCGGGAGAGCCCCTTGCCCTCGGAGCCGACGACGATGCACAGCGGATCCCGGCTGAACGTGAGCTCGGGCAGGTCGACCTCGCCGTCCATGTCGAGGCCGACGACGAAGACGCCCTGCTTCTTGAGCTCGTCGATCGCGCGGGCGAGGTTGACGACCTGGGCGACCTTGATCCGCGAGGCGGCACCGGCGGAGGTCTTCCACGCGGCCGCCGTCATCGAGGCGGCACGGCGTTCGGGGATGATGACCCCGTGACCGCCGAAGGCCGCGACGGAGCGGACGATCGCGCCGAGGTTGCGCGGGTCGGTCACCCCGTCGAGGGCGACGATGAGCGGGGTCTCGGCCCGTTCGGCGGCGAACTCGAGGAGGTCGCGGGGGTCGGCGTACTCGTACGGCGGGATCTGCAGAGCGATGCCCTGGTGGATCGCATCATCGGTGAGCCGGTCGAGATCGGCGCGACTGGCCTCGAGCATCGAGATGCCCCGCCCGGCAGCGAGCGAGATCGCCTCCTTGACCCGGTCGTCGGAGTCGATGCGGCTGGCGACGTAGAGCGCGGTCGCCGGCACGTCCTCGCGCAGGGCCTCGAGCACGGAGTTGCGCCCGGCGACCATGTTCGGCCCGAGCTCCTTCTTCTTCCGCTTCGCCTGCGCCGAGGCGTTCGCAGCCCGCTTGGCCTGCGCGGCCTTGTGCGCCTTGTGGTAGACGCGGTCCTCGGCCTTGGGGGTCGGGCCCTTGCCCTGGAGTCCGCGTCGGTTCTTGCCGCCGGATCCCTTCGGCGGCCCCTTCTTCTTCGACCCGCCGGAGCGTGGGTTCGATGCCATGTCAGTCCTCTTGGTTCGTCGGTGCCGTCCTGCCCGTCCCGGTCCGACCGGGACGAGCGTGATCAGCTGTTCTTGAGATGGTAGCGGTAGCCGTCGGCGGTGTCCTCGATCGCGATGCCCGCAGCGGAGAGTTCGTCGCGGATCGCATCGGCGGTCGCGAAGTCCTTCTCGGCCTTCGCCTCGATCCTCTTCTGCGCGAGTTCGGCCACGAGGGAATCGAGGGCGGCCGCGGCCGGGGCGTTCGCGTTCGCACCGCCCCACACCTCGGCGCTGGGGTTGACGCCGAGGATGTCGAGCATGAGCTCCACCTCGGCGACGATCCGGGCCAGACCCGGCTTGTCCGCACCGGAGTCGAGGAGCTTCGCCCCTTCTGTGACCCGGGCGAAGACGACGGAGAGCGCACGGGGCACGCCGAGGTCGTCGTCGAGGGCGAGCGCGAAATCCTCCGGTACGTCCACGCTCCGGTCGGCGTAGGCGGCCTCGACGTTCGGCAGCGCGGGAGCCTCGTCGCCGAGGGCCTGCCGGGCCCGGTCGAGGAAGTTCGAGAGCCGCTCGAGCGAGGCGGTCTGGCGCGCCATTGCCTCGGGTGAGTACTCGAGGACGGAGCGGTAGCTTGCGCTCGTGAGGAAGTACCGGACGGCGATGGGGCTGAACTGGGCGAAGAGGTCGGAGGCGAAGATCGAGTTGCCGAGCGACTTCGACATCTTGTCACCCCCCACATTGAGCAGCCCGGAGTGCATCCACACGTTCGTGAACGCATCGCCGGCCGCACGGGACTGGGCGAGTTCGTTCTCGTGATGCGGGAAGCGCAGGTCGAGTCCGCCGCCGTGGATGTCGAAGTGGGGGCCCAAGTACTTCGTCGACATCGCCGAGCACTCGATGTGCCAGCCGGGTCGGCCGCGACCCCACGGGGACGGCCACGAGGCCGTCTCGGGTTCGCCGGGCTTGTGGGCCTTCCACAGCGCGAAGTCCCGGGGATCCTTCTTCCCCCGCATGTCCGAGTCCTCGGCCGGCTCCATGTCCTCGAGGCGCTGGTTCGTCAGCTCCCCGTAGTCCGGCCATGAGGTCGTCGAGAAGTAGACGTCACCGCTGGCGTCGAGCGCAGGGTATGCGTGGCCGGCGTCGATGAGGCGCGCGATGAGCTCGTGCATCTCCGTGATGTGGCCGGTCGCGCGCGGCTCGTAGCTCGGCGGCATGATGTCGAGGGCATCGTAGGCGGCGGTGAAGGCCCGTTCGTAGAGGAAGGCGTGGGCGAACCACGGCCTGCCCTCCTCGACGGACTTCGAGAGGATCTTGTCGTCGATGTCGGTGACGTTGCGGATGAGCGTGACACTGTAGCCGCGGTAGAGCAGCCAGCGGCGGAGCACGTCGAAGACCGACGCCGAACGCAGGTGCCCGATGTGTGGTTCGCCCTGCACGGTCGCCCCACAGACGTAGATCCCCACGTGGCCGTCGATGACGGGCCGCAGTTCGGAGGTCCGGCGGGTGGCGGTGTTGTACAGAGCGATAGTCACCCGCCCAAGTCTACCGGCCATCTCCGCCGAGGTGATCCTGGTCAGACGCCGGATTCCGCCGAGGTGGTGCCGCCGTCTCCCGCCGTCGTCTCCGGGGTCGTCACCCCCGCGTCCGAGGGACATCGTCCTTGTCGCGACGATGGAGTTCGGATCGGTGCCGAATTGTGACCCACGACACGTGATGTGGGGCACTGTTCTCAAGCAACTCCCAGTAAGCTGGTGGGCAATCATCCGCGTGCATGCGGCACCGATGCCCATGAGGCGGCGTGAAAACGAAAGGTCATCATGTCAACCACCACATCCCAGAGGGAGGTCTTCGCCACCCGCGGCGCGTTCATCTTCGCAGCCATCGGTTCGGCAGTCGGCCTCGGCAACATCTGGCGCTTCCCGTATGTCACGTATGAGAACGGCGGCGGCGCCTTCATCATCCCCTACCTCGTCGCGCTGCTGACGGCGGGCATCCCGCTGCTCTTCTTCGACTACGCGATGGGCCATCGTGCGCGCGGATCCGCTCCGCTCTCCTTCCGCATGGCGACGAAGGTGGCCGAACCGATCGGCTGGTTCCAGACCGGTGTCGCCATCGTCATCGGCATCTACTACGCCGCGATCATCGGCTGGGCGGGCGCCTACATGATCTTCTCGCTCAACCAGGCGTGGGGCGACGATGCGGAGACCTACTTCTTCGGCAGCTTCCTCAAGATGGGCGACCCCGGGGTCTCCATGGAGTTCGTGCCGAGCATCCTCATCCTCGTCATCATCGTCTGGGTGATCACGCTCGGAGTGCTCCTCGGCGGCGTCCAGGCCGGCATCGCCCGCTTCTCGAAGATCTTCATCCCGCTGCTCATCATCCTCTTCCTCATCCTCGTCATCCGCGCGCTGTTCCTGCCCGGTGCGGCCGCGGGTCTCGATGCGCTCTTCACCCCGGACTTCGCGGCCCTGGCGGATCCGAAGGTGTGGATCGCGGCCTACGGTCAGATCTTCTTCTCGCTCTCGATCGCGTTCGGCATCATGATCACCTACGCGTCGTACCTCAAGCGGAAGACGAACCTCACCGGTTCGGGCCTCGTCGTCGCCTTCTCGAACTCCGGTTTCGAGATCCTCGCCGGCATCGGCGTCTTCGCCGCTCTCGGCTTCATGGCCTCGGCGTCGGGAGCAGCGGTCTCCGATGTCGCGACCAGCGGCATCGGCCTGGCGTTCGTCGCCTTCCCGACGCTCATCTCCGAGATGCCGGGAGGCAATCTCTTCGGCTTCGCGTTCTTCGCGTGCCTCGTCTTCGCGGGACTGACCTCGCTCATCTCGATCGTCCAGGTGCCGATCCAGGCGCTGCGCGAGAAGTTCGGGGTCGGCAACAAGGCCTCGATCCTCCTCGTCGGCGGCGGCATGGCGATCATCTCGATCCTGCTCATGTCGACGGTCACCGCGCTCTACGTGCTCGACACGATGGACGCCTTCGCCAACAACATCGGAATCGTCGGTGCGGCCGTCGTCGGCCTCATCGTCGTCGGCTGGTTCGCGCGCAAGCTGCCCGCGCTCCGGGATCACCTCAACGCGATCTCGAGCTTCAAGGTGGGCTGGTTCTGGATGATCATCCTCGGCGGAGTCACCACCCTGGTGCTCCTCTACATGCTCATCACGCAGATCATCACCTATGCGACCGAAGGCTACGGCGAGTACCCGGCGCTGCTCATCGGCGTCTTCGGCTGGGGCATGATCGGACTGCTCATCGTCGCGGCGATCGTGCTCTCGCTCATCAGGTGGCCGAGGCGCACGATCGAGGAAGCCGATGAGGCGATCGCCGATTCCGTGGCCGAGGAGATCAAGCGTCCCGCCGGACGCCACTCGGCCGACGACACCATCCGAGGAGGGAACTGATGGGCACTTCAGCCATCGTCATGATGATCATCGCCATGGTCACCGTGTGGGGCGGGCTGGCAGCTGCGATCGTGCATCTGCGCAAGCACCCGGACACGGACGTCGACTGACCCTCGCGGTCACACGAGTCGAGCGGGGCGTCTCCTTCGGGAGGCGCCCCGCTTCGCTGTTCCCGGTGCCAACCCCGCCGAGGTGGTGGTGCGTCCGGAACCCCACCCCAACCTCGGCGAGGGCATCCAGGAACCCCATCCCCGCCTCGGCGAGGACATACCGGAACCGCGCCCCCGCCTCGGCGGGACGATCCGTGACAGATGCCGGACACGCTGGCTGAGGACTCGTCGCCTGGTTAGGGTGGACGTGTCCGAACTCTCTGTCGGCGCAGCGGAGCGACCCAGCTGACCTGCGCCGATCATCCCTAGGAGGCGCAATGCCACAGACCGTCAAGGGCGTCATCGCACGGAGCAAGGGTGCGCCGGTCGAGCTCACCGACATCGTCATCCCCGACCCGGGACCGGGCGAGGTCGTCGTCGACGTCAAGTCCTGCGGCGTCTGCCACACGGACTTCCACTACCGCGAGGGCGGGATCTCCGATGACTTCCCGTTCCTCCTCGGCCACGAGTCGGCCGGCGTCGTCGCCGAGGTGGGCGAGGGCGTGACGAACGTCGAGGTCGGCGATTTCGTCATCCTCAACTGGCGCGCGGTCTGCGGCGAATGCCGGGCATGCAAGCGCGGCGAGCCGTGGTACTGCTTCAACACGCACAACGCCGAGCAGAAGATGACGCTCACCGACGGCACCGAGCTCACACCGGCGCTCGGCATCGGATCGTTCGCGGAGAAGACGCTCGTCGCCGCGGGACAGTGCACGAAGGTCGACGAGTCGGATCCGGCTGTCGTCGGACTCCTCGGCTGCGGGATCATGGCCGGCATCGGCTCGGCCATCAACACCGGTGAGGTCACGCGCGGGAAGTCCGTGGCCGTCATCGGCTGCGGCGGTGTGGGCTGTGCGGCCATCGCCGGGTCGCGCCTGGCCGGGGCCGGGACGATCATCGCCCTCGACATCGACGATGCGAAGCTCGAGTGGGCGAAGGACCTCGGCGCCACCGACACGATCAACACCCGCGGCATGAGCGAGGACGAGGTCGTCGCCGCGATCCAGGAGCGGACGAACGGCTTCGGCGCCGACGTCGTCATCGACGCGGTCGGCCGCCCGGAGACCTGGCGGCAGGCGTTCTACGGCCGCGACCTCGCCGGCACCGTCGTCCTCGTCGGCGTGCCCACCCCGGAGATGGAGCTGAGCGTGCCGCTGCTCGACGTCTTCGGTCGCGGTGGGAAGCTCAAGTCGTCGTGGTACGGCGACTGTCTGCCCGAGCGCGACTTCCCGATGCTCGTCGACCTCTACGAGCAGGGTCGCCTGCCGCTGGAGAAGTTCGTCACCGAGCGCATCGGCATCGGCGACGTCGAGGAGGCGTTTGAGAAGATGGGCGAAGGCAAGGTCCTGCGATCGGTGGTGGTGCTCTGATGGCTGCGATCGAGCATGTCGTCACGTCAGGAACGTTCTCCCTCGACGGCGGGACGTGGGACGTCGACAACAACGTGTGGATCGTCGGGGACGGCACCGAGGTCATCGTCATCGATCCCGCCCATGATGTCGATGCCATCGCCGAGGCGGTCGGATCGAGAGAGGTCAAGGCCGTTCTCCTCACCCATGGTCATGACGACCACGTCGGCGTCGTGCGCGAGTTCGCGCAGCGGGTGGGCAATCCGCCCGTCTACCTCAATCCCGAGGACTACGTCCTCTGGGACATGACGTACGAGGACTACCGTCCCGAGGGGCAGATCGCCGACGGTGACACGTGGACCGTCGGAGGGGTGACCCTGCGGGCGCTGCACACCCCGGGCCACTCCCCCGGGTCGACGAGCTTCTTCATCGAGACCGGGCTGCCCATCCCCGCCTCGGCGGGCGCGGGCCATGCGGTCGGTCCCGTGCTCTTCTCCGGGGACACGCTCTTCAACGGCGGCCCCGGCGCCACGGGTCGTTCGCACTCGAGCTTCGAGACGATCATCGAGTCGATCAGGGACCGACTCTTCACCCTGCCCGATCCCACCGTCGTCCTCACCGGCCACGGCGACTCGACGTCGATCGAGGCCGAGAAGCCGTCGCTCGAGGAATGGATCAAGCGCGGGCACTGAGACGCAGCGATCGAGCGCCTCAGCCCGACGAGCGCCGCGATGCCCGAGATCCGGCGTCGCGGCGCTTCGTCGTCTTTGCCGTCGACCGATGGGCGCACACCCCTGTACACCCGACACCGATACGCGCACTTCGTGAAAACAAGTGTTGGCAACCCACACACTCGGCGCCCCCGATGAGACGATGAAAGCGAAAGGCGGTGGCAACGATGCAGCTCTACAAGATCAAGGCAAGCCCCGAGAGCACAGGCTACGGGCTCATGGCCCGCGACGCCGAAGGCTACTGCTACGTGTACTCCGCCAACACCGGACTGTGGCACCGCAACGGTGGTCGTGAGATCGACTTCGACTTCGATCATGAAGCCGTCTACCAACCGGTCACTGGTACTGAGGCTGCCGAGCTCCTCTCCGGAGTGAGGCCCGCTGATCCCCAGAGCATGGGCTGGTATGTCACGGAGTTGGAAGAACAGGCAGCCCAGTGGAAGAAGACGTCCGCCGAAGTCGGTGTGACGGACGGGAGTGGACCGTCGGCGGCGTGACCCTGCGGGCGTTGCACACCCCGGGCCACTCCCCCGGGTCGACGAGCTTCTTCATCGAGACCGGGCT
>ENA-OOKA01000095-OOKA01000095.1-human-skin-metagenome-genome-assembly--contig:-NODE-95-length-29982-cov-6.765463_pt1 | contig 29982 bp, 27 predicted proteins | sample MGYA00248825_ERZ500995 | MGnify/ENA primary metagenome ERZ500995 (study PRJEB25958, sample SAMN03398540) | human skin metagenome | study: EMG produced TPA metagenomics assembly of the Human Skin...
GCCGCTGCTCCATGCACCTGCAGCCCAACAGCTGGTTCCACCTCCTCGGCGATCATGTCATCACCTTCGGGGCGTACCCGATCAACCCGCACCAGACGCTCGTGCGCACGACCTGGCTCGTCGCCGACGATGCCGTCGAAGGCGTCGACTACGACCTCGAGACGCTCACCCACACGTGGAAGCAGACGAACCTCCAGGACAAGGCGTTCGTCGAGCTGTGCCAGACCGGCGCCGGCAGCCCCTTCTACGAGCAGGGGCCGTACATGAAGAGCGAATACCAGGTCGAGGCCTTCATCGGCTGGTACATCGACCGGATGCGGGAGCACGTGGAATGAGGGTGGTCGACGACCCCACGATCCCGCTCGCGCAGCGGATCCGGGGCCTCGAGATGCCGTGGAACCGGGTGCTCGGTTCGACCGCGGGTCCGGCCGGGGCGGCGACGGCGCTCGGTCCGTGGCATCCGCAGGAGTTCACCGCCGAATGCGTCGAGACGATCCCCGAGGCCGGGGACATGATGACCTTCGTCTTCCGCCGCACCGACGGTGCCCCGCTCGCGTTCCGGTCGGGTCAGTACGTCAACATCGACTTCCCCATCTACGGCGCCGAGGCGGAGCCGGAGTCCCGCAGCTACTCGCTCTCGTCCGCGCCCACCGAACCGTGGACGTTCTCCGTGACGATCAAACTCGACCCGTCCGGCCTGGTCTCCCCGTGGGCGCACGAGTCGATCCGGCCGGGCACGGTGCTCGAGATGCTCGGACCCGTCGGGGCCTTCCACCTCGCCGACTGGGACCGACGCGCGCGCTATCTCTTCCTCGCCGCCGGCGCCGGGATCACCCCGCTCATGTCGATGATCCGCACCATCCACTCGCTGCCCGGGCAGGCCGACGTCATCCTCGTCTATCACGGCTCGGCCCCCGACCGCTTCGCGTTCACCGACGAACTCGACTTCCTCGAGAAGGCCGACTTCCGGATCCAGCTCGTCTACTGCCTCGGCGATCGGAAGCAGACGACGAAGAAGGGGAGTGCGAAGTGGACGGGCAGGGCCGGGCGACTGTCTGCCGATCTCCTCGACGAGGTGGTCCCCGACGCCAACGGCCGCCAGGTCTTCGCGTGCGGGCCGGAGGGATACCTCAACACGGCCACCGAGTGCCTCGCCCGCGTCGGCGTCGACGACACCTCGATCTTCATGGAGTTCTTCTCCGGCGACCGTGCCACCCGCCTCGAATACGCCGAGGAGGTCGCCCTGGCCGGTGAGATCGCCGGCGAGATCGCGTCCTCGGCCGAGGAGTACTACGAACAGCAGCCGGCGGCCTTCGACCTCTACGAACCCGAGTACGGCGCCGAGGGTCCCGTCGAGGCGGTCGGCGCACCCCTCGAGGCCGTGCCCGCCGACGCTCCCGTCCCCGTCGACGCCCCTGCTGCCCTCGCCGAGGCGGCAGCCGGGGTGGCCGAAGTCGATGGCGAATCGAGACCCCAGGAGACCTCCGGCTTCGCTACCGTGGGAGAAGGCGAGCACACGATGGCCTTCCTGCGCTCGGGCATCAACGTCCGCGTCGCCTCCGACGTCGTCATCCTCGACGCCGCGAGGAAGGCCGGGGTGCGCATCGGGGCGAACTGCCAGGAGGGCATGTGCGGTTCGTGCAAGGTCGTCAAACTCGACGGGGAGGTCGACATGAACCATCAGGGCGGCATCCGCTCACGCGAGATCGAAGCGGGGAAGTTCCTTCCCTGCTGCTCGACGGCGAAGTCCGATCTCGTCATCGACGCCTGAGGGCGTCACCCCAGATTTCCACCGCAGCTTCACCACAGCAAGGAGAACCCAGTGTCGAATTCCTCCCCACGGGTCGTCATCATCGGAGCGGGCATCGTCGGGGCCAACCTCGCCGACGAACTCGCCCGGTTGGGCTGGACCAACACGCTTGTCCTCGAGCAGGGGCCGCTGACGATCCCGGGCGGGTCGACGTCGCACGCTCCCGGCCTCGTCTTCTCGTCGAACCCGTCGAAGTCGATGACGGAGTTCGCGCAGTACACGATCGAGAAGCTCACCTCGCTCACCGGACCTGGCGGCAAGGGCTCGTTCCTGCCCGTCGGCGGGCTCGAGATCGCGACGAAACCCGAGCGCCTCCACGACCTCGAGCGGCGGGCCGGCTGGAATCGGGCGTGGGGCGTCGACGCCGAGGTCATCGACGCCGAGGAGTGTCTGCGCCGGTTCCCCATGCTCAATCCCGAGATGGTTCTCGGCGGGCTCTTCACTCCCGGTGACGGGCTCGCGCTCGCCGCCCAGGGGACCCAGCTCGTCATCGCCCGCGCCCAGGCCGCGGGCGTCGAGTTCCGCGACCGCACGGTCGTCACCGACATCGAACACTCCGGTGGGAAGGTCTCGGCCGTCATCGCCGGGGACGAGCGGTTCCCTGCCGACATCGTCGTCAGCTGCGCGGGCTTCTGGGGGCCGAAGATCGGCGCCATGGCCGACACCCCCATCCCGCTGCTGCCGCTCGCCCACCAGTTCGCGTGGTCGACGGAAGTGCCGAGCCTCAGAGGAAAGAACGAGCTGCCGAAGGGGGCGAGCGCCCCGATCCTGCGCTACCAGGACGAGGACCTCTACTACCGGGAGTGGGGTGAGCGGATCGGCATCGGCTCGTACGCGCACCGCCCCATGCCCGTCGACCTCGACACGCTGCCGCAGTACTCGCCCGACGAGATCACGGACGAGCGGATGCCCTCGTCGCTGACCTTCACGCCCGAGGACTTCGCCCGCGAATGGGAGATCAGCCAGGAGATCCTCCCCGAACTCGCGCAGACGCAGATCCAGCGCGGGTTCAACGGGATCTTCTCCTTCACTCCCGACGGCGGGTCGTTGGTCGGTCAGTCCCGGAACGTCGACGGCTTCTTCGTCGCCGAGGCGGTGTGGGTCACCCATGCCGCAGGTGTCGCGAAGGCCGTCGCCGAGCTCATCGCGCACGGCCACTCCGAGACCGACCTCTCGGGCCTCGACCTCAATCGGTTCGAAGACATCCAGACGGCTCCCGAGTACGTCAGCGAGACCTCGCAGCAGAACTTCCGCGAGATCTACGATGTCCTCCACCCGCTCCAGCCCAGGGTCTCGCCCCGCGATGTGCGGATGAGCCCGTTCAATGCCCAGCAGCGGGAGCTCGGCGCGTTCTTCCTCGAGGCCGCGGGATGGGAGCGCCCGCACTGGTACGAGGCGAACGCCGCGCTGCTCGACGAGCTGCCCGAGGAATGGCGGGCTCCCGAGCGCGACGACTGGGCGAACCAGTTCCATTCGCCCATCGCCGCGGTCGAGGCGTGGAAGACGCGGACCAACGTCGCGATGTACGACATGACCCAGCTCAAGCGCTTCGAGGTCAAGGGTCCCGGCGCCGGCCGGCTGCTCCACGGGCTGACGACGTCGTCGATGCTGCGCAAACCGGGGGCGGTGAGCTACACGCTGCTGCTCGACGAGGCGGGCGGGATCACCTCGGACATCACCGTGGCGATCCTCGACGAGGAGACCTACCAGGTGGGAGCGAACAGCAACATCGACCTCGCCTACATCACCAGGGCGGCCAAGCGGCAGACCGCGGAGGACCCAAGCCAGTGGGTGACCGTGCGGGAGACGACCCCGGGCACATGCTGCATCGGGCTGTGGGGACCGCGCGCCCGCGACGTCATCGCCGCCGTGAGCGACGACGACCTCAGTGACGAGGGACTCAAGTACTTCCGGACGAAGCAGATCTCGGTCGCGGGCATCCCCGTCACGGCGATGCGCCTGTCCTACGTCGGGGAACTCGGTTGGGAGCTCTACACCTCGGCGGATCTCGGACACAGGCTCTGGGATGTGCTCTGGGAGGCTGGGCAGGAGTTCGGGATCATCGCCGCCGGCCGCGAGGCATTCAACTCGCTGCGGCTCGAGAAAGGGTTCCGGTCATTCGGCACCGACATGACGAGCGAGCACGAACCGGAGCAGGCCGGTCTCGGGTTCGCCGTCAAGGCCTCGAAGACCGACGACTTCGTCGGCAAGGCGGCGCTCGCCGATCGGGCGGCGGGAACGACGAAGAGGCTCACGTGCCTCACCCTCGACGAGCCGAGCGACATCGTGCTCGGCAAGGAACCTGTGTACGTCGCGGACGGCGCGTCGAAGGACGCGAGCGCCGAGGCGAACGGCGGATCCGAGGACTCCGCGACTCGGGCGGACGGGTACGTCACCTCGGCGGCGTACGGGTACACGATCGGGAAGGCGATCGCCTACGCGTGGCTGCCGAACACTTTGGGCGTCGGCGACGCTGTCGAGATCGAGTACTTCGGCCGCCGAGTGCCCGCCACCGTCGCGGCCGAACCGCTCTACGACCCGGAGATGACCCGCCTGCGCGGGTGAGACCCGAGTGCTGAGGCGGCGCGGGTGGTGCGCAGCGCACTGCCCGCGCCGTCCCCGCCACCGCGCCGCCGAACGGACCTAAGGACGCGCAGTGTCGATCCGCGACCTCAGAATCGACACTCAGCGTCCTCGAAACGTGTTGGAGTCGGGCGGCTGCCGGGCCGGGTTCCCCGCTCGATCCACGCGGGGCTCGAAAATCGACGTGCTCGCGACGCGGCCGGCTGCCGATCCACGCGGGGCCTGAATTCCGCGTCTCGGGCGACGCGGATTTCACGCGCGGCGTGGATCGAGCGGGGAGGCCCTGGGCGGGGGCCCTGACCGGGGAGCGACGCTGGTCAGGCACGGGCGTCGGCGGGAGTGGTGGCCGCCTCGGCGAGTGTGCGGCGATGCATCCCGCGGTGACCGATGAATGCGGCGACGGCGATGATGACGGCGACGATCGCGATGCCGATCCACTGATTGATGAGCAGGGAGGCGGCACCGGCGAGGGCACCGACGAGGATGAGAGCGACGGCTAGGACGCGACGCACCCAGTTCGTGCTGTCGCCGCCGGCCAGCCGCGAGTCCGAGGCGAGGCCGACGATCGTCGAGGTGACGACGACGGTGGTGATGTCGGCGATCTTCATCCGCCTCGCCGCTGCTGCCTGGACGCCCATGAGCGCGGAGAGCGCCGAGGTGAAGACCGTTCCCGCGAGCCCGATCTCCGGGTTCGGGACGAGGCCGACGTAGACCGCGAGGCCCGCGCAGCCGAGCGCGACGAGGGCGAAGATCACCGTCGTGCGGTGGTGCCAGTCCGCTCCGCGCTGACCGAGGACGCGACCGCCGATCGCCGCGCCGACCATGAAGAAGGCGAGCGCGAGCGCAGGCCGCAGCACCGGCAGGTCGTCCGCGCCGGTGAGCGCCATGCCGAGGATGACGACGTTGCCCGTCATGTTCGCGGTGAAGATCTTGTCGAAGCCGAGGTAGCCGATCGCGTCGACCATCCCGGTGGAGAAGGTGAGCACGAGGAGCATGGCCAGGTCGAGACGGCGATCCATCGCGGCCCCCTTTCGCGGCGGTCCGACCGTCCGACTCGGACAGCAGGGTTTGTTTGTATACAAAACAGTGAGTACACGTTAGATTGTATGCAATATCTGCGACGCCCTCGACCCCAACTCGATGAAAGGACACTGACATGGCGTACACGCCGCCGGCCGCTTTCACCACCCGCCCCACCCTGGAGGGCCACTTCGGGATGTCGGCATCGACGCACTGGCTCGCGACCGCCTCGGCGCAGTCCGTCCTCGAACGCGGCGGGAACGCCTTCGACGCCGCCGTCGCCGGCGCCTTCGTCCTCCATGTCGTCGAACCCCACCTCAACGGCCCCGGCGGGGACATGACCGGGGTTTTTGCGACCGCCGAGGATCCCTCCCACCCCCAGATCCTCATGGGTCAGGGTCCCGCCCCGGCCGGGGCGACGATCGAGCACTACCGCAGCGAGGGCCTCGACATGGTCCCCGGCGCCGGAGCGCTCGCCGCAGCCGTCCCCGGCTCCGTCGACGCGTGGCTTCTCCTCCTTCAGGAGCACGGGACCTGGGAGCTCGCCGATGTCCTCGCCTACGCCATCGACTACGCGGAGAACGGCCACCCCGTCCTCGCCCGCGTCGTCGGCACGATCGAACGCGTGCAGGAGCTCTTCACCGAGCACTGGCCGACCTCGGCGCAGCTGTGGATGCCCGGCGGCCGCATCCCCGCGGCCGGGGAGATCATCGTCAACCGCCCCTACGCCGAGGTGCTCCGCCGCCTCATCGCCGCCGGTGACGACGTGGCCGGTGCTGGTGCTGCAGGGACCGACGCCGCCGACAGCGGCAGCGAAACGCAGGGTTCCGGGGATGCTCGGGTCGAGCGGATCCGGGCCGCACGGACGGCGTGGAAGTCCGGGTTCGTCGCCGAGGCGATCGCGGAGTTCGTCACGACCCCGCACCGGCACTCGACCGGAGGGGACCACGCCGGGGTCATCACCGTGGACGACATGTCAGGCTTCGACGCCGAGTTCGAGACCCCGGTGACGATCACCTTCCGCGGGTACGAGATCGCGAAGATCGGCCCGTGGGGACAGGGACCGGCGCTGCTCCAGACCCTGCGCATCCTCGAGGGCTTCGACGACGAGCGCCTTGACCCCTCGACCGAGATCGGGGCCCACACGATCCTCGAGGCTCTCAAACTCGCAATGGCCGACCGCGACGCCTACTACGGCGACGCCGACGTCGACCTCGACTGGCTGCTCAGCGAGGACTACGCCGCGAGCCGGCGAGCGCTCATCGCCGACACTGCCTCGGACGAGTTCCGGCCCGGGCCCGACAGGAACGGCGACGCCCCGGTCTTCACTCCTCCGCTCGTGCCCGAGGGGGCGGACAAGGAGGAGCTCATCAAGGCGGGCATCGGCGAACCGACCGTGCAGAAGAACGGCACGAACAACGGCGACACGTGCCACATCGACGTCGTCGACCGGTGGGGCAACATCATCTCGGCGACGCCGTCGGGAGGATGGCTGCAGTCCTCGCCCGTCGTGCCCGATCTCGGCTTCTGCCTCGGCACCCGCCTGCAGATGATGTGGCTCGACGAGACCTCCCCGTCGGCACTGCGACCAGGCAGGAGGCCACGCACCACCCTGACGCCGACACTCATCTCGAAGAACGGGCAGCCGGTCATCGCACTCGGCTCGCCAGGCGGTGACCAGCAGGAGCAGTGGCAGCTGCTCATGATCCTCCGCATGCTCGTCGGCGGCTACGCTCCGCAACAGGCGATCGACGCCCCGGCGCTGCATACGACCGCCCTGGCCGGTTCGTTCTGGCCCCGCACCTGGGTGCCGGCCGGAGCCGTCGTCGAGGACCGCCTCGGCGATGAGGTCATCGAGGGGCTGAGCCGACGCGGTCACGAGGTGACGCGGGCGGGTGACTGGGAGCTCGGACGACTCTCGTGCGTGACACGCGAACCGGAGACCGGGACGCTGGCCGCCGCGGCCAACCCGCGCGGTGCCCAGGGCTACGCGGCGGGGCGATGATGCCGATGCACGCAGTCGGGGCGCGCATCCGCTCCGACATCATCTCCGGTGTCCTCGCCCCCGGGACGAAGCTGCGGGAGACGGCGCTGGCCAAGCAGTACGCGGTCTCCCGGATCCCCGTCCGAGAGGCGCTGCGCTCGCTCGAAGCCGAGGGGCTCGTCGAATCCCGACCCTACGTCGGCAGCGTCGTCGCGCCGTCGCCGATCGAGGACGCCGAGGACCTCTTCGAGATCCGCATCGTCCTCGAATCCGCGACCGCCAGACGGGCGGCGAAGCGCGCGGCCGCCCTCGCCGACGGTGAGGAGCCCGATCCGCGCTGGCGAGCGGTGCGCAAGGAGATCAACGACATCCTCAAGGCCGGTGAGGTCGTCATCGCCGATGGGCGGTTCGAGGAGCTCGCCGTGCTCAACATGCGGTTCCACTTCGCCATCGCCGAGCTCAGCGGCAGCCTCTCGCTCATTAGCCTGCTGCGGCAGATCTCGGGGAAGATCGAATGGCTCTACTCGCTCAACGTCAGCCGCCGCGGCTCGAGGGCCTGGCCTGAGCACCGCGCGATCCTCGCCGCCATCGACGCCGGTCAGGAGGCGACAGCCGCCGAGCTCATGGGCGAGCACGTCGGTCGCAGCCGCGACGCGTACTTCGCGATGATGGCCGAGACCGCCGACTAGGCGCGTACAGATGGGGACCGCCGGCTGGGTGCGGGCGGTCCCCAGCCAAGGCCGGTCCCCGGCCTCACACGCCTTCGGCGAGGAGGGCGTCGAGCTTGTTGTACCCCTCGACGATGCCGGACTCCATGCCCGCGGCGACCATGCCGTCCCGGGACTCGACCGAGTCGAAGATCGCCGTCGAGGACAGCCGTGTCCGTCCGTCGCCGAGGTCGGTCAGCGTCATGATCTCGAGGTTGACCGCGTCGGGAAAGCCTTCGAAGGTGAAGGTCTGGACGATGCGCTCGTTCTCGCGGACCTCGTGGAAGGAGCCGAAGAAGCCATACTCGCCGTTGTCGTCGCGGGAGACGTAGCTCCAGTTCCCGCCGGTCTTCGGGTCCCATTCGCGGATCGTGTTCGTGATCTCCTCGGGCCCGTTCCACTTGACGAAGAGCTCCGGATCCATATGCGCGCGGAACACTCTGTCAGGGCTCGCGTTGAAATCGCGGGTGATCTCGAGCGACTGGGTTCCCTCCGGAACGTCGAGCTTCACCTGGCTGTGATCGGTGTCGGTGGTCATGTCATGCTCCTTTGCGTGATTGCCCTGTGATGGGTGGTGTGGGTTGTGCCGAAGTGCCGACTTCCCTCGCCGAGGCGGCCCCTGAGTCGGGTGCCGAACCGTCCTCGTCCGCGTCCATCGCTTCGAGGACGGCATCGAGGCGCTGATAGCGGGATTCCGCCTGGCGTCGGTACCGTTCGATCCATTTCGTCATGAGGTCGAAGACGTTGTCCTCGAGGTGCACCGGTCGGCGCTGGGCGTCCCGGCTGCGGGTGACGAGTCCCGCGTCCTCGAGGACCTTGAGGTGCTTCGACACGGCCTGCAGGCTGACCTCGTAGGGTTCGGCGAGGTCGCCGACGGTCGCGTCGGCGACGCTGAGCCGGGCGACGATGTCCCTGCGGGTCGGGTCCGCGAGTGCCGCGAACACCTTCGAGAGCTGATCGTCCACTGATCCCCCTCTCTCATTCAACCTCTTGGTTGATTACGACGATAGACCCGTCGAGTCATCTAGTCAACCGTTCGGTTGAATAAAAGTCCCTAGCCGTTCCCGTCGACCTCGCTGGCAGCGGCGTTGATGAGGGGCGCGGTCATCGGCAGACGTGCGGCGAACCACAGGGCGACGGCGACGGCGACACCGCTGGCGATCCACAGGACGGGCTGCGTGCCGAGAGTGGTCACGCCGGCGGCAGCCAGGCTCGCACCGAGCGGCAGCGCTCCCCAGCTGATGACGCGCGACGCCGAGTAGACGCGCCCGAGGAGATCAGGCGGCGTCGCCTGCTGGCGGACGACGGCGACGATGATCCGCCAGACCGTCGCCCCTGATCCCGCGAGAATGATGCCGACTGCGATGACGGGCACCGGGGCACCGAGGGCCGCGGGGAGGACGAGACCCACCGTCCCGACCGTGTCGACGAAGAGCAGCGCGGCGGGGGAGAGCAGGCGCTCGAGGCGGAAGGTGAGCATCGAGGCGGCGATCCCGCCGACGGCCATGCCCGTGAGGAGCAGGCCGTACGCTTCCGGCGACAGACCCAGTGGGCCGGGCGCCACGGCGTAGAGGACGAACGTCGACGTCCAAGCTCCCCAGACCACACTCATGGCTGCGGTGAGCAGCGTGAGTTCGCGCTGCATCCGATGGTTCCAGAGGAAGCGCATGCCCTCGCGAACTCGAAGTGGGAGTGCTGCGCCGGATTCCCGACCGGGGTTCCCGCCGCGCTGGAGTGTGAGTGCGAGCCCGACTGCGGCCAGCGCCGACATGGCGTAGAGCCCCGCTCCGGAGGCGGCGGCCGCAAGACTCGAGAGTCCGATGAGGAGGCCGGCCAGCGGAGGCCCGGCGAGCTGGTTGGCGACATTGATCGTCGCCTCCAGTCTGCTGTTGGCTGCAGTGAGCCGCCCGGGGTCGACCGTTCGAGGAACCGTGGCGATGAGGGCGGTGTCGACGAGGGTCTCCGCGAGCCCGTAGGCGAACGCGGCGGCGATGGTGAACGCGTAGACCGCGAAGTCGGCGACGATGGCGATGAGAAGAGCGGTGAGCGCGAGGACCCGCATGGCGTTGACGGCGATGAGCAGCTTCGCCGGGGAGACCGTGTCGACAATCCAGCCTGCGTGCAGGCCGAAGATCGGCCACGCAATCGTCGCAGCCACGGTGACGAGGGCGACGTGCCCCGGGGGCGCATCCGCGGCGAGGGCGATGAGGGGGAGCGCGATGACGGTGATTCCGTCGCCGAGGTTGGCGGTGCCTGCGCTGGTCCAGAGCCAGCGGAACGATGCACGCATTCTAACCACCTAAAACTTGTTTGTAGGTTAAGTCTTCATCGTCGAACATCACCAGTCAAGAGTCGATAGGTGGTAAAGTCGATGTATGGACTTCGAGCATGTCGGCAATGCCCAGTGCTTCGAGCTGGTGAACTCGGTGCCCGACCGCATCGAGGGTGGGGATCGGGACTGGCTCGGTGACGAAGACACTGCCCGCGCGTGGGCACAGTCTCTCGGGCTGGGGCCGGTGCGAGAGTTGACGGGCGAGGAGCTCGCCGACCTGCGATCGTTCCGAGAGTCGGTGTTCGCCGTCTTCGCCGCCGTCGCAGAAGGCAACGCGGTTCCCGCAGAGGGTCTCCAGGTGGTCACCGACGCCCATGCATCTGGGCTGTCGCGATATGGCTACGGTCCCACCACGACCGGGGTCGCGCGGGAGTGGCCCGATGTCTGGGATGCGGATTCGCTCACGGCGCTCTTCGCCGAATCGGCGATCGACGAGCTCACCGGCTCTCGCCTCGACCGGGTCAAATCGTGCCCCGGCTGCCGGTGGCTCTTCATCGACACCACCCGCAACCGGAGTCGGCGGTGGTGTTCGATGAGCATGTGCGGGGGGCGCGACAAGGCGTTGCGGCACTATCGCAATGCCCGGGCCCAGCACTGACCCACCCGCGACACACGGAGAGCGAGACACAATCCGGGGAATTTCGCCGTCCCGTCTCGCTTGTTGAACCATGGTGCAGTAGGGTCACCGTAGACGACGTGCAGGGTGCGGCGAATTGAATCCCCGATTCGGCCGCTTGCACGGTCTGGCCGAAGACGATGATGTCGGGAAGGACAGTCATGGCAACCCTCAGACAGCAGCTCTTCCGGGTCAAACCGGTGCCTCGTGACAGCGAGGAGGCGGCAAGCGACCTCAAGCGCACGATCGGTCTCTTCTCCCTGACGATGATCGGCGTCGGATCGACCATCGGCACCGGCATCTTCTTCATCCTCTCCGAATCGGTGCCCGTCGCCGGGCCAGCGGTCATCTGGTCGTTCGTCATCGCCGGCGTCGTCGCCGGTCTCGCGGTCATCTGCTATGCCGAACTCGCCGGCAGCGTCCCCGTCTCCGGCTCGTCCTACTCATACGCCTACGCCACCCTCGGCGAACTCCCCGCGATGGGCGTGGCCGCCTGCCTGCTCCTCGAATACGGCGTCGCCGGAGCGGCCGTCGCCGTCGGCTGGTCGCAGTACGTCAACCAGCTCCTCTTCAACCTCTTCGGCTTCCAGATCCCCGACGCCCTCGCCTATGCCCCCGAGGAGGGCGGCATCGTCAATCTCCCGGCGATCCTCCTCCTCGCGATGTGCTGCTTCCTCCTCGTCCGCGGCACCGGGGAATCGGTCGTCGTCAACACGATCATGGTGTGCATCAAGGTCGGCGTCCTCGTCTTCTTCATCGTCGTCGGCCTCACCGGCTGGAACTCCGACAACTTCGCGAACTTCGCCCCCTTCGGATTCTCCGGCGTCGTCGCCGGTGCCGGCCTCATCTTCTTCAGCTACGTCGGCATGGACGCCGTCGCGACCGCAGGCGATGAGACGAAGAACCCGAAGAAGACGATGCCCAAGGCCCTGATCTTCGCGCTCCTCATCATCACCTCCGTCTACGTCCTCGTCGCCGTCGCCGCGCTCGGCGCTCAGCCGTGGGAGGAGTTCGAAGGGCAGGACGCCGGACTCTCGGCGATCCTCGAGAACATCGTCGGCTCGACCTGGCCGGGCACCGTCGTCGCCGCGGGCGCCGTGATCTCGATCTTCAGCGTCACCCTCGTCTCGATCTACGGTCAGAGCCGCATCCTCTTCACGATGTCGCGCGACGGGATGATGCCCAAGCTCTTCCAGGACGTCAACCCTCGCACGCTCACCCCCGTCAAGGGCACGATCGTCGTCACGGTCGTCATCGCGATCCTCGCCGGGTTCATCCCGCTCAACTTCCTCGCCGAGATGACGAGCATCGGCACCCTCGTCGCCTTCGTCGTCGTCTCGCTCGCCGTCATCATCCTCCGCGTGCGCGAACCGAACCTCGAGCGCGGCTTCAAGGTCCCGTTCTACCCGGTCCTGCCGATCCTCTCGATCCTCGGCTGCCTGTGGATCATCAGCAGCCTGCGGCCGATCACGATCGTCGTCTTCGTCATCTGGACTGCGGCCATCATCGGCCTCTACCTCGTCTTCGGCCGAAGGAATTCGGTCCTCGGCAAGCAGCAGGCCGCAGCCGAACGCGGCACCACCGACCCCACGGGAGGACGGTCATGACCATCGTCGTCGGCGTCGCCCCCGGTCAGGACGACACCTCAGCCGTCGAGCTCGGAGTCGTCCTCGCCCGCTCGTACGCGAAGACGCTCACGCTCGTGTCCGTGAGTTCGACGGCGTGGCCGCCGAACCGGGACAAGATCGACGCGGAATTCCAGTCGTATGTCCACACCGTCGCCGAGGCGTCGCTTGAGCAGGTGCGGGCGCTCGTTCCCGATGACATCGAGGCGACCTACATCGTCCACCCGGCCCGATCGTCGCGGCGGGGGCTGCTCGAGGTCAGCCGACGCGTCGACGCGTACCGCCTCGTCGTCGGCTCCGCCGACGACGGTCGGGACGGCCGGATCACCCTGGGATCGGTCTCGACCGGACTCCTCCACAGCGCCGAACTCCCCGTCGTCCTCGCGCCCGAGGGATTCACCGCCTCGGCGGGGGCGAAGCTCAAACGGATCACCGCCGCCTACAGCGGGTCGTCCACCTCGGCGGACCTCATCCTCGGAGCCGCGATGGTCTCCGCGGAATCCGGAATCCCCTTCCGCATCGCCTCCTTCGCCCCCCGGTCCCGGGTGCTCTCGGCGGCGAGCATCGGACGCGACGTCGAGGCGGGCATCGTCGACGAGTGGACGCGGGTCGTGCGCCGCGACACCGACCGGATCCTCTGCTCGATCGACGAACTCGACATCCGCCCCGGGGAGACCGAGGTGGCGATCGGCACGGGACCCAGCTGGGCGGCAGCGCTGACGAGCATCGGCTGGGAGGACCCCGAGGTGATGATGCTCGGGTCCTCCGGTCTCGGCACGCTCAAGCGGGTGTCGCTCGGCAGCCATGCGACGAGGATCCTCCAGAACTCGCCGGTGCCCGTCGTCGTCGTTCCCCGACGCGCGAAAGCGCGGTACACGTCCCGGGCGCGGGAGGACACGGAGGCGTAGACGGAGGAGACCGCCTCGACTTAACGTTGCTTAACGAACCGTTCCAGTCGTCCAATGGCAGTGTTCGGACTGCGCAATGAGTTCGAACTCCACAAGGACGTGAAGGACGCGACGATGCATCAGGAACAGTCGACGGGCAAGCCCAGACCGCGGGTCTCAGCGGCTCAGGTGGCACGCGCCTGCGGAGTCTCCACAGCCACCGTCAGCTACGTCTTCAACGGCAAGCCCGGCGTCTCGCCGGTCGTGCGCCGCCATGTCATCGAAACCGCCAACGAGCTCGGATACCGGTCGCCGCTGACGGCGGCGAAGCACAACCGCTCCCTCACCCGCGTCGTCGGACTCATCGTTCCCTCGATGCTCAACTACATGCACATGCACTGGGCGCAGGCGATCATCGACGCCGCCGCCGAAGAGGGGTTCGACGTCTTCGTCTCGACGACCGGCGACGACCCCGAACGCCTCGCCCACGTCGCCGCGTCGATGGCCGCCCGCAACGTCGACGGGGTGATCTCGACCGGCGGGATGCGCCTCGACGCGCGGATCCACGGCACTCTCGGCGCGGCCCGGATCCCCGTCGTCAACCTCTCCCGCACCGTCGAACATGCCGATGCGAGCTTCATCGGCATCGACGACGCCCAGGCCGCCAGCGAACTCATGGGCCACGTCCTCGGACACGGAGTCACGAAGGTCGCCACCGTCATCGGCCCGCGCTTCTCCACCGCCTCGGCGACGCGGGAAGCGGCGTTCATCGACACCGCGGCCGCGCACGGCGTCCCCATCCCCGGACGATGGCGCGTGAGCACCCGCCTGCACCGGGGCGGCGGGCGGATCGCCGCCGAGGAGCTCCTCGCCGATCACGACGACCGACCCGAGGCCATCGTCTGCGGCTCCGACGAGGTCGCGCTCGGCGTCATCGAGCACGCGGTCGTCAACGGCATCGACATCCCGGGCGAGCTCATCGTCGTCGGCAGCGACGGTCTCGCCCGCTCGCGCTCACCGCTGCTCGGGCTGACCACGATCGTCCAACCCGTCGTCGAGATGGCGACGACCGCCTTCCGCATCCTCCTCGAACGCATCACGGAACCGGGCACCCCCGCCCGCACGGTCATCTGCCCCCACCAGCTCCACATCGGCACCAGCTGCGGCTGCCACCCCGAGGACTTCAACGCCCTCACCGCCCGCTGAGCCGCCCCCGCACGTTCCTCCCCGTCCGGCACCGCCGCCGCGACCACACCGTTCGATCCGACCCCGAAGGAGAACCATGTCCGACACCGCTGCTCCGAGGACGGGCCTGAGGCCGCCCGCCGTCCTCAACCGGGTGATCTTCGCCCGCCTCAGGCCCCGCTCATCGCCGCCTACATCCTCGCGTTCCTCGACCGGACCAACATCGGCATGGCCAAGGACCGTCTCGAGATCGACCTCGGGATCTCCGCAACGGCCTACGGCATCGGTGCCGGGCTCTTCTTCCTCACGTACGCCCTCTTCGAGGTGCCCTCGAACATGATCATGCACAAGGTCGGCGCCCGCTGGTGGATCATGCGGATCATGATCACGTGGGGGCTCATCTCCGCTGCGATGATGTTCGTCCAGGGCGAATGGTCCTTCTACATCCTCCGCATGCTCCTCGGCATCGCCGAAGCCGGACTCTTCCCCGGCGTCATGTACTACCTCACGCAGTGGTTCACCGTGAAGGACCGGGCGAAGGCCAACGGCATGTTCCTCCTCGGAGTCTCCATCGCCAACATCATCGGTGCCCCCATCGGCGGTCTGCTGCTGACGATGGACGGGTTCCTCGGCCTCCACGGCTGGCAGTGGATGTTCCTCATCGAAGGCCTGCCCGCCTGCTTCCTCGCACTCGTCGTCTGGAAGTACCTGCCCGACGGGCCGCGGAAGGCGAAGTTCCTCTCACCCGAGGAAGCCGAATGGCTCGAGCGGACCATCGCCGCCGAAGAGCGGGCCGGCGCCTCCGGGGCCTCGAACCACCGGCTGCTCGACATCGTCCGCGACCCGCAGATCATCCTCGTCATCTGTGTGTACTTCGGACACCAGCTCGCCGTCTACGCCCTCAACTTCTTCCTCCCCACGATCGTCGGCAGCTGGGGCGAGATGAACACCGTCGAGATCGGCCTGCTCACCGCCGTCCCGTGGGTCTTCTCCGCAATCGGCGCGCTCCTGCTCCCGCGCTTCGCGACGTCGGCGTCGATGTCGAAGAAGATCGCCCTGGCCGCGATGATCGGCATCATCGCCGGCTACATCATCGGCGCGGTCGGCGGACCCGTCCTCGGCCTCATCGGCTTCTCCCTGGCAGCCTTCAACTTCTTCGTCCTCCAGCCGATCCTCTTCACCTTCCCCGCGACCCGCCTGACCGGAGTGAGCCTTGCCGCAGGCCTCGCCCTCGTCAACACGATCGGCCTCCTCGGCGGATTCCTCGGGCCCTACATCATGGGCTACATGGAGGACCTCACCGGGTCGGCGACCTCGGGACTGTGGTTCATCATCGCTGTCTGCGTCGTCGGCGCGTGCCTCATCCCGTTCCTCAGGCGCGGACACGAAGCCGACCCGGCGACGGTGCCGACCACCTCGGCGGATCCCGATCATAAGTGACCTCGACGACAGCGACAGGAGAGACCATGGACATGCTCGGACTGACCGGAGCACGAGTGCTCATCACGGCGGGAGCCGCGGGGATCGGGCGGGAGATCGCCCAGCGGTTCCGCGACGCCGGCGCCGAGGTGTGGGTGACCGACATCGCCGAGACCGCCGTCGCCGACGCCGCCGAGACCGGCCTGCGGGCGACCGTGTCGAACGCCGCCTCGGAGGACGAGGTCAGGGCGCTCGCCGCCGAGGTGGCGGGGTTGTGGGGAGGACTCGACGTCCTCGTCAACAATGCCGGGATCGCCGGTCCCACCGGACCGATCGAGACGCTGGAGACCGCAGCGTGGCTCACGACGTTCGACGTCAACATCCACAGCCAGTTCTACTGCGTCAAGCACTTCCTGCCGCTCCTGCGCACGAGCGGCAGCGCCTCGATCGTCAACCTCTCCTCGGCCGCCGGGCGTCTCGGCATGGCCGGGCGCAGCCCGTACTCGGCGTCGAAGTGGGCGGTCGTAGGACTGACGAAGACGCTCGCGATCGAACTGGGTCCCGAAGGGATCCGCTGCAATGCGATCTGCCCGGGTGCGGTCGACGGGCCCCGCATCGAAGCGGTCATCGCCTCGAAGGCGCAGATGCTCGGAGTCTCCGTCGACGAGGTCACCGCGCTCTACACCGGGCAGGCGTCCCTCGGGAAGCTCGCCGCGGCCGCCGACATCGGCAACATGGCCGTCTTCCTCGCCTCGACGATGGCCTCCCATGTCACGGGCCAGGCTATGGCCGTCGACGGCAACACCGAGAAGCTCTACTGACCCCCACTCGCCCACCGATCCCAGAGGACCACGAACCCATGGCACAGCCACGCAAAGTCATCATCACCTCGGCGGTGACCGGCGCCATCCACACGCCGACGATGTCGCCCCACCTTCCCGTCACCCAGGATGAGATCGCCGATGCCGCGATCGGGGCCGCGGAGGCGGGGGCGGCGATCCTCCACCTCCACACCCGTGATCCCGAGGACGGCAGACCCTCGCAGGACCCCGAGCACTTCGCACCGGTGCTCGAGAAGGTCGCCGCGAACTCCGACGCGGTCGTCAACATCACCACGGGCGGGTCACCGCACATGAGCGTCGAGGAGCGGATGCGTCCGGTCGCCGAGTTCAAACCGGAGCTTGCGAGCCTGAATATGGGGTCGATGAACTTCGGTCTCTTCCCGATGCTCGAGAAGTACGAGGACTTTCAGCACGAGTGGGAGCGCGAGCACCTCGAGAACTCCCGTGACCTCGTCTTCAAGAACACGTTCGCCGACATCGAGCGCATCCTCGAGATCGGCAACGCCAACGGCACCCGTTTCGAGTTCGAGTGCTACGACATCTCACACCTCTACAACTTGGCGCATTTCCAATCGCGGGGACTCGCCACCGGGCCTCTGTTCGTCCAGTCGGTGTTCGGTCTCCTCGGCGGCATCGGCGGCCACCCCGAAGACCTCATGCACATGCGGCGGACCGCTGACCGACTCCTCGAGGACTACCAGTGGTCGATCCTCGGCGCAGGACGCAACCAGCAGCCGCTGGCGACGATGGGGGTGACGATGGGTTCCCACATCCGCGTCGGCCTCGAGGACTCGCTGTGGATCGGACCCGGCCGGCTCGCCGAGTCGAATGCCGAGCAGGTGGAGAAGATGCGCCGCATCGTCGAAGAGCTCGGGATGGAGGTCGCGACCCCTGACGAGGCGCGGGCCATGCTCGGCCTCAAGGGAGCCGACCGGGTCGAGTTCTGACCCGGTCGCGCTCCGAGGGACCGCACGCTCGGCATGCGGTCCCTCAGAACTCGGGGTGGGGTCGCCTCAGGCGGGCGCGTCGCGCTCCGGCTGGGTGCCGCCGAAGCCCTCGTCCTCGCTCTCCTCGATCCGCTGGCGATCGCGCCCGTCGCCGCCGGGGCGACCGGCCTGCTGATCGTCGAGGCCGCCGACACCGCCGCGGTCACCCTGCGGCTGACCGCCGGTCTGCTGGCTGTCCGTGCCCGGGTGACCCTGCTGGCCCTCCGAACCGTCCTGGCTTCCGGGACCGGGATGACCCTGCTGGCTCTCCTGGCCGAGGCCCGCCTCGGCGCTCGGATCGTTGCTTCCGAAGTTCTCCGATGTCATGATCTGCTCCTTGGGAATCGATCTCACACTGACGCTGCGCCGCGCATCGCGGCGTGTCTGCCAGTCTTCGACACTCCGCGCGATAAGGCAAGGGGGGTTGCTCGACATTCATCGAACTCTCCGGCGACGGCACGTGCATGGTCAGGGACGAGTCCGCCTCGGCGGGTTCGACCTGGCACCATGGAAGGACCGTGTCCGGGCCGCCGACGCGGACGCCCGACAGGAGAACAGGAGCCTCCCATGACAACGCGCCGCCTCCCACTGACCGGTGTGCGGGTCCTCGAACTCGGCAATTACATCGCGGCTCCCACCGCCGGCCGGATGCTCGCCGACTTCGGAGCCGAGGTCATCAAGGTCGAACGTCCCGGCACCGGCGACGAGCTGCGCAACTGGCGGCTCAAGGCCGGCACGACGTCGATGCTCTACCGCACGATCAACCGCAACAAGAAGTCCGTGACCCTCGACCTGCGCTCCGAGGACGGTCGCGCAGCCGTCCTCGAGCTCGTCCGCCGCTCCGACATCGTCCTCGAGAACTTCCGGCCGGGCACCCTGGAGAAGTGGGGGATCGGCCCCGACGTCCTCGAGGAGGTCAACCCCGAGATCATCCTCGTCCGGATCTCCGCGTTCGGTCAGACCGGACCGATGTCGGCCCGACCCGGTTTCGCCGCCGTCGCCGAGGGGTATTCGGGATTCCGCGAACTCGTCGGCGATCCCGACCGCCCACCCGTACGCGTGGGCATCTCGATCGGCGACTCGATCGCCGGCATGCAGGCGGCCTTCGGGGCCGTGATGATGCTCTTCGACCGGCAGCGTCAGCGCATCCACGGAGCCGCCGAGGCGGTCACCGGCAAGGAGGTCGGCTTCGAGGGCGAGGGCCCGCTCGCCGACCGCACCGTCGACATCGCCCTCAACGAGGCGATGTTCTCCGTCATGGAGTCCCTCGTCCCCGACTACTCGGCCTTCGGTGAGGTCCGCACGCGCACCGGCGGTCGGATGGAGGGCATCGCGCCCTCGAACGGCTACCTCTGCGCCGGTGGGAAGTCCGTCGTCATCGCCGGCAACGGCGACGGCATCTTCGCCCGCCTCATGACGGCGATCGACCGACCCGACCTCGGTGATGATCCAGACCTGCAGACGAATGCCGGCCGGTGGGTCCGCCGGGACGAACTCGACGAGGCGATCGGAGCATGGTGCGCCGAGCGCGACGTCGACGAGGTCGTCGCGGTCCTCGACGAGGCGGGAGTGCCTGCGGGGCCGATCTACACGGCCGAGGACCTCGTGGCCGATGAGCAGCTGCGCGCCCGGAACATGATCCAGGAGATCGACGTCTCCACCGGTGAGGAGATCCTCGACGACGTCGCCTTCCCCGGCATCACCCCGGTCATCGGCGGTGCCTCGATCCCCATCGATCACCTCGGCCCCGACCTCGGCGAACACACCGCCGAGGTGCTCGCCTGGCTGGGACTGGGCGAACCCGCGGACCCTTCCGAACCGGAAGGCCCGGCAGTACCCTGAGCCCATGGCAGAGCTGCGGTATTCGATCAACATCACCGTCGACGGGTGCTGCGACCACCTCGCGATCGACCCCGACGAGGAACTCCACGCCCACCACGCCGAGAACCTCCGACAGGCCGACGGCCTCCTCTTCGGCCGGAAGACCTACCAGCTCATGGAATCCGCGTGGCGCCAGCCCGCAGTGACTCCTGAAGACGACACCGACGCGGAGACGCAGACCGACATCGACGTCTTCGCCGATGTCATCGACAAGGCGAAGAAGTACGTCGTCTCGAGCACGCTCACCGAGGTCGACTGGAACGCCGAACTCCTCGGCAGCGACCTCAGATCGGAGATCGAACGGATCAAGGACGACTCCGTCCGCGGCCTCCTCGTCGGGGGAGTGACGCTGCCCCGGGCACTCGCCGAACTCGGACTCATCGACGAGTACGAGTTCGTCGTCCACCCGCGCATCGCCGGCTATGGACCGTACGTGTTCAACGGTCTCGCCGAGGTCGTCGACCTCGTCCCCACGGACCGTCGCGAACTCGAGTCGGGCGCTGCCGTGCTCCACTATCGTCCGCGCCACTGAAGAAGCAGGCTGAGCCGCACACGACCGGATCCCGCCGCGACCGCGAGTGTCCCGTTTGCCGGGACAACGGACGCCGACTTCCCACTCCGCTCTCACATAGCGACCCGCAGCCATTCCCTGCAACGGCGTGCTTATGCTATCTCTGAAGAGAGCATGCGAGGGTGCATGCCGGAAGCATCCTCCCGCTGAGCGGGAGACGATATCGCCATCATCGTTCCGTTCATGCGGAGATGACGCAGAGGGAGACCCATGGTCCGGCCGAACACGGTGCACATCCTCGACACGACCCTGCGCGACGGGCTGCAGATCGAGGCGGCCATCGTGCCCACGGACGTCAAGGTCGAACTCGCAGAGCGCCTCATCGCCGCCGGGCTCACCGAGATCGAAGTCGGATCCTTCGTCAACCCGAAGAAGGTCCCGCAGATGGCCGACACCGGGGAGGTTCTCGAACGCCTTCGGCCACACGAGGACCAGGGGGTCGACTTCTTCACGCTCGTCTTCAACCTCAAGGGGGCCGAACGCGCCGTCGATGCGGGAGCGAAGAACATCAAACTCGTCGTCTCCGCCTCCGAGGGCCACTCGCAGGCGAACTCGGACGCACCGATCGCCCAGGCCACCGAGCGCCTGCTCGCCGCCGCCGACTACGCCCACGACCACGGCGTGCGCTTCGACATCACGACGGCCGTGAGCTTCATCTGCCCCTTCGACGGGATCACCGATCCCGACCGCCTCGTCGAGGTCATCCGCCCCTTCGTCGAGGCAGGCGCCCACGGCATCGGCGTCGCCGACACCATCGGCAACGCCAACCCCTCACTGGTGCGCCGGAACACCTCGGCGGTCATGGAGGCCTTCCCGGGGAAGTCGGTCGGCCTCCACCTCCATGACACGTACAACTTCGGGATGGCCAACGTCATCGCCGCCCTCGACCTCGGCATCGAACACTTCGACGCCGCGATGGGCGGCCTCGGCGGCTGCCCGTTCGCTCCGGGCGCGGCCGGGAACATCGGCACCGACGACCTCGTCCACCTCCTCCACCGCGAAGGGGTCGCGACCGGCGTCGACGTCGATGCGCTCGCCGAGGTGCGGGCACCGCTCACCGCCGCCGTCGGCCACGAGCTGAGCTCGAGCCTCTCCCAGATCCCCGCCGTCCCCGCACCCTACCGCGGCTGATCATGATCGACGAGGACCCGCACACCAGCACCGAGGCGGCGGCCGCCGACGCCGGACCGAGCCAGCCGCTGCCCCTGGCCGGCGTCCGCGTCGTCGAGTTCTCCCATATGGTCATGGGCCCGAGTTGCGGGATGATCCTCGCCGACCTCGGCGCCGAGGTGATCAAGGTCGAGCCCCGCGGGGCCGGCGACAAGACCCGCTACCTGCCCGGCTCGGGTTCCGGACTCTTCCCCGCCTTCAACCGCAACAAACTCAGCGTCCAGCTCGACATCGCCGAGGCGGCCGACCGGGAGGTCGCCCTCACCCTCATCGACTCCGCCGACGTCCTCCTCGAGAACTTCCGGGTCGGGAAGATGGAGTCGATGGGCTACGGGTACGGCGAGCTCGCCGCCCGCAACCCGCGCCTCATCTACGCCTCCCTCAAGGGATTCCTTCCCGGCCCCTACGGGCAGCGCACCGCCCTCGACGAGGTCGTCCAGATGCTCGGCGGGCTCGCCTTCATGACCGGTCCTCCCGGGCAGCCGCTGCGGGCGGGCGCGAGCGTCAACGACATCATGGGCGGGATGTTCGGGGTCATCGGCATCCTCTCCGCCCTGCGGGTGCGCGAGCAGACCGGCCGCGGACAGCTCGTCAACTCCGCCCTGTTCGAGAACAACGCGTTCCTCGTCGGCACCCACATGGCGCAGGCCCAGCTGAGTGAGGAGCCGCTGCGGCCGATGCCCACCCGGCGGGCGACGTGGGCCGTCTACGACATCTTCCTCGACCGGGACGGCAGCCAGGTCTTCGTCGCCGCCGTCAGCGACGGGCAGTGGCGCGACCTCTGCGACGAGTTCGGGCTCACCGGCCTCGCCGAAGATCCCGCGCTCGAGCACAACCAGGGCCGCGTCGACCAACGCGAGCGCATCCACGCCGAACTCCAGGCCGCCCTCTCCCGGCTCAGCCTCGCCGAGATCGAGGAGAAGTGCACACGCAGGGGCCTGCCCGTCGCTCCCGTCAACACCCCCGCCGACCTCACGAGCGACCCCCACCTCGTGGCCTCGGGAGCATTGGCGGCCACGGGCCTGCCCGACGGGGAGAGCGTCGACATCCCGCTGCTGCCGCTCACCTTCGACGGACAGCGACTGGGCCTGCGCCGCAACGTCCCCGCCCCCGGTGAGCACAATGCGGTCTACCGGGACGGGAACTCGGGCACCCCTCCCGACCTTCCGGACGTCGACCTCGGCGAGGAGAGGACGCAGTCGCAATGACGGGGACACCGCGAGCACCGCAGGCGCGAGCACCGCAGGCGCGAGCACCGCAGACACACGACAACACACGATGACAGGGATCTGCAGGCAGCTGCAGCTGATCAAGGAGTGGCAATGCGATCAACGACGATCACACGCACAGGTCGGACCACCTCGGCGAGGGAAGGTGCGCGGAGGAGACGGTGGGCAGGCGTGGGGGCCGCGCTCGCCGCGACGGTGCTCGTCCTCTCCGGATGCCAGGGCCGAGCCCAGCCGCCGGGGGAGGGCGGGGACTACCCGTCGGGACCGGTGACGGTGACGGCCCCTGCCGAACCCGGCTCGGGCTGGGACACGACGGCGCGCGCCGTCACCGAGGCCCTGCAGCGCGACGAGCTCGTCACCACGCCCCTGCCGGTGCAGAACCGGCCGGGCGGCACGGGCTGCACGTGGCTGACGACGATGATGCAGCAGGACAAGGGCAAGGACGACCAGATCGCGATCACCTCGCTGGCGAGCCAGACGATGAAGGCGCGGGGTCTGTGCGAATACGGGCCGCAGGACGCCACCCTCATCGCCACGCTCTACGTCGAGGACTTCATCGTCGTCGCACCCAAGGACAGTGACATCGCCGACCTCGACGGCCTCGTCTCCGCGCTCAAGGACGACCCGCAGGCGGTGACCGTGGCCGCCGCCGGCGACGACACGCTGCCGTTCGCGCTCTTCGCGAAGGCCGCAGGGGTCGAACCCGCCGACGTCAACTTCGTCAACTACGACGGCGGCGGCGAGCAGACGACGGCGATGCTCAACGGGGATGCGAAGGTCGCGATCGCCGGACTGAGCGAATTCCGGTCCGTCCTCGAATCCGGGGACATCGTCCCCCTCATCACGTTCGCGCAGAAGCCGCTGATCGCCCCGTTCGAGTCGGTGCCCACCGCGATGGACTCCGGCTACGACGTCACGCTCGGCAACTGGCGCGGGGTCTACGGTCCCGCGGACATGCCCCAGGAGGCCGTCGACTACTGGGCGACGACGCTGGAGAAGATGAGCACGTCGCCCACGTGGGAGGACACGGTGAAGAAGAACCAGTGGGCGCCGGAGTTCCGGACCGGTGAGGACGCGCAGAGCTACGTCGACGAAGCGGCGAAGACGGTCGAGGAGGGTGTCAAGGAGACCGAACTGGGCACGGACAAATGACCGCGACCCGGCGCGATCTCGTCACCGGGATCGTCATCACGGTCATCGGGGTCGTCTACCTCTCGGCGACCTTCTCGATCCGGGAGACGGCCGACATCGTCACCCCGCGGACCTTCCCCCAGATCGTCGGCGCGGGGCTCATCGTCCTCGGACTCTTCCTCGCCGGACAGTCCGTGTGGAGTGCTCGGACCGGGCAGGGTCGGCCCCACCCCGCCGAGGCGGAGGCCGCGTCCCAGGGTGAGAGCGGCACCGAGCCCGCCGGCGGTGTTCTCATCGACGCCCCGCCGGAGCCGGCGGGGCGCAGGGTCGTGGTCCAGTTCGCGCTCTTCTTCGCCTACCTCGCGATCGTCATCCCGGTCGGCTTCGTCCTCTCGACCGCGGCGTTCCTCATGGCGGTGACGAGCCTCTACGCCCCGAAGAAGTGGATCCGCAACCTCGTCTTCTCCGTCCTCTTCTCCGTTGCGGTCTACGTCGCCTTCGTCTTCGGGCTCGCGGTCTACCTGCCCGTGGGAATCCTGGGATAGGGGGAGGGCATGGACACACTCGTCGATCTGGGAGGCGGCTTCGCCTCGGCGCTGCAGCCGGCCAGTCTCGCCTTCGCTCTCCTCGGCGTCCTGCTCGGCACCGTCGTCGGCGTCCTGCCGGGGATCGGTCCGATCTCGGCGATCGCGATCCTCATCCCCGTCTCCTTCGGGATGGAGCCCGTGCACGGCCTCATCCTCCTCTGCGGGATCTACTACGGGTCGATGTACGGCGGATCGATTACCGCGACCCTGATCAAGACCCCCGGCGAGGTCTCGAGTGCGGTGACGGCGATCGAGGGCTACGAGATGGCCCGGCGCGGCCGGGCGAAGGCGGCGCTGGCGACCGCGGCGATCGGGTCGTTCCTCGCCGGCACGCTCGCGATCATCGGGCTGACGTTCCTCTCCCCGGTCCTCGTCCGCCTCGCCAACGTCTTCGGCGCCACCGAGTACTTCCTCCTCATGGCCGCAGCCCTCCTGCTCGCCTCGACGATGTCGACCGGGTCCCGAGCGAAGGCCCTCATCTCGATCTTCATCGGCCTCGCCGTCGGCCTCATCGGCCTCGACTTCCAGACGGGCCTGCCCCGGCAGACGTTCGGCATCACCCTGCTCTCCGACGGCATCGACTTCACGATCTTCGCCATGGCCCTCTTCGCGATCCCCGAGGCGATCCGCAACCTCGCGCTCGGTCAGGGGGCGAAGGAGGAGATCCAGAGCTTCGGCTCCGAGCGGTGGATGACGAAGCAGGACTGGCAGCGCTCGGCCGGCCCGTGGGCGCGGGGCTCGGTCCTCGGGTTCATCATCGGCGTCCTCCCCGGTGTCGGACCGTCGCTGGCCTCCTTCATGTCCTACATCATGGAGAAGCGGATCTCGAAGCGGAAGGACGAGTTCGGCAAGGGCGCGATCGAAGGTGTGGCCGGTCCCGAGGCGGCGAACAACGCCGGCGTCGGCGGTGCGATGGTCCCTCTCTTCAGCCTCGGCATCCCCGGGTCGGCGACGACGGCGCTGCTCCTCTTCGTCTTCACGATGTACGGACTCCAGCCCGGTCCGCTGATCTTCCGCGACGAATCGGGACTGATCTGGACGATCATCGCGAGCATGTACGTCGGCAACGTCGCCCTCATCATCCTCAACCTCCCGCTCGTCGGCGTCTTCGTCAAACTCCTCAAGATGCCCAAGGAGATCCTCTTCTCCGCGATCCTCGTCCTCGTCGTCATCGGCGCCTACGCGATCGAGTTCAGCCTCTTCGGCCTCATCATGCTCGGCATCTTCGGGGTCGTCGGCTACCTCATGGACCGAGGCGGCATCCCGCTCGCCCCGTCGATCCTCGCGCTCGTCCTCGTTCCGCTCCTCGAGGACAACTTCCGCCGCATGCTCCAGATCTCCGGGGGATCGCTCGCACCCCTGGTCACCCGGCCGGTGTCCCTGGCGATCATCATCCTCATGATCGCCGGCATCGTCGGTCCGTTCGTCTTCCGCTGGTGGGTGCGCCGACGGAAGCTGTTGGCAGATGTGAGCGTCGGATGAGGGAGAGGACACCGATGACCGACAGAACGTCCACCGCAGGGGGGTCGACCGGGACGGAGGGGCGGGGCGATCCCACCCCCGCCGAGGCGCTCGCCCCGTCCGATTTCGACCGGCCCCAGGAGGTCGGGGTCATCGACCGGAGTGCGGCGATCCTCACCGCGCTCCAGGACACCCCGATGACCGCCGCCGAGGTGTGCCGCCGCCTCGGCTACTCGAAGTCGACGACGTACCGCCTCCTCGCCGACCTGCGGACCCACCGCTTCATCGTCCGCGACTCCGGGGGCCTGCTCCGCCTCGGGCCGTTCCCGGGACGGCGGAGCATCGCGACGACGAATTCCGTCCTCGAGCACCTGCGCACGCTCACCAGCGAATCCGTGCAGCTGTGGGTCCGCGTCGGCGAGGACCGGGTGTGCGTGCGCAACGTCGAAGCCGACCACGAGCTGCGGGTCACCCGCGGCGTCGGCACGATCCTCCCGCTCGTCGACGGCGGGTCGGCGGCGCTCGCCCTGTGCGGGCCCGGGAATCCGGGGGAGTTCTACGCGACGAAGCAGGCGCGGGTGAAGGGGACCGCCTCGGCGAGTGTGGCCTTCACGGTCGGGGCCACGGTGTTCGCGCTCTGCGTGTCCTACCCCCTGACCAGGGAGCCGGACAATGTCGCCGGTGCCTACCGCGGGCCGGTGACGACGGCGGCGATCGAACTCAAGTCGCTGCTCGAGGACAGTGAGGAGCTCGCGGTGCTCAGGGACATCGCCCGCCTCGCGCTCGGGGCGGGCGGTCAGTCCTCGCCGAGGTAGAACGCCGTCGTCCGCTCCGCCGCGGCCCGGGCCTCGGGTTCGGGGGTGCCTGCCGCCGCCGAGGCCTCACCCCACGCCGCACTGGACGCGCGGATGAACCGCTGGACGGCCGGCGTCCGAGCGAAGGCCTCCTCGTCCTCGGGGCGACCCGTGCCGGCCTTGAGGTGGAGGGCGAGTCCGAGGAGCGAGAGGTCCCACCCGACACCGGTCGCCCCGGGCCCGTACCGGGTCCAGAACTCCGACCCCGCCTCGGCGGTGGCCGCATGCTCGAGGGTGAGTCGGGCACCGTCGCCGTCGGGGTCGACGCGCACGGACACCTGGCTCGTGCCGCCGCCGAACTCCCACGTGATCGCGAAGGTCCGCGGTGCTTCGCAGACCTCGATCGTGCCCGAGGCGTTGCCCTCGATCGCGTACCGGCCGCCTGGCCGCAGGTCGCCGCTGACCGGGGCGAACCAGCGGGCGAGGCGCTCGGGGTCCGTGCACGCCTCCCAGAGGTCGTCGACGGAGGTCGGGTAGGTCTGGCTGAGTGATTGGACGGCATGCTGGGTGCTGTCGTCGATGTCGACGCTCAGGCCGCGGGTGACGTCGTCGGCCTGGGCGGCGATGACGGCGTCGTCGGTGGGTCGCTCGCTCACTGGTCCTCCTCGGTGTGGGTGGGCATGGTTCGAGTATGGGCGCTCGGTCGCCCACGTCAAGGGCACTGACTCCTCAGTGCGGCGGGCAGGGCCCTGCCGGGCTCGCCCGGATCCTGAACGTCGGCGACCGCGCCCGGGCCGGTGTGGTTCGATGCCCCCATGACTGCTGCATTCGAGACGCACCGCGCCCGGCTCGCCGAGGGTGCGGTCTACAACGGGCTGTGGATGATGACGGCGAGCCCGGAGCTCGCGACGATCGGAGCGGCGACGGGGTACGACTTCGTCTGCCTCGACCTCCAGCACGGGCTCACCCGCCCCTCCGACGTCGTCCGGCTCAGCGACGCGATCCGCGCGCACGGTTCGGCGCTCGTCACCGCCCGGGTCGCGGTCAACCGGTTCACGGAGATCGGGATGCTCGCCGACGCGGGCATCGAGGCGATCATCGTGCCCCTTGTCTCCACGGTCGCCGACGCCGAGGCGGCGGTTCGGGCGCTGGACTACCCGAGCCGCGGCGGCGACCGGTCGTGGGGTCCCACAGCGGAGTTCCTCACCGGGGACATCAGGGACACCCGCGCCGAGCGTCCCCTGCTCTTCGTCATGATCGAGACCGCCGAGGGCCTCGGGGCCGTCGAGGAGATCTGCCGGGTCCCCGGTGTCGACGGCGTCTACGTCGGTCCCGCCGATCTCGCGTTCGCCGTCGGTGCCGTCCCCGGTCAGCCCAACGACGCCCACGCCGAGGCGCTCCTGCGGATCCGGTCCGCCGCCGATGCCGCCGGCATCGTCCCGGGCATCCACTGCGGTGACGGGGCGGAGGCGAACCTGCGCCGGGATGAGGGGTACCGGTTCATCACCTCGGCGCTCGACATCGGGGCGGCGGCCCGCGCGCTGCGGGCGGACCTCGACACCGCCCGCGCCTGACTCAGCCGTCGAGGTCGACGACGGTGCGCAGTCCCGGGGTGGGGTGCGCGAATTCGTCCGGGAGGTCGGCCGGGCGGATCGGGCCGCCGAGGATGTCGTCCCAGGGCATGGCCGCGCCGTCCCCGGCGAGGAAGTCGACCGCCTGCCTCAGGTGCCGCGGTTCGTAGTTGTGGACCCCGGTGATCGTGCGCCAGCCGCGGACGATGTGCTCGGGGTCGAGGGTCACATGCGGGCCGGGGGAGACGCTGCCGGCGAGGACGGCCGTGCCGCCGATGCCGATCGCATCGAGGCAGGCGCGCACCCCGGCTTCGGCACCGGAGAGTTCGAGGGAGACGTCGACGTCGGCGGGCAGGTCGGCGGCCGCGGCGACGAGGGTGTCGGCACCGCTCGCCTCGGCGAGGCGGCGGCGTTCGGGTGCGGGGTCGAAGGCGATGACCTCGGCGGCACCGCGGGACTTCGCGGCGGCGATCGCGATGAGCCCGAGCATCCCGATGCCGTTGACGAACACCCGACGCCCGGACAGGTCGCCGGCGGCCTCGCACATCGCCATGACGGTGGCGACGGCGCAGCCGGCGGTCGCGGCGACGGCGTCGGGCACCGTGTCGGGGACCGCGGCGATCGCGACGCCTGCGGGCAGGACGATGTGGGAGGCGTACGTGCCCGAGAGCGCCCATCCGGCCTCGGTCGATTCGTGGCCGACCTTGGCGACCGAGACGCACTTCGCGCTCAGACCGCGACGGCAGTTGCGGCAGTCACCGCACACTGCGGTGACGGCGAAGACGACCCGCTGTCCGACCGCATGGTCGGCGGTCGTCGCCGCGATGACCCCGACGCCTTCGTGCCCGAGCACCGAGGGGCTCGGCGCGGGCCGGTGACCGGCGACCGTGTGTCGGTCGGAGCCGCAGACCGTCGCCGTGGTCAGACGCACGAGCGTCTCTCCGGGAGCCAGAGGCGGAATCGGGAGCGATCGCGGTTCGAACCGGTCCTCGCCGAGCCAGACGAGCGCCTCGGCGGTCGACGGGGCTGCGGGGTCGCTGTCGGCGGTGCGGGTCGCGGTGCCGGTCGCACCGGAACCGGCCGGGTGGAGTTCGGGGCTGGAGAGGTCACTCATAGGGGTCCAGTTGACCAGCCTCGGCGGGGACTTGTCTACACAAGTGGGGCGAGTTCACTCTCACGCCACGACGATTTCACTCGGACACCTGCGGGCTCATTCGGGAGAGAGCTCTGTGCGCCTCTCGATGAGGACCGTGTCTCGCCACCGTCCCGCCAGCGGTCCGTAGGACATGCGGGCGATGCGTTCGCGGCGACCGACCGCGCGGAAGCCCGCGCGCTCATGCAGGCGCAGGCTCGCCTCGTTCTCTGCGAAGACCGATGCCTGGATCGTCCAGATGCCCGAACGGTCGGCGAGGCCGAGGAACGCGGCGAGCAGGCGGGTGCCGACCCTGCGGCCCGCGGAGTCGGGACGGACGTAGATCGAATGCTCGACGACGCCGCGGTAGACCGCTCGGGATGAGACCGACGCGGCGGCGGCCCACCCGAGGAGCGTCCCGTCACCGCCGGTCGCGCCGAGCATGAGGTGCGGGTGCTT
>ENA-OOKA01000096-OOKA01000096.1-human-skin-metagenome-genome-assembly--contig:-NODE-96-length-29852-cov-7.455314_pt1 | contig 29852 bp, 26 predicted proteins | sample MGYA00248825_ERZ500995 | MGnify/ENA primary metagenome ERZ500995 (study PRJEB25958, sample SAMN03398540) | human skin metagenome | study: EMG produced TPA metagenomics assembly of the Human Skin...
ATCGACGGGCGGACCTATCCGCTGCGCCAGGGGGCGAACGTCTTCGGCCGCTCGTCGAACAGCTCGGACTTCGTCATCGACGATCCCGGCGTCTCCCGGCGCCACTTCGAAATCGTCGTCGAGGGCGACCACGCTGTGGCCAACGACCTCGGCTCGACCAACGGCACGCTGCTCCACGGACGCAAACTCACCTCGGCCAACCTCACCAACGGTGACGTGCTCACGGCGGGAGACGCCGAGGTGCGCTACACCGAACAGGACTCTCTGTGAGCGAATTCACCGTCACCGTCTTCCGGTTCGCCTTCTTCGTCATCCTCTGGCTCTTCGTCTTCGGGGTGGCGGGCGTGCTGCGACGGGACATCTTCGGAGCCAAGCGCGGCACACACAAGCCCCGAAAGGCCAAGAACTCGCAGGACTCCGCGCGACAGTCGGCCCCTGCCCCGAGCCGGCCCGCCCCGCAGCCGCGACCGACCCCCGCTCCGCCGCGGGCCAACCCCGGCTCGATCCGGGTCACCGCGGGACCGCTCGCCGGCACCTCGCTCATCCTCTCCGGCGCACCGGTGACCTTCGGCCGCGCCCCTGACAACACGATCGTCATAGGCGACGACTTCGCTTCGAGCCATCACGCCCGCATCATCGCCCGGGGCGGCGCATGGGTGCTCGAGGACCTCAGCTCGACGAACGGCACCTTCGTCGACGGCTCGAAGATCACCGCGCCCTTCGATCTCGGCATCGGCAACCAGATCACCATCGGCCATACGACGTTGGAGACCCAATCGTGACGACCGACGGAACGATCACCCTCCGCTCCGCCGCTCGGTCGCACACCGGGCTCGTGCGCAAGAACAACCAGGACTCCGGCTACGCGGGTCCGAACTTCCTCCTCATTGCGGACGGAATGGGCGGTCACGCCGGCGGCGACGTCGCCTCGGCGATCACCGTGGCCCGGCTCGCCGAACTCGACGACGGCGTCGCCGGCGACGACGCCCTCGAACTCCTGCGCGCCTCGATCCTCGACGCCAACGACCGCATCTGCCGCGGCGTCGCCGAACAGCCGGAGCTCGCGGGGATGGGCACGACCGTCACCGCGCTCCTGCGGGCGCCCGGCAACCGGTTCGCGCTGGCCCACATCGGCGATTCGCGCGGCTACGTCTACCGCGACGGCGAACTCCACCCCGTCACCCACGACCACACGTTCGTCCAGATGCTCGTCGACGAAGGCCGCATCACCGCCGACGAAGCCGACACCCACCCGCAGCGCTCCGTGGTCATGAAGGTCCTCGGCGACGTCGGCACCTCCCCCGACCTCGACCTCTCCCTGCGCGAGGCCTACGTCGGCGACCGCTGGCTGCTCTGCTCCGACGGGCTCACCGGCTTCGCCGACCTCGGCGACATCACCCGTGTCCTCGCCGAGGTGGCCGACCCCGACGAGGCGTGCCGTCAGCTCATCGACCTCGCCCTCGCCGGCGGGGGCGCCGACAACGTCACCGTCGTCATCGGCGATGTCATCGAGGGCAGCGTCGACGTCCCGCAGGGCATCGCGGTCGGCTCCGTCCACGTCAACCCCCAGTATGCGACGATCGGCACCCGCCCCGAGGGCGAGGCCACCACCGCCCAGCACGACTTCGGCGGCGGCGACGTCCCCACCGACACCGTTCCCCTGCAGACCGTCACCGACGCCTCCGGCCCCGGTGAGACCGGTCAGGAGCCCACCGCCGAGGTGCCCGCCGGGTCCGTGCGCACCGCCGTCGACACCGAGACCGAGACGAGCGAAGGAGATGACCTCGACGGCGACGACGAGGGTGAGAAACGCTCGTACCTCGGATGGATCATCGCCGGCATCGTCATCATCGCCCTCGCCGTCGGCGGCTTCTTCGCGTACAACTACATCAGCAACCACTACTACCTGACGAACGACGGCGGCCGCGTCACCCTCTACCGGGGCCTCGACACGACGCTCGGTCCCATCGCACTCAGCCGCCTCGAGGACACGACCGACATCCAGGTCGAAGCGCTCAACACGTTCTCCCAGGACCGCCTGCGCGGATCGATCCAGGCCGATTCGCGGGAGGAGGCCGACCGGATCATCGACAACCTCCGCCAGGAGGCCGCGAACTCCGGCACCGTCTCCGGCAACGCCGAGGATGCGACGAACCCGAGCGACCCTGCGCCCTCTCCGCCGGACGGACAGAGCGCGGAGCCCAGCGACGCGATCACCCAGGAGTCGCAGTGACCTCGGACTCCGTCTCCCAGGCAGCCCGGCCCAGGCCCTACCGCCTGGCCGAGCTCGGTCTGCTCATCCTCGCGATCGCCGCCTCGTCGAGCGCCTACGCGCTCGTCGGCCTCGGCGTCGACGACGAGGTCCCCACCGACATCTACCAGTACATGGCGTGGCTGGCGGCCCTGGCCGTCATCCTCCACGTCGTCGTGTGGTGGAAGGCGAAGTACGCCGACCCCGTCCTCGTCCCCATCGCCGTCCTCCTCAACGGACTCGGACTCGCGATGATCCATCGGGTCGACCTCGGCCGCAGCGAGTTCCTCGACAGCGCCACCCAGCAGCTCATCTGGATGACCCTCGGAGTGGGCCTGGCCGTGGCCGTCCTCGTCCTCCTCCGCGATCACCGCTGGCTGCGCCGGTACACGTACGTCTCCGGCTTCCTCGCACTCTTCTTCCTCCTCCTCCCCCTGGTCCCGGGACTCGGACGGACGATCAACGGCGCACGGATCTGGATCGGCATCGGGCCGCTGTCGTTCCAGCCCGGAGAGATCGCGAAGATCCTCCTGGCGATCTTCTTCGCCGGCTACCTCGTGAGCTTCCGCGACCAGCTCGTCCTCGCAGGACCGAAGATCCTCGGCATCCGCTTCCCGCGCCTGCGCGACTTCGGCCCGATCATCATCGCCTGGGTCGCCAGCGTCGGCATCCTCGTCTTCGAGCGCGACCTCGGCACCTCGCTGCTCTTCTTCGGCCTCTTCGTCGCCATGCTCTACGTCGCGACGTCGAAGGTCTCGTGGATCATCCTCGGCCTCGGCTTCTTCGCCGCCGGCGCCGTCATCGCCACCCTCCTCTTCTCCCACGTCCAGCAGCGCATCGACGGCTGGCTGGGCGCACTCACCCCGGAGGAGTTCAACAAGACCCCCGGCGGCTCCTACCAGCTCGTCCAAGGGCTCTTCGGGATGGCCAACGGCGGCCTCGTCGGCACCGGACTCGGCGAAGGACGACCGAACATGGTCCCCTACGCGGAATCCGACTTCATCTACGCGAGCTTCGGCGAGGAGCTCGGCATGGCCGGTCTCTTCGTCATCCTGCTCTGCTACCTCCTCATCTTCGAACGCGGCATCCGGACCGCACAGAAGCTGCGGGACGGCTTCGGCACCCTGCTCGCCACGGGACTGGCCTTCACGATCGCCCTCCAGGTCTTCGTCGTCGTCGGCGGTGTCACCCGCCTCATCCCGCTCACGGGCCTGACCACGCCGTTCCTCGCCCAGGGCGGATCCTCACTGGTGGCGAACTGGGTGATCATCGCCCTCCTGCTCCGGATGTCCGACAACGCCCGCCGCCCGGTCGAGGAGTTCCACACCGGCGTCCTCCGGATCACCGAGGACCCCGACGCCCCGCCTCGGCGGAGGAAGAAGGCGGACGAGGGACCGGAGGACCCCGCCGACAACAGCCCTGTCGGCAACGGCCCTGCCGACAACAGCCCCACTGACAACGGCCCCGCCGACGAAGCCGTGACGACGAACCTCAGCACCCGCGAGCGCACCCAGGGAGGTGAACGATGAAGAAGTCACTCACACACATCGGCGTCGTCGGATTCGTCATGTTCGCCCTGCTCTTCGCGTCGACGAGCTGGGTGCAGTTCATCACGGCGGAGTCGCTCAACACCAACCCGCTCAACACGCGGCAGATCCTCGACCAGCTCTCCCGCGACCGGGGACCGATCCTCGTCGACGGCACCCCCATCGCGTACTCGGAACCCGTCGACGACAAGTACAAGTTCCAGCGCAAGTACGGCTCCGACGGGCTCGACCCGCGCGCCTACGCGGCGGTCACCGGCTACTACTCGATCGTCTCCGGGGCCTCCGGCATGGAGCGCGCGGCCGGAGAGTACCTCTCCGGCGAGTCCGATGCCCTCTTCTACGACAAGGTCGGCAGCATCTTCACCGGCGAGCAGCCCCGCGGTGCGGCCGTCGAACTCACCATCGACCCCAAGGTCCAGGAAGCCGCGTGGAACGGCCTCGGGAACCAGACCGGCGCCGCCGTGGCCCTCGACCCGAAGACCGGCAAGATCCTCGCGATGGCCTCGACCCCCGGATGGAACCCCAACCCGATCGCCAGCCACGACCCCAAGAAGGCCAGGGCCGCGTTCGAGAAGCTCGACAACGCCCCCGACAACCCCGCCTACAACCGCGCGATCGGCGGCAACCTCTACCCGCCCGGATCGACCTTCAAGGTCCTCGTCGCCGCTGCCGCCCTCGAGTCCGGGGACTACACCCCCGACTCGAAGCTCAACGGCCCCGCGACCCTCGATCTGCCGCAGACGACGGCGACGATCAGCAACTCGCATGCCGGCGCATGCCGCGGCGGTGGGCGACCCACGCTCGCGCAGTCGCTCGCCGAATCGTGCAACACCTCGTTCGCCTCGCTCGGCATGGACCTCGGTGAGGACACGATCGCCGAGCAGGCGAGCAAGTTCGGCTTCGGCAAGGACCTCGAGATCCCGCTCAGCGTGACCCCCTCGACGTTCCCCTCCGACCTCAACCCGCCCCAGCTCGCGCAGTCCTCGCTCGGACAGTACGAGGTCCGGTCGACGCCGCTGCAGATGGCGATGATGACCGCAGGGATCGCGAACGGCGGATCGATGATGAAGCCCCAGCTCGTCAACCGCGTGCTCAACGCCGACACCCTCGAACCGATCACGGAGACCCGCCCCACCGAGCTCTCACGGCCGGTCTCCGGACAGACGGCGGACGAGCTGACGACGATGATGGAGGGCGTCGTCACCGACGGCACCGCCTCGGTGGCGAAGATCCCCGGCACCAAGGTCGCAGCGAAGACGGGCACCGCCCAGCATCAGCAGGGCGCGGCGCCCCACGCCTGGTTCATCTCCTTCGCCCCCGCCGACGATCCGAAGATCGCCGTCGCGGTCGTCGTCGAGAACGGCGGAAACGCGGGCAGTGAAGCATACGGAGCGACGGTCGCGGGACCGATCGCCAAGGACATGATGGAAGCGGTGGTCGACAAATGAGGCCGAGCGAAGGCACCCAGCTGGGCAACCGGTACACCCTGACCTCACGCATCGCCGTGGGCGGCATGGGCGAGGTCTGGAAGGGCGTCGACTCGGTGCTCGGCCGCGAGGTCGCGGCGAAGATCCTCAAGGAGGAGTACCTCTCGGACTCGACGTTCCTCGCCCGCTTCCGCGCCGAAGCGCAGAACATGGGCCGGGTCTCCGATCCCGGCATCGCCGGTGTCTACGACTACGGCGACGAGGACGGTTCGCCCTACCTCGTCATGGAGTACGTGCCCGGGGAGCCCCTGTCGACGATCATCGAGCGCAGCGCCCCGCTCTCCGAAGAGGACACGCTGAGCATCGTCGCGCAGGCAGCGCAGGCGCTCGGCGCCGCCCACAAGGCCGGCGTCGTCCACCGCGACATCAAACCGGGCAACATCCTCATGACCCCGGACTTCCGGGTGAAGATCACCGACTTCGGCATCGCCCGCGTCACCGACCAGGCGCCGCTGACGAAGACCGGCCAGGTCATGGGCACCGCCCAGTACCTCGCTCCCGAACAGGCCACCGGCAAGGGCTCGGGTCCCGGCTCCGACCTCTACGCGCTCGGCATCATCGCCTACGAGGCACTCGCGGGCCAGCGTCCCTTCACCGGCGACTCGCAGGTGTCGATCGCGATCGCCCAGGTCAACCAGCAGCATCCGCCGCTGCCGACGACCGTGTCCGAACCGGTCCGCCGCTTCGTCGACTCCCTGCTCGAGAAGAAGCCGGAGCGTCGTCCCGATGACGCGATGGCCGTGTCCAAGGCGGCCGGACTCATCGCCGCAGGCGACATCGCCGGGGCCGAAGCCGTCCTGCCGCAGATGCGTCACGGCAATGCCGCCTCCGAAGCGCTCACCCAGGTCTTCAACGACCCCGAGCCCGTACCCTCGACGCAGGTGCTGCCTGCGACCTCGAGCAACGACGCCACCCGCGTCTACAGTGCCGACGGTCCGGCCGGGCCAGGCGGACCCGGCACGGGCTACGGTGCCGCGGTCGACCCCAACGATCCAGGCGGTCGGGACGACGAGGTCGACGATCGGAAGTCGAAGCGCGGGAAGATCCTCATCTGGGTCCTCGCGATCGCAGCCCTTATCGCCGTCGGCGCCCTCCTCTGGTTCTTCCTCGGAGGCCGCGGCGAGCCGACGCCGACTCCGAGCACGAGCGCTCCGACGACCTCGCAGGCCCCGCAGGAGATCGAGATCGACCGCAGCGACTACATCGGCCAGTCCGAGTCGTCGGCGACGGCGAACCTCGAACGCCTCGGCCTCCAGGTCGACACCGAGACGATCGATTCGAACCGCGCTGCGGGCACAGTCGCCGATGTCGGCGAGGCCGACGGCGGCGGGTACACCTTCACCGAGGGCGACACCGTCACCCTCTACATCTCGAGCGGTCCCGCCGAGGAGCCGGCACCCCGCCCGACGCGGACGTCCGGGTCCGACTCGGGGTCGGACTCCGGCTCGTCCTCCGGTTCCGATACGGGCTCGAACTCGGGCTCGAACTCCGAGTCGAGCAGCGACTCGAACTCCGGTTCCGATTCGAACTCGGGCTCCGAGTCGGGGTCGGACTCGGGCTCAGAATCGGGCGCGAACACGGACAGCGGCTCGTCCTCGGACTCGGAGACGTCGACCGGCTCGAACGCGAACGCCACCACCGGCAGCGGTGCGAACGCCAACGGCAACTCGGGCCGGGGCGGCGGACAGGGCGGTACCACCGAGGCGAACGGGACCGAGGGTTGAGAACCGTTCGGACGGACCAACAGTAGACTTGAGGAATTGCTGAGCAACCACCTCGAACGGGGTGAATCACGCGGAGGAAGTAAATGACTGAGCCCAAAGTGCTGTCGGAGAGGTACGAAGTCCGTACCCTCCTCGGCCGTGGGGGCATGGCAGAGGTGCACGAGGGCGTCGACACCCGTCTGGGGCGGCGCATCGCGATCAAGCTTCTGCGGTCCGATCTTGCGCGCGATCCGTCATTCCACACCCGCCTCAAGCGCGAGGCGCAGTCCGCTGCCGGTCTCAACCATCCCGGCATCGTCGCCGTCTACGACTCCGGGGAGGAGGAGTTCGTCGAATCCGGCGGCTCGAGCGTCTCCGTTCCCTTCATCGTCATGGAGTACGTCGAGGGCCAGACCCTGCGAGAGGTCCTCAACGAGCACGGCACCCTCACCGTCGACGAGGCGCTCAACGTCGTCGCCGGAGTCCTCGCCCCGCTCGAGTACTCGCACCGCAACGGCATCGTCCACCGCGACATCAAACCGGCGAACGTCATGCTCACCCCCGAAGGCGACATCAAGGTCATGGACTTCGGGATCGCCCGGGCGCTCAAGGACAACAGCGGGCTGACGCAGACGCAGTCCGTCGTCGGCACCGCACAGTACCTCTCCCCCGAGCAGGCGCGCGGCGAGGTCGTCGACGCCCGCTCCGACCTCTACTCGACCGCGTGCCTCCTCTACGAACTCCTCGCCGGTCGGCCCCCGTTCGTCGGCGACTCCCAGCTCGCCGTGGCCTACCAGCACGTCGGGGAGACCCCGCAGCCCCCGAGCTTCTACAACCCCACCATCCCGCCCGAGGTCGACCGCCTCGTCCTCCATGCCCTGCAGAAGGACCGCGACGAGCGCTACCAGGACGCCTACACCTTCCGTGAGGACGTGCTGGCCGCCCGCGACGGCCGACCGCTGAGCATCGACGGCGGTGACGAGGACCGCACCCAGGCCTTCGCCGCCGCCGGAGCAGGTGCCGGAGCCGGGATGATGGGGCCTCCCACGGGCACTCAGGTCTACCCCGCGGACTACGAGTCGGCCCCCGAGACGGGTCCGGTCTCGACGATCATGAACCGGCAGGAGGAGCGCCCCCCGCAGAAGCGGTCGAAGGCATGGATCTGGATCGGCAGCATCTTCGTCCTCCTCGCTCTCGCCGCACTCGCCCTGTGGGTGTACGAGATCAACAAGCCACCGGAGATCGTCCAGGTCCAGGTGGCCGATGTCGCCGGGCTCGACGCGGACGCCGCCGAGGCGCAGCTGCGCAATCAGGGATTCCAAGTCACCCCGGAGGAGCAGTACAGCACCGAGGTCGACGAGGGCAAGGCGATCTCGACCGATCCCGCCGCCGGGCAGTCCATCCCGGAGAACAGCCAGGTCAAACTCCTCGTCTCCCTCGGTCCGGAGAGCGTCTCGATCCCCGAGGTCGCCGGCAAGACCGAGGAGGAGGCCCGCCAGATCCTCAAGGACGCCAAGCTCCAGGCCGGCACGCACATCACCCAGAACTCCCCGGACGTGAAGAAGGGCGTCGTCATCGAGACGAAGCCCGGCGAGGGCGAGAAGGTCGATGTCGACTCGAACGTCGACCTCGTCGTCTCCTCCGGCATGGTCAAGGTCCCCGACGTCACCGGTCAGACCGCCGACGAAGCGTGCAACACGCTCAAGGGCGACGACTACAAACTCGGCTGCAAGGTCGAGGAGGTCGAGACAGCTGACCAGGAGGAGGGCAAGGTCTACGAGCAGTCGACGCCCGGCGGCACCGACGTGGCGCAGGGGTCGGAGATCACCGTGACCGTGGCGAAGAAGCCCCCGGAGCCCACCCCGACGATCCCGTCGGTCCCCGGCGGCATCCCGACCTCACCGTCCGATGACGCCGGCGGCGACGGCAACGACAACGGCAGCGGCGGCACCGAGACCGACGGTGCCGTCGGCGGCGGGGAGTCGTGGTTCGACGGCTGGTCCGACGGCCGTCGCGGCAACAACGGCAACGGCAACGGCCGCGACTGAGTCTCAGCCGAGAGTGACGAAGAGGTCGGTGCGCAGATCCGCCGGGTCCATCTCCGGATTCGGCTCGGTCACGTAGACCTCGAAGAACGGCATGTCCGGATGGTGTCCGGCGGCCACCAGGGCCTGCATGTGCGCGTTCCACGCCTCGGCGAGGCCGTCGAACCCGCCGAGGTGGGAGATCGCCCCGATCGACCCGCCGGGCAGTTCGGCGGGGATCGCGGTGAGGTCGTCGCCGAGATCGAGCGCCTGGCTCAGCCCCGTGGCGACGGGAACGCCGACCTGGATGTCGACGGTGTCGGTGGGCGGGCGCGTGTAGAGCGAGAACGCCGGCCCGGCAGGCTCCACGCCCGCCTCGGCGAGGGCGGGGAAGAGGCGCGAGAAGACGGCGTCGAAGAGGGCGGGGAGCTCGTCCATCGGATGGCCCTGCGCCTCGACGACGACCGTGGGCACCGGCTGAGCCTCGAACACGGTGAGTTCGCGATACGGCTCGGTCGGGATGTAGCTGGGCTCGGGCATGGGGATTCCTCTCGCTGGCGACCGCCGGTGGACGGTCTGGATGAGTGTGGAACCGATCCTAAGCGCTCGGCCGGTGACGGGAAAGCTCTGCCGGTGACGGAGACGTGATCGCGCTGGCCAGCGGCGACATCGACGCAGCACGCTCGGCGGCGCCGGCGAGCCCACAGACTTCGAGCCAGTTGCCGAGCATGAGGTACCCGGATTCGGTGAGCACCGATTCGGGGTGGAACTGGACGCCGTGGAGCGGGGCGGTGCGGTGCTCGATGGCCATGACGACGCCGTCGGCGGTGCGCGCGGTCACGGCGAAGGTCTCGAGGTCGATCGTCTCATCGACGATCGCCAGCGAATGGTAGCGGGTGACCGTGAGCGGAGACGGGCATCCGGCGAAGACGCCCTGACCCTCATGGGTGATGACCGAGGTCTTGCCGTGCATGAGGACCGGCGAATGCGTCACGGTCGCCCCGAACACCTCGCCGAGGGCCTGATGGCCGAGGCACACGCCGAACAGGGGCTTGCCCGCCTCGGCGGCCCAGCGGATGAGGTCGGGGCACACGCCGGATTCGGCGGGCACACCGGGACCCGGGGACAGCAGGATCCCGTCGTATCCGCGCGCCAGCTCCACGGCCGCCTCGGCGCCCAGATCGTCGTTGCGGATGACGTCCGCCTTCGCACCGAGCTCGCGGACGTAGGAGACGAGGGTGTAGACGAAGCTGTCGTAGTTGTCGACGACGAGGATCGAGGTCATCACGCACCTTCGTCGGTGACGGTCGCGTTGTTGAACGGCATGTAGGGCGCGACGGCCGGGAAGACGTACTGCATGAGGAGGAGGACGACCGCGGCGATGAGGATGAGCGCGAAGACGAGCTTGACGAACCACGGTCCGGGCAGGAGCCGCCAGATGAATGCGTACATGTCAGGCACCACCGTTCTTGCTGACCTTTTCGTAGGCCTTCGAGTCCTTGATCGAGTCGGGCGCACCCTCGGAGGCCGGGGTCCACTCCGTGAGTTCGGCGTAGGCGATGTAGCGCTCGCGGGCGGAGAACATCGGGTTGCACGCGGTGAGCGTGAGGATCCTGTCCTTGCCCTTGTACTCGGGCTGGTCGGGCACGGGGGCGAGGACCTCGACGGCGTCGGGGAGGATGATGTCGAAGTTGCGGAACGTGTACGTGTAGAACCCGTCCTTCGTCTGGACGACGATCTCATCGCCGGGCCGCAGCTTCGCGATCTGGTTGAACGGCTTGCCGTACGTGACGCGGTGGCCGGCGACGGAGAAGTTGCCGACCTCCCCGGGCATCGCCGAGTTCGGGTAGCGGCCCACGCCCATCCGGTTGAGGACGGGTTCGAGGTCGACGCCCTCGGCGAGAGTGCGGTAGTAGTCGTCGCCGAAGCGCGGGATGTAGAAGATCCCGAACGCCGTGTTCTTCTCCACCGGTTCCGCGACGACGGGTTCGTCGGGGTCCGCGGGCAGTTTGTTCGGGTCCTGGTTCGCCCAGTCCTTCGTCAGCTGGTCCGCGAGGACCTCGTTGTCGCGGTCGGCTTCGATGTCCGTCCACCACAGCTGCCACGCGACGAAGAGGATGAGGACGAGACCGGCGGTGATGCAGAGTTCGCCGAAGGTGCGGATCGTTCCGCGGATCGGGCCGAGCGGCTGACGCTGCGGCGGCTGCTTCCTCCGGCCCCCTCCGCCCCGTCCGGATCCGCCTCCCCCGCCGAGGTGGGGCTCGCCTGCCGCGACCGCGCCCTGTGCCGCTGTGGCCGGGACGCCCTCCGCATAGCCGGTCTGGGGCCGGGGGTGCTGGGGCTGGCTGTACTGGGGAGAGGTGTACTGGGCGGCCGTGTACTGCGCCGGCATCGCCTGGGTCGCAGGGCCGTCGCCGAGGGGCGGGGCATCGGAGTAGGACGCGGGGGCGGCACCGGCGGCTTCGGCTTCCCGACGGCGCAGTTCGCGGCGGCTCGGCAGGGGCGCGTCGTAGCCACCCGCTGCGGCGGTGTCTCCCGGTCCGCGGGAGGCGCTCTCACCCTGGCCGGAGGAGGCGGTCGCATCGGTGCGCATCGGCTCCGTCGCCGGGCCCGGGTCGACAGGCTGCGGGGCGGGCTGGCGTCGCTGCGCCGCGCGAATGGTGGGTCTCGAAGACGATTCGCTACCCGAGGAGAGACTGTTCACCACTTCTGCACCGTGCCTATGACCTTTGCAATCCGGGGCTCGACCAGTGATCGAGCGGGGACACCCTACAGAACTTTATCGCATGAACGTGACGCGGTGTCCCCTTCACAGCTCGTCTCGGCTTCGCACACAGCTGACTCTGAGCCTCCCGCGCGCAGTGCCGAAGCCGCTGACTCCGGGCGCCGTCGTGGCGTCGCCTGCGGGCACCGAGGCGCAGGCGAGGTTTTTCGCGCATGCTCGCCTCCCGAGTAGACTGGGTGCGATCATCCCCGACCAGAGCATCGGCGACCCGCCCGGGTTCGCTGTCGAAGGAGTTCACGTGGCCAAGTCCAAAGGACGGACCTCGCGCCCTCAGCGCACCTCGCGCACCACGGCGAAGCCCGAGTCGACGACCGACGACGCGGCCGTCGTCGAGGAGACCGACGTCGAGGTCACCGCGACCGACGCCACTGGAGACACCGAAACGGTCGAGGTCACGGAGATCGAGGTCACCGAGACCGGCGCGGACGAGGACACCGACGCTGAAGAGACGGACACTGACGACGACGCAGCCGCCTCGGCGAAGGACGAGAAGAAGTCCGAGGGCACGGCGAAGGACTCGAAGGACAGGGACTCGAAGGACAGGGTCTCCAAAGACAAGGACGCGAAGGCTGACTCCGCGAAGACCAAGGATTCAAAGGGCGGGAAGAAGGCCGCGGCGAAGCGGACCTCGCGCTCGGGGAATCCCGCCAAGCGCTCGCAGGGCCGGAAGACGGCGAGCTACACCTCCGAGGCCGGTCAGCAGACGATCAAGCCGAACCCGCGCTGGTTCCTCCCCGTCCTCATCGGCCTCCTCCTCGTCGGCCTCATCTGGCTCGTGACGTTCTACATCACCCAGGGCGCCTTCCCCGTCGAGGCCTGGGGCAACTGGAACATCCTCATCGGCTTCGCGTTCTTCGTCGCGGGCCTCATCATGTCCACCCGCTGGCGGTAGCGCCGCGCAGCTGCGCCGCCGCCACGCTGTCGCTCACCACGCAACCCTCCACTCGCCCCGATCACACGGGCAGGTGGAGGGCTTCGTCGTTTCCAAACACGCTGAGTCCTTTCCCCAGGCCGCGACGTTTTCCTGTGCATAACTTTTCTTAACGCTCTCACCTGCGGAAACACACTCGTGTAAGTTTTCCACCATGTGGATAAGCCCTGTGGACAAAGCACAGATGCAGTGCCCGGTGGAGCATCGTGGGGACCGACCGCACCCCGGAGGTCACGGACGAGGCGCGTCGCTCAGGTGCCCGGTGGCGTCGATCAGAGACCCGGCGCCCCACCGGCGGCAAGGGTCTTGACGACGGCGGCGACGGCCATGAGGACGACGAGCGCCCCGGCGACGAGCCAGAACACGAGCGCAGACCGCTCCCGTCTGACGAGCAGCGCCGCGCAACCGAGGACGAAGCCGGTGAGCAGCCCGCCGAGGTGGGCCTCCCACGAGACTCCCTCGACGAGGAACCCGTAGCCGAAGTTGAGGACGACGAAGAGGACGACACCGGTGATGTTGCGGTCGAGGCGCTTCGTCGGCACGAGGAGGACGCCGATGATCGCGAACACGGCACCCGAGGCGCCGATGTTGTTCGTCACCCAGTCCCGGCTCCACGGTTCGGCGAGGAGGAGGACCATGACGGAGCCGCCGATCGCCCCGAGGAGGTAGACCGCAAGGAAGCGCCCCCGCCCGAGCGCCCGCTCGACGAACGAGCCGAAGAAGAAGAGCCCGATCATGTTCGCGAGCAGATGGATGGGAGAGGGCTGCTCGTGGACGAGGGCGACGGTGAGCAGGCGCCACGGCTGGTCGAGGGTGAGAGCGGGGACGAAGCTCAGCCGGTGGATGAGGTCGAGACCCGGCAGCAGCTGGAGGAGGAACGACAGTCCCGTGACGATCATGATCGTCCGTGTCACCAGGGGGATGGACACGGACAGGGCCCGGCCTGATTCCCTGGCCGGGCCCTGTTCTGGTGTGCTCATGGCACCATCGTACTGGTGCTCAGGCGTCCTTGATCTCGACGGATTCGATGACGACCGGCTCGACGGGCTTGTCCATCGCCCCCGTGCGCACGCCTTCGATCTCGTCGACGACCTTCTGCGAGGCCTCGTCGGCGACCTCGCCGAAGATCGTGTGCTTGCCGTTGAGCCACGGGGTCTCAGCGGTGGTGATGAAGAACTGCGAGCCGTTGGTGCCGCGGCCCATCTGCTTGCCGGCATTGGCCATCGCGAGCAGGTACTTCTTGTCGAACTGGAGTTCGGGGTGGATCTCGTCGTCGAAGACGTATCCGGGACCGCCGGTGCCGGTGCCGAGCGGGTCACCGCCCTGGATCATGAAGTTCGAGATGATGCGGTGGAAGCCGACGCCGTCGTAGAAGGGGCGCTTCGTCGGCTCACCGGTCTGGGGATCGGTGAACTCGCGCTCACCCGTGGCCAGCTCGACGAAGTTGGCGACCGTCTTCGGGGCGTGGTTGCCGAAGAGGTTGATCGTGATGTCGCCGTGGTTGGTGTGCAGGACCGCTGTGTTCGTTGCAACTGTAGACATGCCCTCATTCTTCCATGCCGCACACAGGTCTGCGGTTCCATCAAGGTGGGTTTGTACGACTCTGCCAGCGTATCCGCAGGCAAATTCCTGGCCCTGAGGTGGCGTGCGCCCCCGGGCCAGGCCGTAGACTGGGGAGTGATCAGTTGCCCCTGACCCGGAGGATTGGGAATGTTCATGTCGAAGAAACCAGCTCGGAAGCCGCTCGCGTCGAAGCTCGATTCCGCGAAGAAGACGTCGCTCCGGTTCCTGGCCGACGCGTCGGATGCGGCGGCGCCCAAGCTCCGCGAGGCAGCCGACAGGGCGAATGAGCAGGTCGGTGTCTTCACGGAGAAGGCCCGTCCGCAGGTCGAGGCTCTGGCCGAGAAGGCCAACCGTCAGGTCCACGACATCGCCGACCGGATCGAGGCATACCGCCCCGAAGCCACGGAGAGGGCCGGGAAGGTCGCCGGAACGGCTGCCGCCTCGCTCGCGGCGATGGAGACCCCGCAGCTCATCGACAACCTCGCTGTGCGCCTCACCGGTGACAAGAAGGCGATGAAGAAGGCCCGCAAGGCCCTCGCCAATGCCGGCAAGCGGATCCAGAAGGAGACCGCACAGAAGTCGAACACGAGCAAGAAGGCCCTCGTGTGGACGCTCGTCATCGGCTCGGCCGCCGGCATCGGCTACTACGTGTGGAAGAAGGCCCAGCCGGTCGAGGATCCCTGGTCGACCCCGCTGCCGAACAACCGTCCCGCTGACGCCCGCCCCGTCGGCTCGACCCCGGCCTCGCGCCAGGGCACGACGCCCACGGTCTCGCAGGCTCCGGTGCCCGAGTCGAAGACGGATGCCACCCCGGCTCCGAAGCCGACGACCGCGCCGAAGCCCGCGACTCCGAACCCCGCGGCCGGCGAGGCGAAGGACACCAACGCCAAGCACTGAGACGCACCGACCGTCGCCGGTGACGACCGAGGCGGCCACCCGTTCGGGTGGCCGCCTCTGTGCTGTCCGGCCGCAGCCGGGGACGCCCCGTCCCCAGCCGGGGCACGCCTCAGTACACGGCGCCCGGGTTGAGGATGTTGTCCGGGTCGAGCGCGGCCTTGATCCGGTGGTTGAGCTCCATGACATCGGCGCCGAGGTAGTCGGCCAGCCACGGCTTCTTCAGCCGTCCCACCCCGTGCTCGCCGGTGATCGTCCCGCCGAGTGAGGTCGCCAAGTCCATCACCTCGCCGTAGGCGATGTCGGCCCGCGCCCGCTGTTCGGCGTCCGTGGGGTCGACGATGAGCAGCGGATGGGTGTTGCCGTCCCCGGCGTGGGCGATGACGGAGATGAGGACGTCGCGGTCCTCGGCGATCCGCTCGATCCCGACGACGAGATCGCCGAGGCGGGGCAGCGGCACGCCGACGTCCTCGAGCAGGAGGGTGCCCTTCTTCTCGACCGCGGGGATCGCCATCCGCCGGGCGGTGACGAAGGCCTCCCCCTCGTCGGCGTCGTCGGTCGCATAGACCTCGCTCGCCCCGTTCTTCGCACAGAGCTCCTCGACGGTCGCGATCTGTCCGGCCGCATACCCGCCCGGTTCATCGGACTGGATGACGAGCATGCCTGCGGCCTCCCGGTCGAGGCCCATCCGCAGCTCGTCCTCGACGGCATTGATCGAGGCGCGATCCATGAACTCGAGCATCGACAGGCGCATCTGCGCGCAGATGTCGAGGACGGTCTGGGTCGCTCCCTCGAGGGTGGGGAAGGTGGCGACGAGGGTCGTCGGCGGCAGCTGCGCGGGGATGAGGCGCAGGGTCACCTCAGTGATGATGCCGAGAGTGCCCTCGCTGCCGACGAAGAGCTTCGTCAGGGACAGCCCCGCGACGTCCTTGACGCGGGGTCCGCCGAGCTCGACGGCGCGGCCGTCGGCGAGCACGACCGTCATCCCGAGCACGTAGTCCGTCGTCACCCCGTACTTGACGCAGCAGAGCCCTCCCGCGTTCGTCGCGACGTTGCCGCCGATCGAGCAGAATTCGTACGACGAGGGGTCCGGCGGGTACCACAGGCCGTGCTCGGCGGCCGCGGCCTTGACCTCGGCGTTGAATGCCCCCGGTTGGACGACGGCGATGCGGGTCGCAGGGTCGACGGCGATCTCCCGCATCCGGTCGAGGCAGACGATGATGCCGCCCTCGACCGCGGAGCTGCCGCCCGAGAGGCCGGAGCCGGCGCCGCGGGGGACGACAGGGATCTTCGCGGCCGCGGCGATGCGCACGACGGTCTGGACGTCCTCGGTCGAGGTCGCGCGGACGATGGCCAGCGGCATGCCCGCGTCAGGGTCGTTCGCGCGATCCCACCGATAGGCGTCCATCGAATCGGGGTCGGTGACGATCGCCTCGGCGGGCAGGGCGTCGGACAGGGCGGATAGGACCTCGGCTGACATCATTCTCCTCGGATCAGGGCGACGTGGGTCTCACTCTACGTGAGCCGTGTCACAGTGACGAGCTCGGGGTGCACAGCGACCTCGATGCTCAGCGCGGACAGCGCTCAGGCGAGCCGGCGCGGACCCATCCGCCCGGCGATCCGGGCCGCGAGGAGACCGGCGACGGTGAAGGACAGGGTCGCTGCCAGCACGAGGAGCTGCGGGACGACCCAGCCGTGGGTGACCGTGGCGAGCCAGCCCGCGAACGGCGGGGCCACGGTCGCGGCGAGGTAGCCGCCGCCCTGCACCCGCGCCGAGCCGGATGCCGTCTCCCTGTCGCTGCCGGCGGTGCGGGCGATGATCGAGAGGATCGCGGTGAACCCGCCGCCCTGGGCGATGCCGCCGGTGACCGCCCAGACGACGTACGCATCGGGGGCTGTGAGCATGCCGAGAGGCAGGGAGAGCCAGAGGGCGGCGACGATCGCCACGGGCACCCACGGCCGCGACCGCGCGGCGAGCAGGGGCACGCCGAAGGCGCCGACGATGGCCGAGACCTGGAAGAGGGAGGCGGTGCCGCCGGCGAGCGCCGGGTCGAGGCGTGCGGTGTCCGCGAGGATCGAGGGCAGCCACGTCGTCGTCGTGTAGTACGCGATCGACTGCCCGGAGAAGGTGATGACGAGGAGGACGACGATGCGCCGGAACTCCGGGGAGACCTCCCGCCACGGCCGTTTCGCCTCCGCTGGGGTCGGGGCACCCGCCTCGGCGCCGGCAGTGTCCCCGGCAGCGCCGTCGACCGGGGTGCGGCGGATCCGGGTGCGGATGAGGATCATCCAGTAACCGAGGCCGAGGAGCGCGAGGACCGCCCACAGACCGATCGCCCACCGCCAGCCGACGAGGGCCGCGAGCGGCCCGGTGCCGATGAGGGTGACCATCGAGCCGACGTTCATCATCGCCGAGTAGAGCCCGGTGACCATGCCGACCTGGTTCCACGGGACCTCGCGGCGGATGATCACGGGCACGACGATGTTGCCGAGGGTGATCGCGAGTCCGATGATGCCGGTGCCGAACAGGATGAGCCAGGTCGGCCCGACCGAACGCAGCACCGTGCCGAGCAGCACGCCCGACAGGCACATGAGCACCGTCGTCTCCGCGCCGAGGCGGCGGATCGTCTTACTCGCCAGCGGCGTGGCGAGGGCGAAGAGGAGGACGGGCAGACCCGTGAGGAGGCCCGCCCCGGCCGCACTCAGTCCGGTGTCCGCACGGATGTCGCCGAGCACCGCGGTCGGGGCGATGATCGGGGTGCGCAGGTTGAGCGCGAGGACGACGATGCCCGCGACGATCCACGGGAGCATCGCGGGACGCAGCGTGCCCGTCACATCCTCTCGGGCACGCGGATGCCGAGGACGCTCAGTCCCGCCTCGAGGACGGAGAGCACGGTCGCGCTCAGCCGCAGGCGGGAGGCCCGCAGCTCAGGCGTCGCCGCCGTGAGCACTGGGCACTGCTCGTAGAACGTCGTGAACGCCTGCGCGAGGTCGAAGAGGTACGTCGCCATCCGGTGCGGCTGGGAGCCGGCGGCCACCTCGGCGAGGACATCGGGGAACCCGAGGATCGCCAGCGCCAGTTCACGTTCGGACTGCTCGCCGAGGTGGATCGGGGAGTCGGCGAACGTGATGTCCTCAGCGGCAGCCTTGCGCAGGATCGAGCGGATCCGGGCGCCGGCGTACTGGAGGTAGGGCGCGGTGTTGCCGATGGGCGCGAGCATCCGGTCGAGGTCGAAGGTGTACGAGGTGTCGTGGGCGACGGAGAGGTCGGCGTACTTGACCGCGCCGATGCCGACGATGTGGGCGACCTCATCGGCCTCCTCGGGCGTGAACTCGACGTTCGACTCCTCGAGGGTGACCTTGGCGCGGGCGATCGCCTCGTCGAGGAGTTCGGCCAGACGCAGCGGCTTGCCCGAGCGGGTGCGGAGGATCTTCCCGTCGGAGCCGAGGACATTGCCGATCTTCACGTGCTCGAGGACCATGTCCTCCGGCACCCAGCCGGCGGCCCGGGCGGTCGCGAAGACCATCTCGAAGTGGAGGGCCTGCGGGGCGCCGACGACGTAGAGGACGCGGTCGGCGTGAAGGACCTGGGCGCGGCGGCGGACCGCGGCGAGGTCGGTCGTCGCATAGCCGTAGCCGCCGTCGGACTTGCGGACGATGAGCGGCAGCGGCTGCCCGTCACGACCGGTGTAGCCGTCGGGGAACACGCACAGCGCCCCGTCGCTCATCCGGGCCAAGCCCTGGGCCTCGAGGTCGTCGCAGACCGCTTCGAGATCGTCGTTGTACGTGCTCTCCCCGGCGAGGTCGGCATCTCGGAGGGTGACGTCGAGGAGGGAGTAGATGTGGTTGAAGTACTCCCGGGAGTAGCCGACGAGTCGCTCCCAGAGTTCGAGGGTCTGTGCGTCCCCACCCTGGAGGGCGACGACCCGGGTGCGGGCGCGGGTCGCGAAGTCCTCATCCGCGTCGAACTTCGCCCGGGCGGCCTGGTAGAAGGCGTTGGGGTCCTCGGCGATCGTCTGCGCGGTCTCCGAGTCGATGCCGACGTCGAGGAGGTGCTCGATGAGCATGCCGAAGGGGGTGCCCCAGTCGCCGATGTGGTTCTGCCGGATGACGGTGTTGCCGAGGAATTCGTGGGTGCGGGCGAGCGCATCGCCGACGACGGTGGTGCGCAGGTGCCCGACGTGCATCTCCTTCGCGACGTTCGGCGCCGAGTAGTCGATGACGATCCGCTGCGGGTCCGAAGGTGCGTCGACGGCGGTCGCGTCCTCGGCCTCGAGGACGCCTGCGAGGAACTCGGGGAGGAACGTGAGGTTGATGAACCCGGGACCGGAGATCTCCGGGGGCTGACAGACTCCTGCGAGGTCGAGGTGCTCGACGATCTGCCCGGCGACCTCCCGCGGCTTGGCCCCGAGCTCCTTCGCCAGCGGGAGGGCGACGTTGGCCTGGAAGTCGGCGAACTGCGAGCTCCTGATGACGGGATCGCGGTCAGCGAAGTCCTCCCCGAAGGCGGCAGAGAGGGCAGCGGCGAACCGGTCGGTGAGCAGAGAGGTGAGCGTCGGCATGTCCTCATTCTATTCGCGCCGACCCGACCCGCGGCACCGGTCCGTGCACGCCGCTCATCGGCTGTAATGTGGATCACGTGACTTATCTCAGGTACCCCCACATCAGCGGCGATCTCATCGCCTTCATCGCCGACGACGACGTCTGGCTCGTGCCGACCGCAGGCGGCCGGGCATGGCGGCTCACCGCCGATCGTGCTCCGGCCCGCAGTCCGCGATTCTCCCCGGACGGCTCCCACGTCGCGTACGTCTCCCACCGCGACGGTCATCCCGAGCTCATGCTCGCCGAGGTGGCGACCGGTGCCCTGCGCCGGCTCACCTGGCTCGGCGGGACCGCGACGACGATGCTCGGGTGGGAGGACGATTCACACATCCTCATCGGTTCGAACGCGGGCGAAGCCGAGGTCCGCGACCATGTCGTCAAGCGCGTGGGCCTGGGTGGTGAGGTCGAGCGCCTCACGTGGGGTCGCGCATCCGGGTTCGCCCGTCACCACTCGGGTGCCACGGCGCTCTCGACGCCGTACAGTCGTCCCCCGGCCCATTGGAAGCGCTACCGCGGAGGCACCGCGCCGAGGCTGTGGCTCGATCGGGCCGGCGACGCCGACGGGGCGGGGACGCAGTGGCAGCGGCTGCTGCGCGACGAGGCCGCGCCGCTGAGCGATCCGCTGTGGGTCGGCGACTCACTCGTCTTCACCTCCGACCGGGCCGCGACGTTCCCCAACGATGCCGACGAGCAGGCGAACCTGTGGATCTGGGACGGACTGGCCACGGCTGCCGGCGACCGCCTCGGCGAGCCCCGGCAGCTCACCCACCAGACGGAGGCCGACGGGTACGTCCGCGATGCGACGACCGACGGCAGAAGGATCGTGTGGCACTCCCGGGGTGAGATCAAGATCCTCGACGCCCTCGACGGGCAGGTCCGCACCCTCGACGTCACCCTTCCGGGCACGCAGGTGCAGCCGCGCTCGCTCACCGCCGATTCCGGGGTCGGTGCGATCGCCCCTGACCACGGCGGCAATGCCTCGGCGATCGAATGGCGGGGGAAGGCGTTCTGGCTCGCCCACCGCGAGGGTCCGGCCAGGGCGCTGGCGGCCGAGTCGGCCGTGCGGGTGCGTGAACCCGTCGTCCTCGGGCAGACCGGCGCGGTCGCCTACGTCACCGACGTCGACGGCGAGGATGCGATCGAGGTCCGGGAGACCTCCGGGTCGAAACCGCCTCGGCGGATCGGGGCCGGGGCTCTCGGACGCGTCCTCCACATGTCCGCCGATCCCGCGGGACGGATCCTCGCGACGATCTCCCACGACGGGACGGTCCGCCTCGTCGAGGTCGCCGGCGGGGGCAGCCGTGTCGTCGGCCATTCCGGCTTCGGAGAGGCGACGAGTCCGCGCTTCTCCCCCGACGGGAAGTACCTCGTCTGGGCGCAGCCGACGCAGGGCGAGGGGGATCTCAACCGGCTGATGATCGCCGAGGTGCGCTCGGATGAGGAGGGCAGGCCGCTGACGACGGGGCGGTTCAACGACTTCTCCCCCGCGTTCACGCGCGACGGGAAGTACGTCGCGTTCCTCTCCGACCGGACCTTCGATCCCGCGTACAACCAGCATTCCTTCGACCTCTCCTTCAACGGGGTGACGAGGCCGTGGCTGCTGCCGCTCTCGGCCACCGACCCCGCACCCTTCGGCCCGAGCACCGCCGGATGGGCGATCAGCGAGCTCACCGAGGAGAGCGAGAAGGGCCAGAAGAAGTCCGGAAAGGACACCGTGAGCACGGTCGAGCCCGACCTCGACGGCGCCGAGGAGCGGATCGTCCCGTTCCCCGTGTCCTCCGGAGTCTTCCGGGACCTCGAGTCCGTCGACGGCGGGGTGTTGTGGATGCGCAAGGGCGATGCCGAGGACGGCGAGCTCGGCGACCGGTACGCGGGTGTCACGGGGGACAAGCCGCGCGAGCAGGTCCAGTACTTCGACTTCGCCAAGCGCAAGCTCGTCACCGTCGTCGACAAGGCCGACGACTATCGGGTGAGCGGCGACGGAAAGCTCATCGTCGTCACCGACGGCGACGACGTCACCGTGCGCCCAGCGAACCGGAAGGTCGAGGCCGATGACGACGAGTCCGTGACCGTCGACCTCGCGCGGCTGCGCTTCGAGCTCGACCAGCGGGCCGAGTGGCTGCAGATGTTCGAGGAGAACGCCCGGATCATGCGCGACCACTACTGGCGGGCCGACATGAACGGCGTCGACTGGCAGGGGGTGACCCTGCGGTGGCGCCAGGTCGCGGCGAAGGCGCTCACCCACGACGACCTCGTCGACATCCTCTGGGAGACCGTGGGCGAGCTCAACACCTCCCACGCCTACGTCACCCCGCCCGAGCCGCTCGGGGATGAGTCGAAGCGGCTCGGCTTCCTCGGCGCGGACCTCGCCCGCACCGACAAGGGCTGGGAGATCGTCCGCATCCTCCCCGGTGAGACGAGTGAGCCGGCGGCACGGTCGCCGCTGCGTCAGGCCGGTGTCGGGGCGCAGCCCGGGGACGTCATCGTCGCCGTGGACGGGCAGAGCGTCGATGAGGACCTCGGTCCCGCGCCGCTGCTCGTCGGGGCAGCCGACCAGATCGTCGAGCTCACGCTGCGCACCGGGCGCAGGGAGCGCACGGTCGCGGTCGTGCCGGTGAAGTCCGAGGAGAAGCTGCGCTATCAGGACTGGGTGCGCTCGCGGCGCGAGTACGTCAGGGAGGCGACGGGCGGCAGGCTCGGCTACGTCCACATCCCCGACATGATGGCCGGCGGCTGGGCCCAGCTGCACCGCGACATCCGGCAGGCGATGGCCGCCGACGGCGTCATCGCCGACGTCCGGTTCAACCGGGGCGGGCACACGAGCGCGCTCGTTGCCGAGCGCCTCGCCGACCGCGTCATCGCATGGAGCGCCACCCGGTCGTACGACGAGATGGTCCCGGATCCGGAGAACACGCGCCGCGGACCGGTCGCCTTCCTCGCCAACGAGTTCTCCGGCTCCGACGGGGACATCATCAATGCCCGGGTCCAGGCGAAGGGCATCGGACCGGTCATCGGGGTGCGCACGTGGGGCGGTGTCGTCGGCATCGACGGACGCTATGACCTCGTCGACGGGACGAAGGTCACCCAGCCGCGGTATGCGTTCTGGCTCGAGGGCAAGGAGTGGGAGGTGGAGAACCACGGCGTCGACCCGGACATCGAGGTCGAGCACGATCCCTCGCAGCTCTTCGCCGAGGCCGATCCGCAGCTCGACCGGGCGATCGCCGAGGTGCTCGCCCGCCTCGAGGAGACCCCCGCGGTCACCGCACCCGAGATGCCCGAACCCCGTGTCCGCATCCGCCGCCGAGGTGGTGCTGGGGAGTAGCGGCTGGCTCAGGTGGGGCCGGGGAGCGGGTTTCCCCGGCCTCAGCCTTGCGCGTCGACCGGGGCGAGCGCCCAGAGGCCGAAGGCGAGGAGGACGAATCCGGGGATGACCCCGGCGAGCACCGGGATGAAGGCGGGTGCCGGGATGAAGAACGCGATGAACCCGGCGATCCCGCAGAGCGTGACGACCCCGGCGAGGAGATGGAAGCGGCGGAGTCCGAACACGTGGCCGAGGGCGAAGAAGTGGGACCCGACGACGACCGAGACCCACGCGACGCCGAGCTCCGGGTACCCGAGCCCTGCGAGCAGCTTCGTCCCGCCGAAGAGCGCGAGGGCTTCGACGGCGACGATGATCCAGAAGCTCGTGCCGAACGCCTTCGCGGTTCCGGCCTGCGGGGATCCCCGCCTGCGACCATAGCTGCGGAAGGCGAGGAAGAGGATCGCTGCGAAGGCGAGGATCCCGACGACGAGGACCATGATCCGACCGACCGTCGAGAAGCCTGAGCTGTTGACGACGAGGAAGACGAGGCCGAACGCCCCGCCGATGAGCGCACCGATCTCCGCGCCGCGCGCCGGTTGGGGACGGACGGTGTCCGCGACGTCGTCCGGCGGGGGCGAGGCTGGAGGGTCGGTCGGCGGGACGTCGGGGATCTGCGTCATCGTCAGCTCCGTTCGAAGCGGTAGAGGAGGTAGAGGTACCCGTCGTCGGTGGCGAGCACCTCGGCGAGGTCGAGGGGGACCGGGGGATCGAGGGCCGGGCCGTGGACGATGCGGGTGCCCTGACCGCCGACGATCTCGGGCGAACGGGTGAGGCAGAGCTCGTCGGCGCAGCCGGCGCGGACGAGTTCGGCGAAGACGCTCGGTCCGCCCTCGCAGACGATGCGTTCGAAGCCCCGTTCCCGCAGTGCGGCGAGCGCGAGCGTGAGGTCGACGGTGTCGGCTCCGGCGACGATCACCTCGGCGACTTCAGCGGCCTTCGCCCTCGCCTCGGCGGGGGAGGATTCGCTCGTGAGGACGATCGTGCGCGCCCATGCGGGGGCGTCGACGAAGAGCGGGGAGGAGAAGTCGAGGGCGAGGCTGTCGGTGACGACGGCGATGGGCGCGGTCGGGCTGCGGCCCTCCCTGAGCCCGCGCCAGCGGGAGTCGTCCTCGGCCGGACCGTACTCCTCGGTGCGGGCGGTGCCGGCTCCGACGAGGATGACGTCGGCAAGCGCACGGTTGAGCGCGAAGACCGCGCGGTCGACGGCGTTGCCGAGCCCGCCGGCGCGCCCGGAGACGGTCGCGGCACCGTCGACCGAGGCGACGAAGACGGCGCGGACCCACGACTGCGCGTCGGCGGGTGACCGGGCGTCGGCGGGGAACGCGAAGGCCTCGGGCAGGCTGAGGTCCGGGGTTCCGCCGTCAGTCGCTCCGGGGAGGAGCCGGCGGACGGTGGGGATCTCGGTCATCGCCGATCACGCTCCTTGCCGCTGGATCCGAGGATCCGAGCCTCAGCCCTGCGGGTTCGTGTTCTCCGGGCTCGAACCCTGTGCGCTCGAGCTCTGCGTGGTCGCGCCCCGCGAGTTCGAACTGAGCACCGAGGTCGGATCGTCGAGGAAGTCCTGCGTCGGGACGAAGAACAGGCCGCCGGTCAGGGCTGTCGAGAAGTCGAGGATCCGGTCGTGGGTGGCGTCGCCGTGGCCCAAGAACATGTGTTCGAGCATCGTCTCCGTGACCTCGGGGTCGGCGGCGTAGCCGATGAAGTACGTGCCGAAGTCCCCGGATTCGACGGAGCCGAAGACCATGTTGTCGCGCACGATCTTGCGTTCCTTGCCATCGGGCCCGGTGATCGTGTTGAGGACGATGTGCGAGTCGGGGGCCTTGTCCTTGTCGGGGAACTCCATGTCGGAGAGCTTGTGGCGACCGAACGCCGCCTGCTGATCCTCGACGGTGATCGAGTTCCACTTCGGGAGGTCGTGGATGTACTTCTGGACGATGACGTAGCTGCTGCCGGCGAAGTCGGGGTCATCGTCGCCGACGAAGACCGAGTCGACGGCGAGCTGGTCCTCGGGGTTCGCGGTGCCGTCGACGAAGCCGAGGATGTCGCGCTGGTCGAAGTAGCGGAAGGCGTGGACCTCGTCGACGACGTCGACGGACTCGGAGATCTGGTTGATGAGCTGCCGGGCGAGCTCGAAGCTCATGTCGGTGCGCTGGGAGCGGATGTGGAAGAGAAGGTCACCCGGCGTCGAGGGTGCGACGTGGGTGCCGCCGCGCAGCTCTTTGAATGGGTGGAGCTTGGCCGGTCGCTTCTCGGGGTAGAGACGATCCCAGAGATCGGCGCCGATGCCGGTGACACACGAGAGGTTCGCGGCCTTCGCGCGGAAGCCGACGGCGCGGATGACCCCGCCGATCCCGCCGAGGAACTCGCGGATGGCGTCCTCGGCACCCGGTTTGACGGTGACGACGACGAAGACGGCCGACGGTGCCGGCGGTTCGAGGACGTGCTGGGGGCTGACTGCGCTCGGGGGTGATGCGTACTGGAAAGTCACTGATCCGTCTCCTGTTCCGCGGCCCACGGAGGAGTGTGAGCCGAACGACAATCGTCCTTGGTCGGTCAGTATACGCGGAGAACACGGCTTCGACGTTGCCACCGGCTGAAGTCATCCGCGCGCAGTTGATCTGCGCACCGACGATCGCCGACGACGGCATCGTCGCAGGTGGACGCCGGTCCCGGGTTGGGGCGCTCTCGTCTCCGGCCCAGTGGTGGATGGATCCCATTGCCGGTGGCTAGACTGACCAGCACCAGCGTTGACGAACCTGCATCGATGACGGCCGACCTGTACCGACGACGAACCGGCACCGACGACGAATCTGCCAGTCCAAGAAATCCTGGCAGACTCAGAAACCCCGGCAGACGCAGCAGTCCTGCCAGACACAGAAGCCCCGGCAGACCCAGAAGCCCCGGCAGACCCAGAAACCGACGAGAGCGAGGAGCGCCATGACCGAGACGAGCGCGATCCGCGTCAAGCGGATCTACGAGGATCCGAGTCCCGACGACGGCGCACGCGTCCTCGTCGATCGTCTGTGGCCGCGCGGGGTGAGCAAGGAGCGCGCCGACCTCACCGAGTGGCTCAAGGGCGTCGCCCCCTCGACGGACCTGCGGAAGTGGTACGGCCACGATCCCGCGAAGTTCGACGAGTTCTCCCGACGCTACCGTGATGAACTCGACGACGACGAACACGCCGAGGCGTTCGCGACCCTGCGCGACTTCGCCCGGAAGGGCACGCTCACCCTGCTCACCGCCTCGAAGGACGTCGGGATCAGCGAGGCCGCCGTCCTCGAGCACGTCCTCACCGGCGGCTAGTCCCGGTTCGTCGCCTACGCTGTGACCATGGACCTGACGTGGGAGCAGATCGTCGTCGATGCCGCTGATCCGCACGCTCTCGGCCGGTGGTGGGCCGAGGCGCTCGGCTGGGTCGTCGTCGATGAGAGCAAGGACGAGATCGAGATCAGGGAGAGCCCCGATAGCCTGCCCGGCCTGCTGTTCGGGCGCAACCCGAACGCGAAGTCCGTGAAGAACCGCCTCCATCCGGACTTCCGTCCCGTCGATCAGGCCGCCGAGGTGGCCCGCCTCCTCGACCTCGGAGCGCGCCGGGTCGAAGTCGGGCAGTCCGGGGACGAACCGTGGGTCGTCCTTGCCGATCCCGAGGGCAACGAGTTCTGCCTCCTCTCCTCGCGGCGCTGACAGGGCGCGCTCGATGCGCACACGGGTGCCGCAGAACACGGGTGCCGCAGAACACGACGACTCAGAACACGACGCCCCAGACGATCACGGCGATGAGGACGACGAGGACGACGAGCGTCCACACGCTGCCGAAGTTGACCGTCCACCCGATGCCGACGCGCTTGGGGACGAGGAATCCGGGATCGCGCGGACAGAAATAGAGGAGTCCGAACTTCCAGTTCGCATCATCGTCTCGCAGCTGCTGCTTCTCCGCCTCGCTGAGCGAACTCATCGTCGAATCTCCTCCTCGTGTCTCGGCCTGCTTCGTAAGAGCCATCTCTGGTCTGGCCACGGTCCCGGACCTCTGTCCTCGACCGTTCCATCTCGGTGTCGCCCCGACCTGGGCCCGCTCTGTCCCGGACCGGCCTGCTCTGTCCCGGACCGGCCCGGTCGTGTGGACCCAGCCGTCCCGGACCCGTTGTCAGGCCCTCTTCGCCGTCGACGACGCCTGCTGTCAGGCTACGCCCCATACCCCTGTGACGAAAACTCACTGAAATTTTATTGGACACATCTGTCCAATATGCCTTAGGGTCGAAGTATGGGCAGGAAGAAGACGTTCGACGAACAGGCGGTGATCGACGCCGCGATCGCCGTGTTCAGCGAACACGGGTACACGGGCACCGATGTCGGTCTCGTGTGCGAGCGGGCGAACATCGGCCGCTCGAGCTTCTACAACACCTTTGACAGCCTCGACGCGGTCTTCCTCCGGGCCCTGCGGGACTACACGGCGACCGGCATCCCGGCGCGCGAGCACCTGCTCACCAGCGACCGGCCCGCTCCCGCGCTCCTCTTCGAGCGCCTCGGCGGGGAGCTGGCGCAACAGTGCGCGGACGAGAAGCGGATCGGCTGCCTGTCGGCGAACACGGCCGCCGAGCTCGGACGCGAGGTCGACGCCGTCTGCACGATCCTTGATCCCGACCGGGCCGCGTGGCTCGAGACCTACCGGACCCTCGTCGTCCGCGGTCAGGCGGAAGGTCACCTGCGCTCGGAGCTCGACCCGAAGTCGACGGGCGAACTCGTCCAGAGCGTCCTCGCGGGACTCCGGGTCTCCGCCCGCGTCATGCCCGCCGAAGATGTCGACGCCCAAGCCCGCACCTTCGTCGCCGCTCTGTGCACCCCGGCCGGCGCCGAAACGTTCTGAGGTCCCGAACCCACCACGCACGGCACCAACAGCACACACGCTTCCGCAGCCACCGCGCACGCTTTCGCCACCGTCCGCACGACAACCACCCACACGAGACAACCCACACGCGACACCACCCAGACGAGGGGACCTGAGCTCATGACGTCATCGACCACCGGCACGACCACCTCGGCGACCGACGATTCATCCACCCGACCCCGAGTCCCGGCCCAGGTCTACCTGCTCGCTGCCGCGATCTTCTGCCTCGGCACTTCGGAGTTCATGATCGCCGGCCTCCTCGAGCCGATCAGCGCCGACCTCGGCATCTCGATCCCCCAAGCAGGCCTCCTCATCACGGGATTCGCCGTCGGCATGATCGTCGGGGCACCGGCGATGGCTCTGCTGACCCTGCGACTGCCCAGGCGGGCGACGATGATCATCACGATCGTCGCGTTCTCCGCCCTCCACATCCTCGGCGCGCTGGCCCCGAACTATCCGATCCTCATGCTCAGCCGCGTCCTCTCCGCCGTCGCGTGCGGCGGATTCTGGGCGGTCGCCGCCGTCCACACGACCCGCATCGCCCCAGTTCAGGTCCGCGGCCGAGCGCTGGCAAGCCTCGTCGGTGGCCTCACCGTCGCCAACCTCGTCGGCGTGCCCATGGGGGCGTGGATCGGTGCGCAGTTCGGCTGGCGGGCCACCTTCTGGGCGATCGCGATCGTCACCGCGGCTGCCGCCGTCCTCATCGCCGTGATGACCCGGCCGAGTGCGGATCGGGACTCCGCCGCCGAGGCGGCCGACCGTTCCGCAGTCCACCTCCCGACCCTGGTGCGGGCCGAACTCGCGGCGTTCCGGGGACCGCGGATCTGGCTCGCGCTGTCCACGACGGCGCTCTTCCAGGCGTCCGTGTTCGCGGCGTTCTCCTACTTCTCCCCGCTGCTCACGCAGATCGCCGGAATCCCACACGACTTCGTCCCAGGCGTGCTCGCCGCCTTCGGCATCGGAGCCTTCATCGGGGTCGTCGTCGGGGGACGGCTGGCCGACCGCACCGTCTTCGGCAACATCGTCGGCAGCCTCACGGCGCTCGCGCTCAGTCTCTTCGCCCTGTGGCTCGTCGCCGGTATCGGATGGGCGGCGATCGTCGTCATCGTCCTCATCGGAGCGAGCGGCTTCTCGATCGCCGGTGCCCTCAATGCCCGAGTGTTCCAGATCGCGACCGAGGCGCCGACCCTGGCCGCGAGCGTGAATACCTCCGCGTTCAATGTCGGCAACGCCCTCGGTCCTGCCGCCGGGGCCGCGGTCATCGCGCTCGGGTGGGGCTTCCGCGCCCCGGTCGTCGTCGCAATCGTCCTCGCCGTCGCCGCCCTCGGCGTCGCCGCCGTGGCCATCCGCGGGGAGCGGGCGTGGCGACAGCGTCAGATCGCCGAAGTGGGGGCCGAGACCGCGCCGAACCCGACGGACGGTGACCCCGACCGAAACACCTCCTCCTGCGGGGCGGCCGGCAAGGCCGAGTGACCACGGTCCGGTCGGTGCACATGCCGGTTAATGGTCAGAATGTGTGTACAGGATCGGCCTCTTTCCCAGTAGGCAGAAGGGCAAGACCGGGTTGAACATGCTCGGTAGAAGTTGAACATGCTCGGTTGAACGGCAGCGCCTTGCCGAGTACGTGCTCCTGGTTGCACGAGGGCGACCTCGTCGCTGAGGCGGTGGGAGGTGCGCGCAATGCGCTCCGAAGTCAGGACTGCCCGATGTCAGGAGTGTCCCCAAGCCAGCACTGCCCCCGAACCTGTGCTGCCCTCGCATCTGTGCTGCCCGCGAACCAGCACTGCCCTCGCACCTGCGCTGCCCGCGAACCTGTACT
>ENA-OOKA01000097-OOKA01000097.1-human-skin-metagenome-genome-assembly--contig:-NODE-97-length-29834-cov-8.483831_pt1 | contig 29834 bp, 25 predicted proteins | sample MGYA00248825_ERZ500995 | MGnify/ENA primary metagenome ERZ500995 (study PRJEB25958, sample SAMN03398540) | human skin metagenome | study: EMG produced TPA metagenomics assembly of the Human Skin...
TGGTCTACCCATGTCTGACTCTCCTTCAGGACCTACATAACGGCCCTGCCACTAAGTCTGACGCGCGACAGAACGCCCCAACGAACCACCCGAGAGGAACCCATGAAACTCAGATCACTCGCCCTCGCTGGAATCGCGCTTTCTGCGCTCGCCCTGTCCGCTTGCGGCGGTACGCGCGAGTGGGTCGGCTCCTTTTCAGTCGCCAACGGCGACTCATCCTTCTATGTCGGGAACCAGCACCGCTCCGACACCGTCACCGTCAAGTGCAGTGAGAAGGGCGGCAGCATCACCGCCACGCTCAGCGAATCCGAGACCGGGAGCGAGTTCACGACGACACAGCCTGACGAGGGCAGTGGCCCTGCTGGCGGCACCCTGAAGATGGGCGACAGCGGCGAGGAATTCACCTGGGAGGTTAGCGGTGGCGGAGATGGCGAACACCCCTTCGAGAACGCACAGCAGACCGGAGAGCCGGTTTCCTGGACCGACACCGGCGTGATCGAGTTCGGCCCAGGTCTACGGCAGACAACGACCAAGACCGAAGAGGGCGAGGTCCGCGTCCAGATTCCAGGACATGTGAATTGTTCCGGTCACTAGCCACGTGCGCATCTCGCCCTTCGGAAGGACCTCCCACTCTGGCCTCGGCCCGGAGACCAATCCACAACGGTTCCAAAGCAGCAGAAGCACCAGTACAGTAGATAGATGGGAAGTCGCAACCGCACCGCCGAGTCAAAGACCAAATTTCGGGACCTAAACTTCGGTGATATCGACGCCGCCAAAGAAGCCGTCCAAGCCCCCGAGCTGCTCCTTGACGGGTACTACGATTACCGCGAGGCCGCATACGGCATAGAGACCCGGAACCTATGGCTCTTACTTGGCCCGAAGGGATCTGGAAAGACCGCCGTCCTAGAGCATATTAGGTTGAAGTGGAGCGACTATCCCGATCGCTTCTTCACCACATGGGACCTTTCAGGTTTCCCAGTTAACGATGTCACAGAACTTGGCATAGGGCAGTCTAAAGGTGCATCTAGAACTCAGTCCGCTTGGGAGTTCCTACTTCTGCTTCGGCTGCTTACATCGCTGTCATCCGACAACGGAGCAACGACAACTCATAGAGAACTCGCAAAGCTCATAAACGGTTTACGTGAACAAGGATTCATCACTACCGACTGGGTCACAAAAGTCGCTCACTGGCGCCTTCAGTCAATGAAGGTCGATCTCAAATTTCTAGGCGGCGAAGCTAGCCGAAGCACTAGTGAGAATGCGGAGAAAAACAGTCCCCTGGAAGCTTCCATGCACATTAAGGATGTATTGTCCAAATCGCCCAGCGAGAGCAAGCACTTAATTGCATTGGATGGACTGGATTCCTTCTTTTTCGAAGAACCCGACGAATGGAATTCACTCGCGGGTTTAATCCAAGCTATAAATTCATTGAACATATGGTTGTCAAGATGCGACCTACCGTATTCGTTCGTAACCGCAGTTCGCTCGGATATTTTTGATACTCTTCCTGCACCCGACTTGAACAAGATGAAACAAAGCTCCGTTCATCTCGACTGGAACTCAGGCGGTATAGGGCCTGAAAACCACCTTTGGGAGCTAGTGAACCAAAAAATCAATGTTGGCGCCCCTGGGGCGAACATCATTAAGCAATATTTCGGCGAAACACAAGTATGGATTTATCCAAATATAGCAACTCTCGTGCTGGACCACACGCGCCTATTACCACGAGACATTATCGCAGCAATGACTTACCTTCAATCCGAATACAAAGGCGCTTCGTCGATACCGGAAGGTAATGCAAGACGCGCGATTAAGCGGTACTGCGACGAATACTTTGTCGGCGAAATCTTCGACAATCTCGCCGGAATCCTTCCCGCCAACAAGGCGCGCGGCCTGAGCAGCTTCCGCGAAGCTTTACGAACTGCCCCGTCAAGATACTTCGACTTCGATTACATCCAACGAGAGCTCGTTGGAGAACTGGAGGTTACAGAGATTCGTCAACTACTAAAGCAAATGTTCGACACCGGCGGACTCGGAATACGCAATGGAAAACACACTGACTTTGTTTATCGCAATGTCGGAGGCGCAGGTTTCAGCCCTCGGTACACGTATTTGCTTCACGACGCGCTCACGCGCGCGTGGAACCGTCCTTGGAATTAAGGATGAACGTCGTGTTAGAAGACGCACTTCGAGCGCGCCCCTAAATAAACAGCTCACGGAGTCCCTATAATCAATAGCCAATCTCCTTACACCGAGCACCACTGCTCTAGGGCTGCCTTGAGAACCTCCGAAGTAGTGGCGGCGGCCCGTCGCGTCACCACTACTTCAAGGCATCTATCTAGACCGCCATACGATCCGCGATGGCTCGTTGTCGCGTCCCGGTGCTGTGCTGGTAGCGCATAGCGATATCGGGCGAGCTGTGACCGGCAATGTCCATCAGCTCTCGCGTGGTGGCTCCTGCGTGCGCGGCCCAGGTCAGTGCAGTGTGCCTCATACTGTGCGGGGTGAACCCCGTCAGCCGAGCTTCCCCAGCTGCATCAGCGAAGGCGTCCCCGAGACGGTTTGGATGGATCGTTCCCGTTGCACACCTGCCAGGGAACAACTGTGCATCGCTCCGCGATGACTCACGAAGTGCGTCGATGTGAACACGTACGAGGTCCGTCACGAACTCAGGCAGACCGACGGTTCGATACGAGCCGTGCTTCGGTCGGCCAAACGTCATCCCGCGCCGCTCCCCTAGCGCCCGCCCCGGCGTCCTTTCTTCCTCGGTAATCACCTGGCGCCGAACGTGCAGCAGCCTTGATTCGAGGTCGAAGTCACCGACCTGTAGGCCGACTATCTCCGCGCGTCGGAGTCCGCACCAGAGTCCCACCCACACAGCGATACGCAGCTTTTCAGGCATCGAGGCCGCAAGGCGATCCGCCTCCGCCCGCGTAAGCACACGTGCTTCGGCTCGTACCGGCCGGTGCCGGTCGGCACCCTCTACCTGTACCGGAGAGAAGGTGCACATGCGGGCTTTCACCGCAGCTGCGTACATCGACCGCAAGGTCATGTACACCGGCCTTGGCACACCGTCAGTTTCCGACTCGGTCAGCGCTTCGTACCATCGATCAATTTCTTCCACCGTCACAGCACCGAGCGGCCGCTCCCCGAGGACCGGGAGGACGTGACGCCGGAGACGGGCACGGTAGTCTCGGAGCGTCCGGGGGGCCCAACGTCGAGACCCGGCAGCGAGCCAGCGCTCAGCCCATACCGCGACCGTGACTGACCTGCGCTCCTCCTCCGCGCGGCGTTCAGTCTCGGCCCGGCGCTCCTCGGCAGGGCTGACCCACCTGCGGGCGTCAATCCGGTCCTCAATCCTATTCAGCTCTCGCTGTGCCGCTCGTCGGGTGGCAAACCGACCCGCCGAATAGCGCTTTCCGTCCGGACCGGTGTACCTCGCCCGGAATCGCCCGGAGTCGCCCGTGATACTTCCAAATGATCGTGCAGACATGTGCTCACCTCCGCCGGTCCTCAGACGGTCCGCAAGCGGTCCGGAGGAAACCGGCAATAATCGAACTACGTTGGCATAGTTGAGGTTGAGAACCCAAGCCGAGTTCGCGGCACATCTGCGCGTACACAGAGAAAAGACCCCGCCAGGCACAAGGCCTGACGGGGTCTAGTCTAATCGAACAGTGGAGATGGCGGGAATCGAACCCGCGTCCGTCAGCATTTTACCGGGTCTTCTCCGGGCGCAGTTCGTGAAGCAGCTTCTTAGGTCCTGGTCATCGCACGAACACGTGATCCAACGAACGGAGTTGAGTAAGAGTCCCGCCGGCACCCCCAACATGTACCGGCAGCAGTGGCTTCCTTGCTGACGCCAGGAGCTAGAGCGGAAGCAACTCTAGGCTGACGGATTCGCAGCTCGCACTATCAGGCGGCGAGGGCGAAATCGGTGCGGTTATTGGATTTAGCACCTATTGTTTTGCAGAGGACATTAACGAGTTGACTCTGCATTCTCGGCCCGCTTCTCCCGACGCCATGTCCGACGTCGAAACCGATCATCCCCTTATTCAGTTACCACCCGGCCGCGCCTGCACGGAAGCGAACCCGCACAGCCATCGAGCCGGACTGCTGATGCTACTCCTCACAACCGCCGGCCGTCCACTTTCATTCCCGCGCCGCGATCACCCGACCGCGGAGCACCCAGACCCAGCCGCTCGAACCGAGTAATCGAACCCGAGCGGCGAGGCCCCGCGATCCGCGGATCCGCGCGGTTTCCACACCGTCGTCCACAGTTCATCCCGGGTTCTGCACACCTCATGGCATTCCCTGTGGAGAACCATCATCGTTGCAGGTGAGAGAGGTGGATCAGGCAACCGGCTCGAAAGTGGACATCATCTCGCAGACCTGATACACGCGGTTGTCCACAGCAATTCCCACAGGGTGCAGCTGGTCACATATTGCGTCGCAGGGACATCGCCCGCTGTGCTTCGCGCGCATCCTGCTTCTCCCGCAGGGCCTGCCGCTTGTCCCAGTCCTTCTTGCCGCGCGCCACCGCGATCTCGACCTTGACCCGCGACCCGACGAAGTAGAGCTCGAGCGGCACGAGGGTCCGACCCGACTCCTTGAGCTTGTGGGAGATCTTGAGGATCTCGTCCCGGTGGAGGAGCATCTTCCGCCTCCGTCGAGCGGCATGGTTCGTCCACGTGCCCTGGAGGTACTCGGGGATGTAGACGCCCTCGAGCCACGCCTCGCCCTGGAAGATCAGGCCGAACCCGTCGGTGAGGGATGCGCGCCCTTCGCGGAGGGACTTGACCTCGGTGCCGGTGAGGACGAGTCCGGCTTCGTAGGTGTCCTCGATGTGGTAGTCGTGGCGCGCCTTGCGGTTGCGCGCGATCGTCGTGATCGTGTCCTTGCCGCCGGTCTTCGACGCTGCGGCGGCCGCCTTCTTCCCGCTTCCCTTGGCCATGTCCCTCCTCCCGGGCTGATTCCGTGCGCCGGTTCGGCGCCTGCGCTGTGTGCACGGCCGGTCCGTTCCGGTGCCGAGCACAGATCCACCAGTGTACAGGCCCGGTGCGCGGCGGCGGACCTACTGGATGAAGGGCATCGGGTTGACGTAGGCGCCGTTCTGCATGATCTCGAAGTGGAGATGGCAGCCGGTCGACGACCCCGTCGTGCCGGCCCGGGCGATGACGTCGCCCTGCGAGACCCGGTCCCCGGCGCGCACGGTGATGCGGGTGTTGTGGTTGTAGGTCGAGGCGATGTTCTGCCCGTCGACCTTGCCGTGGGAGACCACGACGCGGTTGCCGTAGCCCCCGCCCCAGCCGGCGGACACGACGATGCCGTCGCCCGACGCCCGGACGGGATCCCCGCACGGGATACCGAAATCGGTGCCGGTGTGGAGGCGACGCGAACCGGTGATCGGATGGATGCGGTAGCCGAACGGCGAGGTGATCGGATACCCCGGCGCGGGGTTGCGCAGCTCGCCGTTGCCAGGCAGCGTCTCGCCGCGCTCCGCGGCCTCCCGCTCCCACTTCTCGACCTCCTCGGCGAGGCGCTCCTGCTCCTCCCGCTGACGCTCGAGCTCCTCCTCGGTGCGCGCCCGGTTGTCCTCGATCGTCTGCGACGCCCGGTCCTTGGTGTCGATGAGCGAATCGAGGTCGGTCTTGCGCTGCCGGGCATCCTGTTCGGCAGCGGCCTTGGTGAGCACAGCGGCGGCCGCCTCCTCCTTGAGGTCCTCGATCTCCACGGCGATCGCATCGAGCCGGTCCTGGTTGTTCCGGTTCGTCGTCCGCTGCTCGGACAGCCGGGTGATGGTCCGCTGCTGGGAGCGGACGGCGGAGTCCACGCGTCCCAGGCCCTGGGCGCCGTTCTCGCTCGACGCCATCTGCAGGAGCAGCGCGAGGTCCGAGGTCACGCCTGAGTTCTGATAGGCCTGGCGGGCGATCCGGGTGACCGCGCCCTGGCTCTCCTCGAGCTCCTGCTCGCCCTCGTCGATCTCGGTCCGCAGATCGTCCTGCGCGTTCTGCGCCGAGGTCATGCGGGCGGCGAGCTCCTCGTCGTGGCGCTCCGCCTCGGCGAGCTCGTCCTCGGCCCGGGTCAGCGCGTCCTCGGCCTCGGGCATCGCCTCCTCGGCGGCCTCCTTCTCCGCGATGACCCGCGCGAGCTCCTCGTCGAGCCCCTGGAACTCGCGGGTGAGCTCGTCGACGCGCTCGTCGACCGCATCCTTCTTCTCCTGCGGGTTCGCGGCGAGGCCGGCGACGGGCAGGAGGACGGTGAGCGCGGCAGCCGTGGCGGCGAGGACGGTGCGCCGTCGTGCGCGGCGAAGGATGCCCGGGCGAGTGCCGTCGACCGGGTCGCCGCCGGGCACGGCCGGGCGTCCGAGCTGAGTGATCGGCCCGTGCGGCGTGCGGCTCCGGGAGCGGGTGCGAATCATGCGATCAGACCTTCATGTACCGGCGCAGGGTGAGGAGGGAGGACACCCCGGCCATGAGGATGCCGATGACGACGAGGACGGGGGCGACGAGGAGGATGTCGCCCAGGGAGATGAGCTCGAAGCTCGCGGCCTGCTCCTGGAGCCAGCCCTGGACGCCGAACTGCACGACGAGCCCGAGGACGAGCGCGGCGAGCAGCGCGCCGATCACCGCGGCGATGACGCCCTCGAGGATGAACGGCATCTGGATGAAGGCGTTGGAGGCCCCGACGAGGCGCATGATCCCGGTCTCGCGCCGGCGGGAGTAGGCCGACAGGCGGATCGTCGTCGCGATGAGGAGCACCGCGCACAGGAGCATGATCACCGCAATGGCGAGCGCGACCGCGGTGGCGACGTTCATCAGCGAGAACAGCTGGTCGAGGAGCTGGTTCTGGTCGACGACCTCCTCGACCCCGGGGGTGGCGGAGAAGTACTCGTTGATGATCTCGTACTGCTCGGCGTCGGTGAGCTTGATGCGGTACGACTCCTGCATCTGCTCCTCGGGGATCGTGCCCTCGAGCGAGGTGCCGGCGAACTGCTCCTCGAACAGCGCATGCGCCATCGCCCGGTCCTCGAAGTGGACCTCCTCGACATAGGGCGCGAGGTCCTCGCCGTCGAGCGCGGCGCTGATCGCCTGCTTCTGCTCCTCGGTCGCCTCGCCCGCCGCGCACGTGGGCACCTCGGAGTCCGGCGGGCAGAGGAAGAGGGCCACCTGGACGCGGTCGTACCAGTAGTCCTTCATCCCGTTGATCTGCATCTGGAGAAGGATCGCCGAACCGACGAACAGGAGCGACACGAAGGTCACGAGGACGACGGAGAGGACCATCGAGACGTTGCGCTTGAGGCCGACGAGGACCTCCGAGAAGATGAACGAGAGCCTCATGCGCCCACCTGGTACGTTCCGCGCTCGTCGTCGCGCACGATCGAGCCGTCGCGCAGCTCGATGACGCGCCGTCCCATTCGGTTGACGATGTCGCCGTCGTGGGTGGCCATGAGGACGGTGGTGCCGTTGCGGTTGATCCGGTCGAGCACGTCCATGATGTCGGTCGAGGTCATCGGGTCGAGGTTGCCGGTGGGCTCGTCGGCGAGGAGGATGCCGGGCTTGTTGACGACGGCGCGGGCGATCGCGACGCGCTGCTGTTCGCCGCCCGAGAGCTCATGGGGCAGCCGCTTGTGCTTGCCCTGGAGGCCCACGGTCTCGAGGACGTCGGGCACGAGGGTGGAGATCGCCGCCGAGGACTTGCCGATGACCTGGAGCGCGAAGGCGACGTTGTCGAAGACGTTCTTGTTCGGCAGCAGGCGGAAGTCCTGGAACACGGTGCCGATGCTGCGCCGCAGGTAGGGCACCTTCCAGGACGGCATCCGCACGATCGACTTCCCCGCCACGCGGATCCGGCCGCGGGTCGGGACCTCCTCGCGGAGGACGAGGCGGATCACCGTCGACTTGCCCGAGCCCGAGGCGCCGACGAGGAAGACGAACTCCCCGGCCTCGGCGGTGAAGGAGACGTCGTCGAGGGCAGGTTCGGCCTTGGAATCATAGGTCTTCGTCACCGATTCGAAGGTGATCACGCAGCAGTATCTCAATCGCCTGGAGGACGGGGAACACTCCGACTATACGGAGCATCCGACCGGGATCGCCGGACCCGGCGCCCGAACGGCCGGGGCGTGTCCCCGCGACCCGGGACGCGGCGCGCACGGGGCGGTGCTGACCGACCCCGGACCCGCGTGTCGTGGTCGCCGCTCCCCCGGGGCCTCCGTGTCGTGGTCGCCGCTCCCCCGGGGCCTCCGTGTCGAGGGAGACCCACCCCGGCGCACGCGATGGAGAACACTACACCCGATCGGATGGAGCGCAAGCGAATAACGGATCAAGGTTCCTTGTACTCCTACTGCCAGGTTGCCTTGAGATCGGGCAGATGGTCCCTCTGCGCTGGCGCGGCGGCCGCGGAAGCGAGAAGGTGAAGAGGTCAGGGCCCGCACGGCGGGCCGGAAGAAGTACGCACCACGACAGAGAGGAATGAGATCCATGAACGATCGTTTCGATCTCGACAGCCTGAACAACGCCACGGTCTACGACCAGGACAACTCCAAGGTCGGCTCCATCGGCCAGGTCTACCTCGACGACCAGACCGACGAGCCGAAGTTCGCCACCGTGAAGACCGGCCTGTTCGGCACCAACGAGACGTTCGTGCCGCTCAATGCCGCCACGCGGACCGAGGACGGCTTCACCGTCCCGTTCACCAAGGACTTCATCAAGGACGCGCCGAACATCGACGCCGACGGACACCTCGATCCCGCCGAGGAGCGTCGCATCTTCGAGTACTACAGCCTGTCCTACGACGATGACGGCCGCGTCGACACCGACCGCGACAGCCGCATCCACGGCGACCGCGACGGACGGGTCGACTCCGACCGCACCGCTGCCGCCGGCACCGCAGGTGCGGCCGGCACCGTCGACCGGGACGCCGATCGCCGTGACGTCGACGGCCGCGTTGCCGCCGACCGCGACGTCAACGCCGGTGGCCACGACGTGCGTGACGGCGGCCGCCGCGGAGTCGAGGGCGAGCAGGTCGTCGCCCACGAGGAGCGCCTTAAGGTCGGCACCGAGCAGCGCGAGGCCGGCAAGGCCCGCCTGCGCAAGCGCGTCGTGACCGAGAACCAGCAGGTCGAGGTCCCCGTCCAGCGCGAGGAGCTCGTCGTCGAGCGCGAGAAGATCGACCCGAACTCCGCCGAGGCGCGGACCGGGAAGATCGATCCGAAGGGCGGAGCCGACGAGACCGTCACCCTCCGCGAGGAGCGCCCGGTCGTCGACAAGGAGACCGTCGCGACCGAGAAGGTCAACGTCGGCAAGCGCACCGTGACCGACTCCGAGACCGTGTCCGGTGAGGTCCACAAGGAGCAGATCGACGTCGACACCGACACCCGTGGTGTGGACGGACGCGGTGACGTGGACGGACGCGACGCCCGCCACTGATCGCCCGGGTCCTCGCGACCTGATCCGCTGATCGCCCGAGGGGCCGGTCCCGCAGCTGCGGGGCCGGCCCTTCGTCGTGCTCGGGCACCTCCTGCAGGGCGGGGTCGGCGTTCCCAAGTCGGGCCCGCCGCCGTAGAGTGGGACACACCACATGACAGGGAACGATGCCGACGCGAGGAGCGCCCGAATGAGCAAGGACACCAGCACCACACAGGATGACGCCGCCCACGACGAGAACGGCTCCGGCGCGTCGGAAGCGCACACCTTCGTCCGCGACCCGCTGACCGATGCGGTGGTCTTCGACGTGTCGAGCCGGAAGGCCGGCAGGGTGTCCCACATCCATCACGACATCACGGGCACCGCGCACATCGTTGCGGTGAACACCGGGCTGTTCGGCTCGAACTCCCTCATGCCGCTCGCCACCGCCACGGTGAGCGAGTCGGGCGTGTGGGTGCCCTTCCGGAAGAGCACGATCTCCTCGGCCCCGGCGATCGACGCCGATCCGCTCAGCGACGAGCAGGCCATCCGCGTCTACGCGCACTACAACCTCGACTACACCCCGCCCGCACCCCCGGAGCCCGAGCCCGAGCCGGAGCCCGAGGTGGAGGAGCCGGAGGTGGAGGAGCCGGAGGTGGAGGAGCCGGAGAAGACCGCAGCCGCCGAGGAAGCCGCCGAGGCGAGTGCGGCGGATGACGCCGCTGCTCCCGAAGAGAAGACGACCGCCGAGGCGGCTGCCGCGGACGACGCCCCTGTCGACGAGGAGAAGACAGCTGCCGAGAGCGATGCGGCAGCGAAGAGCGACACCACGGGCACCGATGACACGGCTGCCGGCGACGACGCAGCCGCAGAGAGTGACACCACCGTCACCGACGACACCGCTGCGGCGGACAACGAGGCGGCGGCCGAGAAGCCGACCACGGAGACCACGCCGGACGGAACGACGACCGCGGCGGCCGGCGCAGCAGCTGCCGGTGCGACCGGTGCTGCAGCAGCAACGAGCTCCGACGACACCTCCGGCACGGAGACGCCCGCCGAGGACTCGACGGCCGAGGATGCGGCAGACGAGGACACGAGCCCCGAGGACACAGTGGTGAAGGAGGACTCCGTCGAGGACGAGTCTGCCGAGAGCGCGGCTGTGGCCGACACCCCGGAGGCCTCGGCACCGGAGGAGACGGCCGCCGTCACCGACACGGAGGCCACGGAGCCCGCCGGGGAATCCACAGCAGCAGTCGACGCCTCCACCGAGGCCTCAGCGGCCGAGGGTTCCTCGGCAACGCCGGAGACGGCCGATGAGAACGCCGCCGAAGCAGCGACCGCGGATTCCGCAGACGCACCTGCCGAAGGCACTGCCGCCGAGGGTGCGACGACGGAGGACGCGACCGGAGACGACCGGCCGGACACCACGGACGACTCCCCCACCGACGAGACCGTTGGAGAGGGTGCTGCCGACGATGAGACTGCCGACGAGTCGGCGGCCGCAGCACCGGATTCCACCGATACGACCGCCGATCCCGGCGCGGACGCCTCGGCTCCGGCAGCAGCGGCAGCTGCAGCCGACACCGACGAAGCGCCGGCGGATGCCGACGCCGACTCCCCCGGCGCGCAGGCGGCGGCGACGGAGCCCGGCGGCCCGGACGCACCGCAGGACCACGAGCGCCTCGACGTGAGCAGCTCGGGGGTCAAGGGCGCCTCGGACACCGTCGGTGACGACGCGGACGCGGCCCACGCACCCGCCCACGCCGACGAGCAGCAGATCACCGACTCGACGACGCCCCACGCGGAGCGCGAAGAGGATCGCTCGGAGCTCGACGAGGGGACGATCGACGGGGACGACACCGCCCCGGTCGAGCGACACACCCCGGGAACACCGGAGGACAAAACTGAGCGGGATGCGTCCGCCGATGCCGCGCCCGCGGAGTCGAGCGGAGAGCCGGTCGATGAGGTCGATACGCGCACCGAGACCGGTGCCCCGGCCGACCGCATCACCGCCGACGGCGCCCCGGTGGCCGAGGACACGCGCACCGCCGACACCGTGGACGCGACCGAGGCTACCGTGACCACCACCGAGGACAGTGTGCCCGCGGCGAACACCACCGAGGGCGACGACACCCCCACGGACGGCACCGGCGACGATCGGCCCACGAGTTCCGGGTCCAGCGTCTGACGGAGCCCTACCGCTGCGGCGGGCGAACACGACGGTGCCCCGGATCGAATCCCATCGATCCGGGGCACCGTCGTCTGCCGCCTGCACCGTTGCCGGTGCGGGACGACACCGATCAGGGAGAGGCGGCCTCCGCCTCGGCGGCCTTCTGCTCCTCCTTGCGCCACCGGATGCCGGCTTCGAGGAAACCGTCGAGGTCGCCGTCGAACACCGCCTGCGGGTTGTTGACCTCGTAGCCGGTCCGGAGGTCCTTGACCATCTGGTACGGGTGGGTGACGTACGAGCGCATCTGGTCGCCCCAGCTCGCCTTGATGTCGCCGGCGAGGTCCTTGCGCTCGGCCGCCTCCTGCTCCTTCTTGAGCTGGAGCAGACGGGACTGGAGGACGCGCATCGCGGCGGCCCGGTTCTGGATCTGGGACTTCTCGTTCTGCATGCTCACCACGGTCCCCGTTGGGACGTGGGTGATGCGGACCGCGGAGTCGGTGGTGTTGACCGACTGCCCGCCGGGGCCGGAGGACCGGTAGACGTCGATGCGGAGGTCGTTCTCGTCGATGTCGACGTGATCGCTCGACTCGATGAGCGGGACCACCTCGACCGCGGCGAACGAGGTCTGGCGGCGGCCCTGGTTGTCGAAGGGGCTGATCCGCACGAGGCGATGGGTGCCGGCCTCGACGGACAGCGTGCCGTAGGCGTACGGCGCGTTGACCTGGATCGTCGCGGACTTCACTCCCGCGCCCTCGGCGTATGAGGTGTCGAGTTCCTGGACGCCGTACTCCTTCGACTCGGCCCAGCGGACGTACATCCGGGCGAGCGTCTGGGCGAAGTCCGTGGCGTCGTCGCCGCCGGCTCCGGAGCGCACGGTGATGACCGCGGCGCGCTCGTCGTACTCCCCGGACAGGAGCGTGGAGATCTCGAGGGCGCCGAGCTCGCGGCGCAGCTTCGCGATCTCCGCCTCGGCCTCCGCGAGGGTCTCCGCGTCGTCCTCGTCCTCGGCCATGGACACGAGGAGCTCGACGTCCTCGATGCGGGAGTCGAAGCGCTCGAGCTTCTCCAGGGTCGCCTGCTTGTGCGAGAGCTTCGAGGTGACCTGCTGGGCGGCCTCCGGGTCGTCCCACAGATCGGGAGCGGCGGCGGCTTCGGTCAGCTCATTCACCTCGGACCGCAGCTGGTCGACGTCGGACACCTCGCGGATCGAGGCGAAGGTCTGCTGCAGGGCAGCGATCTCGGAAGGAAAGTCAGTGGCCATAGTCCCTCCAGCCTAGTGCATGCGCACCGTGCCGCCTCAGCGTGCGCAGGCCGCTACTGCACCGTCGCGGCCTGGGCGACCGCCCGCAGCACCTCGAGGGATTCGCTGCCGGTGAGGCTGTGGGCGAGCACGGTGGCGGCCTGCCGCAGGTGCATCCCGATGTCGCTCTCGATGTCGGCGGGCATGCGCGCCAGTGGGAAGGACACGCAGACCGCGAGCGCGTCGTCCCCGGCGGCGAACGCGACGCTCGCGGATCCGGTGCCGGCCCGTCGCGCCTGCCGGGTGAGGTAGAGCTCGGTGCCGTCGAGGGGGCCGAGCAGGGCGAGCGCGGCGGACCCGCCTTCGGCGAGCGGCAACGCCGACCCGGCGTTCTTGGAGATCCGCAGCTCGTTGCGGGATTCGACGGAGATCACGCACGCCCGGACGTTCCCGTGCCGCATCCACAGCTGCACCGATTCCCCGGTGAGGTTGCGGATCGAGGTGAGCACCTCGAGCACGTCCGCGGTGGGCCGGTTCGCCGGGAACGGGCCGAGCACGTAGTCGCCCGACGACCCTCGCTCGATGAACCGGTGCTCCTCGAGCGCCTGGAGCAGCCGGTAGCCGGTCGAGCGGGACATGCCCAGCCGCGCGCACACCTCGGCGCCGGACAGCGCATTGCCCGCGATGAGCCCGAGGATCGCCGCGCACTTGTCGATCACCCCGACCGCGCTCATCTGCGGCGTCCCCCGCCTCTCACACCGACACCGCGGAGCGGGCGGCGCGGCGGCGCAGCACGGCGCGGAGGATGATCGGACCGACGATGCCGAGCACGATCGCGATGACGAGCGCGAGCGACACCGGGCGGGTGACGAAGGGCATGAGGCTGCCGCCGGAGATCTGGAGCAGGCGGCGGAAGTTGTCCTCGAGCAGCGGCACGAGGACGAGCGCGAGGATCGCCGGGGCGAGAGGGAACCCGAACTTCTCCATGAGGTACCCGATGGCGCCGAACACCCCGAGCATGAGCATGCCGGTGAGGCTGAACTTGATCGCGTAGGTGCCCACGCACACGAGGACGAGGATCGCGCCGAACAGCAGCTCCGGCGGGAGCTTGAGGAGCTTGACGAAGATCCCGACGAGCGGGAGGTTGAGCACGACGAGCGCGATGTTGCCGATGTACATGCTCGCGATGATCGTCCAGATGAGCGTCGACTCCTGCTCGAACAGCAGCGGGCCGGGCTGGAGGCCGTACATGGTGAATACGAAGAGCAGCAGCGCAGTCGTCGCCGAACCAGGGATGCCGAGGCTGAACAGCGGGATCATCGCACCGCCGACGCCGGCGTTGTTCGCCGCCTCGGGGCCGGCGACGCCCTCGATCGCGCCCTTGCCGAACCGCTCGGGGGTCTTCGAGATCCGCTTCTCCATGATGTAGGACATGAACGACGCGAGCGACGGGCCGACGCCGGGCAGCACGCCGATGATGAACCCGAGCACGGAGCCGCGGCCCCAGGGTGCGGCCGACCGGCGCCAGTCGTCCTTCGTCATCCACGGGCCGGACTCGATCTTCTGGATCTCGTCGGTGCCCGGGGCGAAGGCGATCGACAGCTGCCGGATCGCCTCGGGGATCGCGAACAGCGCCATCGCGAAGATCGTGAAGTCGATCCCGTCGCGGAGCACGTCGAGCCCGAAGGTCTGGCGCGGCAGCCCGGTCTGGAAGTCGAGGCCGATGAGCCCGACGCCCAGGCCGATGAGGATCGACACGAGCGACTTGATCCGCGAGCCCGTCGACATCGACGAGGCGAGGAGCAGCGCCATGAGCATGAGGAGGAAGTACTCGCTGGCGCCGAAGATCCGGGCGGCCTGGACGAGGACCGGCGACAGGAACGACAGGCCGATGATCGCCAGGGTGCCGGCGATGAACGAGCCGATCGCGGCGGTCGCGAGTGCGGCACGCGCACGTCCGCGGCGAGCCATCTCGTAGCCGTCGATCGCGGTGACGGCGCTCGCCACTTCGCCGGGGGTCTTGATGAGGGTGGCGGTGATCGAGCCGCCGTACATCGAGCCGTAGTAGATGCCGCACAGCATGATGAGGCCGTGGACCGGCTCCATCCCGAACGACACCGGGATGAGGATCGCGATCGCGCTGATCGGGCCGATCCCGGGGAGCACGCCGACGACGGTGCCGAGCAGCACGCCGAGCAGCGCGAAGAGCAGGCTCATGGGCTGGATGGCCTCGGCGAAGCCGCCGCCGAGGTTCTGGAGCGTTTCCATGTCGGTCCTCCCCTAGCCCAGGATCCCCGGCGGGAGGTACACGCCGAGTCCGTTCTTGAAGGCGAAGTAGATCACTGCGGAGAAGACCACGGAGAACACGAGGTTCCGGATCCACTTGCGCCGGTTGTACAGGGTCGTCATCGCGAACAGGAACACCGCCGTGGAGAGCAGGAACCCGACCGGAATGAAGATGAAGAGGTAGCCGAAGAAGACGGCGAAGTTGAGCAGCACCCGGGTCGACACCGGCGCCGGCGGCGCGGCCGGCTCGTCGCCGTCCGCGGACTCCGGGTCCGCGGTGTCGGCGAGCGTCCGCTCCATGAGCTCCTCGGGCGTGGCCCGGTGCTTCCGGAAGGCGGACACCGCGAGGAGCACGCCGAGGATCAGCAGACCGATGCCGACGATCGCCGGCAGGGTCTCCGGTCCGACGACGTCGCCGGTGCGCTTGATCCGCAGGGTCTCGAGGAAGAACGCGATCCCGACGAGCGCGACGACGATCCCCGCGCCGAGGTCGGAGCGGTCGACCTTCCTCGCGGTCGGGCGCGGGGACGACCCGGGTGCTGCTGTCATGCTCAGCTTCCGATCTCGGTCTTCTCGACGCCCTCGGCGACGGTCTCGTCCGCCTCGGAGATGTAGGTCTCCATCTCCTCACCGGTGAGGAACTCCGGCGACCACTGGTTCTTCTCGACGGTCTCCTGCCAGGACGGCGACTCGACCATCTCCTGGAGCGTCTCCTCCCAGTAGGTCACGGCTTCCTCGGGCATGTCGGCCGGGCCGTACACGCCGCGCCAGTTGGCGAGCGTGACGTCGTATCCGGAGTCGACGGCGGTCGGCACGGAGTCGAACGGGGCGGCGAGCGGCTCGGGTGCGAAGGAGACGACACCGGCGAGGTCGCCGGACTCGAGGGTGGCGCGGAACTCGCTCAGGCCGGCGATCGCGACCTTGGCGTCCCCGTTGAGCAGCGCGGTGGTCTGCTCGCCGCCGCCCTCGTAGTCGACGAAGTTGAGGTCGGCCGGGGCGATCCCGGCGGCGTCGGCGAGGAGTGCGAAGGGCAGGCGGTCGTCACCGGCGGCGGCGATCGGCACGGCCTGCGGATCGGACTCGAGGGCGCTGATGAGGCCGTCGATGTCGGTGATCTCGCCGTCCTGCGGGGCGACGACGATGAAGTTCTCGACGTAGAGGGTGGCGATCATCGTGGCATCGTCTGGCCCGTACTCGCACAGGCCGCGGTTGTTCATCGTCTGGTTGGCCAGGGAGGAGATCGCGATCTGGTCGTCCGCGCCGGCGTGGTTGTTGATCATCTCGGTGAGCCACGAGCAGCCGGTGCCGCCGGGCTTGTTCTGCACCGGCAGCGGCACGTCGACGATCCCGTCCTCCTCGAGCGTCTGCACCATGGCGCGCGCGGTGGTGTCCCAGCCGGAGCCGGGCTCGGCGGGAGCGTTGACGTTGATCGGCTTCGAGGGGTAGTTGCCGCCCCCTCCGCCGGAGCCGCCCGAATCGCCGGACTGGCAGCCGGCGAGCGCGAGGGCGAGGCTGGACAGCGCCGCGGCGCCGATGGTGAGGCGAGACATCTTCGTCGACTTCATGATGGTTCCTTCGTCCGTGTACGGGTGGTGCGTGATGGGTGGAGCCGGCGCCCTCACCTGCCGAGCGAGGCGAGGATCTCCGCGGTGTGCTCGCCGGGGGCGGGCACGTCCGTGCGCTTGGGCAGGAGCTCGCCGTCGATCGCCAGGGGCAGTCGGGGCACGAGCACCTCCCTGCCGCCGGGGATCCGGGTCGGCACCAGGGCTCCGGTCTGGAGCAGGTGCGGGTCCTCCGCGAGGTCACTGGGTGCGTTGACCTTGGCGTAGGGCAGTCCGGCGGCGTCGCACATCTGTTCGATGCGGGACAGCGGCAGAGCGGACAGGGCGTTCTGGAGAACTGTGTGGATGCGGTCGCGCTGGGCGACGCGCTCGGCGTTGACCGCGAGGGCGGGGTCGGCGGACAGCTCGGTGAGGCCGAACACCTCGCACAGGACCGCCCACTGGGTGTCGCTCACTGCGGCGACGAAGATCATCTGGTCCTCGGCGGAGCGGAAGATGTCGTACACCGCCCAGGCGGCCTCGCGGTTGGGCATCGGCTGCACCTCCTGGCCGGTGATCTCGCTCTGCACCATGTGGCTGCCGACGAGGAAGGCGTTGTTCTCGAACAGCGAGCTCGTCACCTCGGCGCCTTCGCCGGTACGCGCGCGGACCATGAGGGCGTTGAGGATCCCGATGACGCCGAACATGCCGCCCATGATGTCGTTGACCGAGGCGCCGGCCCGCAGCGGGCGTCCGGGAGGACCGGTCATGTAGCCCAGGCCGCCGAGCATCTGGACGACCTCGTCGAGGGCGGGACGGTCCCCGTAGGGGCCGGGCTGGAATCCCTTGAGCGAGCAGGACACGAGCCCGGGGTTGGTCTGCTTGAGCGTGGCGTGGTCGAGCCCGTACGCGGCCATCTTGCCGGTCCGGAAGTTCTCCACGAGGACGTCCGCGGTGCTCAGCAGCTCGCGCACGACCTCGAGGTCGGCCGGATCGTCGAGGTCGGCCTGGAAGCTCTTCTTGTTCCGGTTGAACGTGGGGAACAGCCCCGACCCGGAACCGGGCAGGTAGCGGGTCTTGTCGCCGGCGCCGCGGGGCTCGACCTTGATGACCTCGGCCCCGAGGTCGCCGAGGATCATGCCGCAGCTCGGCCCCATGACCATGTGGGTGATCTCGACGACGCGGATCCCCTCGAGGGAGAGATTCATGCCGCACCGCCTGCGGTCCGGGCGGGCAGGGGTGCGAGCAGCTCCGAGGGGGTGGCCGGGATCGAGGACAGGCTCGAGGTGAGCGGATGCCCGACGGCCTCGGTGAGCGGGGCGCGCACGGCGGCCAGGCGGTCGACGTCGACCCCGGTGGACACGCCCTCCCGGTGGAGGAGGTGGACGAGGTCGTCGGTGCCGATGTTGCCGGCCGCGCCCGGGGCGAACGGGCAGCCGCCCAGTCCGCCCATCGCGGCGTCGAAGTGGCTGACGCCGAGCTGGAGCGCGGCGAACACGTTGGCCATCCCGAAGTTGTACGTGTCGTGGAGGTGGAGATTCACCGGATGGCCGGGGAACTCGGCGAGCACCGCGGCCGTCGTGCGGCTCACGAGGCCGGGGTTCGAGTTGCCCACGGTGTCGGCCAGTCCGATGCCGTGGGCGCCGGCGTCGACGAAGGTCCGGAGGATCGGCAGGAGCCGGTCGACGTCGGTGATCCCGTCGAAGGGACAGAAGAAGCTCACCGCGGTGGCGATGTCGTAGCGGATGCCGTGGGACTTGAGCGCGTCGATCGCGTCGAGCAGGCGGTCGGCGGCCTGGGCGATCGAGGAGTCGGAGTTCGCCTGCGAGTGCCCCTCGGAGGCGGAGATGACGAGCTTGACGTTCTTCGCTCCGGCGTCGGCCGCGCGCTCGGCGCCCTTCCGGTTGAAGACGAGCGTGAAGAGGTCGACCCCGGTGTCCTCGAGCGGCTGGAGGCCGGCGAGCACCTCAGCGGTGTCGCTCATCTGCGGCACCTTCTTCGGGTTGACGAAGGCACCGATCTCGAGCTGGGTGAGGCCCGCGGCGGCGAGCTGCTGCCCGAGGGCGATCTTGACCTCGGTGGGGACGATCGTCTTCTCGATCTGCAGGCCATCGCGCAGCGTGGTGTCGAGGATGTCGACCCGGGAGGGAGGCACGGCAGGGGCGGCCGTGCGCGTCACGGACTGCTGAGCCGGGGTCGCGGGCGACTCTGCCACAGACGATCACCATGCCTCTCTGCATCGTCGACCTTCGCCGCCCGCTCTCACACTGTAGGAGCATCGAAGATCGGAGTAGTGGAATGAACGCTAGGTCGACTGTGCGAACTTTCTCAACAGCACACGCCTCTGTTCCGCCTTGCGAGACGAAAACTGAGAGAACACTGGATGCAAGTCCCATTATTCGGGACTCTCTACTCCTGAGTTGTTGACTTGCGGCCGCAGCCGGGCAGCGTGACGAGCCGGTAAACCAGATCCCGGTCGATCCACCCTGAGGCACGCGCGGAACGGCGCCGATCCGGTTCCGCGCACCCGTCCTGATCTCGCGAAATACTTACTCGCGAGTTATCCACAAAATGACGCACGGATCTGTTCAGACAGATTCGCTTCGTCTACTTTGGGTGCTGTACCCCTCCGCACCACCCGCCCGGGCCACCCATCCGGGACCGCATCCCCCACCCGACGACCGCTTCAGCGCCCGATCCCCACAGGACCCACCATGGACGCAGCCGAGCTCATCGCCGCCGAGGTCCGAGAACTCATCCGGACCCGCGGGATCGATCCGCGCACGGAACCCGCCCAGGCCCGGGAGCTCGTCCTCCAGGTGATCCACGACTACGACGAGCGCACCCTCGCCGGCTCACTCCCCCTGCTGGCGGACCCGGAGGCGACCGGCCGGCGGATCCTCGACGAGGTGTCGGGCTTCGGCGCACTGCAGAAGTACCTCGACGACCCCGAGGTCGAGGAGATCTGGATCAATGCACCCCAGGGCGTCTTCATCAGTCGCCGCGGCATCAGCGAGCTCACCCCCACCCTGCTCACCGCCGACGAGGTCTCCGACCTCATCGAGCGGATGCTCCGCACCTCGGGCAGGCGCGTGGACCTGTCGAGCCCGTTCGTCGACGCGACCCTGCCCGACGGCTCGCGCCTCCACGTCGTGCTCCCGGACATCACCCGCGCCCATCCGGCGGTCAACATCCGCAAGTTCATCACCCGCACCCGGAGCCTGCGCGACCTCGTTGCCAACGGCACCCTGCCGGAGAAGGCCGCAATCTTCCTCGATGCAGCCGTCATCGCCGGTGCGAACATCGTGGTCTCCGGAGCGACCCAGGCCGGCAAGACGACCATGCTCAACGCCCTCACCGGGTCGATCCCTGCACGCGAGCGCGTCATCACCTGCGAAGAGGTGTTCGAGCTCGCCGTACCTGCGCGTGACTGGGTGGCGATGCAGTGCCGCCAGCCCTCGCTCGAAGGCACCGGTGAGATCACACTCCGGCAGCTCGTCAAGGAGGCGCTGCGCATGCGGCCGAGCCGACTCATCGTCGGCGAGGTCCGCGAGGCCGAGTGCTTCGACCTCCTCGTCGCGATGAACAGCGGCCTGCCTGGCCTCGGGTCGATCCATGCGAACTCAGCGCGCTCGGCCGTCACCAAGCTGTGCACCCTCCCGCTCCTCGCCGGGCCGAACATCGGGTCGACCTTCGTCACTCCGACCGTCGCCGGCAGCATCGACCTCATCGTGCACCTCCGGCTCGATCGCGACGGACAGCGACGGGTCGAGGAGATCGCCGCGATCCCCGGTGGTCTCGAAGGCGGCATCGTCGAGCTCGAGACCGTGTTTCAGACCGGCCCGGACGGCACTCTCACCCGCGGCGCGGGATTCACCCACCTCGGCGAGCGCTTCGCCGCGATCGGCAAGGACATCCACGCGATCCTGGAGGCCGCATGAGCACATCGCTGGCGGGCGCTCTGTGCGGCCTCGGGCTCGGGTGCGGCGCTTTCCTCATCTGGTGGTCGATGTGGGAGACCCCGCGTCGCACACGACCCCGCCCGCGGTTCATCGTCGAACTCGACGAAGCCCTCACCATGGCCGGGTTCCCCCGGACGTCGCCTGCTCATCTCGCCGTCATCAGCGCTGCAGCGGCGGGAGCCGCGTTCCTCATCGCGATGCTCTTCACCGGTGCGACGAGCATCAGCGGCTGCTTCGCACTGTTCGCAGCACTCGCCCCGATCGCGTTCGTGCGGCACCGCGCGAGATCCCGGCAGGTTGAACGGCGCACCCTGTGGCCGGAGTCGATCGACCACCTCCACTCCGGCATCCGTGCCGGGCTCTCGCTGCCGGAGGCGATCAGCGGGCTCAGTGCGCGCGGACCGGAGCAGCTCCGCCCTCTCTTCACCGTGTTCGCCCAGGAGTACCGGGCCACCGGCTCCTTCTCCCTCTCGCTCGAGCGGTTCAAGATCGCAGCGGCCGACCCCGTCGCAGACAGGATCGTCGCCGCACTGGCGGTCACCCGCGAGGTCGGCGGCACGGACCTCGGGATGATGCTCAAGACGCTGAGCCAGTTCATCCGCGACGATTCGCGGACCCGCGCCGAACTCCAGGCCCGGCAGAGCTGGACGGTCACCGGTGCACGCCTCGCCGTCACCGCACCGTGGGTGGTGCTCGCTCTCCTCGCCACGCGTCCGCAGACCGCCGAGGCCTACAACACGCCCGCCGGGACGGTCCTCCTGCTCGTCGGCCTGGTCGTGTCGACGGCCGCCTACGGTCTGATGAAGCGGATCGGTCGGCTGCCCGTCGAGCCGCGGGTCCTGAGGTGAGCCATGGAGCACCTCACCCCATTCAACCCGGCGGCGATCATCGGCAGCGGCCTCGTCCTCGGGCTGTCGATCGCCTTCTTCGTGCTCAGCCTTCCGGTGTTCCGCAGGCCCACTCTCGACGACCGCGTCGGGCCGTACCTGCGCGACCGGCCCCGGGTCGCCGAGCTCTACGGTCCACCCGTGCCGAGCGATTCGGGGATCCGCGGTCTCATCCGGTCGACCGTCCGCCGGGGAGGTCGGTGGCTGGCCTCGCGGCTGACGACCGATGCGAGTGTGACCTCGCGGCTCGCGCGTCTGGGGCGCGGAGAGACGATCGAGAAGTTCCGCGCCCAGCAGCTCCTCATCATCGCCGGAGGCATCGTCATCGGATCATGCCTGGCCGCACTCGTCAGTGTGGGCCGCGGATTCAACCCGGTCGCCTTCGTCCTCATCATCGCCATCGGCGGGGTCGCCGGGCATCTTCTCAACGACTGGCTCCTCACCCGCCGGGTCCGTCAGCGCGAAGTCCGGATCCTCGCCGAGTTCCCGACGATCGCCGAACTCCTCGCCCTCTCGATCACCGCCGGCGAAGGCACCGTCGACGCTCTCGAACGATCGTGCCGGAGCACGACGGGCGAGCTCAGCGAAGAGCTCCGCCTCACCCTCGCCGAGGCCCGTTCCGGAACGCCGCTCGTCGACGCCCTCGACAACCTCGGCCGCAGAACGGCGATCCCGAGCATCGTCCAGTTCGTCGACGGCATCGCCGTCGCGATATCCCGCGGCACTCCGCTCGCGGAGGTACTCCGCGCCCAGGCGGCCGATGTCCGGGAGGACGGTCGGCGGCATCTCATGGAGCTCAGCGGTCAGAAGGAGGTCGGAATGCTCGTCCCCGTCGTCCTCTTCGTGCTCCCGATCACCGTGATCTTCGCGGTGTTCCCCTCGCTCGCCGTCCTCGATCTCACAGGCTGAGGTGAACCGCCCATGACCTCCATCGATACCGCGGACCACCGGTCGGACGCTCGCCCGGGAACCGTCCGGTCGACCCCGATCAACTGCCCTCCTCCCGCCCCGCGAATCCACTCCCCTGTCAGCAGCCCCCGCAGAAAGGCATCACCATGAATTCCCGCTTCCTCCTCCGGCTGTACCTCGTCATGACCGCGCTTATCGCCCCCGATCCTCGCGTGCAGACCTCGCACCGTGTCACCCGGAACGATCGCGGCGACGTGCCGGGGTGGGTCCTCATCACGATGATGACCGCCGCCCTCGTCGTCGCCCTGTGGGCACTCGCCGGCGAGGCCTTCACCTCGATGTTCGAGGATGCGATGAACAAGGTCCGCAGCGCGGGCTGATCCATGTCCTCCGTCACTACATCCCCGACACCGCATCAGAAGATCCCGCTGCGTCGGAGCGCTCTCGGCGCAACGGGCCGGGGCTCTCGCACACATCCGCCTGCGCCGGCCGCCCTCCCGATCGACCTGCCCGGAGCGCACACTCGCGCCGATGTCGGCTCCGCGATCGCGGAGTTCGTCATGGTCAGCGCTCTCCTCAGTCTGATCTTCGCATCGGTGCTCCAACTCGGACTCGCTCTGCACGTGCGCAACACCGTGACTGATTCCGCGGTCGCAGGGGCACGGCAGGCGGGGTTGGCGGATCAGCAGCCTTCGGACGGAGCCGAGCTCACCCGGGCTCTCGTGTCCGCGGGAATCGGCGAGGCGTACGCGCAGGACATCGAGGTCGTCGAATCCGAGGCCGGGGGAACCCGCATCGTCGTGGTCACCGTCACCACTCCGATCCCGGTGCTCGGACTGCTGGGACCGCAGGGGTCGTGGGAGCTGTCCGGCCGCGCTCTCGTCGAGGATGTGGACGGGTGATGGGGTGCTTCTCGAGGACCTCTGCACGGCCGGGCTGTTCCGAGCAGCCCGCCGTCGATCGCGGTTCGGCCCCCATCGAGTTCATCTTCGCCTCGGTCGTCCTCCTCATCCCGCTCGTCTACCTCGTGCTCTCCCTCAGCGAGGTGCAGGCGGGCTCCTACGCCACGCACGCATCGGCGATCAATGCCTCCCGCACCGCCGCGCGATACCCCGCCTCCGCCGAATCCCGGGCGCAGGAGATGGCACGTCTGCATTTCGAGGACTTCGGGGTGGACGACGCGCGCTGGACGATCCGGTTCGAGTGCCGGGGGCCGTGCGACGAGGCCGGGTCGACAGTGATCGCGCACGTCGAGGCACGGATCCCGGTGATCGGTATGCCGGCTCTGTTCGGACGCGAATCGGCTCCGCACATCACCGTGCGCGCCTCACATTCCGACATCGTGTCCCCCTACTCGACGGACGGCGTCGAGCGATGATTCGGATGCGCCCCGAGTTGCAGCGCGTGGAAGGCGGAGGCTGCGGGAAACGGCGTCGGAGCTCTCCGTCGAACCAGCGACCGGTTCCATCGGTCCGCCGCATGATGCTCGACGACCGCGGTTCCATGATGCCGCTGGCCATCGGCTTCGCGACGATCGCGCTCCTCCTCGTCCTCCTCACCGCAGCGATCACCGACATCTACCTCGCGCACCGCAAGCTCTATGCCCTCGCCGACTCCGCAGCGCTCGCCGCCGCCGACTCCTTCGAGCCCGATTACGGCTCCGATCCGGCGATCATCTTCACCGACGCCGCTGTGCAGCGTGAAGCCCGAACGTATCTGCGGCGGACGCACATCTCCGAGAGATTCCGTGACGTCGACCTCGAGGGCGGCACTCCGGACGGTCGCAGCGTCGAGATCATCCTGACCACTCGGTACCGTCCTGTGATCCTCTCCCCCTTCGTCCCCCGCGGAATCGATCTGTCCGCGACCGCTCGAGCGCGCGGCGCACTGCGCGAAGGGTGAATGGCGGTCACCTCCGACAACCGTCCGGGACCCGAGGCACGAGCGGTCTCAGAAGGCGCTCCCGGCGATGCCCTGAGATCAGATCCCCTGATCCACGGACAGGCAGTGCGCTGCGGATAACACGGCCGCGTCTGGTAGGTGTCTCCTGTGGATGGCCGATCGCGGTCCACAGCCCCTCCGACTGCTTTCCGGGCCGGGGCACAGGGTGCGTACCGTCGCACCATGCCTGCACTCCTCGCCTTCGTCTTCGGAGAGTTCGGAGTGCGGGCGTTCCGGATCGAAGCACCGGGAGACGCACCCGCCAGCACTGTGCTCGGCGCTTTCCTCGATGCCGACCCGTGCCCCAGCACGCCCGGCTCGACCGCGGCCGACACCTCACCTTCGAGCCTGTCGCACCTCCCGTCTCCACGGCCCTCTCGGCATCTCACCGTTGCCGACTGCCGTCCCTACGGAACAGCCGGGACCTCGCCGCAGCCGGACGGCACCTGGCAGTCATGGTGCTCTTCATGCACCGCGGTTCTCGTCGGCGAGCAGCCCACTTCCCTCGGGCTGCATCTCGCAGGCACGTCGCAGTCGCGGCACTCGACAGTACTCGAGGTCTCCGCCGGTCCGGACTCCGGATTCGCCTCGCTCCTACCGCCCGGCAGCTGGACACTCGGCAGAACGCTCGAAGCGGAACTGCCGATCGCCGACCCGTTCCTCAGCCGCTCACCGGTGGAGGTGACCCACGGTCCTCGAGGCCTCGACCTCTCATCCACCGACGACAGGGTGCCGCACGTCGCACTTTCGAGGTACTCGGGACATGCGATGACCATCGGGTGCACCCGTCTCACCGTTCTGCCGCCCGGACCGACGGTGACGTGCGAACCGCTCGACCTCGATTGGCCGGCACCGCCGCGCGTCCGCCCACCGGAGAAGCCCTCGTGGATCTTCAGCCTTCTGCCGTTCGTCCTCGGTATCATCCTCGTCGCCGTCACCGGAATGTGGTGGTTCATCATCCTCGCGCTCTCCGGCCCGGTGACCGCGGTGCTGCGGTGGTGGATCGAGCGACGCCGCCATCACCGGGAGTCGCGAACCGCGGTCACCGACTATCGGCGATCGCTCGTCGGATTCCTCGGCGAGATGTCGGCTTGCATCGACGAATCGCGGTCGGCGCACTCGATTGCACCCCCTGCGCGGGGATGCATCGTCCTCGGCTACGGGCCGGCGCTGAGCCCTGTCGCGATCCGCGGACACCCGACGTTCGATGGGCTCCGGGGAGCTTTCGCGATCGACGGATCGGTTCCGCTGACGGGGACTGACGGCCCACGCGCGAGCGCAGAGCTCGCGCGCGAAGTTCCGCTCGATGCGCGTCCTCCGGACGGATCCACGGACGTCCCACCGGGAATCGGACGTCTGCTCCGACGTTCCGGCATCGCCGGCCACGTGTTCGAGGGAGTCCTGTACCCCGCTGTCGATGACTCCGTCGTGATCTTCGGGCCCTCGTCGGCAGATCTCGATATCGTCGGTACTTCTCCGGTCGTGCTCGATGTCGTGCGCGTCATCATCGCCGATGCTCTCGCAGTCGACCATCCGGTCCAGGTGCACGGTGCAGAGGTGGGTCGGATCATGCCCGAACTCGCAGCGGTCGGACCGGTGATCCGCACCGAGGCGACCGCGGTTCCCGATCTCGACTCCACGTGTGCTGCGACAAGTCCCGCCACGGACATCCGAGGCGATGGAAGGAACGGCGTCCCCTCGGCTCCGGTGGGGCGGACAGCAGCAGCTCCGATCGTCATCTCGCTCTCCGGCGGGACGCACGCCGTGACCGCGGAGATCCGGTGCCCGGCGGGTTCACCGACCAGCACCGCTGCACGGCCGAGCGGAGACGAGGAATCGAATCGGCCGAGGTGGCGGCTCGTCTGCCGCGATGCCGATTCCTCCGGCGAACTCTTCATCGACCGGATCCAGCGCCCCGGCCGGCACCCGGTTCCCACGAGTGGAGCGATCGTACTCCGCAGACTCCGATCCGAGCGCTTCCTCCAGGTCGTGACACCTCGACGGCCTCCGGAAGGAGCCGCCCCGCTCCCCCGCTCACTCTCCGATCTCGTCGATATCCCTGTCGGTGCTCGAACCTCCGAGGGCGGTCTCGGCCCGGATCTGTGGCCGGGCCGCCGCACCCAGCGACCCGGCACCGTGCGCGTCCCTCTCGGTTCGACCGGCGTCGGGACGCTGCACGTCGATCTCGTCGAGCACGGCCCCCATGCTCTCGTCGCCGGCACCACCGGCAGCGGCAAGTCCGTCCTCCTCCACACCTGGGTCACCTCGCTCGCCCTTGCGCTGTCTCCCGATGAAGTCCGTTTCGTCCTCATCGACTTCAAGGGCGGCGCCACCTTCGCGCCGTTCGCCGGTCTCGCCCACGTCGATTCACTCGTGCACAATCTCGATCCGAGCATGGCGATGCGCGCTCTGCGCAGTCTGCGAGCCGAAGTCCTCCACCGAGAGGGGATTCTCGCCGCCCGCGGTGCGGCGGACATCGATGAGCTCTCTTCCGAGGCATCCGGCGGCACGCCCGCGCTCCCCCGGATCATCGTCGTCATCGATGAGTTCCAGGCCCTCATCGAGGACAACCCGGAGGGAACCGCGATGATCGAGTCGTTCACCGCTCTCGGTCGCTCGCTCGGCATCCATTTCATCCTCGCCACCCAACGACCTGCCGGAGTGGTGACGGCACGGATGAGGGCGAACATCAACCTCCGGATCGCACTCCGGGTGAGGGATGTCCCCGACTCGATTGAGGTGATCGGCACGGAGGCGGCCGCACATCTCCCTCCCGGTGATCCCGGGGCCGCATACCTCAGCCGTGGCGGAGCGCCGGAGCTCTTCCGGGCGGCTCTGGTGGACAGCGATGCACCCCGCGCTCCTGCGAAGTCTCCGGTCCTCACCTGGTCGTCGATCGCCGATGAGCGGTCGGGCACCGTGCATCTTCCGCAGTCGTCGGCCAGAGCGGGAGCCCGTGTGACCGTCCCGGGGCTCATCGCAGCCGCGCAGCAGTTCCTCCGTGCCTCTCCGTACCCGGCGCCCCCTCAGGTGGTCAGCCCACCGCTGCCGGATCACGTCCCGTCGCTCAGTCCGATTCACCTCGGCACCATCGATCGCCCGGATGAGAAGCGCACCGTCGAATGGGAGTGGAACCCGGTGTGCGACGGCTGCGTCATCGTCACGGGTGGCCGCGGATCCGGCATGAGCTCTGCGGTGCACACACTCGGCTCGGCCGCTGCGGCCGCAGGCGCAGACGTCGTCCATCTCGGCCCGATGCCTCACCGTGCGGACCCTCCCGCCCGGGCACCCGGATTCTCACCTGCTTCGCTCGGTGATGCGAGAAGTGACGCGTCGCCTGCAGCGGCATCCCCCAGGGAACCGTGTGCGGACCATGAGAGCCGCGCGCATTCCGACTCCGACCGTGCGCGGGGATCGTTCGTGTCCATCGCCCACCAGGACACCTGGGCGCTCGAGCATCTGCTCGGAGCCCTCGAGAACCGTGTCGGCTCCAACCCTCTTGTCGTCTGCATCGACGACTATGACGCGCTGCGATCCTCGATCGAGGGGACGCGGCGACTCAGTCGACTCGAAGCCGTGCTCGCCCATGCCACCGGCTCACCCGAATCTCCGCTGACATTCGTCATCGCGGCAGGCCGCCGCATTCTGCATTCGCCCCTCGCGGCACGCGCCCGCACCCGCCTGATCTTCCCGCCTGCGGAAGCCTCCGAAGCGAGCCATCTGGGTCTCAGCGCACGCCGATTCGCCGGACGGTGGCCTCCCGGCCGCGCGGTCCTGCTGGGTCCTGCTGTCACCTCGGCCGGCACCCAGGGCGCGGACATTCAGCTCGTCAACGGGGAGGATCCGGCCTCCGCACCGGAGCGCCCTATCCCTCTGACGATCGACGAACAGACGTTCGGCAGCCCGCAGCTCACGCCGCCTACCTGGATCCTCCCGGCCGCCGACGCACCAGGCCCCGGCCCCACCGGCGTCGAGATCGGCACGGGGCCCGGTGGTGAACCCGTCGTCTGGAGCCCCGATCTCCACGGGCCGGTCCTCACTGTGCGCGGCACCCCCGACGGAACCCCGGTGCTCGTCGAGGCGATCGCAGATGCCTGGGATCGCAGCACCCGTCGGGACGAGCCGCTCATGGCCATCGCGGCAGCGCATCACGCGGACCCGGAACTCGTCGCGCGGGCTCTCACCTCCGAGGCGTGCGCCGTAGGGTTTCCGCTCCATCATTCCCCGGGATACAGCTCGCCCCTGGCGCGAGCACCCGGGCTGGGACCGACCCTCGTCATCGGAGCGCGCACTGCCGGTGAGCTCGCCGAGAACGGGCTGCGAGAGCTCCCTCTCGTCCCCGGGCCTCGGACGCGGGGGTGGTTCGTCACTGCTGAGAGGGCGATTCCGGTGGACGTCGCTCCGCTGCTCGCTCGGACCGATTCCGGGGACGACCATGGCGCTCCTCCACCGTCCTGACCCCTGGATGAGTGCAGTCACCGATCCGGCCACCGTCGCCCGCGAACAGGGAATCGTCCACGACGTCGGGTGAACCGGGCGCCCCCACGCACGTGGTGTATGCACCGTTTCCGCGGCGGGGTCGAACATCGCGCACACCCGGGGGGCTGCTGGACGGTGCTCCGCTGGAGAACACCGGTTTCGTGCCGGACTATGTCTCGTCGGGGACCGGCGAGCGCGCGTTCCGCGCGACGGCCGAACGACAACGACCGTGTCCACGCTCTCAGCCGGCGCCGAGCGTGAGGTACGTCTGCATCACCCGCGCCTGCCCGGCTTCGAGGAGGCCGTCGACGAGGGCGGTGAGCACCGGCATCTCACTCGTCACCTCGAGCGCAACCGGGGTCTCCACGCTCAGGCGCGCGAGCAGAACCCCGGCATCACCGAGGGCGGTCTGGAACTCCGGGTCGTCGGCATCGGGTCGAGGAGTGTCCTCCGCGGTTGCCCGCGTATCTCCCGAGTCCGTCCCGGCAGCGGCGCCGGGCCCTGACGCGGCTCGCGCGTCGAAGATCGAGCCGAGCGTGAGCTCAGTGGCCGGCAGATCATCAGCGAAGCCCCCGGCGGGAGGTGATCCCGCCTCGGCGCCGGTGCTGTCCCCGCCGGCAGTCCCCTGGGCACCGGCCCCCGATGCGGCCGTCCCGCTGCCACCCGGGGCACCGGCAGCACCGGCCTCCGGCTGGGCGTAGGACACCGCGAACGTCGTCACCTCGCCGTTCTTCCCCGAACCGGGTGCACGGAGCAGCGCCGCCCCGTGCGCGCCCGCGGCCTCGGAGAGGAACCGGGTGTTGACCTGGCCGATCGTCATCTCCGCCGCCGGGTCCGCACGGTTGACCCCCGCATACCACTCGGCGAATGCCCGCGTCAGCGCGACCGAACCCGTCGATGTCACCTCGAAGTCCTCGAGCCGGTCCGCGCCCAGTCCCCCGAGCGCACCGGGTGACACCTCGATCACGCGCGTGGTGAACAGCGGCGAGAAAGATCGGAAGAGCACACGTCTGAACTC
>ENA-OOKA01000098-OOKA01000098.1-human-skin-metagenome-genome-assembly--contig:-NODE-98-length-29766-cov-8.814109_pt1 | contig 29766 bp, 23 predicted proteins | sample MGYA00248825_ERZ500995 | MGnify/ENA primary metagenome ERZ500995 (study PRJEB25958, sample SAMN03398540) | human skin metagenome | study: EMG produced TPA metagenomics assembly of the Human Skin...
GGCACCAGGGCCGCGGCGCCTCCCGCCACTGTAGCGAACAGCACAGACGTCGTGCCTGGCCCGCCTGTCTCAGACCTCGCGCTGGCGCTGCTCGTCGAGCACGGAGCGGGCCTCGTCATCGAAGTGGGCGACCTCGTCGGCGCCCTCCGCGCCGGAGTCCTTCCCACTGGCCGTGTAGTCGATCCCGGAGTCCGAGTCCAGGCGCAGCTGCCGGCCCTGCTCGATGAGCTTGTCCTGCTTCTCGATGTTCGCCACGACCGTGCCGACATCGCGCGGGGGCAGCTGCAGCGTGTCCTCCGCGGGGATGCCGGCCTGCAGCTCGCGCGCCCGCTCGACCTCGGCGTCGATCTCGGCACCCAGCAGGAGCACGTTGTTGAAGATCCACACGCCCAGCAGGCCCAGGATCACGGCGCCGATGACGCCGTAGGTGGCGGTCTGCGTGGCGAACTGCGTGGCGTAGACGGAGAAAGCGCCGGCGGCCAGGATCGCGCCCAGGATTGCGAAGACGGCACCGGGGGAGATCCAGCGCATCTTGGGCTGGCGGACGTTGGGGGTCCGGTAGTACAGGACGGCCACGAGCAGCATGAGCAGCACGAGGATGACGGGCCACTTGGCGATGTTCCACACGGTCACGGCGGTCGAGCCCAGGCCGATGGCATCGCCCAGGGTCTCCGCGATGCCGCCGGAGAGCAGGATCATCAGGAAGATCAGCACCACGGTGATCACGACCGTCAGCGTGGTCAGCAGCATGGACAGCTTGAGCTTGACGAAGCCGCGGCCCTCCTCGACCTCGTAGATCCGGTTCATGGCCCGGGAGAACGCGCCGACGTAGCCGGAGGCCGTCCACAGTCCGGTGGCCACACCGATGATCAGGGCGATGATGCCGCCGCCGGTCGAGCTGGTGAGGTTGTTGATCGGCTCGGAGAGCAGCTCGTTGAGCTCCGGCGGGACGCGTCCGTCCAGGAAGCCGGTGATCGCCTGCGTGGTCTGCTCGCCCTGGCCGAACACGCCCAGCAGGGAGACGACGGCCAGCAGGCCGGGGAAGATCGCCGAGACCGTGAAGTAGGTCAGCGCTGCGGCCAGGTCCGTGCAGCCGTCCTGCGTGAACTCCGCGAACGACCGCTTGAGGACATAGCCCCATTTCATCTTGGTCGGCGAGTCCGGCTTCGAGCTGCTCTCGGCCGCGGGGGCCTCGGCGCGCTCCAGGGTCTCGCGAAGGTTGTTCTTCGCCACGTGGGGCTCCTTGCTGAGGGTCGAGGGGGAACTCGGATCGCTCGTGAGCTCGGGCGGCCGTCGCGATCCGGGAGTTCAGTGTACTGAGATCCGGCCCGCGGACCCGGGAGCCGGCGCGACCCCCGTCGCTCCGACGCGCCGGGCAGGGCGGGTCGAGGCGGCAGGGTCCGCATGGTGCAGGGCGCGGACCGGGGAGGTCCGTGCGGGGATCAGTCGGTCAGGCTGTGGCGCAGGCGATCGGAGAGCCGGGTGAGGATGCGCAGCTCCTCCGAGTCCAGCCCGGCGACCATGAGCTCGTGCACGTGGCGGTCGAAGTGCTCCGCGATGCGCTGCTGCAGGTCCTTGCCGTCCTCGGTGAGCCTGATGCGCAGGCCGCGCAGGTCCTGGGGATCCTGCCAGCGGTGGACGAGGCCCTTGGCCTCGAGCCTCTCGAGCATGCGGGAGAGGCTGGACTGCGTGAGGAGGACATACTCGTTGAGCTCGTTCAGGCGGATGCCGCGGGCGTCGGAGCGGGCCAGGTTGAACAGGACGTCGTATTCGCGCATGGACAGATCCGCGAACTCCTCCTGTCGCTGGAGCTTGCGCATGACGGTGACCTGGGCTCGGTACAGGGCCTCCCATGCAGTGGTGGAGGTCTCTACGGGGTCGTTGTCAGATTCTCTGGTGGGCACGAGCCAGATCATATGTCATCCAAGTCGAATGCATGATTCTTCCGTGTCCACCGAAAGGCGCCTGTGTCCGGAGAAAAGGTCGGGGACAGTTCCGACGGCGGTCTCCGTCCGTGTCTGTGGCCTGCAACGTCACGGAAGGACGGGCCGGGACGACGACGGCCTCCCATGCATATGCATGGGAGGCCGTCGTTCAGGCGTGCGTCATGAAAGCGCTCGCAGGCTATCTGCTCATCGGATTCCGAGGGTCTTTGCGGTGTGGCCCATGATCTCGTCGGCCAGCGCCGGGTTCTCATCGAGCTGCTGACCCAGCGAGGGGATCAGGTCGGTGAGGCGGGACTTCCAGGCCGCGGAGTGGTTCGGGAAGCAGCGTCCCAGCAGGTCGATCATGATCGGGACCGCGGTCGAGGCGCCCGGGGAGGCGCCCAGGAGGCCTGCGATCGAGCCGTCGTCGGCGGTGATCAGCTCCGTGCCGAACTGCAGCACGCCGCCCTTCTTCTTGTCCTTGCGCATGACCTGCACGCGCTGGCCGGCGTGGACGAGCTCCCACTCCTCGGCCTGGGCCTGCGGGTAGAACTCGCGCAGGGCCTCCATGCGCTGGTCCTTGTTCTTGGCCAGCTCGGAGAGCAGGTACTTGACCAGGTCCAGGTTGGCCAGGCCTGCGCGGGCCATGGGGTAGATGTTGTCGGGGCGCACGGACTTGGGCAGGTCCAGCAGGGAGCCCTGCTTGAGGAAGTTCGGCTTGAAGCCGCCGTAGGGGCCGAACAGCAGCGACTTCTTCCCGTTCTCGTAGCGGGTGTCCAGGTGCGGCACCGACATGGGCGGGGCGCCGACGGCCGCCTGGCCGTAGACCTTGGCGTCGTGGCGCTCGGCGGTGCTGGGGTTGGAATTGCGCAGCCACAGCCCGGAGACCGGGAAGCCGCCGAAGCCCTTGATCTCCGGGATCCCCGACTTCTGCAGCAGCGGCAGGGCTCCGCCGCCGGCGCCGACGAACACGAACTTGGCGCGGATCTCGCGGGAATCCTCCGAGTTCAGGCGGTTCTGGGTGCGCACGATCCAGGTGCCGTCCGGCTGGCGGTCCAGGTTCTGCACCTGGACGCCGGTGCGGATCTCGGCGCCGTTGGCCTCCATGTGCCGGATCAGCTGGCGGGTCAGCTCGCCGAAGTTGACGTCGGTGCCTTCCGGGGCGAAGGAAGCGGCCACGGGGCCGGCGCCGCGGCCCTCCTGGGTCAGCGGGGCCCACTGGGCGATCTGGTCGCGGTCCTCGGAGAGCTCGAGGCGCTCGAAGAGCTTGTGCTGCGAGAAGGACTCGTGGCGGGCCCGCAGGTACTCCACGTGGTCCGCGTTGAAGACCATGGAGATGTGCGGGACCGGGTTGATGAACGAGCCCGGCTCGCCGAGCTTGCCCTCGGTGACGAGCGTGGACCAGAACTGGCGCGAGACCTGGAACTGCTCGTTGATCTTCACGGCCTTGGTGGCATCGACCGTGCCGTCCGCGGCGCGCGGGGCGTAGTTGAGCTCGCACAGGGCGGAGTGCCCGGTGCCGGCGTTGTTCCACACCGCCGAGCTCTCCTGGCCCAAGTGGTCGAGGCGCTCGAGCAGGGTGATGCTCCAGCTCGGCTCGAGTTCCGTGAGCATGGCGCCCAGGGTCGCGGACATGATGCCGCCGCCCACCAGGACGACGTCGGTGGATTCCATGGTCTTGGTCACGTGAAGAGGCCTCCGTCTGCTCGGGCGCGGAGATCAGCTGCCCTGGACCCGGGCCTCCGCGCGCGTGGTCGCCTCCCAGGCTACTCCGTCGTGGGCCGTGCCTGCGGTCACGACTGGGTGAGCTCGACCTCGCGGAAGGGCTCGAAGCCCGTGGAGGACAGGGGGAAGGACGCCGTGCGCTGATTCACGGCCACGGCAGTGATGGGGAAGGCCAGGGGCAGCGCGGCGCGGTGCTGGGCGACCTGGTCGCCGACTCTGCTGTAGAGCTCCTGGCGCTGCTCGCCGTCCGGGACCCCCGCGGCCTCCTCGATGAGCTCGTGGAGGCTCTCGGATCGCAGGTCGAGCTCCGGGGTGGTCGCGGAGAAGAGCACGGCCGTGAAGAAGTCCTGATCGCGCAGCCCGCCGCTGAGGCCGCTGAGGAAGAGGTCGTGATCGGCGGAGCGGGTGCGCAGGCTCTGCGCGTAGGTGCTCCAGGGCAGCGGCACCGGCTCGATCTCGAACCCGCAGCGCACCAGCTGCTCCGAGATGTCGGCGTAGAGCCGCTCCGGCCCCAGCGCCCAGGAGCGGGAGGCTCCGGTGGGGTAGGCGAAGCGCAGGGGCGTGCCGTCGTAGCCGGCGTCCTCGAGGGCCCGGCGCGCGTCCTGCGGGTTGTAGCCGGGGTATCCGGAGGTGCCGTCGGGGATGTTGAAGCGGGCTGGCATGAAGTCCTGGGCCACCCCGGTGCCCTCGGGGTAGTGCTCGCGCACCAGCGCCTGCCGATCGATCGCGGACATCACCGCGCCGCGGACCTCGAGGGAGTCCAGCCACTTCGACGAGGTGTGGATGCCCAGGTAGGACAGGGCATAGGGGTCGCGCTGCAGGACCTGGACTCCGTCGCGGGCCAGCGGCGCGAAGTCCGAGAGCCCGACCAGGTCGTAGCCGTCCACGCGTCCGGTCTCCAGGGCGATGTAGCGCATGCGGGGGTCGAGGATCGCCACGAACGACAGGCGGCCGATGTCTCCGGTGCCGTTCCAGTGCTCGGGGAAGGACTCGAGCTCGATGGGATCGTCCGGGAGCTGGCCTGCGCCCGGGTCGAGTCCGCGCACCACGCGGAACGGCCCAGTGCCCACGGGCGCGGTGCCGACGGTGTCGTCGTCGATCGAGGCGCTCGAGGCGATCCCGAAGGCCGGGTGCGTCAGGCACGTGACCAGGGCGGGGAAGCGGCGGGTCAGCAGCAGGCGGAAGGTGTGCTCGTCGACCGCCTCGCAGCCGTCGTAGAGGCTTCCCTGGGGGGTGCCGCGGCGGAAGATCGCATCGAACAGGCTGTGCCGCCCGGTCGCGGTGTCTCGCACGGAGGCCGCCGCCCAGCGCTCGAAGTTGCGGCAGACGTTCTGGGCGGTGAGCTTCTCGCCGTCGTGGAAGACGACGTCGCGGCGCAGAGCGAAGTCGAGGGTGCGTCCGTCGTCGGAGGCGGCCCAGCTCACCGCGAGCGCGGGCACGGCCTCGCCGGTCAGGGAATCCGGGGCCACGAGGCCGTCGAGCACCTGGCGGGCCACGCGATTGGTCTCCACGTTGTCCGTGAGCGTGGGGTCCAGCGTGGGGGCCGTGGCCGCATTGGCGAACACGTACGGCCGCTGCGATGCGCTCTGCTCCTCGGAGGCGGAGTCGGCTTCCGATCCCCGGGAGCAGCCGGCCAGCGCCAGGGCGGAGGCGCCGAGCAGCAGCGCTCGGCGGGTCGGCTGGGCGCTCACGATTCCTCCTGGGGCTGGTCTCGGTCGGGGACGGCGGTGCGGGAGCGCGCGGGCGATGAGCAGGCGCGCTGCGGGAGTGCGCGAGGCGGGACTCGAACCCGCACGCCGGAGCACAGGAACCTAAATCCTGCGTGTCTGCCAGTTCCACCACTCGCGCTCGCCCCGCACTGCGGGGGCCGCCCGATCATACCGTCGACGGAGCCGACGACGACGGCCGCAGCGCCTCAGTCCTCCAGGCCGAGGTCCCGGCGCAGCTTGGCCACGTGGCCCTTGGCGCGCACGTTGTACTGGGCGAGCTCGACGACGCCGTCGGCGTCGACGACGATCGTGGAGCGGATCAGTCCCTCGTAGACCTTGCCGTAGTTCTTCTTCTCGCCCCAGGCGCCCCAGCGCTCGGCGACCTCGTGATCGGGGTCCGAGAGCAGGGGGAAGCCGAGCGACTCCTTCTGCGCGAAGCGCTCGAGAGCGGCGGGGGCATCGGGGGAGATGCCCAGGACCTCGAAGCCGTCGGCGCGGAAGCGCTCCAGGCGGTCCTGGAAGTCGCAGGCCTGGGTGGTGCAGCCCGGGGTGGAGGCCTTCGGGTAGAAGTAGACGATGACCCGCCTGCCGCGCAGCCCGGACAGGGTGACCTCCTCGCCTGCGGCATCGGTGAGGGTGAAGTCAGGGGCCTGCTCTCCGGGGGTCAGTCGCTGGGACATGTTCGGACTCCTTCGTCGCTGTCGGGTGCTGCTGACATGGTCGCAGATCGGCCTGATCCGGCAGTCGGGGCCGGACCCATGCGGCAGTGAGGATTGCTTCCCTCGTCATGGTTACAATCGTGTCATGTCCGAGAACTCCGAGTGGTCGACCAATCGCCTCCTGTCCACGGCGGCCCGGCTCGTCGAGCACTCGTGGAACGAGCGGCTGGCGGCCCTGGGCGTGACCCACGCCGGGTACATGGCGCTGGACGTGCTCCACGAGCACGGCACGCTGAGCCAGGCCCGGCTCGCCCAGGAGGTCCGGGTCCAGGCGCAGACCATGGGCAAGACCCTGCACCGGCTGGAGAGCCACGGGCACATCAGCCGCAGCCCCAATCTCAAGGATCGGCGCAGCCACCTGGTCTCGATCACCGAGGCGGGCCGGAACGTCCTGAACGAGGCCTCGCGCCTGGAGGGCGAGCTGATCGACGACGGCACCCTGAGCGACGAGCAGCTGCGCCGCAGCCTGGCGCACATCATCTCCACTCTCGGCGCCTCCCGCTGGAAGTTCGATGTCGATGCCCAGGGCGCGGTCCACGAGGTCTCCGAGGACCAGGGTGAGCGCCCTGCCGAGTCTGCTCCAGCGGCGGGGGGGTCGGAGGCGGTCTGAGGCCGCGGCGGCCGGCCGGCTCTGCGCCCCGGCGAGCGCGGCATGCGGCGTTCATGACGGTGTTCATGCATAAGGGCCCGACTCCAGCTGGAGTCGGGCCCTTTGCCTTTCCTGTGCGCCCCCTCGGACTCGAACCGAGAACCCGCTGATTAAGAGTCAGCTGCTCTGCCAATTGAGCTAGAGGCGCGGGATGCGATCTGGGGGAGCGGAACGCTGCCGCCTCCTTCGATCTGCGCCGCAAGACATTACCACAGGGCGAGACTCGGACTCGCTGGACCTCCAGGAGAGGTGCGGGGAATCCGTTTCGCGAAGCTGTGCTCCGTCGAACGACGAAGAAAGAATGTACCGGAGGTTCCCGGCGCTGTCCACTTGGTGCTCCCGGACGTGGCCTGTCTCACTATGCGGGACGGTCGTCCCGAGGATTGACACGCCCTTGCGGGGCATCGGAGCATGGCCGACATGCAGTGGATCACAGCGCGCCGTCACTCGGTCATCCTGACCGGGCTGGTCGTCCCAGTCGGGCGACCGGTCTGACGCGCGCTGAGCATCCCGCGAGCTGAAGGCCCCGTCGCCCGTCCGCACCAGGATGGATCGGGGCCTTCGCTCGTTCAGCCCGCCCGCACGATCGCCTTGGCACCCGGGGCGCCGGCGAGCGGCCGCTTCCGGAGGATGGCGAGATGCCCGAGACCTCCCGGCGCCGTCGTGCGCCAGGGGGCCGCGGGAGGCCTTCGGATCGGGGACAATGTCTGCAATGGCCGCTGGGCCGAGGACCGCAGCGCTGAGGATTCGGCACGAAGGACGATGACATGAGCAGTGGAACAGAGATCAGCCCCGCGCTGATGGCCAGTCGGCGCACGGGTGCGGGGCACCAGAAGGCGGCCTCCGACTCGGGCGTCGTCATGCCGCGGGTCATGGGGCCGAACCCCACGATCGCCCCGGAGGAGACCACCGGGTCGGGGGCGGTCATCAAGTCCCTGCAGGCCCTGGGCGTCACGGACGTCTTCGGCCTGCCGGGCGGGGCCATCCTGCCCACCTACGACCCCCTGATGGACGCCGAGGGCATCAATCACATCCTGGTCCGCCACGAGCAGGGCGCCGGGCACGCGGCCGAGGGCTACGCCATGGCCTCCGGGCGCGTGGGCGTGTGCATCGCGACCTCCGGGCCCGGTGCCACCAACCTGGTCACCGCGCTGGCCGATGCCAACATGGACTCGATCCCCATGGTCGCGATCACCGGTCAGGTCGCCTCGAGCCTGATCGGCTCGGACGCCTTCCAGGAGGCGGACATCGTGGGCATGACCATGCCGGTCACCAAGCACTCCTACCTCGTGACCGACGCCGACGAGATCCCTCGCATCATGGCCGAGGCCTTCCACCTCGCCTCGACCGGCCGTCCCGGCCCCGTGCTGGTGGACATCGCCAAGGATGCGCAGGTCGCGTCCACGACCTTCTCCTGGCCGCCCACCCTGGACCTGGTCGGCTACCGCCCGATCGCCCGGGGCCACGCCAAGCAGATCCGCGAGGCCGCGCGCCTGATCCGCGAGGCCCGTCGTCCGGTGATCTACGCCGGCGGCGGCACGATCAAGGCGGAGGCCTCCGAGCAGCTGGCCGAGCTGGCCGAGCTCACCGGCGCCCCGGTCGTCACGACCCTCACCGCCCGCGGCGTCTTCCCGGACTCCCACCCCCAGAACCTGGGCATGCCGGGCATGCACGGCACGGTGCCGGCTGTCTACGCCATGCAGCAGGCGGACCTGCTGATCGCCCTGGGCGCTCGGTTCGACGACCGCGTGACCGGTGTCCTCGCCTCCTTCGCCCCGAACGCCAAGGTCATCCATGCCGACGTCGACCCCGCGGAGATCTCCAAGAACCGCGTCGCCGACGTCCCGATCGTGGGCGATCTGGCCACGGTGATCCCGGATCTCTCCGAGGCGCTGCGCTCCGGCACGCAGCAGCTGCCGGACCTCGCCGACTGGTGGAAGATCCTCGACGGCGTGCGCGAGACCTACCCGCTCGGCTGGACCCCCACCGAGGACGGCCACCTCAGCCCGCAGCTCGTGATCCAGAAGATCTCGGAGCTCAGCGGACCGGAGTCGGTCTACGCCGCGGGCGTGGGCCAGCACCAGATGTGGTCCTCGCAGTTCATCCGCCACGAGCGCCCGCGCCAGTGGCTGAACTCCGCCGGACTGGGCACCATGGGCTTCGCCGTGCCGGCGGCCATGGGCGCCAAGGTCGCCGAGCCCGAGCGCACGGTGTGGGCCATCGACGGCGACGGCTGCTTCCAGATGACCAACCAGGAGCTGGCCACGTGCACGCTCAACGGGATCAACATCAAGGTCGCGGTCATCAACAACGGCTCGCTGGGCATGGTGCGGCAGTGGCAGACCCTGTTCTACGACGGCCGCTACTCGAACACCCACCTGAACACGGGCCATGACTCCCGGCGGGTCCCCGACTTCCTCAAGCTCGGCGAGGCCTACGGCTGCGCCGTCTTCCGCTGCGAGCGGGAGGAGGACGTCGAGGAGACCATCCGCGCGGCCATGGAGGTGAACGACCGCCCGGTCGTCATCGATTTCGTGGTCTCCGCCGACGCCATGGTGTGGCCCATGGTGCCCTCCGGCGTGGCGAACGACCTGATCCAGATCGCCCAGAACATGACGCCAGATTGGAACCAGGACGATGCCTGAGCAGTCCCGACACACCCTCTCGGTCCTCGTGGAGGACAAGCCGGGCGTCCTGACCCGTGTGGCCGCCCTGTTCGCCCGGCGCGCGTTCAACATCGACCAGCTCGCCGTGGGCGGCACGGACCAGGAGGGGCTCTCCCGCATCACGGTCGTCGTGAACGCGGACCCGCACTCCCTCGAGCAGGTCACCAAGCAGCTGAACAAGCTGGTGAACGTGATCAAGATCGTGGAGCTCGCCCCGGAGGCCTCGGTCTCCCGGGAGCACGTCATGATCAAGGTCCGGGCTGATGCGGCCACGCGGCTGCAGGTCACCCAGGCCGCCGACCTCTTCCGCGCCTCGATCATCGACGTCTCCCCGGACTCGGTCGTCATCGAGGCCACCGGCTCCTCGAACAAGCTCGAAGCGCTGCTCGAGGTCCTCCAGCCCTTCGGAATCCGCGAGATCGCCCGTGCCGGTACGCTGGCGCTCGGTCGCGGATCGAAGTCCATCACCGACCGCGCGCTGCGCCACTGATGCGGCCCCGCCCCGGGCCGTCGAGCACGGAACGGGGGAATCGTCGCAGGCGCAGCGCCGGCACCGAAACGCCCGCACCCGCTGCGGGTCACCCACCCAAGGAGATGCACACGAACATGGCAGCAGAGATCTTCTACGAGGATGACGCCGACCTCTCGATCATCCAGGGCCGCAAGGTCGCGGTCATCGGCTACGGCTCCCAGGGCCACGCCCACGCGCTGAACCTGCGCGACTCGGGCGTCGACGTCCGCATCGGCCTGGCCGAGGGCTCCCGCTCGCGCGCCAAGGCCGAGGCCGAGGGCCTGCGCGTCCTGACGGTGGCCGAGGCCGCCGCCGAGGCCGACGTCATCATGATCCTGACCCCGGATCAGGTCCAGCGCACCGTGTACGCCGAGTCGATCCAGCCGAACCTCAAGGACGGCGACGCGATCTTCTTCGCCCACGGCTTCAACATCCGCTACGGCTACATCGAGGCCCCCCAGGGCGTCGACGTCGCCATGGTCGCCCCCAAGGGCCCGGGCCACACCGTGCGCCGCGAGTTCGAGGCCGGCCGCGGCGTCCCGGACCTGGTCGCCGTGGAGGTCGACGCCTCCGGCAAGGCCCTCGAGCTCGCCCTGTCCTACGCGAAGGCCATCGGCGGCGCCCGCGCCGGCGTCATCAAGACGACCTTCGCCGAGGAGACCGAGTCGGACCTGTTCGGCGAGCAGGCCGTGCTGTGCGGCGGCATGTCCCAGCTGGTCCAGTACGGCTTCGAGACCCTGACCGAGGCCGGCTACCAGCCGGAGATCGCGTACTTCGAGGTGCTCCACGAGCTCAAGCTCATCGTCGACCTCATGGTCGAGGGCGGCATCGCCAAGCAGCGCTGGTCGATCTCGGACACCGCCGAGTACGGCGACTACGTCTCCGGCCCGCGGGTCATCGGCCCGGAGGTCAAGGAGCACATGAAGGAGGTGCTCGCCGACATCCAGAACGGGAAGTTCGCGCAGCGCTTCATGGACGACCAGAAGAACGGCGCGGCCGAGTTCAAGGAGCTCCGCGCCAAGGAGGAGACCCACCCGATCGAGACCACCGGTCGCGAGCTGCGGCAGATGTTCTCGTGGCTCAAGGACTCCGACGACGACTACACCGAGGGCACTGCCGCACGCTGATGCGCTCCGGGCGGCGACCCCGCCCGCGCGCACGCGCAGTCCTCGGCAGGGGCGGGCACCGATCTCCGGTGCCCGCCCCTGTGTCATGTCCCCTCCCAGCGCACGCCCCTGTGCCGTGTCCCGGGGTGCGCGGTGTCAGGATCGCCACCGGCGGACGCGACATTGAATCCCCGGCCGCCGGTGAGCGCGGGCCGCGGCTCGGTACGCTCGGAGCATGAGCCATCCGCACCCGCGGCCCCGCCTCCTCGTCCCGCTCGACGCGACCCGGGACGGTGTCCGCTTCGCCGTGCCGGCGCGGATCTTCCCGTGGACCGGATTCGGGTTCGGCCTCCTCGCCGTCGTCGCGGTGCCCGTGCTCCTCATCGTCTCCTGGGCGCTGCCGCTCGGTGACACCACCGGGGAGGGGGAGGGCGTCGCCTGGGCCACCGCCGGTCTCAGCGGAATCCTGCTCGTGTGGCTCGGCGTCCACCTCGGTCGGCTCGGCGCCCTCCGGCACCGCCTGGGAACGGTCGACCGCGGTGTCGCGGCGCCCCCGCCGCAGGTCGTCGCCGACTGCCTGCGGCGTGATCGCGCGCTCCACGACCGGGACGACCGGCTGCCGCCGATCCGGGTGCTCAGCCGCATCCAGATGATCGCGGCCCTCCTCGGCCATTGGTTCCTCGACCTCTGGTCCGCGCTCACACCGCCGTTCTCGGGCGGCGGATCCGGGACGTCCCTGAGCGACCTCGATGCGGGTCCGCGGCGGACGTTCACCACCACGATGAGCATCGCGAGCTTCTGGACGGCGATCGGGTTCGGGTTCATGCTCATCGGCACGACCGCCGAGAACGGCCTGCGCGGCGTCCCGGCGGCGCACTGGTGCGCACTCGCCGGGGCGGTCCTCCTGTACTCCGGACTGTGGGTCAAGGCCGGTCTCATGCGCGGACTCGACACCGGGCTCGCCCGCCGGATCGACCGGATCGCCCGGCTCGGTGCGCGACCCGAGGATGCCGAGCGGTGGATGCACCCGCCCACCCGGGAGCGCTGAGGCGGCCCGCGGCCGGGAAGCCGCAGGGCTCCTCGGCGCTCCGAGGTCGGACCCGACCGGCGATCGGACACCCGCACCGGGGGCGGGGACAGCGTCTGCAGGGCGCCGCGGCGTGCGGGATCCATCACCGCGCCGGCGCCCATCGGATAGTGTGGGCGCGTGACTGAGTATCGTTTCGAGACATTCTCCCCGGCCCTGACCGACGGCGCTCCCGACCGGGCCACCGACCAGTACATGCAGGCGGTGATCGCCGGCTTCCACGGCAAGCGCCCCACCGACGATGGGCTCGTGCGGCGGGTGGAGAACTCCATCGCCGACGGGCGGACGCTCACCGCGGTCTACGCCGACAAGGCTCCGGCCCATGCGCTCAGCGCCGAGATCCCGGTCGCGACCTTCGCGCACTTCGAGAAGCGGGTCAACGTCGGCGGCGGCCGCCTCGTCCCCGCCCACCTCATCACCTGGATCACGGTCCGGCCGACGCACCGGCGCCGCGGACTCCTGCGGTCCCTCATGACTGCCGACCTCACCCAGGCGAAGGCCGACGGCTACCCCTTCGCCGCGCTCACCGCCACCGAGGGCGGCATCTACACGCGCTTCGGCTTCGGCACGGCGACCTGGTTCACCGAGGTCGAGGTCGACACGTCTCCCGGCTTCGCGCTCGCCGCCGAGGCCGACCGCCGGGTCGAGATGTGCGAGGCCTCCGCCCTCGCCGAGCTGGCGCCGGCGATCTACGACCGCTTCCTCCGGTCCTCGCCCGGGGCGATCGAGCGCCAGCAGCTCTACACCGATGTCGCCGCCGGGTCGGTCGATCCGCGCACCGGCGACGAGGACCGAGCGGTGCGCGCCGCCCTCCACTACGACGAGCACGGCGAGCCCGACGGTTATGTGAGCTACCGCTTCCACGGGGAGGAGTACTCGACCGGGACGATCGAGCTCCGCGATTTCGTCGCAGTGTCCGACGCGGCGTACTCCGCACTGTGGGCCTTCCTCGGCGCGGTCGATCTCGTGACGACGGTGAAGTTCGGCTACGCGGCCCAGAACTCCCCGCTGCCGTGGCTGCTCACCGATCCGCGCCGCGCGAAGACCGTCGGTCAGCACGACGGCGTGTGGCTGCGGATGCTCGACGTCGTCGCCGCGCTCGAGGCCCGCCCGTGGGAGGTGCCCGGTCAGCTCGTCATCTCGGTCGTCGACCCCATGCACCTCGCCGAGGGCACCTACCGGATCACGGCCGACGGCGCGGATGCCGAGGTCGAGCGCGTGAGCGCCTCGGTCCCGGTCGACCTCGAACTCGGCGTGTCGGAGCTCGGATCGATCTACCTCGGCGGTGCTGACCCGGTGATCCTCGCCCGGGCGGGCCGGATCACGCAGCACACCGAGGGAGCGGCGCTGCGGGCGCGGTCGATGTTCGCCCTCGAGCGGGCACCCTACTCGCCCAACGACTTCTGAGCGGGTCGGAGGAGCGGAGCATGGATCATCGGAACATCGACGGGGATCCTGCGCAGCGAGGCAGAGGTACCGACGGCCGTGAGGCTCCGGGCGGCCGTGTTGCGTCCGACGGCCGTGTCGCGTCCGACGGCTGGCAGCGGCTCCTCGTCATGGGCGTCCTGCAGATCGTGTTCGGCATCGGAGTCGCGGTCATCCCGCTGCTCGTGCGCCGGGATCTCCCGGGCATCTTCGCATTCCTGCCCTATGCATCCGCAGCCGTCGGCATCGTGGCCGCGCTGCACGGTGGGGCAGTCCTCGTGCCGAAGGCGCTGCGTCTCCGGCGCGAGGAGTCGCGGAGCTGAGTTCCGCTGCTGTCGCGGCGCTCGTCGGGATATCGGCGGTCGGGCCGGATGTGATGCGGCGGCCGGTCGCGGGAAGTGTGCTGTTCACGATGTGACCCCCTTGTGAAAGGCTTCACAAGCGGTCGATACGATGGTGCCGATCCCGTCATCGGGCGGCTGCCCAGCAGCCGCCGAACCGCGCCGTGCACCCGTGCCATGGCCCGACACCCACCGTCGCCGCACCCGTGCGCGCATCCGTAGGAGGAACCCTGTGAGCAAGCCCGTCGTGCTCATCGCCGAGAACCTGTCACCGGCCACCATCGAGGCGCTCGGCCCCGACTTCGAGATCCGGAAGTGCAGCGGAACGGATCGCTCCGAGCTGCTCCCCGCGATCGCCGATGTCGACGCGATCCTCATCCGCTCGGCCACCCAGGTCGATGCCGAGGCCATCGCCGCGGCCCGGAACCTCAAGGTCATCGCGCGCGCCGGAGTGGGCCTCGACAACGTCGACGTGCCCGCCGCCACCCAGGCCGGGGTCATGGTGGTCAACGCGCCGACCTCGAACATCATCTCCGCCGCCGAGCTCACTCTCACCCACCTGCTCGCCTCGGCGCGGTACTTCGGCGCCGGAAACACCTCGCTCAAGGCGGGGGAGTGGAACCGCTCCAAGCTCACCGGCGTCGAGCTCTACGAGAAGACCCTCGGCATCGTCGGCCTCGGCCGGATCGGCGGGCTCGTCGCCGAGCGCGCGAAGTCGTTCGGGATGAGGATCGTCGGCTACGACCCCTACATCTCCCAGTCGCGCGCCGCCCAGATGGGCGTCGAGGTGATGAGCCTCGACGAGCTCCTCGCGGCGTCGGACTTCATCACCGTCCACATGCCCAAGACCCCGGAGACCGTGGGGATGATCGGGCGCGCCGCGTTCGAGAAGGTCAAGCCCGGCGTCCGCATCGTCAACGTCGCGCGCGGCGGCATTATCGACGAGGAGGCGCTCGCCGAGGCGGTCGACGCCGGCCGCGTGGGCGGAGCCGGGATCGACGTGTGGAGCCAGGAGCCGCCGGAGCACTCCCGGCTCATGGAGCAGGACGCCGTCAACGTCACCCCGCACCTCGGTGCCTCGACCGACGAGGCACAGGAGAAGGCCGGCGTGGCGGTCGCGAAGTCCGTGCGCCTCGCGCTGGCCGGCGAGCTCGTGCCCGACGCCGTCAACGTCACCGGTGGTGCGATCCACGCCGATGTCCGGCCCGGCATCCCGCTCGCGGAGAAGCTCGGCCGCGTCGTCGCCGCGCTCGCCGAGGAGCCGATCAGCCACTTCCGCTTCGAGGTGCGCGGCGAGATCGCCGACAAGGACGTGTCCGTCCTCCAGCTGTCCGCCCTCAAGGGCCTGTTCCGCGACTACGTGTCGCGCCCGGTGTCCTACGTCAACGCCCCGGTGCTCGCCGAGGAGCGGGGGATGACCCTCGAGCTCGTCACCGACCCCTACGCCGAGTCGTTCCGGAACGTCACGACGATCGTGGCGACGACCGCCTCGGGCCGCCAGGTGTCGGTGTCCGGCACCGTCACCGGCCCCAAGCTCGTGCAGAAGCTCACCGGGGTCGACGGCTACGAGCTCGAGATCTCGCTCACCGACCACCTGCTGATCTTCAAGTACGAGGACCGCCCCGGGGTTATCGGCCAGCTCGGCCAGGCGCTCGGGCGCAATGAGGTCAACATCGCCGGCATGCAGGTGTCCCCGGCCGAGGACGACGGCGAGGCGCTGTCGGTGATGTCGGTGGATTCCGCAGTCACGCCCGAGGTCGTCTCCGCCCTCGCCGGCGCCGTCGGCGCCTCGCAGTTCACCGCGGTGACCCTGACCGAGGACTGAGCCCCCGGGTACCCGGCGCTGCCCCTGCGGTGTCGGTCGTTCACCTGCGGCAGATGTCCCCTGGGCCGTTCACTTGCGGAAGATGTCCCGGATCCACGCTGGATCCGGGACATCTTCCGCACGTGAAGCCGTGGACCGGGCGTCCACCGAGGGTGAGAGGCCCGGATCAGGTGGCGGACGCCGTCGCGAGATGCACGCGCAGCCGCTCGAGGAAGCGCGGCATCGAGGTGCGGGCGGTCACGCGGAGTACGATCCAGCCGAGCTGCTGCAGGATCTCGTAGCGCTCGATGTCCTGCGCCCACCGTTGGGGATCGGTCCGGTGCTCGTCGCCCTCGTACTCGATCGCGATGCGCAGGTCCGGATATCCGAGGTCCGGATGCACCGCGTACCCGCCGACCGGGATCGTCGGGTGCACCTCGGGTTCCGGAAGGCCCGCGGCGACGATGCTCAGGCGCAGCCGCGTCTCCCGGGGTGAGTCGACGTCCTCCCGCGCCGCGGTGAGGGCCGCCCGCATCCGAGGCGCGCCGACGAAGCGACCGACCGCGCCCATCACCGTCCGCAGGGTATCGAGGTCGGTCTCGGGAGGACCGTGCCAGGTTCCCACGATGGTATCGACGACGGCGGTGAGCTCGGCGACACCGAGGTCGCGTGCGAGTTCGGCGAGGATCCAGTGCCGTGAGTTCACCGTGACGCCGTAGTACTGCCGTGTGGTACATCGTTCGGAGACGCGCGTCCGGACGCCGGGGCGCTCGACCCGGGCGGTGGCGGGCTCGGTCGTGACGGTGAGAACCTCATTTCCGCGGTCCCGCGGAACCGGCCAGCCGAGGAGGCGCGCTGCACTTGTCCCGGAGATCACCGCATCGGGTCGGATCAGCTGCAGTGCTCGAGCCCGGGTGTAGAGGTCGATCCACGCTTCATCTGCCCAGCCGGGGGCCCACAGCGTCTCCCCGTCACCGGTGGACCCATAGACCCCGTGGTGGATTCTGGAGACGCGCTTCTGCTCGTCGAGGGCACGGTGACTCACTCCGGTGCCGCGGAGTGCACGGGTCGAACCGAGGTGAGGGACGCGGATGAGCCGGTCCGGTACCGGATGGTGCCGTCGGTCATTCCTCTTGAGCCTGGAACTCGTGGTGTCCTCGGATGCCGTGGAGACGTCACCGTTCCCAGCTGTCGTGGAGATCCCGCTCGGCCCGATGGTTGTGGCACTCCCCGTGGTTCCGGTCGTCATGGTGGCCACACTTCTCGAGGTGCTCCTGGGAATCCCTCCGCTGTTCGCATTCCTGGCAGTCATGGACTCATCCCTCCTGCGGGGCGGTCGTCGGTCGCGTGCGTCCCATGTGGGCCGGATCGGCCCATCGGAACCGGCCGACAGCTCGCGAACGGTGGGACGACCGGGGACGGTGGGCTGACACGCGACGGTGGTCTGACAGGGGACAGCAAGCCCGTGGGGTACGCCGTTCGAGGAGACGGGCTGCTGAGTTCTCGATGATTCGTGTCACCTGTGGCGGACGGCGGCAGCGCGCTCGAAGGGGAGGGGCGGCAGCCCCGCGCTCGAACAGTTCGGGTCCCTCGGCGGGTTGTGAGAGCACTCGCGAAGAGATGCGCGTGAGCGGTTCGAGGAGCGTGAGGCAGATGGGACGACAGCGGTGACGACACGTGCTGCGGCTGGATGGTTGCCGACGATGCGGGGGAGCGTGGGGAGCCGTCGAGGCCGGGGCGCGGAGCGGGGCGTCAGGGACATGAGACCAGTCGACCGTCTCCGAGGGACGATGAGTACGAGCTCGAGGCGGCATGGGGAGGATCCGCCGACGATCCACAGAGTGGGACCGCAGGGGACGGGACGCTCGTCCACGGAGCGGGATCGCGGAGGAAGGCGCCGCTACTCAGCGAGCGGGACAGCGGAGGACGGAGCGCGCATCCACCGGGCGGGCAGTGGGAGATGGTGCGCTCATCCACCCAGCGGGAAGCGGGGGATGGTGCGGTCGCCCGCCGAACGGGATAGCGAAAGACGATGCGGTCAGTCGTCCAGCGGACCGCGGAGGACGGGCGGCGATCCGGCGAGAGGTGCACGCTGGCGCAGCGTGCGAGCCGCCAGGAACCGGATGGGCGGCCGGAGACATGCATGCACACTGTTCACCTGCGACAGATGTCCCGGAATCACGCGGAAACCGGGACTTTTGTCGCAGGTGAGCAAGTGGGGTGGGACGTCTCTCGCAGGTGAGCAGGACCTGGACCGCGGAGTGATCGCCGGTTCGGGGTCGGGTTCGGGTGCGAGAGGGAGTGCCAGCTCTGGCGGTGGGTGTGCCCGGCCCGGTGGAAAGCGGGTGGGTACTCCCGCCGAGGTGACGGTGACTCAGGCGTTCCAGAGGCCGTACGAGTCGGAGAGCTGCGCGATCTTCTTCGCCCGAGCGAGCCGCGGCAGGTACGAGCCATCGGTCATCGACGCGCCGTCCTCGGCCTTGTCGAGCATGTCGCGGGCCCAGCGGCGGTCGTCCTCGCTCGGGGAGAGCTCGGTGTTGAGGATGCCGATCTGCTCGGTGTCGAGCACGAGCTTGCCTGCCATGCCCATCTTCATCGTCCAGCTGCAGTCCTCGATGACCCGCTCCGGCGGCGCCCCGGCCGCCGACGGCCCGTCGATCGCTCCCGGCAGCCCGCCCACGCGGGTGGCCACGACGAGGCGCGACCGCGCGTAGGCAAGCGCCACCGGGTCATCGGCCACCCCGGTGTCCTTGCGGAAGTCGTTGGTGCCGAGCGCAAGGCGGAAGGTGCCGGGGGCCTCGGCGATCCGGGTGGCGTTCTCGATGCCGCGGGCGGTCTCGAGGAGTGCGAGCACCGGCAGACCGGCACCGGCGCGCATCGAGGTGTAGGTGACCTGTTCGGGGTGCTCGGTGTTCGGCAGCATGATGCCGCGCAGCCCCGGCAGCGCCTTGACGGCGTCGAGGTCGTCGGCCCAGTGATCGGTGGTGATGCCGTTGACGCGCACCCACGCCGACATCCCGGCCTCGAGCGCTCGGACGACGTTGTCCCGCGCCGCACCCTTGCCGCCCTCGGGCACCGGGGCCTCGAGGTCGAAGATCACGGAGTCGGCCTCGGAGGCCTGGCCGTCCTCGAAGGTCTCCGGCCGGGCGGCGTTGACGAGCAGCCACGAGCGCGAGAGCTTCGCCGGCAGTGCGGCGGCGCGCTCGTTGCGGATTGATCGGGCGTGCGATTCCGCGGAGCGGGAGGGGTCGGCAGGGTGTCCGGAGTCGGCGGAGGGTGTGGGCTGCATGATCTCCAGTCTACGGTCGGTCCGGGACCTCCGGACGACTCCTGCCGCGCCGCCCCGGTGTCGCTCGGCGGCCGTCGGTACCGGGCCCGACCGAACCGCGCGGGCCCGACCGAACCGCACGCGGCCGCATCTGCCCCTTCTCCCTCCGCACCGACCGGGACCCGCCCGTGCCGCCGCATGCCCTTCGGCGAAGGGCAGTCCGCGAGCCGACCGGGCACACCTCCCGCTTCGACGTTCCAGAATCCAAGACGATCCCCCGAATGGTGAGACGACTCGTAGACTGCTCCCATGACCACTTTCAAGATCGCCGTGATGCCCGGCGACGGCATCGGAACCGAAGTCATCCCCGAGGGCCTCAAGGTCCTCCAGCGCGCGATCGACGCGAGCGGGGATCCGGTCGAGCTCGACACCACGACCTTCGAGGCCTCCGCGCAGCGCTGGCACGCGACCGGGGAGACACTCACCGACGCCGAGCTCGAGGATCTCCGGACCCATGACGCGATCTACTTCGGCGCGTGCGGCGATCCGAGCGTACCCTCGGGCGTGCTCGAGCGCGGGATCATCCTCAAGATGCGCTTCGGCCTCGAGCACGCGGTGAACATGCGCCCGTCGAAGTTCTTCGCCGGCGCCACCTCGCCGCTGGCGAACCCCGGAGAGATCGACTTCGTCGTCGTCCGTGAGGGCACCGAGGGCTCCTACACCGGGCAGGGCGGCAGCCTGCGGACGGACACCCCGTACGAGGTCGCCACCGAGGTCTCGGTGAACACGTGGCACGGCATCGAGCGCACCGTGCGATTCGCTTTCGAGAAGGCGCAGAGCCGGCGGCAGAAGCTCACCTACGTCCACAAGCACAACGTCATGGTCCACGCCGGCCACCTGTGGCGTCGCGTTGTCGAGCACGTCGCGGCGGACTACCCCGATGTCGCGGTGAACTACGAGCACACCGACGCCTGCACGATCTACATGGTCACGGACCCGAGCCGGTACGACGTCATCGTCACCGACAACCTGTTCGGCGACATCCTCACCGACCTCGCCGCGGCGGTCACCGGCGGTATCGGGCTCGCCGCCTCGGCGAACCTCAACGTCGACGGCACCGCGCCCAGCCTGTTCGAGCCGATCCACGGCTCCGCCCCCGACATCGCAGGCCAGGGCATCGCTGACCCGACGGCCACCATCCTCTCCGCGGCGCTCATGGCCGACTCGCTCGGCCTCGACGTCGTCGCGAAGACCATCCAGGCCGCGGTCGAGGCGGACCTCGCCGAGCGCGGGGACGCGAAGCGCACGACTGCCGAGGTGGGCGACGCCATCGCTGCCCGCATCGGCTGACCCGACGTCGCCGATCGATCCGCCGAGCGCGAGGGGTGCGAGTCGCTCGCCCGCCGAGGTCGGCGGCGCGATCGGCGCCGGGCCTGTCGGAACCTCGGCGCCGGCGGGCCGGTCTGCTCGACCGCGCGGTGCAGCTCCGGCGGTCCGCCTCGCACCGAGGGATCGATCGCATGCTGATGTTCCGATCGTCCGCTGATGTCCCGAACGAGTGCGGATCGCGATCCGAAACCGCACCGCATCGAAACGTCAGCACCGAATCGGAACGTCGGCTCCGGTTCGGAATGGCGGCTCCGGTTCGGAACGGCGGCATCGAACCGGTTTGCGGGTGGTGCACCGCTACAGCGGGGCCGTGCCTGACGAGGTCGCTGTCCGCCCGAGAGGTGTCCCGACCGGCACCCGATGCTCGAGGATGCCACCGGCAGCTCGACCTCGGCGGACCCGCCACGAGCTCGACCCACGGCCGTCGCCACCTCGAGCTCGACCCCGACCCGAGGGCACCGCTAGCCCGGCCGTCGCCACCTCGAGCTCGACCCGAGGCCGTCGCGAACCCGCCTCCCGCAGAGGTGACCTCGCGGCAGACTGTCCGTATCGTGGGCAGTCGACTAACGTGTGGCACACGACACGCTGCCGGGCGCTCACCGTACTGCCGGTGCTCGAGCGCGCGGCACCCGAACACCGATCCGACCCAGAGAAGAGAAGCCTGTTCCCATGACCGATTTCCAGCTCCTCAAGAATGCGCAGCCCACCGCGGAGAGCGTCCGCGAGGCGATCAAGGCCGATCCCGGATTCGGCAACCACTTCACCGATCACATGGCGCATGTGCGCTTCACCCGTGAGCAGGGCTGGCACGCCCACAGCGTCAAGCCCTACGGCCCGCTCGTCCTCGACCCGGCGGCGGCGGTCTTCCACTACGGGCAGGAGATCTTCGAGGGGCTCAAGGCCTACCGCCACGCCGACGGCTCGATCTGGACCTTCCGTCCGGAGAAGAACGCCGCCCGCATCAACATCTCCGCCGAGCGCCTCGCACTGCCGCAGATCGACGAGGAGGCCTTCGTCGGCTCCATCAAGGCTCTCGTCGAGCAGGACGCCGCTTGGGTCCCGACCCCGAAGAACGAGCTCGATGAGTGCAGCCTCTACCTGCGCCCGTTCATGATCGCCTCGGAGACCTTCCTCGGGGTCCGCTCGAGCCACGAGGTCGACTACTACGTCATCGCCAGCCCCGCCGGCGCCTACTTCCCAGGCGGCGTGAAGCCGGTGTCGATCTGGCTCTCCCCGAACCTCAAGCGCGCCAGCCACGGCGGCACCGGCTTCGCCAAGTGCGGCGGCAACTACGCCGCCTCGCTCGCCGCCGGCGACCAGGCCGCGGAGAACGGCTGCGCGCAGGTGCTGTTCACCGACGCGGCCGAGGGGAAGTACCTCGAGGAGCTCGGCGGCATGAACCTCATGCTCGTGACGAAGGATGGGAAGCTCCTCACCCCGAACCTCGGCGACTCGATCCTCGACGGTGTCACCCGCCGTTCGCTCATCGAGCTCGCTCCGCAGGTCGGGCTCACCCCCGAGGAGCGACCGATCACCGTCGACGAATGGCGCGAGGGCGCGGCGTCCGGTGAGATCGTCGAGGCATTCGCGTGCGGCACCGCGGCCGTCATCACCCCCATCGGCCGGCTCAAGAGCGAGGGCTTCACGATCGAGCAGAGCGAGGAGCCCGGCGAGAAGTCGATGCAGCTCCGCGAGACGCTCCTCGGCATCCAGTACGGCCGGGTCGAGGACACCAACAACTGGATGGTCCGGCTCGCCTGAGCGGTTCCCCGGCCCGCGCGTGACGCGCGTCCGATCCCCCGCGCGTCACCCGTCCGATCCCCCGGATCCCGCACCTGCGGGGCCGGGGGATCGGCGCGTCCGAGGCTGTCGCCCGCGCCGCGGAGCGGGCGATCCCGCACGCCCCGCGCCCGACCCGCGAGCCTATTGCGCATTTCTGCTAAAAAGGGAGTACGCTACCCCCATGCCTCAGACCAATGCACCCGCGCGCCCGGCCGCGCTGCGCGCCGACGAAGTCGTCGCCGTCCTGCCCTGGAAGTGGAACACCCAGGGCGCGATCTTCCTCATCGGCGGCCTCGGCTTCATGTTCGATGCCTGGGACGTCGCCCTCAACGGCTTCCTCATCCCGCTGCTGAGCGACCACTGGGACCTCACGCTCGGCCAGGCCGCCTGGATCGCCACCGCGAACCTCATCGGTATGGCCACCGGCGCCGTCGTATGGGGCGGGATGTCGGACCGGATCGGCCGCAAGACCGCCTTCACCCTCACCCTCCTCGTGTTCTCCCTGTTCACCGTGCTCGGCGCCTTCGCCCCGAACATCCTGCTGTTCTGCATCTTCCGGTTCTTCGCCGGCTTCGGCCTCGGCGGCTGCATCCCCGTCGACTACGCCCTCGTCGGCGAGTTCACCCCCGCCAAGCACCGCGGCCGCGTGCTCACCGCGATGGACGGGTGGTGGCCGATCGGCGTCACCCTGTGCGCCTTCGTCTCCGCCTGGCTGCTCGACTTCGGCGACTGGCGACTCATCATGCTCGTCATGGTGCTGCCCGCCCTGCTCATCGTGTTCGTGCGGATCTTCATCCCCGAATCGCCGATGTACCTCATCTCAGCGGGGCAGTACGACAAGGCCGATGCGATCCTCCGCCGCCTCGTCGCCCGCACCGGCGCCGACATCACCGAATGGCACTACGAGGGCCTCGGACCGGCGGCCGCCGCTGCGGGGTCCGGCGCGAGTGCGACGTCCTCCGGAACCCCCGGCACCACCGCGGTCGAGGCGGGGGTCGGTGTCCGCCGGCGAGGATTCCTCGGCCGCGTGTCCGCCCTGACCGGGCAGATCGCTGAGCTGTGGCGCTACTCCGTCCGCATCACCTTCACCGCCTGGCTGCTCTTCGTCGCGGTGCTCGTCCTCTACTACGCCGCGCTCACCTGGCTGCCGAAGATCCTCCGCGAGCAGGGCCTCGGCGACCAGGCGGCGTTCATCGTCACCGGGCAGATGACGGCGATCGGGATCGCGGGCGTCGTGCTGTGCGCGCTCCTCGTCGAGCTCACCGGCCGCAAGTGGATGCTCGGCACGACCTCGGCCATCGCGGCGGTCGCCCTCGTCGGCTTCGCAATCGCGCTCGACTCCTCCGGCGCCGAGCTCAACGCTGCGGCGAAGTTCTCCATCCTCGCCTTCGGATTCTTCATCCAGATGGCGATCCCGGCGCTCTACACCTACGTCTCCGAGCTCTACCCCACCCGTCTGCGCGGCTCCGGGTTCGGCTGGGCCTCGGCCGCCTCGCGTGTGGCGACCGGCGTGGCGCCGGTGGTCTTCGGCAGCCTCATGTGGCCCTACCTGGGCCTCACGTGGACCTTCGTCATCACCGGTGCGTTCGTGGTCCTCGCCGCCCTCGTCATGGCGTTCGCGACGCACGAGACCACCGGCCAGGAGCTCGAGTGACGTCCCGCACACCCGCGTCGGCGGTGCGCCGCAGGGAGTAGCGTGGAGGCATGACAGTCGAGCACCTCCATGCGGAGCACAAGGTCACCGGCGGCAAGCTCGTCGTCGCTGATGTCGAGACGGACGGGAGCACGATCACCGGGGTGACGATCTCCGGGGACTTCTTCCTCGAGCCCGAGGAGGCGTACTTCGACCTCGCCCCCTCCCTCGTCGGCGCCTCGGTGCGGGACGACTCCGCGAGCCTCGTCCGGCGCCTCGACGCCGCCCTCGAGCGCTACGGCAGCGGTCTCCACATGCACGGGTTCTCCACCGCCGACATCGCGACGGTCGTGCGGCGCGCGGTGACGAATGCCACGAACTTCTCCGACTTCGACTGGGAGGTCGTCCACGGCCCGGTGTTGCCGAGCCGGATGAATGTCGCGCTCGACGAGGTCCTCCTCACCGAGGTCGACGCCGGCCGCCGGCGGCCCACGCTCCGGTTCTGGGAGTGGGAGGACCGGGCGACCGTCATCGGCTCGTTCCAGTCCTACGTCAACGAGCTGCGACCCGAGGGCGTGGCGGAGCACGCGGTCGACGTCATCCGCCGGATCTCCGGCGGCGGCGCGATGTTCATGGAGGGCGGCAACTGCGTCACCTACTCGATGTACGTCCCCGACTCGATCATCGCCGGCCTCGACTACGCCGAGTCCTACGCGTTCCTCGACCGCTGGGTCATCGCCGCGCTCGGCGACCTCGGGGTGAACGCGTGGTACGTCCCGATCAACGACATCACCTCGACCGACGGCAAGATCGGCGGGGCCGCTCAGCGCCGCCTCACCTCCGGCACCCTGCTCCATCACGCGACGCTGAGCTACGACATCGATGCGGACACGATGGTCGAGGTGCTCCGGATCGGCGAGGCGAAGATCTCCGACAAGGGCGTGCGGAGCGCCAAGAAGCGCGTCGATCCGCTGCGTCGGCAGACCGGGGCGAGCCGCCAGGAGATCATCAGCACGATGATCGACACGTTCACCGCCCGCTACGGGGCGGCGACCGGGGCGCTCACCGAGGAGGAGCTCGCACGGGCCGAGGAACTCGTCGCGACGAAGTTCGGCACCGAGGCCTGGACCCACCGCGTCCCCTGAGACCGCAATTTCCGAAGGTTCCTGAGAACGAAACCGCAGGAAATCGCAATCCGAACGCTGTCCGAACCGCACCCGAACACCCTCCTGCACTTCGCCGGTCGACCGACTAGGCTGGATCCGATGCGGTGCCGCCGAGCGCCGTGCCGTCGAGGCGGCCCGCCGCCCTGAGACCCGTTCACCGGGCACCACACCTGAGAAAGAGGACCACCGTGCGCCACGTAGAACCGACCGTCGAACTTCTGGCCCGCCCGTCGATCGACTGGGACGCGATGAAGAAGTACCTCGGCGACGTCGGCGGCCTGTCCTGGGCCGAGCGCGTCGAGGCCGCCGACAGCCCCGACGGGGAGGACCTCCTCGAGTTCGCCGGTCGCATGTGCTACCGCTCGTGGGAGCCGGGACTCAACCCCAACGTGTCCCGGGTGCGCACCGATTCCGCGGCCTACCTCGGCAACGTCGTGTCCTCGCAGCACGGCTCCGTGCTCGAGCACGCGAACTACACCTTCGTCCTCCACAACGTGTCGCGCGTGCTCACCCACGAGCTCATCCGTCACCGCGCCGGCTGCGCCTACTCGCAGGAGTCCCTCCGCTACGTCCGCCTCACCGAGATCCCGTTCTGGTTCCCCGAGTGGGCGCGCGAGGACGAGGAGCTCATGGAGCGCAGCCTCGCGGTCCTCGACACCCTCGAGGAGCACCAGAAGTGGATGACCGAGCACTTCGGCCTCGACGAGGAGGGCACGGACTTCACCCACAAGAAGCACATGACGTCGTTCATGCGGCGCTTCGCCCCCGAGGGACTGGGCACCGGCATCGTCTACACCGCCAACCTCCGCTCACTGCGCCACGTCGTCGAGATGCGCACCGCGCCCGGTGCCGAGGAGGAGATCCGGCTCGTGTTCGGGAAGGTCGCCGAGATCATGAAGGCCGAGGCGCCGGCGATCTTCGCCGACTACTCCGTCGATGACGGCGCCTGGCAGCCGGGCACCCGCAAGGCCTGAATCACCCGCCGGTCGCGGCCATGGCCGATCCGTTCGGCCCGGACGCGGACGGCGGGCACAGCTGATCCGCAATCGAAAGGGATGACATGGCACACCTGTACGATGCAGAGCTCTCACCCGGCAAGCTCGAGGCGATCGCCGCCTGGCTGCCCGGCCAGGCCTGGTCCGGCGTGGCCACCGGGGCCGAGGTCGAGCGCGTGACGAGCTACCGGTTCGACGACCCCGCCGGCGAGGTGGGGATCGAGATCCACCTCGTCCGCGTGCCCGGCACGGAGGAGATCCTCCAGGTTCCGGTGACCTATCGCGGGGAGCCGCTCGAGAACGCCGGCCCCCACCTCATCACCGAGATGGATCATTCCGTGCTCGGCACCCGCTGGGTGTACGACGGCGCCGCCGACCCGGTGTTCCTCGGTGAGCTCGAGCGCGCGATCCGCGCTGGAGGGACGAACGCCCGCGAGTTCATGTCCACCGACGACGGCGAGGTCGAGCGGACGGACATCGCCTCCGTGCGCGGGATCAACGACCGCGACGAATCCGACGATCTCAGCGCCGAGGCCGCACATCCGCTCGCCGAGACCCTGAGCTTCGACCCCAACCCGAGCCCGACGACCCTGGCCGGCACGACGATGGTGCGCGCCGGCGACGCCGATCTCGAGATCCTCCGCTTCCCGTCGGCGATGGATGCCGATGCGCCGAGCGGCACCGTGCTCGGACGGCTCGTCGGGACCTGGGAGGGGCAGGACGCGCCGGTGCTGCTCGCCCGCCTCGTCGATCACTGAGGATCCGGCGGAGGTCGATCCTCGACCACCACCGCACGACGAAGCCCCGGGGGAGCGGATCCCCCGGGGCTTCGTCGTGGTCGCCGTCAGAGATCAGCGGCGCGGGTCGACCCCTCCGTCGTGGCGGGGGTCGATCGGTCGGCCGTGCTCGTCGAAGGCCTGCTGCTGATCGAAGCCCTGCTGCTGGCGGGGATCGACCTGCTGGTCGTAGCCCTGCTGGTCATATGCCTGCTGCTGGCGGGGATCGACCTGCTGACCCTGGGCCTGCTGGTCGTAGCCCTGCTGGTCATAGCCCTGACCCTGTCGGCCGTCGTCGTGGCGGCGCTCATCGAACTGCCCGCCATCGCGGCCGCGCTCGTCGTAGCCGCGTCGGTCATGGTCGGCGTGGTGCGGATCCGCACCGGTGCCGCGGCCCTGATCGACGAGATCCTGCTGCTGCGGACCACCGGCGTCGAAGCGCGGATCGTTGTCGCGCACCGGTCCGCGATCATGGGATCCGGCGGCCGTCGCACCTGCGCCCGCCGCACCGGCACCGGCAGCGGTTCCGGCACCGCGGTCGTCGTACTGACCGCCGATCCGGTCGTCCCGGTGTCCGTCGTGGTCCCTGTCGCGGTGGTCGCCGTCACGGAAGCCGTCCCGATCGTCGCGCACGCCGTCGTGGTCGCGATCGTCGTGGCGGCGATCCCCGCCGTGCGCTGCGGCGGCACCTGCTGCTCCGGCCGCACCTGCGCCCGCAGCCGCACCGGCACCTCGGCCGTGGTTCCGGCCGTCGGTGTCGACGTCGGGATCGAGGCGGTCGGCCTCGGCCTGACGCTCACGCAGCTGGTCGCGCTCGGCCTGGATCTTCTGCTGCTCGCGGGCGATCTCCTGATCCTTGCGCTCGGCGTCGACGCGGGCGCGCTCGGCCTCGAGCTTGCGGTTCTCCGCCTCGAGCTCGCGCTGCCGGACGTCGAGGTCGGCCTGCTTGTTCTCCTGCCGGAGCTCGGCCGCGCGCTGACGGTTCTCCTCGTCGCGCCGCTGCTGCTCGATCCGCTCGCGCTCCTTCTTCTTCTTCGAGGAATTCACCGCGAACAGGATGATGCCGATGATCGCCAGGAGCACGACGATGGCCACGACGATCCAGATGATCGCTTGAGAGTTCATGGTCCTTCTCCTTGTAGTCAGGGAACCGTTGCGTTCCCTCTCACAAGGCACGTTACCGTCATACCGGACGCGGGTGAAGGATTCTGGGCCATCGGACCTACCCGCGGGTCGGAATCCGGCGGGACACGGCCGGCACCGGACCGATCGAGGATCCCGGACACGGATGAGCGGTAACCGTGCGCACGGGACCGTGCGGCACGACCCACCCGGGACCCCCGGCGCAGGTCAGGGGCGGATGATCGTCATCCCGGGCCGGGTCCCGCGATCCATCTCGAGGAGCGCGGCCGGAGTCTCCTCGAGACCGATCGTCCGGGTGACGAGATCCTGCGGACGGAGAGCACCGCTGCGAACGAGTTCGAGGAGCTCCGGATAGTCCGCCGCCGCCATCCCGTGGCTCCCGAGGAGGCTGAGCTCGTGCGAGATGACGCGGCCGATCACCGAAGCCGGCGGCTCGGCGAACAGGCCGATCTGGACATGGCGGCCGAGCGGCGCGAGCGACAGCAGCGCCGCGTTCATCGTCTCCGCCCGGCCCAGTGCCTCGAGGGTGACCTGCGGCGGTGCGCCGGCGGCCCGGACCACCTCGGCGGCGACCTCTGCGGGCGACATCCCGCGGGAGTCCACGCGCACCTCGGCCCCGTGCTCGGCTGCGAGATCGAGGGCTGTGGGGCTGATGTCGACGGCGATGACCCGCGCTCCGAGCGCCCGGGCGATCATCACGGCCGAGAGGCCGACACCGCCGCACCCGAACACCGCGAGGGTCTCGCCGGCGACGAGCCGGGCCCGGGCACGGAGGCCCCGGAATGAGGTCGCGAAGCGGCATCCGAGGCTGCAGGCGGCCTCGGCCGGGATCGCGTCGTCGACGGCGACGAGATTGAGGTCGGCGTGCCGGATGACGACCTGCTCGGCCCACGAGCCGAAGTGCGTGAAGCCCGGCTGGGTCTGGTCCGGGCACACCTGGGCGTTCCCGCCCGTACACCACTCGCACGTCCCGCAGCCGCCGACGAACGGCGTGGTCACCCGCTGGCCGACCCGCCAGCTGCGCACTGCGGAGCCGACGGCTGCGATCCGCCCGACGAGCTCGTGCCCGGGGACGTGGGGGAGGGAGACGGTGTCGTCGTGACCCGCCCAGGCGTGCCAGTCGCTGCGGCACAGGCCGGTGGCCTCGACGTCGATGACGACGCCGTCGGCGGGGGCGGTGGGAGCGGGGATGTCGATGACCTGCGGCGGGGTGCCGAAGGCCTCGAAGTGGACTGCGCGCATGGATTCATCGTAGGGCGGCGGCCCGGGGGAGGGGACGTCGTCTCAGACGGTGATCCCCGCAGCGGCGAGGTCGTCGAGGAGCGTGCGGCGGATCGCCTGGGCGCGGAGGCTGAACTCCTCCTGCCTGCGCATGTACTCCGCCTTGCCCGCCGCCGTCTCGATGCGCACCGGTGAGTATCCCCAGGCGCCGAGGTCGTAGGGCGAGGCCTCCATGTCGAGGCGGCGGATCCCGCAGGCGAGGTCGAAGGCGGTGAGCACGGTCTCCGAGGGGACGATCGGCTCGAGTTTCATCGCCCACTTGTAGAGGTCCATGCCGGCGTGGAGGCACCCCGGCTGCTCGTTCGCGCGCATGCCCGCCCGGGTGGGCTGCAGGGTGTTGAGCGGTGCGGCGGCCGAGGTGAAGAAGCGGAAGGCGTCGAAGTGGCTGCACCGGATGCGGTGGGATTCGACGACGGCGTTCGTGTCGGCCTGCGACAGGCGGAGCGGCACCTGCCGGTGGCGGTGGTCCTCTGCGGACTGGCGGTACACCATCGCCCATTCGTGGAGGCCGAAGCAGCCGAGCGTCGCTTCGCGCTCGAGGGTCGAGGCGAGGAGGCCGGCGATGAAGCGGGCGCCGTCCCCGCGCTCGGCGCGCCAGGCCGGGAGGTCGACCCGCGCGCAGGTCCCGGTGTGCGCGTCGTCTGCGGAGCGGGTGCCAGATCGGAA
>ENA-OOKA01000099-OOKA01000099.1-human-skin-metagenome-genome-assembly--contig:-NODE-99-length-29508-cov-9.193529_pt1 | contig 29508 bp, 19 predicted proteins | sample MGYA00248825_ERZ500995 | MGnify/ENA primary metagenome ERZ500995 (study PRJEB25958, sample SAMN03398540) | human skin metagenome | study: EMG produced TPA metagenomics assembly of the Human Skin...
GAGACAACCCACGACATCCCCAGGTCCTGCGGGGTCACGGTGCCGTCGGTGTCCTGCCCGACGATCGGGTAGGCCTTCTCGGCGCGCAGCACGTGCATGGTCTCGGTGCCGTAGGGCGTGATGCCGAAGTCGGCCCCCGCTGCCGCGACGTCCTCCCAGACCCTGTGGCCGTACCAGGTCGAGACGTTGATCTCGTAGGCCAGCTCGCCGGAGAAGGAGATCCGGCACACCCGCGCGGGGATCCCCGAGGCCAGGGTGGTCTCGCGGAACTCCATGAAGCCGAAAGCCTCCTGGGAGACGTCCAGCTCCGGGGCCATCCGCGCGATGACCTCCCTCGACCTGGGGCCCACGACGGCGACCGTCGTGTACTGCTCGGTCACCGAGGTGAAGACGACGTCGAGCTCAGGCCACTCCGTCTGGGGCCACTCCTCGAGCCAGTTCAGCACGTCGGCCGCCCCGCCCGTGGTGGTGGTCATGAGGTAGCGCTGCTCTGCCGGCTCGCGCATCCTGGTCGACGCCTCGATCGCCGACGAGCTCGCCGGGCATCTCGCCGCCGCAGCCGAAGCCCACGTGGTCGACGACCCGCAGGATCCCGGCACGACCATGGGCTCGCTGATCGAGGAATCCGCGCTCACTCGCGTCTCCGGCTACGTCGACGACGCCGTCTCGGACATCGACGACGCCCTGCGCCTGGCCCGCTCCGTGCGCGCCGGCGCCATCTCCGTCAACAGCTACTCCGAGGGCGACATCACCACGCCGTTCGGCGGCTACAAGCAGTCCGGCTTCGGCGGCCGCGACAACGGCCTGGAGGCCTTCGCCCAGTACACGGAGACGAAGACGATCTTCATCAACCTGCACTGAGCGGGACTTCCCCACCACGAGAGCTGTCTCCTGTCCGGCATCGAAGGTCGATGCCGTACAGGAGACAGCTCTCGTTGATTTCCCGCGGATGTCGACGCAGCCCTAATCGGCGGCAGTCTCCGATTTCATCCGGGGTCTCCCCCAGGTGGCGATAGTCATGACCGGCAGTCCGAAACCCAGAGTGATCACGTTGAAGACGATCGCCGCAGCCAAGAGAAACAGCGACGAGATGATCGCAGCGATCGCTCCCGCCAGCCCTGTCCCCGTCTCATCAGGCCAAGCATCGGTCGTCGCCATGTTGTTGACCACCAGGAAGCGCACCAGCACGACTGCAGACACGACCGTGGGGACTGCGATGAACCAGACCGGGAGCCAGACCGGGAGGAAGGCGAAATAGTCGAATGCCCAGAACGAGACAGGAATGGAGATCGCAAGCGCGATCAGTGCAAGCAATGCGAAGGAGACGTTGTCCATGGAGTCTGAGTCAGGTCTGTTCCCGGCAGCTGCCGAATGGTTCGGCCCTCCGGACGAGGGCGACGTCGAAGAGGCCATCGTCTGGCTGTTCGTCGGCAGCGCTGGACGGGTCGCCGCTGACTGTTGGCTTCGTCGCACCGGGCGGCCGTCGGCCCAGTCGTAGCCATTGACCTCCGCTTCGACCATCCGGTCCGCACTACTCCTGTCTCTGGACATGCACGGGTGCAGCGGCCAGGGCTTGCCGAGCTCGTCGAAGTAGGCGCAGCCGCCGTTCTTGTTGCGGATGAACCAGACATCGGCCCCGCAGACAGGGCATTCGGCGTTCGGCGTGGATGAGATCCTCGACCACTGGATATCGCCAGTCGCCTTCAGCTTCTGTCGCGGCTTCGGGCTGTGTGTCGGAGCTGTCTTCAGATGAGCGGCCCCGAGCAGATGCCTGTAGTCGCCGGAACCCATCCGGGAGAAGTCGTCGCGACGCACGTTGTGGGAGCTGACCCAGTGGTAGTTCCCGTTCCGCCCGCGTCTCCAATGACCGCGGCGACTGAATCTCGCCATTTCCGTCCTCCCGAACAATGCCCCGTGGAGGTTCCGACGCTCCCCAGGACCAGTGCTGCCCCGGCGTGGAAGACAGCAGGACCCTCCTGGGCCAAGGACGCAGTCAGCCGGGCACGTAAGGCCCGATCTTATGCGACTTCATCGACAGCGGGGTGCAAGCCTCGACAGCGTCGCGCTGCACTGGAGCGGCACCGACCGGACCAGCACAGCAGCGAGGCCGCCGTCCCCGATTCGGGACGGCGGCCTCGTCGTCTCAGGACGTCACTCGGTGGACGAGCCCTTGGTGCTCTTCCTGCTGCGCCGCTCCTCCCTCTTCACGACCTTCTCCTCGCGCTTCACTTCCTTCCTTCCCGCCTTCATCTGCTTCTTCTGCTTCATCTGCTGCTCGTGCGTGGTGCGCTGGAGGTCGCTCAGGTACTCGCCGAGCTCCCCCTCGCCCATCGAGGACATGTCGATCTCGGAGGTGTCGAGGGCCTCCCGGTAGACGTCCTCGTGCATGAAGTCGCCCAGGTGCCTGGCGCGCAGGTTCGACTCGTCGGCCGCCTGGATGAGGGCGTTCGCGTGGCGGGGCGTCCAGCGGCGCTGCGGATCCAGCTTGTAGAGCAGCAGGGCGCGGACGCGGTCGCGGCGCAGGCTCTCCTCGGAGATGTCCGTGCGGCCGCTGAGGATCCAGGAGCCCACGAGGACCAGGATGAAGATGATGCCGAGCCAGCCCAGCCACGGGAACACGTTGTTCACCAGCGAGGTGAAGGGGATGAAGCTCAGGACGAAGCCCACGAGCGTCACGGCGATGAAGATGAACCGGTAGTACTGCGGCTTGGGTGCGGCCAGGCGCTTGCCCAGCGAGTAGAAGACGCCCAGGGACGTGTTGAAGATCATGAGGTACGTGGCGATCGAGGCGATCAGCCCCAGCACGGGGTTCATCTCGTTGACCAGCGCGAGGGTCGGCAGATCCGAGCTGTAGATGTCCTCGACGCTGAGCAGGAGCCCGATCGTCATCAGGATCAGCAGGGCCCCGAAGATGGCGCCGCCCAGGAACCCGCCCCAGCCTGCGGCCTGCGGGCTCCAGTTCTGGCCGCCGATGATGATCGCCATGGCGATGCCGCTGAACATGGACAGACCGGTGTAGTTCACGGTGGCCAGGAACCAGTTGGGCAGGGTCGAGGTCACGTTCTCGAGGGCGAACTCGTGCACGCCGCCGAGGGTCCCCGAGAAGGTGGAGATCGAGTAGATGGCGGCGCACAGGATCACGACGATCATCGCCGGGGTGATCATGCCGATGATGCTGCCGACGCGGTCCGCGTTGAACATGCCGGCGATGATCACCATGAGGACCATCAGGGCCGAGCCCACCCACAGCGGCAGGCCGAACTGCTGGTTCAGGTTCGATCCGGCGCCGGCGAGCATCACGAAGCCGATGCAGAACTGGGCTGCGGACAGTCCGTAGTCCATGAACCTCGAGACCAGCGACGTGGTGATCGAGTCGAAGACCTTGCCGTGCGTCTGGGCCCGGAAGTAGCTGCCGTACTGCAGGATCGCCATGGTCGTCAGCGGCATGATGATCAGGTTCACGGCGGCACCGGCCACGCCCCACCAGCCATAGGAGACATAGAACTGGAGCATCTCCTGCCCAGATCCGAATCCTGCTCCGACGGTGACTCCGAAGTACGCGAGTCCGATGATCAGGATCTTCCTGAGGACAGATCGTTCCTCTCGTGTGGGGGTGGGGTGGTGCGCGCCGAGCTGCTCGACGGCCGCCCAGCAGGCTATCGCGGAACCAGCAAAGCTCCGGGCGGCCGAGGCGCTGCCCCAGCCGCTTCCGGTGTGATCACACGCATCGAGATGCCCAGTTCAGCGTGTCGCCCGCACGTAATTCCTCTCCCAGCGGTTCATGAAGGTCGATGTGATGAGGGGCCTGCTGTAATTCTCGAGCGGCTCGTAGACTCCCGGATCACATCGTTCAACGGCATACGCCAGCGCGTTCTGGTCCAGTGTCCATGCTCGCGGCTGATCAAGACCAGCAGTGATATAGGACTCCAGATCCCCGATGAACGAGGCCCCGAGCAGCTTCTGAGTCGCCACCAGATTCCCGGCCATGTATCGACGCCATGGGACCATTCCCAGCGATCCAGCGATATGGGGGAACGACAGTACAACCTTTGCAGTCTTCCTGAAGAAGGCCGTCGGGTCGTAGCGCATGATCAGATCCGCATCAATGGAATATACATATTCATACTGCTCCAGGATCTGGGGCAATGCGAGAAACCGAGCACACGCATAGAATGTCGTCCGATCTCCAACCCAATCCGGTACGGGAAACGCATGGAAGTGAACATTTCGCGGCACGTTCTGCTTGTTCATTCGGGACAGCGCTTCCAGATACTGTCTTGACTCCTCGATCAGCTCTCCTGCCTCATCAGCCCCCGCACAGACCAAGAGGACCAGGTCCACTTCAGGAATCTGCTGCGCATTGAACAGAAACATCGGGGCATAGATTCGGAAGAATACCGGGTCCACCGATATGACGAAAGCTGATTTTGAGGTAGCCACCTCTGGAACGGTGCCGACAATATTTTCGGCCGACCGCGACCGCTCGAAGACTTGGTTGGAATTGAAGTAGCTCAGCGCGCCCCGATCCCACGATTTGGCCAATGATGCGTTCTTGGGGTGCCCCCGCACCTCCTCGAAGGTCTGACCGGCAACATCACGCGACCACAGCGACTCCACCTGACCGCGAAGTGCAAGAGTCTGCACTTCGGTCAGGTTGCCAGAGCCCTCGTAGAGACGGGCGATCCGCTCTGACACGGCGCGGGCATCATCGGGGGATGAATCAACCCGCAGGTCACCCATTCCGGCATTCCATGCAGACTCGTAAGCATTGAGCCGAGCCTTCAACAATCGCGACGCAGGGTGATTTATGCGATCGATCCAAGGACCTGTGAAATCTCTGTACTTCTGAAATACGTCGTCCACGGAGTGCTTGAACGCCTGCTCTGCCATGGTGTGTCCAAGCTTCTTGAGGGCGCTGTCGTAAAGATCCGATCGCTCCTTCGCCAGCCACAGGACGTCTTCTGCGGAAACGGCTGCCGCTGACCCGCCTGGGCCAGACCTCACATAAGTGGTGATCTGATGGGGAGTTGGACGCTTCGCCATGGGGTCCTCCGTGAATCTGCGCGTTCGGGGGTGGGGGGGCAACAGTCTGCACGAGTGTATACATCACAGACGCCGGTTCTGGATGGTGACCCGACAAGGGCATGATATTTCCCAATTGACGCCGTGACCGACCCTGCGCCAGCTAAGATGAGGTTCGATTCTCCCTCCCCTCACCCCCTCGGAAGGACGACAAGTGCAGCAGATCCCCGCAGTCAGCGTCGCTGACCTTGATGTCGACGCTGCGACTCGGCAAGCACTGGGGCCGTCGTACGATCGGCCCGCAGCGCTTTCCGATGACCTGTCGTCGCACTGGGCGGGCAGACTGGTCCTGCCTCCCCACCCCTCTTGGGAAGGCGATCGAATGGACTGGACCGCCGATCCTTTTCAGGATCGCAATTGGCAGTTCCAGCACCACACGTTGCGCTGGCTCAATCCCCTCCGGTGGTCGGCCCTGGACGGCGACGCACGCGCCCGTGATGAATGGCGAGCCGTGGCGCGCTCCTGGTTCCATGCGAATGTGCCCCCGTCATCGGCAGCCAGTGCATTCGCGTGGAAGGACATGGCCGATGGGAATCGAGCACTGCAGCTATCCCTGGGCGCAGCTCTTCTCGCTGATGACGACGAGTGGTTCATAGATCTGCTGAAGGCGCACCGAGAGTGGCTCATGGATCCAGAGCACATCGTGGGCAAGAACCACGGCCTTCACCAACACACAGGACTCTTCGTCCTGGGGGCAGTGATGCGCGATGACGAGGCCATGGACACGGCTGTCACCCGGATGGCAGACCAGTTCGCGACCACATTCGACGCCCAAGGTTGCAACGACGAAGGCTCCACTGCTTATCACCAGATGAACCTTCGCTGGTGGTCTCAAGCGTGGCGAAGGGTCGCCCTCGAGGGCAGGGCCATTCCTGATTTCGCAGCACACCGGCTGGCTGGCGCAGGAACAGTCCTCGCCCATCTGGCTCAGCCCGACGGGAGGTTGCCACAGATTGGCGATTCTTCCCGTGGCCCGGTCTCCAGGGGACTCGATCCGGTGGCGGACTTCGCCGCAACCAAAGGCGTCCGCGGCACTCGTCCCAAGGCCACTGCCTTGGTACTCGACGGCGGTTACGCGATCTCTCGCAGCGGTTGGGGGGAGCAGCGAAAGATTCACAACGAGTCGCATATGATTCTCCGTCACGGACCCTTCGTTCGAGCCCATGCTCACGCGGACCTGGGAAGCGTCCATATCTACGCTGCAGGCAGACCGTGGTTGGTAGACAGCGGATTCCACAGCTATCAGAGTGCGGACCGCACCCGTCAGCATCTGCATTCCCGACAGGCCCACAACCTGGCTCTTCTTCCTGAACGGGAGTATTCGCCCCGCTCAACAGTCGCCATCGAGCGTGCGGAGATCACGGAGACTGTCCATGACTTCGCAGTGCTCGACCCCGGGTATCCGGGCGTCCAGCTGCGTCGCCGCGTGATCTACCTTGCCGGTCCGGACTGCTGGATCATCCGTGACACTGCAGACGGCGACACAGGATCGCTGCTCCGACAGCACTGGCAGGCCGACCTCGGTCTGCGTTGCCGACGTCACGATCGAGGGTTCACTCTGCAGGACAAGGATCGTTCGATGTCCTTGACCTGGCTCGGCGGGACCCCTCGCCTCTCGCGACACGAGGCTCAAGACGGTGATCTGCGCGGTTGGGTCGGCACACGGTGGAAGACCCTCAAGCCGGGAACTCTGCTCACTGCGGAGAGGCAGAACCCTGATCGTGGGCTGACGGTCCTGATCGCACCGAATGCAGGGACACCCCTCGGTATCGTCGACTCGTATGTCACGACCTCGGGCACCGTCACAGCCACATTGTGCCGCGGAGGGGATGCATGGAAGGTGCGCATCGAAGATCGCCAAGAGGTGGTCGTCTCACCTGTGCTCTGACTCCCTGATTCGCGTCGTTCTCAACTTCGGCGACCGAGCGCTCGACGTCGAGGCCAAGACCAGCGGAACAGAGTCGGCCCGAACTCGCCGATGACGGCGGGCCGAACATTCCTCCCAGGCGCCGACCACTCGTGGGTCATATGCCGGAAGTGCGCCTACAGCGACAGCAGGTCTCTGAAGCCTAAGCGGACCTGGAGGGGACTGGGCGGTGGTTCCAGCCTCCGGGCGCAGAATCCGGGCCACCGTGCACCTCTCCGGTCACAGGGGCTCGCGAGTGGTCACCGAGGCAGGCGTCAGCCGGGCCGGCCCCTGCACCGGTGACCGCTCGTTGATGGCCCGCACGAGGCCTGCCCTCGAGCGCGTCATGGCCGGCTATCGGCATCAACGGGTCTCATTCGACGCGCATCAGACCCGCGACTTCGTGGGTCGTGTCCCCTCGGCGCGCCCCTGCCCTTGGTGGTTCCGTTCAGGCAGCGGGCCTTACTCGCTGAAGCAGAAGCTCACTGCCCTGGCCCGACTGGAGACGTCGGGCTATACGCGCATTCCTGCGCACAGCCTCGAAGCCTGTGATAGCAGAGGCCGGTCGAAAACGACGAAAGGCACCCCGGACCAGATGGTCCGGGGTGCCTCCGATGCCCTGGGGACATCGCACTGTGCGCGGAGGGGTGTTGAGTCTCACTACCTCGTCACCACATGTCTCAAAACCTCATCAACACCAGCGGACCCACGATGAGACATGACCCGCCGCCGCCTCGGGACCTTCAGGCAGCCCGCCAGAGGCGGGAGAAGCCTCACCTGCAACCGGCACGCTGCTCGGCACCGTCGAGGCGCCTTGCCGCCGGGACATCGGAGCCGCCCCGGTCAGCCTGGGAAACCAGAGCGACCCCACACCCGGACCCACGGGACGTGACGGCATCCGAGCGACATCGCCAGGCACCCACCGTCTGACGGGTAGCGGCCGGATTCGTACCGAAGCCTGGACTGGAAGGAAGGGGCCGTGCACAACGAAAAACACCCCGAACCGGGGGTTCGGGGTGTTTCCGATGTACTGAGACATCACACTGTGCGCGGAGGGGGACTTGAACCCCCACCCTCTAATACGAGGACTAGCACCTCAAGCTAGCGCGTCTGCCTATTCCGCCACCCGCGCGGGTGACTCCAACGCCCTGCCGGGAACCGGCCTGGTCGCTGAGCAACGCGGACAACCTTAGCACAGGTGCGACGGGGATCAGGCGCGCTCGATCGCGGCCCGGTAGACCTCCAGCGTGCGTTCGGCGATGGCCTCCCAGGCGAAGTGCTCCTCGGCGCGCTTGCGCCCGGCGCGGCCCATCTCCCGGGCGCGCTCGGGATCCGAGAGGACATCGGTCAGCGCCGCGGCGAAGTCCGAGACGAACTTCTCGGGATCCAGGGGCGTGCCGGAGCCGTCGTCGACCTGCTCGATCTCGACCAGGCGGCCGGTCTCGCCGTCCACGACCACCTCGGGGATGCCGCCGGTGGCGGTGGCCACCACGGCGGAGCCGCAGGCCATGGCCTCGAGGTTCACGATGCCCAGCGGCTCGTAGATCGACGGGCAGGCGAAGGCGGTGGCGTGGGAGAGGATCTGGATGACCTCCCGGCGCGGGAGCATCTTCTCGATCAGGACCACGCCGTCGCGGGTGGACTTGAGCTCGTCGATCAGCTGGTTGACCTCGGCACCAAGCTCGGGGGTGTCGGCGGCGCCGGCGCACAGCACGAGCTGGACGGACGGATCGAGCTGCTTCATGGCCCGCAGCAGGAAGGGCACGCCCTTCTGCCGGGTCACGCGCCCCACGAACGCCACGGACGGCCGGGACGGGTCGATCCCGTAGGTCTCCAGGACATCGGTGGACTCGTCGCGGTCCCACTGCTCGACGTCGATCCCGTTGTGCACGGTGTGCACCTTCTCGGGGTCGACCTCCGGGTAGGAGCGCAGGATGTCGCGGCGCATGCCGTCCGACACGGCGATGATCGCGGAGGCGCCCATGTACGCGGTCTTCTCCACGAACGACGACAGCGCGTACCCGCCGGCCAGCTGCTCGGCCTTCCACGGGCGCAGCGGCTCGAGCGAGTGGGCGGAGACCACGTGCGGGATGCCGTGCATGAGCCCGGCCAGGTGCCCGGCGAAGTTGGCGTACCAGGTGTGGGAGTGGACCAGGTCGGCGCCGGCGATGTCGTCGACCATGGTCAGATCCGTGCCCAGCGTCTCGAGGGCGGGGTTGGCGCCCTTGAGGTCGGCGGGCACGGGGTAGGCCTTCACGGTCGCGCCGTGGAAGTCCGGGTCGCGGGGCTCGCCGAAGCAGCGGACGTTCAGGTCCACCAGCGGGGCCAGGACCCGGGACAGCTCGGCCACGTGGACGCCTGCGCCTCCGTAGATGGCGGGTGGGAACTCTTTGGAGATGATGTCGATGCGCACGTGATCGACACTACAGTCCCCCGCTCGGGCTGCCCATACACACGCAGCGGATTCGCCCACGTCGTGCCCGCACGGAGGGCTCCGTGCGTCGGCATGAGCGCCGTCGCGTGACCGCAGAGCGACGAACCCGAAAATGCGAGTGCAAATTGCGGCAAGGCGGCTTCCCATCGGCACCGATTCAGGGTTGAGTAAGCCCGGGTGCGCGGACGTGATCTGCGCCTCCTCTGGGGGCGGGGCCCCCGGGACGACGACGTCTTCCACGCGAGAGGTTCCATCATGGTGCGACCGAATGTCCTTGCCATCGTTCTGGCTGGCGGCGAGGGCAAGCGCCTGATGCCGCTGACGGAGGACCGGGCCAAGCCCGCGGTCCCGTTCGGCGGGTCGTACCGGCTGATCGACTTCGCTCTCTCCAATCTGGTGAACTCGGGCTACCTGCAGGTGGTCGTGCTGACCCAGTACAAGTCGCACTCCATGGACCGCCACCTCTCGGAGACCTGGCGCCTGTCGACCCTGCTGGGCAACTACATCGCCTCGGTCCCGGCCCAGCAGCGCTCCGGCAAGGACTGGTTCCTGGGATCGGCCAACGCGATCTTCCAGTCCATGAACCTGATCGACGACGCCCGCCCCGACTACGTGGTGGTCGTGGGCGCGGATCACGTCTACCGCATGGACTTCTCCCAGATGCTGGACTTCCACATCGAGAAGGGCGTCAAGGCCACGGTGGCAGGCGTCCGCCAGCCGATGTCGCTCGTGCAGTCCTTCGGCGTGATCGAGACGGATCCGCAGGACTCCTCCCGCATCACCCAGTTCGTGGAGAAGCCCGAGACCACGCAGCCCCTGGCCGATGATCCGGGTCAGTTCCTGGCCTCCATGGGCAACTACATCTTCAGCACCGACGCCCTGGTGGAGGCCCTGCGCGAGGACGACCAGCGCGAGGACTCCAAGCACGACATGGGCGGCGACATCATGCCGTACTTCGCCGATCGCGGAGAGGCTGCGGTCTACGACTTCACGTACAACGACGTCCCCGGCTCGACCGATCGCGACCGCCAGTACTGGCGCGATGTCGGCACCCTGGACTCCTACTACGACGCCCACATGGACCTGCTGCGGCCCATGCCGATCTTCAACCTCTACAACGAGCAGTGGCGCATCTACACCCACCAGGTCGTCGCACCGCCGGCCAAGCTGGTGCGCGGGCCGTACCACGAGGGCGGCGTGGCCACGGACTCGATCCTCTCCCCCGGCGTCATCGTGGCCGGCGGGCGGGTCCAGGAGTCGATCCTGTCGCCGCGCGTGCAGGTCGGCAACCACGCCCGCGTGGCCGAGTCGGTGCTGATGCACAACGTCAAGGTCGAGGACGACGCCGTCGTGGAGCGCTGCATCGTGGACAAGAACGTCGTGATCCCGCAGGGCGTGCGCGTGGGCGTGAACCCGCAGGAGGACCGCGAGCGAGGCCTCACCGTCACGGAGTCCGGGATCACGGTGATCCCCAAGAACTTCACGTTCTGATCCGCAGGACGGCCTGGCCCGGCCGCTGACAACGAAGGCGCCGACCCCTCGGGGCCGGCGCCTTCGCGCATCCGCGATGGATCCCTCAGGAGACCCGGGTGATCTCCACCGTGACCTCGAGGGACTCGGTGGACGAGCCGCCGGTGAGCATGCCCTTCAGCGGGGGGACGTCGCGGTAGTCGCGGCCGTGGCCGACCTTGACGTGGCTGTCGTCGAGCGCCTTGTGGTTGGTGGGGTCATAGGCGCGCCAGTCGCCGTCCCACCACTCGAGCCAGGCGTGGGACTCCCCCGCCACGGTCTGCCCGATCCCGGCGTCCTCGTCCGGGTGGATGTAGCCGGAGACGTAGCGTGCCGGGATCCCGAGCTCCCGCAGCAGCGCGATGGCCACGTGGGAGAGGTCCTGGCACACGCCCTTGGCGTCGCTCCACACGGCGTCGGCGTCGGTGTGCACGCCGGTGACGCCGGATTCGTAGGCGACCCGTTCGGCGATCCGGCGCAGGATCTCCCGGGCTGCGGCATCGGGCGTCTCGGCGGTCTCGCGCACCTGCTCGGCCACGGCCTTGAGCTCCTCGCCGGCCGCGGTCAGGGACGTGGGCGCGATGTACTCCGCCTGGGTGTCGAGCAGGTGCGGGTCCCGCAGCTGCTTCCAGCCCACCCTCTCGACGTCGGTCTCCGCAGCCGCGGAGCGGTCCACGTCCACAGTGGCCGAGGAGCGCACCTCGAGCACGGTGTGGCGGTGGGGGACGTCGAAATCGGCCACGCGGGTGCCGAAGTAGTCGACGTAGTTGTGGATCGAGGCCGACGACGGCTTCACCGCCAGCTCGGCCGTGATGACGTGCTGCTCGTCGTCGCTGACCGGGGTCATGCGCGCCTCGTTGTGCGAGCGCGAGACCGTGCCCTCGTAGGTGTAGCGGGTGATGTGATCGATCTTGAGCCTGCTCACAGGACACCTCCGAACCAGGACGCCTCCTGGGCGTGGATGAAGTACTTCTCGCTCACGGCCTTCGAGGCGCGGCTGATGGCGGACTGAACGTCGTTGAGCTGCCGAGGCAGGTGCTTCACGATGTCATCGGAGCTGTCGTACTCGAGCTCCATGAGGGCCTTGCCGATGATGCGCCGGGCCTCGCTGGACACGCCCAGGCGCCCTCCGCCGGGATCGAGGTCCGAGAGCACCTTCTCCGCCCGGCGCAGCGAGTAGATGATCGTGCGGGGGAAGAGGCGGTCGAGGACCAGGAAGCAGGTCGCGGACTCGTCGTTGAAGGAGCCGCCGCGCGAGCGCAGGAAGGCCTCGTAGGCCCCGGCGCACTCGAGGATCTCGGCCCAGGTGGCCTCCCCGGAGCCGCCCCGGGAGGAGGCGCGGGTCCACAGCAGCCGGGCGGTCATGTCCGCGCGCTCGAGCGTGACGCCCAGGGTCAGGAACTGCCAGGACTGGTCGTGGGCCATGGTCATGTCCGCCAGCCCGCGGGTCATGGAGATCCGCTCGGAGGCCCACTGGCACATGCGGAAGGTGCCCACGGTGTCCTTGCGGTGATCGGCCAGCCCGTAGTTGGTGGCGTTGAGGGTCTGCCACATGGAGGAGGAGACGATCTCGCGAGCCCGGCGGGCGTTCTCGCGCGCCGCTCCCACGGAGCCTGCGATGGACGTGGTGGTCTCCGGGTTCCAGGCGAGCTCGAAGATCATGTCCTGCACGCCGGCATCGGCCTGGGGCTCCACGCCCATGATGGCCATGATCCGACGGGCCTCCACGCCCTGCTCGTGCTCCGGCAGCTGCGTGATCCGCTCCAGGTGGACCTCGAGGATCCGGGCCACGCCGTCGGCGCGCTCCATGTAGCGCCCGATCCAGAACAGCGATTCTGCGATGCGGCTGAGCATCAGCGCTTCCCCTCTCCCGTGGTGCGGCGGACAGCTGCAGCGTCGTCGACGACGGCCGCCTGCTGCTGCTGCTCCTGCTGGCGGCGCAGCGCGGATTCGTCGAAGTCCCCGCCGTGGGCCGGTGCGGTGGCCTCCATGTCGGCGACGGTCTCGGTGGTCTCCGGATCGGCGGCCGGCTCCAGGCGGTGCTGCCCGACGACCCAGGTGTCCTTGGAGCCGCCGCCCTGCGAGGAGTTCACGATCAGAGAGCCCTTCTGCATGGCCACTCGGGTGAGTCCGCCGGGGAGGACGTACATGTCGTCGCCGGAGTTCACGCAGAACGGGCGCAGGTCCACGTGCCGGGGCGAGAAGCCCTCGCCGTCGAAGGTGGGCACGGTGGACAGCTGCAGCACGGGCTGGGCGATCCAGCCGCGCGGGTCCTCGAGGATCTTGGCGCGCACGTCCTCGATCTCCTGCTCGCTGGCCAGCGGGCCGATCACGATCCCCTTGCCGCCGGAGCCGTCCACGGGCTTGACCACGAGCTCCTCGAGGTGCTCCATCACGTAGGCGCGGGCCTCGTCCTCCTCGAGCCGGTAGGTGTCCACGTTGGGCAGGATCGGCTCCTCGTCCAGGTAGTACCGGATGAGGTCGGGGACGTAGGAGTAGACGAGCTTGTCGTCGGCCACGCCGTTGCCGATCGCGTTGGCGATGGTGACATTGCCCTGGCGCGCTGCGTTCACCAGGCCCGGGCAGCCCAGCACGGAGTCGGGGCGCAGCTGCAGCGGGTCGGTGAAGTCGTCGTCGATGCGCTTGTAGATCACGTCCACGCGCTGCTCGCCCTCCGTGGTGCGCATGAAGACGCGGTCGCCGCGCACCACCAGATCGCGGCCCTCCACGAGCTCCACGCCCATGAGCCCGGCCAGCAGGGTGTGCTCGAAGTACGCCGAGTTGAACACCCCCGGCGTCAGCACGACCACGACGGCGTCGTCGCCGGGCTCCGGGGCCGTGCTCCGCAGCGCGTGCAGAAGCTGTCGCGGATACGAGTCCACGCCGAGGATCGGGGTGGAGACGAAGGCCTCCGGAAGGCCCTTCATCATGGCGCGGCGGTTCTCGATCACGTAGGAGACGCCCGAGGGCACGCGCACGTTGTCCTCGAGCACGCGGAAGGTTCCGGCGTCGTCGCGCACCAGATCGATGCCGGCCACATGGATGCGCACCCCGCCCACGGGCTTGAAGCCCCACACGCAGCGGTGGAAGTGCGAGGACGACGTGATCAGCGACCGCGGCACGATGCCGTCCGAGATCACCCGCTGCTCGCCGTAGACGTCGTCCAGGAAATGCTCGAGGGCCTTCACGCGCTGCTTCACGCCGCGCTCGACGACCTCCCATTCCTCCTGCGGGATGATCCGCGGAACGATGTCCAGCGGGAAGGGCCGCTCCTCCCCGGCGAAGTCGAACGTCACGCCGCGATCCAGGAAGGACCGGGCCATGAGCTCGTCGCGTCCGGTCACGGAGGACAGGTCGAGGCCGTCGAGGACCTCGTGCACCCGGTCGTACGGAGCGCGCACGGCCCCGGGGTCGGAGAACATCTCGTCATAGGCCGTCTGGCCAGACAGATCGTCCGGATAGCCGCTGAACAGTCTCGTCATGTCGTGGCGCTCGCTTCCTCGTCTGCGCTGGATCTGCCGCCGCGCCGCGGAGCCGGGCCCCTTGCCCGTCATGAGTGTCACACATCCGAGCACCGCCGCCCGGTTGCCCCACGGGATGACGGGCACCGGTGCGCTGTCCCTAGGATGGGTCCGTGCCGACTCCCAGCCTGACCCGTGAAGAAGCAGCCGATCGCACCGAGCGCGTGCACCCGCACCGATGCGAGGTCGACCTCGACCTCACCGGCGCCCCGGATGCCGCGCGCCGGACCTTCCCCGTGGAGGTGGCCTGGACCTTCTCCTTCGACCGGGCCGACGGCCCCGATGAGACGTTCCTGGACTTCACCGGCGAGGTCCTGGAGCTGGAGATCAACGGCCGCAGCCTCAGCGCCGAGGAGATCGCCGCCGCCTTCGCCGAGGACCGTCTGCGCCTGGAGGGCCTGCAGCCCCAGAACCGGGTGCGCGTGCGCGGCGAGGCCCTCTACTCCCGCTCCGGGGAGGGCATGCACCGATACACCGACCCGCAGGACGGCGAGGTCTATCTCTACACGCAGTACGAGCCGGCCGATGCCCACCGCGTGATGCCGTGCTTCGATCAGCCGGATCTGCGCGCCGAGTGGGTCTTCCGCCTCACCGCCCCGCAGCAGTGGGCAGCGCGCTCCAACGGCACGCCGGTCAGCACTCCGGCGCAGGACGGCTCAGCTGCGACCCGCCACGAGTTCTCCCCCACGTTGCCGATCCCGGCCTACCTGACGTCGGTGCTGGCCGGGCCGTATGTCAGCGCCGAGTCCTCGTGGGAGTCCTCGGCTCCTCAGCGCCCGCAGCACCTGCCCCTGCACCTGTGGTGCCGCGCCTCGATGGCCGAGCACCTGGACGCCGAGGAGATCTTCACGATCACCCGGCAGGGCCTCGACTTCTTCACCGACCTGTTCGACATGGCGTACCCGTTCGACACCTACGAGCAGGCCTTCGTCCCCGAGTACAACCTGGGCGCCATGGAGAACCCCGGGCTGGTCACCTTCACCGAGGACTACCTCTTCCCGGACGGCGCCAGCCGCCAGCAGCTGGCGGGCCGCGCGAACACGATCCTGCACGAGATGGCGCACATGTGGTTCGGGGACCTGGTGGCCATCCACTGGTGGGAGGACCTGTGGCTGAAGGAGTCCTTCGCCGAGTTCATGGGAGCCCACGCCTCGGTCAGCGCCACGCAGTTCACCGAGGCCTGGGCGGGCTTCGCCGTGGGGCGCAAGGCCTGGGCCTACCGCCAGGACGCCCTGTCGACCACGCATCCGATCGTGGCCGACGTGCCGGACGTGGCAGCGGCCAAGCAGAACTTCGACGGCATCACCTACGCCAAGGGGGCGGCCGCCCTCAAGCAGCTCGTGGCCTTCGTGGGCCTCGAGGACTTCACGCGTGCATGCCGGGTCTACTTCCGCCGTCACGCGTTCGGCTCCGCGCGCCTCGAGGACTTCCTGGCCGTGCTCCAGGAGTCCTCCGAGCGGGACACGGCCTCCTGGGCCCGCGACTGGCTGGCCACCACCGGGGCCACCGTCCTGCGGCTGCAGACCCACCGCGATCCCGACGGGGCCCTGGTCTCGGCCTCCCTGACCCCGGAGGGCACCGTCCACGACCCCGCCTCCGAGCGCGATCATCAGCTCGCCGTCTCCGTGTGGGGGGCCGCGCAGGAGCCCCAGCGCACCGTCGAGCTCACCCTGTCCGGGCGCACGGCCCACGAGCTGCCGCATCTGGCAGGTGCCGACGGCGTGCTGGTGGTCAACGACCGCGACCTGGACTTCGCCGAGATCGTGGTCGATCAGCCCACGCGGGAGGATCAGCTGGCCCGGCTGTCGTCGATCCCGGACCCCATGGCCCGAGCCGTGGTGTGGTCCGCGCTGTGGACCGATGTCCGCCAGGCCCGCCTGGACCCGGAGGACTTCGTCGCGGCGGTGATCGAGCACCTGTTCGTCGAGTCCGACGAGGCCGTGTTCACCACGGTGCTCGGCCAGGCGGAGGAGGCCCTGGAGTCGTACCTGCCGGCACGACGCCGCCCCCAGATCCGCGGCCGGCTGATGGAGCGGGTGATCGGGCAGCTGCAGGCCGCCGAGCCCGGCTCGGACCGCCAGCGCAGCCTGGCCTCCTCCCTGGCCCGCCTCAGCCACCGCGACGGCGCCGCCCACGGCCTGACCCAGGACCTCCTCAGCGGGGAGGTCGTGATCCCCGGTCTGCACCTGGGCCCTGCCCTGCGCTGGTCCCTGCTGACCGGCCTGGTGGCCACCAACCACGCCGTGGACTCCTCGATCCTGCGCGAGTCCGAGCGCGATGCCTCCCGCATCTCCCAGATCGGTCGGGCCCGCACGAACGCGGCACGGCCCACCGCACGCGCCAAGGACCTGGCGTGGGCGGAGATCCTGGGCCACGAGCTGACCAACGACCTGCTCTCCGCCACGATCGAGGGCTTCCAGCTCGGCAGCCCGGACCTGCTGGCCCCGTACCGGACGCGCTACTTCGAGGTCATCGAGCCCGAGTGGTCCCAGCGCTCCATCGGCATGGCCACCCGCCTGGTCCGCGGCCTCTTCCCGGCCGCGGCGGACCTGTCTCCGGGGGCCGATCCCGAGCAGGATCCGATCCTGCGGCGCAGCGGGCAGTGGCTGGACGAGCACGCCCAGGCCGATCCGGCCCTGCGCCGGATCGTGATCGAGTGCCGCGACGAGCTCGCCCGGAGGCTGCGGGCCCAGGCAGCAGCCAGGCCCTGAGGCAGACGCCCATGACGTCCCAGCCCACAGCCCCGCAATCCCCGGCTCAGGCGCCGCCTCGTGACAGACTGGCGGGACCGGGAGACCGACTGTCCCCGGCAGCAGCGGATGGCAGCGCCCGGAGCGCGCCCCAGAGGCAGAGGAAGACGATGGCCGACTACCCCCTGAACGATCGGGGATCTCTGCAGGTCGTGACCGAGAACTTCTACGACGCGGAGATCATCCGCGTCTTCGGCGACCTCCCCCTCGGAACCCCCCGCAGCTACGACGGCCCCGCCGTCCTGGTCCCCGAGCCGGACCACCCCGTGGACCCCACCACCATCACGGTGCGCATCAACGGCCAGCGGGTGGGGCACCTGGCGCCGCAGGACGCCGAGCGCTACTGGCCCTCGATCACCCGCGTGGTCGCCTCCGGCTACGACGCCGTGGCCACGGCGCACCTGAAGGCCTCCCTGGTGGCCGCCGACGACTTCACGGAGGTCGATGCCGACCTGCGCCTGGACCTGGCCGCCCCGGACCTGCTCTTCCCCCTGAACTCGGCCCCGCAGCGGGCCACCGTCCTGCCGCAGGGCTCCTCCATCAAGGTGCTCGACGAGTCGCAGCACGCCGAGTACCTGCATTCCGTCCTGCCGCGCACCGGCGAGGGCCGGGTCATGCTGACCCTGGAGGTCAACCAGGTCCGCACCCCTGCCGGCGAGCACGTGGACATCGTGGAGGTGCTGCACCAGCGCCAGGTCGTGGGACGGCTGTCCACGCAGCTGTCCGAGGTCTTCATCCCGGTGATCCGCCACGCCTTCGAGCACGACCTCCTCACTGCCGCCTGGGGCACGATCCGCGGCACCTCATACGAGGTCTCGCTGACCGTGCAGGCCGCGCGCCCGGACATGATCCCGGACGAGTGGTTCGAGCGCCTCCCGCGCGAGTTCCTCCCGCTGGAGCCCGAGGCAGACAGCTACCGCGTCCCGAACGCCTACGTCCCCTCTGAGCTCGAGGCTGCGCGGCCGTCGCGCTGGCGCCGTCGCTCCGGTGGTGCCACAGGCACCGCGGAGACGTCTCGCGGCGCGTTCCCCGGGCTGGCCGGTCGCGGCGAGCAGGAGGACACGCAGTCCCCCAAGCGCGCCCCCAGGGCCTCGGGCCGCGGCTCGTCGCGAGCCCAGCCCTCAGGATCGCAGGCCGAGGGCGCCGGCGGCGGGCGCCAGGTCCAGGGCGGTCGTCCCGACGGCACCTTCGTGGGCCTGCTGGCGATCACCGCGGCCCTCGTGGTGCTCGGGCTGATCTTCGTGGGTCGTGAGCCGCTGGTGACCGCCCTGTGCCTGATCGTCGCCCTGGCGGCCGGTCTGATGGCCTTCTACCTGCGCTCGGTCATGCCCGGGTCCACGCGGCGCTCCGAGCAGGACAGCGCCGGGCTCGACGACGACGCGCGGCAGCAGGTCGGCACCGGGCCGGACACGCGCGATGACATCCCCACCGTCGCCGAGCCTGCGCAGCGCGACAAGACGCCGAACGAATCCTGACCAGCCCCGGAATGCTCTCGCGGCGCGAACGGCTCTTCCAGATCCTGGAGGTCCTCTCCCAGCACGGCTTCGGCTTCGTGCTGGCGGGCCTCAAGCCCGAATGGCGCGCCCCGCTGGAGCGCGTGCGCCTGGTGGACCCGGACAAGCTGCGCCCGCAGCCCGTCCACCTGCGCCTGGCGCTCGAGGAGCTCGGGCCCACGTTCGTGAAGCTCGGCCAGCTGGCCTCCACGCGCCCGGACCTGCTGCCTCAGGAGTACGCCCGCGAGCTGGCCCGCCTCCAGGACTCGTCCCCGCCGATCCCGCCGGATCGCATCCGCGAGCTGCTCGAGCAGGAGCCGGACACCGCCGCAGAGGAGATACTGCGCCACATCGACCCCGTCCCGCTGGCCACCGGCTCGATCGGGCAGGCCCACACCGCGGTCTACGACGGCATGGACGTCGTCGTGAAGATCCGCCGCCCGGGGATCGTGGACACCGTCAACCGCGACCTGGAGGTGCTGCGCGAGCTCGCCGTGCTGATCACGCGCTACTGGCCGGGCGTGGGCGATCAGGACCTGACCGGGCTGGTGGACCAGTTCGCCGCCTCCATGCGCGATGAGCTCGACTACCTGGCCGAGGCCCGCAGCACGGAGCGGATGCGCGAGCTGTTCGCGGGGCATCCGTCGCTGATCGTGCCCGCTGTGGTGTGGCAGGCGACCTCCTCAAGGGTGCTGACCACCGAGCGCATGTCCGGCATGAAGATCACGGATCACACGGCCCTGGACGCCGCCGGGGTCGATCGCCACCAGCTGGCCGTGACGGCCACGGAGATCCTGTGCCAGATGATCTTCGTCCACGGCTTCTTCCACGCCGATCCGCACCCGGGGAACCTGTTCATCCACTCCGACGGCTCGATCGCCATGATCGACTTCGGCATGGTCGGCAGCCTCTCGGAGGAGTTCCGCGATGCCCTGGTGACCATGCTCGTGGGCGTCTCCCAGGGCAATGCCCGTCGCGCCACCACCGGGCTGCTCAAGCTCACCGACCGCGCCTCGGAGAACCTGGACCGCGCCGCCCTGGACCGCGATGTCGAATCCATGATCCGCAGCTACGCCGACCGGCCCCTGGCTGAGGTGCGGATGGCGGCGCTGATGTCCGACCTGGTGGCCTGCCTGCGCCGCCATAGGCTGCGCCTGCCGCGCGATTCGGCGCTGTTCCTGCGCATGGTGATCACCGCCGAGTCGATCGGCAAGGGCCTGGATCCCGACTTCGACCTGATCTCAGTGATCCGCCCGTTCGCCCGCCAGTTCGTGCTGCGCCGCGTCTCGCCCGAGGCGCTGCTGCACCGGGTGCGCGGGCTGGTGGAAGAGGCGGTCCAGCTGGGCCAGGACTCCCCCGACGTCATCCGACGGATCATGTCCGTGCTGGAGAACGGCGGATTCGACGTCCATCTGCGCGCGGACGAGCTCGAGCCTCTGCTCAACCGCGGCGAGCGCATCGGCCACCAGGTCATCGCCGGCGCGGTGATCGCGGCGACGATCAACGGCATGTCCCACGTGGTGGCCTCCGAGCCGCAGCGCTACGGCCCCTTCCACGTCCCGCTGTTGATCGGCGGGACCGGAACGGTCGGGGTGCTCTCGGCGTATCTGGCGGCCTCCACGGCCACCCCCAGAGTGCGCCGGGTCGTCTCCTCGCTGCGTGAGCGCAGACGACGCACACGGTGAGCTCGGCTGACCCGATCCATCGCGTGCCCGCCTCTGCCCACCTCTGCTGGTGTGTGTTCACGTGGTCCGATCTCGTCCGCGCCGTCCACACGGACGGGCGCGAAAGTTGAAGCCTCATTCAGCTCGACGGGCTTCTGGGGGCGACTTCGCTCCTGACCAGCCAGTAACGTCGATATTGTCGTGCATCGGACGGACTGCCCCCCCCGGCCGGTGCCGGCTCCTCGACGTCGCGCGACCCGCTGGATGAGGCGTGTCCTCCCACCCGTGCGGCTCCTTCCGCAGGCACAAGAGATGAGGTCTCCCATGCCGGACATCGACTCCGCTCCCATGCTCGTCTCGGAGCCCATGAGCCTCGAAGCCGTGCGCCACGGCCGCCCGCTGAAGCTGTCCGCGCAGCAGCGCGAGAGGATCCGCCGAGGGTTCGCCGCCCTGGTGCGAGAAGGCCTCCAGTTCGACGGTGTGGACGTGGCCGGCGAAGAGCCGGTGCGCGTGATCCTGTCGATCCGCGAGCCCGGCGCCTACGACCTGCTGGCCTCCATCCGCGACGCCCGTCCGCTGCACCGTCGGCTGCTCTCGCCGCGCCGCGTCGACGAGATCTCCGTGCTGGAGGACAAGCTGCGCGAGGCCGTGGAGACGGTGCTCTCGGGCGTGCAGATGCTGCCGATCATCCTGGGGGCCAAGTCCGTGGTGGTGGGCACCGCAGCGGATGAGCTGAACCTCGTGCCCATGGTCACGGACGATCGGTACGTGATGCGGGTGCCGACCAATATCTTCGCGATCCTCCGCTCGTCGCAGCAGGCCCAGGCCGCTGCAGAGGACCTGAAGCACCTCTTCGAGCAGGACGACTCCACGATCACCTTCGTGCAGGGCAAGGGGCCCTACACGCGCGAGGGCGCCACGGTCATGGAGGTGCCGGCGAACATGTGGGAGCGGGTGCGGGAGATGCACCCGGCCACGATCTTCGACTCCGTGCCGCGGGTCGAGGATCCGCTGCTGCCTCTGGTCACGCGCACTCCGCGCGAGGACCTCCCCCGGCCCGCCCAGAGCGATGTGGGTCCTGAGGACCGCGGCCGACGCACCGATGTGCGGATGCCGCCGCCCGGCCCCCTGCTCTGAAGCTGCGGCCGCCTCAGGCGGCGCCGGGCTTCGCGTCGGCGTCCAAGCCGGCACCGGGCTCCGGGTCGGGATCGGGATCGGTGCTCCGCCGGTCGATCGGGCGCTGCACCTGCGCCCCGCGCACGAACTCCAGGACGCGATCGGTCGCGATGACCATGTGCTGGATCCGGCTGCGCTTGTCCTCCGCCCCGTAGACCAGGGAGACGGCACCCACTCCCTCCCGCGTCAGCCCGGAGAGGAACTCCCGCATCTGGGCGTCGAAGCTGCCGTGCAGCAGCCCGTAGTCGACCTCCGGCGAGACGCGCAGGTGCTGGCCGTCGTCGGCCTCGGTCAGGTCCACGTGACCGCAGCGCACCTCCCGCACGGTCTGCGGCGCGGCCAGCACGAAGCCGAAGGCCCGCACGATCTCCACGAGACCGAGGACGCTCAGGCGCAGGGCCTGCTCCTCGGTGCGGACGGGCCCCGGATTGCCGGCGCCCAGCGGCGTCGGCTGATCACCGGCGCGTCCTCGCACATCGGCGACGACCTGTGCCTCGAACACGACGGCACCGGGGCCGGGCTCGTAGAAGCTCATGCTCAGGCCCTCCTCCGGGAACCGCTCCGGAGGACGATGGTGGGCGTAGAGCGTGCGAGCCATGGCCTTCAGCGCCATGTAGGACCGGCGCACGACGTCCCGGTCGATCTCGATCGGTCGCCCGGCGGGGTCGTCGACCCGCATCACCACGTCGATCGATGCCCTGTTCAGAGGTGTCATCTCCCGAACCTCTCCTCGGATGTCCAAGACGCCGTCCCGAGCGTCCTCTGCACCGTCGCGGAGGCATGCGCTCCAGCGATGGGGGCGCTCGGCCTGCGCGGATTCATGATGTAATCCAGATCACTGTCCGGTGTGAAAATCTCAGTCACGTCCTGCGGTGCTCGTTCTCGGTCGTCTTCGGCGCGGCCCTGCAGCGCCGCGCCCCTCAAGCACGCCGATCCGCCTCCTGCAGCGGGATCCGGGCCATGAGCTCCCAGGCGTCGAGCTGGCGCCCGAAGCTCAGCTCGCCGCCGAAGATGTCCACGCGCTCGCTCAGGCCGACCAGTCCGAGGCCGCCCTCCAGGAAGATCTCCCGGGGCAGTCGGGCGCTGCGACTGCGGGCATCGCGGACCAGGTTGCGCACCCGGATCACCGCGATCGAGCGGCCCTGCGGCGTGGTCTCGAGGCTCGCGCTGAGGCTCACCGGCGCGCTCGGGATCCCGTGGCGGATGGCGTTGGCGGTGCCCTCGCGCAGCACGCGCTGGCACAGGGACCGCACGCTCGTGGCGATCTCCTCCCAGCCGTCTCCGCGGGCGATCTCGACCCGGTCGAATCCGGCGTCCTCGAGCAGCTGACGACACCGGTCGAGGGCGGTCTCCATGGAGTCCGTGGGCGCGGTGGGACGCTGCGCACCGGTCGGATCGGTGCGCAGCGCCTGGTGCTGGGGAGCGATCCCGTCCTCGAGCGCGGTGGCCTCCCCCGCCTCCTCCTGCAGGGCCGAGACCATGCGGCGCAGGTCCTCGATGGTGCCCGAGGCTCCGTCGGCGATGTCCTGCAGCACCCGGCGCTGCACCTGCGGCTCCCCGGAGAGCAGCCCGGCATTGGCCCGCAGCGCGGTGGCCGTGACGTCGTGGGCCACGAGGTCGTGCAGCTCGCGAGCCAGGTCCCGGCGCTCGGCCGAGCGCACTCCGGCCACCTCGGTCTCCAGCTGGGCGACCCGCAGCTGGGTGAGCCGGGCCCGGCAGCGGAAGAAGCGGATGGTCCAGCCCACGGCTGAGCCGGCGAAGATCATGAAGGCGAGCAGGAACGCCTGCATGCGGATGGTGACGGTGTCTCCGAGCCCCACCAGGGACAGGGCCGCCGTGAGCTGGGCGAGCATCAGCAGCATGCCCACGCCCCAGCGGTTCCACATGCACAGGATGACGCAGCAGATGATCGCCGGGGCGACCACAGCGATCGGCTGCTGGCTGAGCAGCACCATGGCATAGGCCACGGTCAGAGCCACGACGCACAGACCGCGGTTGATCCACACGCAGATCAGCGGCAGGAAGATGACGATCAGCGTGAAGGACAGCGCCTGCCCGCTCAGCCAGGCCTGCCCCATGAGGCTGCTGATGACCTGCAGCCCCAGGAAGACCAGGACGATCAGCAGCATGGCCGCTCGGAACGGAACGGGAGGGGCGAGGACCGCGGAGTCGGCCAGCTCCGGCCATCGGCTGTCCACGGCTGCGGTGAAGCGTCGCCAGAGCAGGGGAGGCTCGAGCAGATCGGCCCTCATGGCCCACTCACCGCAGCAGCCTGGATCACCCTCACTGCCCTCCCAAGGGACCCCCGACCAGGCCCGACGCTTCCGATTGATGCTGCAGCGATATTATCCATCGGTCAGCGGGATGTCGTTGAGTGCATGTACTTGTCCACACTTGAGACCCTGCGCCGGCTGTCTGTCGCTCGGCCTCCGTCGTTACGATGATCGGCGACCTGGCCGATGTCGGCCATCCCGGCCCACAGCTCGGCCGTCGGACAGACTTGGAGCAGCGATGACCACGGATCAGTCTCCGGAGCCCGGCTCCGACGAGCTGCTGAGCGTGCTGATCGCCGATGACGAGGCCGTCGTCCGCGAGACCATCTCCATCTATGTGAACAGCGCCCCTGACATGCAGGTCGTGGGGACCGCCGCGGATGGGCGCGCGGCCGTGCAGATGGCCGAGACCCTGCGTCCGGACATCATCCTGATGGACATACAGATGCCGCGCGTGGACGGCGTCGAGGCCGTCGCCGAGGTGCTTCGGCTCCTGCCGTGCACTCACGTGGTGATGATCACGACGTTCACCTCCCGGGAGGCCGTCGTTCCCGCCCTGCGCGCCGGCGCCCTGGGCTACGTCCTGAAGTCCGATCCGCCCGAGCGGCTGCTCTCCGCGGTGCGCGAGGCCGTGGCCGGACGCACCCAGCTCTCCCCTCAGGCCCTCGAGGCGGTGGTGGGGCATCTGCGCGAATCGGACAACCGGGCCAGCCTGCCCGCCTCCGTCACGCTGACGGCCCGCGAGTCCGAGGTGCTCAACCACCTGGCCGAAGGGCACAGCAACCGGGAGATCGCCGAGCTCATGGTCCTGTCCGAGAAGTCCGTGAAGCTGCACGTGACGAACATGGTGTCCAAGTTCCAGGTCCGCGACCGGCTGCAGCTGGTCATCGCCGCTCACAAGGCCGGGCTCATCCAGCTCTGAACCGCGAGCCTTCGGGCACGACGCGCCCCACCCATGGCCGTCGCCACCCCGAATCGGGGACAGCCGTATGACATCCTTGGTGACGGATCCCACCCGCCGATGAGTGAAAGAGTCACCGATGCCGCTGACCGTGATGCCGATCTACGGAACCCGCCCGGAGGCCATCAAAATGGCCCCGATCGTGAAGGCCCTGCAGGACTCCGACGAGTTCCAGTGCGTGGTGACCGTGACCGGCCAGCACCGCGAGATGCTCGATCAGGTCAACGAGATCTTCGACATCACCCCGGATCACGACCTCAACATCATCCGCCCCCGCCAGACCCTCAACGGCGTGCTCACCCGCACCGTCGAGGGCCTCGATGCGATCTTCGAGCACAACGCACCGGACGCCGTCGTCGTCCAGGGCGACACCACCACCTCCACCGCCGGTGCGATCGCCGCGTTCTACCGCGGGATCCCCGTGATCCACGCCGAGGCCGGGCTGCGCTCCTTCGACCTGTTCTCCCCGTTCCCGGAGGAGGCCAACCGCAAGATGACCTCCCAGATCACCTCCCTGCACCTGGCCCCCACCGACATCTCCAAGCGCAACCTGACCGCGGAGTCGATCAACGGCGACGACATCGTGGTCACCGGCAACACCGTGATCGACGCCCTGCACCACACCGTGGCCCAGCAGCTGCCGTTCACCGACCCGGCACTGGAGGACCTGGCCGCCTCCGGACGCCGCGTCCTGCTGGTCACCACCCACCGCCGCGAGAACCAGGGTGATGCCATGCGCGGCGTGGGCCGCGCCCTGGCACGCATCGCCGCTGATGAGCCCGAGCTGACCATCGTGCTGCCGGCCCACCGCAACCCCGTGGTGCGCGAGGCCGTGCTGCCGGCCCTGGAGGGCCTGGACAACGTCCTGGTCACCGAGCCGCTGGCCTACGGCGAGTTCACCCGCCTGCTGGGCGTCTCCCACGTGGTGCTCACCGACTCCGGCGGCGTCCAGGAGGAGGCTCCCTCCCTGGGCAAGCCCGTGCTGGTCATGCGCGAGAACACGGAGCGCCCCGAGGCCGTCACCGCCGGCACCGTCAAGCTGATCGGCACCCACGAGGAGCGCATCGTGGAGGAGGTCTCCACCCTGCTGCACAACGGCGCCATCTACGACTCGATGGCCAATGCCGTGAACCCCTACGGCGACGGCCGCGCCGCCGAGCGCACCGTGGCCGCGATCGCGCAGCTGTTCGGCGTGGGCGAGCGGCTGGCGGACTTCGATCCGGAGGCCCAGCCGGAGGGCTGAGACGCCCGTGCACCCGAGGTGCGTCTCCATTCCCCCCGGATTGCAAGGACCCATATGACCTATCTCGTCACAGAGAACGACGCGCATCGCCTGGGTCTCGACGAGCTGTCGACGCTGGCCCCGACCACCATCCCGGTGGATGAGCCGTATCGGATGAATGTCGACCTGGGCGGGGTGGTTCTTCCCCTGCTCGTGGTGCGGCGCGACAGCGCCGAGAGACTCGTGGTGCTCAACAACGGCGCCGTGAACCTGGAGCGCTCGGCACGCCGGCCCGTCTTCCAGCGCTCCTCGTGGTGGATGGACATCCAGGCGCATCAGATCTATGTCTGTGATCCCGGCACCGTGGGCGAGCAGGCGATGCCGATCAACTGGCTCCAGCTGCCCCACCCGCAGTGGCGCGTGAAGGAGATCGTCATGGCGATCGTCCGTCTGAGCCGGGTTCTGGGCACGCCCCTCCCTCACCAGCGGCTCTACTACGGGTCATCGGCGGGCGGCTTCGCCACGCTGCTGGAACTGGCCTATGACCGGCAGGCTCGTGCCGTGGTGAACAATCCGCAGATCGACTGGACGCGCTGGCATGCGCATCAGGTGAAGCCCGTACTGGAATCACGCTTCCCGGGTCGCAACGCCCAGCAGGTCCGTGAGCGCATGCCCAAGCGGGCGATCTGCCTGCAGAATCTCGCCGACAGCGGCACACGAGCCCGTGTGGACTACTGGGTGAACATGGCATCAGCGCACGACCGCGACGTCCAGCTTCCCGTGACCCAGGCCTTCCTGCGCGAGAACCCCGAGATCTGCGCGGACTTCTCGCTGCACATGTACTTCAACGAGGTGCAGGGCCACAATCCGATGTCGAAGGAGAAGACCCTCGAGATCCTGAACGAGGGCTGAGGCCGCCGCGCGAGTCATCACGCAGGCGCCTGCCCCTCACCTGCCCAGAACCGCGACGGACGTGAGGGGCTGGCCCGAGCACCAGCAGCTCCTCAGTCGGAGAAGACGAAGGCCTCCCCTTCTCGGACCAGCGCCATGTACTCATCGGGCGGCGGCACACGATGCCCGGCACCCAGGTACGGGGTCACCAGCCCCAGGTCGGACAACTCGCCTTCGGCGGCCCATGCCTCGGAGAACGGCTTGCAGTGGCTCTCGTAGTGCATCTCGTCACCGGTGTTCTGGATGAAGAACACCCGCTTGGCGAAGCCGATCTCGCGATACCTCTCGATGAGGTCCATGCGAGCACGCAGCTCGGGGTCGTCGGCCACCGACTCCCGGCCGAACAGCACCTCCTGGGCTGTCCGGGCGATGCGCGGAACGTAGCGATCCACCTGGATCTGCGGGTTGAAGGTGACGACGGCCGACCGGGTCGAGTAGGACGCGCACTGCAGGGCCGCGAAGCCGCCACCGGAGTTGCCCACGAAGAGGATGCGGTCGCACCCCAGCGCGTCCGCATAGGCCTCTGCCTGCCGTGCGATCAGCCGGTGGAGGTTCAGCTGCTCATCACCCGCGTACCACGTCAGGATCTGACTCGCGTCCAGGTCCAAGCAGGGATCCGAGACGAAGAGGACCGGGCCGGAGGAGCCTCCCTCCATCGAGCGCATGCGCTCGAAGCGCGGCAGCGCATTGCGGGATCGGTCAGTGGCCCCATGGAACATGACGCTCAGAGTGCGTCCGCTGGAGACAGTGCTCAGCAGGAACGGGAGCACAAGCTGCCCCGTGTCGATGGTGAGCATCTGTCGGGTCAGGTCCGTGTCCAGCTCCGCACACACCTCCGAGCGGGTCCGGATCGGCACCGCATAGAAGTCGTGGTCCAGCGGCGACTGATCGTCCCACGAGATGAGCGGGCTGCGCTTGCGTCCGTTGACCAAGTGATGTGCGGCGATCCTCGGGCGCAGATCCGCGCCTGCGACGTCGATGAGGGCGGCACCGAGTCCGAAGTCCCGCAGACCCTCCACCTGATGATCTCGGGCGATCTCCAGCAGGTCTTCGAGCGCTTCCGACCGCAGCTGCGTCCCGCCTCCCTCCGAGCGGATCCGCTGCTTGACCTCGGCGATCTGCGCTCGGATCTGCTGCCGGAGAGCATCCTCCTCCTCCGGGGTGATCCCGCCGTTCAGGGCATTGCGCGTCACGCGCTGCGAGAGCTCGGCGCTGTCCTCATCCACCGGTCCGACGCCCGCGCCTTCCTTAGTGATGATCAGCTGCTCAGCGTGCCGAGGCCGGCGCAGGCTGACGCTGATCGCACCGTCCTCCATCGGCGTGCGCCGGCAGTCGATGCTCTCCTGTGCAGGGGCAGGGACGACGGCGGTGATGAGCCGTGTGGAAGCTGCCGAGAAGGGGACGGCGATCCGCTGCCAGCCGTCGCCGAGCTCCGCCACGCTCGGCAGCACGGCGGGCACGTTGAGCCAGATCAGCCGGCACGACTCCGGCCCTCGAGTGATCACCGCATGGCCCTCGGAGACCTCCACAGCGCACCCCGGAGGGATGATCCAGTGCTGTCGTCCGGTGTGCGCATCGGCGCTGCGGACCTGATCCACCACCACGAGGAAGTCCCCGCTGCGGGAGTAGACGACTCGCCGGGTCAGAGCGACGGGGAGGAAGGCCCGGTCCCTCACCTCGAGATCGACGCAGTCTGCCGTCACCCGCTCCCGAGTCACCTCGGCATCGCTGAGCGTCCGGTAGCGGGCGTCCACGTCCACGCAGGAATGATGGCTGCGGTCCTGCCACTCCGAACCCTCCGCGCCCGGGCGATCTGCGAACCACGTCACGCCACGAGCAGTCAGCCACAGGGCCGAGTTGTCGTGGTCCCGTCCCGGCGACTCCAGTCGCCCGGAGCGCAGCGAGAAGAACGTCTCCTGGTCGAAGTCCAGCTCGGTCTCGCCCCAGCCGCGGCGGACGAACGCCCAGCCGCTGGGATCGACGTGGACCAGCTCGTCGGCGGCTTCGCCCTCGTCGCTGGCCGACGCGGCGTAGCGCTCCGCAGAGGTTCGCGGCGACCGGTCATCCCACGACGCCTGGGCCCCGAGCGAACCCGAGGGGAGCAGGCTCCCGGTCGGCAGGGTGCCGTGCGTCCACAGGACGCTCAAGGCGCTCTCCGAGCGCTCACGCAGCTCGGCGGGCTCCTCGAGCTCGTCAGCGTCGTCGTCCAGCATGTCGTGGATCGACTGATAGAGATCCACCCAGCGCCGCGTCGTCTCGGTCACCGCACCGATGCCGCCCCCGGGCGCCAGGCCGGAGCCGATGTACCTGGCGACGAACTCGGCGAGCACCGCCGCTGCATCGGTCGAGGGGCGAGGCCCGCACGACATCGAAGCCGCACCTCGGATCACGGCCTCTTCCACGAGGTGCACCCGCCCCGTGCGCAGCTTCTCCGTGAAGACCGACCGATGATCCCCGAGGAGCTCGACGATCTCCGATGGCCTCTCCTGCGGCGACGGCCACAGGGAGCTCAGCCCTGCGGCCAGGACGACCGCCCGCTGACTGGCAGGCAGGAAGGAATCGAGGC
>ENA-OOKA01000100-OOKA01000100.1-human-skin-metagenome-genome-assembly--contig:-NODE-100-length-29151-cov-6.472917_pt1 | contig 29151 bp, 27 predicted proteins | sample MGYA00248825_ERZ500995 | MGnify/ENA primary metagenome ERZ500995 (study PRJEB25958, sample SAMN03398540) | human skin metagenome | study: EMG produced TPA metagenomics assembly of the Human Skin...
CGCGGTCGCCGGCTGGCTGCCGCCCACCGCCTCGGCCCGCATCCACACGGGGGAGGAGATGCGGGAGCGCTTCCCCGCCGCCGCCCTCGACACCGCCGTCCGGCTCGCGGAGGACCACGCCTTCGAGCTCACCGCCGCCCGGGCGGGGCTGCCCGCCGCCCCGATCCCCGACGGGGTCGGCGAGGCGGAGCACCTGCGGCGCCTCGTCGAGGAGGGCGGGCTCCGGCGCTACGGCACCCGGGCGGAGCATCCGCGCGCCTGGGAGCAGCTCGACCGGGAGCTCGACACCATCGGGACCATGGGGTTCTGCGGCTACTTCCTCATCGTCCACGACATCGCCCGCTTCTGCCGCGAGCAGGACATCTTCTGCCAGGGCCGGGGCTCGGCGGCGAACTCCGCGGTCTGCTTCGTGCTCGGCATCACCGCGGTCGACGCCGTCCGGTTCCGCCTCCTCTTCGACCGCTTCCTCGCCCCCGACCGGGCCGGCTACCCCGACATCGACATCGACATCGAGTCCGGCCGCCGTGAGGAGGTCATCCAGTACGTCTACCGGCACTACGGCCGCCACCGCGCCGCCCAGGTCGCCAACGTCATCACCTACCGGGCGAAGTCCGCGGTGCGCGACGCCGCGGCCGCGCTCGGCTACGACCCCGGCCAGCAGGACGCCTTCTCCAAGGGCATCCACCGCTGGTCGACCCTGCCGGACCCGGCGGACACCGCCGTGCCCGCGCAGGTGCTCGAGGTCGCCGGCGGGCTCCTCGGCACCCCCCGCCACCTCGGCATCCACTCCGGCGGGATGATCCTCGCCGACCGGCCGATCGGCGAGGTCGTGCCCATCGAGCCGGCGACGATGGACGACCGCACCGTCGTCCAGTGGGACAAGGACGACTGCGCGGCGATGGACCTCGTCAAGTTCGACCTGCTCGGCCTCGGCATGCTCACCGCCCTCCACGAGATGGTCGACCTCATCGCCCGGCACACCGGCGAGCGCATCGACCGCGCGGCGATCCCGCAGGAGGACGCGGAGGTGTACGACATGCTCTGCGAGGCCGACGCGGTGGGCGTGTTCCAGGTCGAGTCCCGGGCCCAGCTCGCGACCCTCCCGCGGCTGCGCCCCCGCACCTTCTACGACCTCGCCGTGCAGGTCGCGCTCATCCGCCCCGGGCCCATCCAGGGCGGATCGGTCCACCCCTACATCCGTCGCCGCCAGGGGCTCGAGCCCGTCGAGCACCTCCATCCGCTGCTCGAGAACGCGCTCGGCAAGACCCTCGGGGTGCCGCTGTTCCAGGAGCAGCTCATGCAGATCGCGATCGACGTCGCCGGCTTCACCGGGGCCGATGCCGACGAGCTCCGGCGGGCGATGGGGGCCAGGCGGTCGGCGGCGCGGATGGCGCAGCTCGCCGAGCGCTTCCACGCCGGGTGCGCCGCCCGCGGGGTCGCCCCGGACATCGCGCAGGCGATCTTCGACAAGATCGCCGCCTTCGCCAACTACGGGTTCCCCGAGAGCCACGCCATCAGCTTCGCGAACCTCGTCTACGACTCGGCCTGGTTCAAGCGCCACCACCACGCGGCATTCACCGCCGGACTCCTGCGCGCCCAGCCGATGGGCTTCTACTCGCCGCAGTCGCTCATCGCCGACGCCCGCCGCCACGGGGTGCGGATCCGCCCGGTCGACATCAACGCCTCCGCCGCGCAGGCCGACCTCGAGGCGGACGCGGACTCCCGCGGCGGGTTCGCCATCCGGATCGGGCTCGAGTCCGTGCGCGAGGTGGGCGGCGCGGGCGCCGCCGTCGTCGCCGAGCGCGAGGCCGCCGGACCCTACGCCTCGATCGCCGATCTCGCCCACCGCACCGGGGTCGAGGTGCGGGTGCTCGAGGGGCTCGCGACCGCCGGGGCCTTCGCGGGCTTCGGCCTCGACCGGCGGCAGGCGCTGTGGATCGCCGGAGCCCTCGCCGGCTCCGGGCCCGGGGTGCTGCCGGGGACCGCGCCGGTGAGCGCCGCTCCCGCGCTGCCGCTCATGAGTGCGTTCGACGTCACCCTCGCCGAGCTGTTCGCCACCGGGCTCACCGTCGACGGCTATCCCACCGCGGGCCTGCGCGACGCGCTCACCGCTCGCGGGTACGCCTCGACCGCGGACGCGCGGGCCGCCGCCGACGGCTCGCGCATCACCGTCGCAGGGATCGTCACGCACCGGCAGCGTCCGGCCACTGCCTCCGGCATCACCTTCATGAACATCGAGGACGAGTTCGGGATGCTCAACGTCGTGTGCACCCCGGGTCTGATGAAGCGCTTCGCCCCGATCTCGACGAGCCGGAGCACCCTCGTCATCACCGGTCTGCTCCAGCGCGCGGGATCGGTGGTGAGCCTGTACGCGCACCGTCTCATCCCGCTCGACGTGCAGCTCCCCGCCCGGTCGCGGGACTTCCGCTGAGCGCACGCAGCCCGCTGATATGACGCAATGTGACGCCGGATGACGCGAAGATGACATTCCCCGGCGCCGCCGACCGGCGCGCGGGCGAGAGTGGCCGGAACAGCTTCGAGGAGGAAGACATGAGCGAACTCGCGTTCGAGACCCGCCAGGTGCACGCCGGGCAGACCCCCGACTCCCAGACCGGAGCCCGCGCGCTGCCGATCTACCAGACGACGTCCTTCGTCTTCGACGACGCGAAGACCGCCGCCGACCGATTCGCCCTCGCCGACCTCGGACCGATCTACACACGCCTCGGCAATCCCACCGTCGCCGTGGTCGAGGAGCGGATCGCGAGCCTCGAAGGGGGCGTCCAGGCGCTGCTCCTCGCCTCCGGCCAGTCCGCGGAGTTCCTCGCGATCATCAACCTCGCCGGCGCCGGGGACCACATCGTCGCGAGCCCGAGCCTCTACGGCGGCACGTACAACCTCTTCCACGTCACCCTGCGCAAGCTCGGCATCGAGACGACCTTCGTCTCCGACCCCTCTGACATCGAGTCCTGGAAGGCCGCGGTGCAGCCGAACACCAAGGCGTTCTTCGGCGAGTCGGTGTCGAACCCGCGCTCCGACGTCCTCGACATCGCGGCCGTCGCCGAGGCCGCCCATGCCGCCGGCGTGCCGCTCATCGTCGACAACACGCTCGCCACGCCCTACCTCGTGCGGCCGATCGAGCACGGCGCGGACTTCGTCATCCACTCCGCCACGAAGTACCTCGGCGGCCATGGCACCGCGATGGCCGGAGTCATCGTCGACGCCGGGCGCTTCGACTTCTCCGCCGATCCCGAGCGCTACCCGGGCTTCAACACCCCCGACGAGTCCTACAACGGCATCGTCTACGCCCGCGACCTCGGACCGGACTCCGCCTTCGGCGCGAACGTGTCCTTCGGCATCAAGGCCCGCGTCCAGCTGCTGCGCGACCTCGGACCGGCCGCCGCCCCCTTCAACGCGTTCCTCATCGCCCAGGGGCTCGAGACGCTCAGCCTCCGCATCGAGCGCCACGTCGCGAACGCGAACACCGTGGCCGAGTGGCTCGAGGCGCACTCCCAGGTCGAGCGGGTCGCCTTCGCCGGCCTGCCGTCGAGCCCGTGGCACGCGCTCGCGCAGAAGTACCTGCCCAAGGGCGTGGGCTCGGTGCTGTCCTTCGACATCGCCGGCGGCTACGATGCCGCGGTGCGGTTCGTCGACGCTCTCGAGCTCCATTCCCACGTCGCGAACATCGGCGACGTCCGCTCGCTCGTCATCCACCCCGCCTCGACGACGCACTCCCAGCTCGATGAGGAGGCCCAGGCGGCGGCCGGCGTCAACCCGGGCCTCGTCCGGCTCGCGGTCGGCATCGAGGGCATCGACGACATCATCGCCGACCTCGAGAAGGGCTTCGCCGCCGCGCGCGGCTGAGCGCCATGCCGGTCGCCGGGCGCACGGGACTCGCCGGATTCACCGATCACCACCTCGAATCCGGGTACGTCTTCGAGGAGATGCACATCGCCTTCGAGACCTTCGGCACGCTCAACGCCGCGGGGACGAACGCGGTGCTCATCGAGCACGCGCTCACCGGCGACGCCCACGCGACCTCCGGCGTGGCCGAGCCCGCCACCGCCGAGCACCCGCGGTCCTTCGCCCCCGGCTGGTGGGAGGAGGTCATCGGTCCCGGGCGGGCGATCGACACCGACGAGTTCTTCGTCGTGTGCGCCAACGCGCTCGGCGGGTGCAGCGGCACCACCGGGCCGACGACGACGCACGCCGACGGGCTGCCCTACGGCTCCCGGTTCCCCGCGCTGACGATCCGCGACCTCGTCGCCGCGGAGATCGCGCTCACCGACCGGCTCGGGATCGCGTCGTGGCACGCGGTGATCGGCGGGTCGATGGGCGGGGCGCGCGCCCTCGAGTTCGCCCTCATGGCGCCCGAGCGGGTGCAGCGGGCCACGGTGCTCGCGGCCCCCGCGTACTCCGACGCCGACCAGATCGCATGGGCGCACGCCCAGATCCAGGCGATCGAGCTCGACCCCGACTACTGCGGGGGCGACTACGCCGCGCTCGGCCGGTTCCCGACGGCGGGACTCGGGCTGGCGCGGCAGATCGCCCATCTGACGTACCGGGCCGACACCGAGCTCAACCACCGGTTCGCGAACACCCGGCAGTTCCCGCGTCCGGCCGGGGCGCCGGACACGTACTACTCGATCCAGAGCTACCTCGATCACCAGGCCCGGAAGCTCGTCGGGCGCTTCGATGCGGAGTCCTATCGCGTCCTCACCTGCGCGCTGCGCGACCACGACGTGCGCCGCGGACGGAGCCAGGACCTCGGTCAGGCGCTCGCGCACGCGACGAGCGCCTTCCAGGTCATCAGCGTGTCCTCCGATCGGCTCTACCCGCCGTCCCAGGTGGCGCAGCTCGCCGAGGCGCTCCCCGGCACCGTCGCCCACCACACGATCGACTCGTGGGCCGGCCACGACGGCTTCCTCACCGAGGGGCGGGCCGTCGGCCGGCTGGTTCGCGCGTTCCTCGAATCCTGAGGCCGCGCGGACCGCGGGCGCGGCCCGTGCTCAACTCCGGGCACCGGTCTTCCGGGCGGCGTGGAGCACCTTCTCGTCGACGGGGTGGTCGGCCTGCGCGCGGGCCCGTCGGTAGTGCTCCCGCGCCTCCGCCTGACGTTCGGCCTCGATGCCCTCGGCGATCGTCGCGCGCCGGTGCTCGGGTCCGTAGCCGAACGCCGCGACGAGGTCGGCGGCATTGCCCGCGAGCTTCGTGCACAGGCGGCTGATGGTCGGCCCTACCTGGCGCGCCCGGTTCATCGACAGCCGACCGTACATGATGTGCCAGCCGATCTTCCGCTCGATGAGCGTGAGCCCGTAGAGGTCGCGGATGCGGCGGAGCGCCTTCGCCTCGTCGGCGCGCGCAGGGTCGTCGTCGAAGGAGTGGAGCGCGGTGTCGAGCGCCTCCCATTTGAGGAGTTCGATGTAGGCGCGCGCGGCCTCGATGAGCTCGTGCTGGTTCTCGTTGAGCAGGGCCGCGGCATCGGCCCGCGACATCTTCGCCGCAGGCCGCAGGTTGCCCGCGAGCTCGGCGACCATGGTGTCGACGCGCGCGGACAGGAGCATCTGCTGGAGCCTGCCGGACCGGATGCGGCGCTCGGTGAGCCCCGGGGTGAGGACCTCTCCGATCGTCCGCCCGACGTTCGCGAGGCCCGAGCGGTAGAGCGAGTGCTCGGCGGCCTGCGTGCCGATGAAGCGGGCGACCCCGCCGAAGTCGATGTTCTTGAACTCCGCCGCGTAGTCGCCCAGCAGCCGCTTGCCGACGAGCTGGAGCAGCACGGTGTTGTCGCCCTCGAAGGTGACGAAGATGTCGAGGTCGGACCGCAGGCCGGTGAGCCGGTTCTCCGTCATGAACCCGGCGCCGCCGCACGCCTCGCGGCACTCCTGGAGGATGTCGAGCGCGGACCAGGTCGAGACGGCCTTGAACCCGGCCGCCTGGGTCTCGAGGACCTGCCGGGCCTCGTCGGAGTCGTCGGTGCCGGAGAACACCTGCTGGAAGGACTCGAGCAGCACCTCGTGGGCGATGCCGTTGGCGTAGGTCTCCGCGAGCAGCGGCATGAGCCGACGCTGGTGCTGCTGGTAGTCGAGGAGGACGACCTCCTCGGTGTCGTCGGCCCCGGTGAACTGGCGCCGCTCGAGGCCGTAGCGGATCGCGATGTCGAGGCCGAGCTTGGCCGCGACGACGGCGGCCCCGTCGAGCGACACGCGGCCCTGCACGAGCGTGCCGAGCATGGTGAAGAAGCGCCGCCCGGGGGAGTCGATCGGCGAGGAGTAGGTGCCATCGGGAGCGACATCGCCGTAGCGGTTGAGGAGGTTCGTCCGCGGGACGCGGACGCCGTCGAAGCTCAGCCGGCCGTTGTCGACGCCGAGGAGCCCGCCCTTGCGGCCGTCGTCCTCGATCGTCACGCCCGGCAGCGGGACGCCGGATTCGTCCCGGATCGGGACGAACAGCGCGTGCACGCCGTGGTCGACCCCGGCGGTGACGAGCTGGGCGAACACCACCGCGGCCCGGCCGTGCGCGGCCGCATTGCCGATGTACTCCTTCGTCGCCGCGCGGAAGGGGGTCGTGATGACGAACTCCTGCTCCTCCGGGTCGTAGACCGCGGTGGTGCCGATCGAGGCGACGTCGGAGCCGTGCCCGATCTCGGTCATCGCGAAGCAGCCGAGGAGCTCGGCGCGCTGGGCGGGCAGGAGCCACTGCGCGTGCTGCTCGGCGTTGCCGAGGTGCTGGATCGCACCGCCGAACAGGCCGAACTGCACCCCGGCCTTGATCTGCAGGCTGGGGGAGGCGGTGACCGCCTCCTCGAAGGCCGCGACGTACCCGGCGTGGTCGTTCGCGCCGCCGAGCTCCTCGGGCAGCGAGCGGAAGGTCGCCCCGGACTCCGCGAGCGCCTTGACCCCGCGCAGGGTCGCGGCGCGGAGCTCGTCGAGGTCGCCCGTCACCGGGGGGATCGCGTCGGGGTGCTCGACGAGCGCGCGGCCGCGCCGGCGCTCCGCCGCCCAGGCGCCGTCGAGGAGCGCGCCGAGGACGGCGGGATCGAGGGTGAGGGGGGTCTTGCTGCGGGTCATCGGTGTACCTCCATGAAGGATCGGCTGGAATCCCAGAGCCAGGTGGTGAGTCGGTCGGTGAAATCCGCGCGGTCGGTCGGGTCGTGGAGCCAGCGCTCCGTGCACGAGCGGACGAATCCGATGGCGCCGTCGGCCCACAGGATCTCGGAGTCCCCGGTCAGTCCCATGCGCACGCACAGCAGGTCGGTGACGTCGGCGAGGAATCCGCGAGCAGGCGCCCCGGCGCTGCGGGCGAGCGCGGAGTCGCAGAAGCGGTAGACGGCGGGGGAGCCGGCGGCGAGCGCGGTGAAGGCGTCGATCATGCCGGCAAGCGCGGCGCGCCGGTCGCCGGCCGGGGCCGGCGCCTCGGCGAGCGAGCGGCGGATGACGTCCATCGCCCAGTCGCCCATGCACGCCTGGAGGCCGCCGCGATCCCCGAAGTAGCGGTAGAGGACGGTCTTCGTCGTGCCCGAGCGGGCGGAGATCTCATCCATCGAGAGATCGGCGCCGTGCTCGTCGATGACATGGCGGATCGTGCGGAGCAGCTCGCGGCGTCGTCGCCGCCGGTGGTCGTCCCAGCGCGCGGAGCGGCCGTCCGATGTGACGGGTTTCATGGGTCCAACAGTATCAGGTACTGTCGGTACCGGTTAATCGTTCCGGCATTCCCAGGAGGGAAGCATGACGCTTCGCAAGGCCGCCGTCCTCGGCGGCAATCGCATCCCGTTCGCCCGCTCAAACAAGGAGTACGCGCACGCGTCCAACCAGGACATGCTCACGAGCGCCCTCGACGGCCTCGTCGCGCGCCACGGTCTCGCCGGCCGTCCCCTCGGCGAGGTGGCCGCAGGCGCGGTGCTCAAGCACTCGAAGGACATCAATCTCACCCGCGAGGCGGTGCTCGGCTCCGCGCTCAGCCCCGAGACCCCGGCGTTCGACCTCGGCCAGGCCTGTGCCACCGGGCTCGAGGCGGTGGTCTCGATCGCCGGCAAGATCAGGCTCGGCCAGATCGACTCCGGGATCGCCGGCGGCGTTGACTCCGCCTCCGACGCCCCGATCGTCGTGAGCGAGGAGCTGCGCGGCATCCTGCTCGAGGTGTCGCGCGCGAAGTCGCTCCCGCAGCGCCTCAAGGCGCTGTCCCGGCTCCGCCCGGCCGACCTCGCGCCGCAGGCGCCGAGCACCGGCGAGGCGCGCACCGGGAAGTCGATGGGGGAGCACCAGGCGCTCTCCACCGCCGAATGGGGGATCACCCGGGAGGCGCAGGATGCGCTCACCGCGGCCTCCCACCGGAACCTCGCCGCCGCCTGGGACCGCGGGTTCTTCGACGATCTCGTCACCCCGTACCTCGGCGTCACCCGCGACACCAACCTGCGTCCCGATTCCACCGTGGAATCGCTCGCGGGACTGCGCACGGTGTTCGGCAACGGACTGCCGGGCGAGCCGACGATGACCGCCGGCAACTCCACGCCGCTCACCGATGGCGCCTCGACCGTGCTGCTCGGCAGCGAGGAGTGGGCCGCCGAACAGGGCCTCGCACCGCTCGCCTACATCGTCGACGCGGAGGCCGCGGCGGTGGACTTCGTCGACGGGAACGAGGGGCTGCTCATGGCGCCCGCCCACGCCGTCCCGCGGCTGCTCGCGCGCAACGGGCTGACCTTCGCGGACTTCGACGTGTTCGAGATCCACGAGGCCTTCGCCTCCACCGTGCTCTGCCACCTCGCGGCCTGGGAGAGCGAGGAGTACTGCCGGGAGGTGCTCGGCCTGCCCGCCGCCCTCGGCTCGATCGACCGCGAGCGGCTCAACCCGCTCGGCTCCTCGCTCGCCGCCGGACATCCCTTCGCGGCGACCGGCGGCCGGATCATCGCGAGCGTGTCCAAGCACCTCGCCGAGACCGGGAGGCGGCGCGCGCTCGTCTCCATCTGCGCCGCCGGCGGCCAGGGTCTCACCGCCATCGTGGAAGGGGCCTCGGCATGAGCGATCGGTACATCTCCTTCGTCAACGGCCCGCTCAAGGGCATCGTCAAGAGCCTCGGGCTGCCCGCGCCGGTCGAGCTCCGACGCTTCGACCCGGCGGATCCGGCCCACGGCTACCTGCGCGAGCCGATCCTCGTCGTCGGTCCCACCGCCGGCGCCGACCTCATCTCCGAGCTCCTCCTCGCCAACGACTTCGAGGTCGTCCGCACCGCCACCCCCGGGCAGACGCTCTCGGCGATCATCGGCGTCTTCACCGGGGTCGAGGAGCCCGGCGAGCTCGGTCCCGTCGCCCTCGCGATGGGTCAGGGGATCAAGCAGCTCGCCCGCTGCGGACGGGTGATCACCGTGTCCGAGGCCGCCGGGCTCACCGCGGACGCCGCTGCCGGTTCGAGTGCGGCGGCGAACGCGGCGCGCCACGGCGTCACCGGCATCACCCGCTCGCTCGCGCACGAGCTGCGGGCGGGCGCCACGGCCAACGGCATCGTCCTCGACGGTGCGGACGTCACCGCGCCGTCCGCGGTGTCGGCGCTGTGGTTCCTCCTCTCGGCGAAGTCCGCCTACGTGTCCGGGCAGTTCATCACCGTCGACTCCGCGACCGGCACCGGGCTCACCGCCGTCGAGTTCGCCGGAGCACCCCTCACGGGCCGCAGCGCGGTCGTCACCGGTGCCGCCCGCGGGATCGGGGCGTCGATCGCCGCCGCGCTCGCCCGCGACGGCGCCCGGGTGTACGGCGTCGATGTGCCGGCCGCCGGCGATGCGCTCGCTGCGACCATGAACGCGATCGGGGGAGTGGCGATCCAGCTCGACATCACTGCTCCGACCGCCGGACGGACGATCGCCGGGCATGTGCCGGGCGGGATCGACATCCTCGTCCACAACGCGGGGATCACCCGCGACAAGCTCCTCGCGAACATGGACGAGGCGCGGTGGAACGCGGTGCTCGAGGTCAACATCGCATCGCAGCTCCGGATCAACGACACCCTCACCGAGCTCGGCGCGTGGGGTGAGCGACCCCACGTCGTGTCCCTCGCCTCGACCTCGGGCATCGCCGGCAACCGCGGGCAGACGAACTATGCGGCCTCGAAGGCCGGCGTCATCGGCATGGCCGCCGGCGCCGCGCACGGGTTCGCCGCGCTAGGCGGCACGATCAACGCCGTGGCGCCGGGCTTCATCGAGACCGAGATGACCGCGCGGATGCCGACCCTCACCCGGGAGCTCGCCCGTCGGGTGTCGAGCCTCCAGCAGGGCGGCACGCCGCAGGACGTCGCCGAGGCGATCGCCTACCTCGTGTCCGACTCCGCCGGCGGGATCAACGGCCGGGTGCTCCGGGTGTGCGGGCAGAACATGGTGGGGGCGTGACATGACCACGGATGAGAAGAAGCCCGCCTCGATGCTCCCGGTCTACGGCCGGGCGGTGCTCGGCATGCTCCCGGGACGCCGCGGGAGCGGCAGGGTGCCGGCGCGCGAGCTCACCGAGACGCTGACGATCGACCCCTCCGCCGTCGCCCGGTTCTGCCGGGTCGTCGGCGCGCCGGTGGCCAACCGGGTCCCGCCGGCCTACCTCCACGTCCTCGGGTTCCCGTCGAGCATGCGTCTGATGACCGATCCGGGGTTCCCGGTTCCCGTCATGGGCATGGTGCACATCCGCACCGAGTTCACCCAGTTCCGACCGGTCCTCGTCGGCGAGCAGCTCAGCCTCACGGTGAGCGCCGAACCCGCCCGCACGCATCCGCGGGGCACCGAGATCGGGATGCGGGTGCGCGGTGCGGTCGCGGGGCAGCCGGTCTTCGACGAGACCTGGGTGTGCCTCGCGAAGGGCGTCGAGCTGCCCAAGGCCGCGCCGGCCCCCGCTCGGGAGCGCACCGAGTTCGCCGCTCCGGTGCCGACCGCGGAATGGCGCCTCGACCCGGGTGTCGGCCCGCGCTACGCTCGGGTGTCCGGCGACTTCAACCCGATCCACCTCAACCCGCTCGCGGCGAAGGCGTTCGGCTTCCCGCGCTCGATCGCGCACGGGATGTACACCGCGGCGCGCGGCTTCGCCGCCGCCGGCGTCACGCTCGACGCGTTCCGCTGGGAGTTCGAGTTCGCCAAGCCCGTCGTGCTGCCGGCGACCGTCGGCTACCGCGTGACGAGCCGCGAACCCGACGGCGGCCTCGACTACGCGGTGTGGAGCCCGAAGTCCGGGAAACCGCACCTCCTCGCCGCCGTGCGCCCGCTCTGAGGGCACTGAAACGGCGGTTGGATCGGCCCGGATATGACATGCGCCACATCCGGGCCGATCCGGTTGTACAGAGGCGGGACAGTGTGTAGAGTTCTATCTGTTGCCTGCGCGGGTGGCGGAATTGGTAGACGCGCTAGCTTGAGGTGCTAGTGCCCAATTTATCGGGCGTGGGGGTTCAAGTCCCCCCTCGCGCACAGGAACACAGGCCCCGGAGAGATCCGGGGCCTGTTGCTTTCCCGGAACCGTCCGGGTCCTCCCCTAGACTCGAGCCACGATCGGGATCGAGGGGGACGGGCATGGAGCAGGTGGCGGACACCTCGCGCGCGTTGCTCGCCCTGCTCCTCGAGATCACCCCGCTCATGCTCATCGCCGCGGTGAGCCCGGTCGTCTTCATCACCGCCACGACGATCGCCACCTCGATGTCACCGCGCGCCGGTCGGCGCTTCGTCCTCGGCTGCGCGGCAGTCCTCGCCGCGATCGGAACGGTGAGCGCGGGCATCCTCGGCGCGAGCCTCACCGCCCTCATCGAGCGCGAGATCCTCTCCGGGGTCTTCCAGGTGACGGTGGGCGCGGTGCTCGTGCTCTACGGCATCTACCTCGCCCGGCAGTACGGGGCGGAGCAGGCGCGCCGCCGGGCGTCCGTGCACACCGGGTCGAGCGCCGCGCGCTCCCCGGCCACCGAGGCCTTCGAGGCCGTCGGCGAGGTCCGCAGCCGGGGCACGCTCGTGTGGGGCGCGGCGACGATGGCGACGAACTACACCACCCTGCCCCTCTATGTCGCGGTGACGCAGGACATCGGCTCGGCCCCCGTCGAGGTGTGGTGGAAGATCCCCATGCTGCTCGTCGTCATCGGCGTCGTCGCAGCGCCCGCCTGGCTGCCCCTCGTCCTCACCCGCACCGCCCCCGAGCTCCTCGCCCGGCTCCAGGCGCGCTTCTCCTCGCGCGCACCGCGCCGCTGGCCGCTCGCTCCGCTGCTGCCGATCATCGCGTGCCTCGCCGGCGGCGGCTGGCTGCTGTGGATCGGGTTCCGCGGCTGAGGCGCGCTAGGCTCGGATCCGTCATCGCCCGACCCCGAAGGGAGCACCGTCGCTCGTGAATGACCGGGACCGCTACTCCGCCGACGCCGTCGCGGCAGGAGTCCACCTGCTCTACGCCGCCGCCCACGGCCTCGCCGGCTCCGCCGCACCGGAACCCGACCCGACCGGCGACGCCGCCGCGACCGAGGTCCGCGCGATCCTCGCAGCGCAGGGCGCCGGTCCGGAGGAGATCGCTGCCGGCCTGTCCGCGATCCGGGCCGCCCGGCGCACGATCGAGGAAGGAGCCGCAGAGCAGTTCTCCGTCCAGGCCTACGACCGCGCGCGCGAGGCGGCCGTGGCCGGTGCCGCGTCCTCGTGCCTGCCGGGCCACCGGATCTGGCCGCCGACGAGCCAGACGGTGCGCCGCACGCTCGGCGGGGGCTACTGGAACGCCGCTCTCGCCGCACTCGGCTATCCGGTCTCCGGCCTCGGCCGGAGGCCGGGCGGCGGGCGCTATTCGGAGGACGACTACCGGGACGCGGTGGGGGAGTTCCTCGCTGCGGCGGGGACATCCGGTGGATCGACGAGCTTCGCCGCCTACGGGGAGTGGGTGCGCACGGAGACCGCGGCCGACACCCGGCGGCCGTCCGGGGCCGGGGTGCGGGCGCACTTCGGGAGCTGGCAGGCGGCGAAGGACGCCGCCGCAGGGGTCAGCGGGCGCGCGGCATCGGACGACCGAGGAGCTTGATCCGCCACGCCGGCTCGACGTGCTGGTACCAGTGGCGCTCGATCGCGAGCTCGTAGAACTCGACGAGGCGCTCCGTCGCGGCGCGCCAGCCGTACTGCTCGGTGCTCGCCCGGCCCTGCGCGCCGAGCCGGCGCAGCAGGTCCTCGTCGGCGAGCAGGCGGGAGATCTGCCGTGCCATGTCGTCGGCGCTGTGCGGTTCGAACAGGAGTCCGTCGACGCCGTCCTGCACCGCGAACGGGATGCCGCCGGCCCTGGCGCCGACCACCGGCACGCCCGAGGCGAGCGACTCGAGGGCGACGAGGCCGAGGGTCTCCGTCGTCGACGGGAAGACGAAGACGTCGGCCGAGGCGTAGGCGGAGGCGAGCTCGCGCCCGCCCATGTAGCCGGTGAACACCGTGGGCGTGCCCGCGAAATCGCGCTCGAGGTCCGCCCGGTGCGGTCCGGAGCCGATGAGCGCGAGCCGGGTGCCGGCGGGGAGCCGGTCGAGGACCGCGCGGAGGATGCCGAGGTCCTTCTCCTTCGACAGCCGCCCGACGTAGACGAGGAGCCGGTCCTCGGGGTGTCCGTCGGTGAGGCGCTCCCGCATCGCCCGGGAGGCGTTGTCCGGGGTGTATCCCACGGTGTCGACGGCGCGCGGCCACAGGTCGAGGTTCTCGATCCCGGCGGCGGCGGCCTGCTCGACCATCTGCTGCGAGGTGCAGAGATTGACCTCGGCGAGGTTGTGGATCCAGCGGATCCAGCGCGAGGTCGTGTCGGTGATCCATTCGAGGCCGAGGCGCTGCGTGTACTCGGGCACATCGGTGTGGAAGGACGCGAGCATGGGGAGGTCGCGGCGCTTCGAGGACATCGTCCCGTAGGCGGCCAGCCACACGGGGTTGACCGCGTGGACGACGTGCGGATGGAACCGCTCCATCGTGCGGGCGATGTTCGGCGTCGGCAGTCCCACCCGGAGCTCCGGGTACCACGGCTTGAACGCCACCGAGCGCACGGGGACCACGCGGAACCCGGCGTAGCGGGCGGGCGGGTTCCCGGGAGCGAACACGACGACCTCGTGGCCGAGCTCGGCGAGCTGGTCGAGCGTCCCCATGAGGCGGGTGACGACGCCGTCGATCTTCGGCAGGAAGACCTCGGTGAAGAGCGCGATGCGCACCCGGGCGTCAGCTCCCGGCCGCGGCGGACGCGGGCGCGCCGGCGGCGAGCGAGGGCGGCACACCCTCGTGGGTGGTCCGGTTCCACAGCGAGCGCGCGGGGATCCGGGTGAGATCGGCCCGGTCGCGGTAGCGCTTCGCGGTCTCCTCGACCTCGAGGAGGAGCCCGGCGGAGAGCGTCGTCGGCTCGAGCCCGAGGTCGAGGAACGTCGCGTTGACGACGTGGAGCTCGTTCTCCGGCGACTCCTGGCGCGGGTTGGGCACGAGCTCCATCTGGGCGCCGGTGATCTCGCAGATGAGGGCGGCGAGATCGCGCACGCGGTGGGTCTCGGTCATCTGGTTGAAGATCTTGACCCGGTCGCCGGCGGCCGGGGGATTGGCGAGCGCGATCTCCACGCAGCGGACCATGTCCTGGATGTGGATGAATGCGCGGGTCTGTCCGCCGGTGCCGTGCACGGTGAGCGGGTAGCCCACCGCGGCCTGCATGAGGAAGCGGTTGAGGACGGTGCCGTAGTCGCCGTCGTAGTCGAAGCGGTTGACGAGCCGCTCGTCCTGCTGGGTCTCGGCGGTGTTCGTCCCCCAGATGATGCCCTGGTGGAGATCGGTGATCCGCAGCCGGTCGTTCTTCGCGTAGAACGCGAAGAGGTGCTGGTCGAGGACCTTCGTCATGTGGTAGATCGACCCCGGGTTCGTCGGGTAGAGGATCTGCTGGTCGACGGTGTACGGCTCGACGGGGTTGCCCGCGGCGTCCTCGGTGGCGGTGACCTGGACGTCGAGGTAGCCCTCCGGGATCTTCATGCCCGCGGTGCCGTAGCCGTAGACGCCCATCGTGCCGAGGTGGACGACGTGGACGTCGAGCCCCGATTCGACGACCGCGGCGAGGAGGTTGTGGGTGGCGTTGACGTTGTTGTCGACGGTGTAGCGCTTGTGGCCGGCGGACTTCATCGAGTACGGCGCGGCGCGCTGCTCGGCGAAGTGGACCACGGAGTCCGGGCGGATCCGGGTGAGGAGGTCGAGGAGGCCGGCGGGATCCTGCGCGAGGTCGATGTTCTCGAAACCGATCCGGTCGCCGCTGATCTCCTCCCAGGCCGCGATCCGCTCCTCGATCGAGCGGATCGGGGTGAGCGATTCCGCGCCGAGCTCGGAATCGATGGCCCGGCGGGACAGGTTGTCGACGATCGTGACGTCGTGGCCGCGGGCCGACAGGTGCAGTGCCGTGGGCCAGCCGCAGAAGCCGTCCCCGCCGAAGACGATGGTCTTCACTCGGTTCTCCTCGTTCGTGTTCCGGTTCGCATGTCCGTGCGGCGCGCGATGCGCCCATCACAGCACATTAGTCGCTTCCGCACGGCCCACCTGCCAGACTCCCCGGCCGGGCTCCGACCGGTAGACTCGCCCCATGCCGGTATTCGAGCTCGAGAGCGTGCGATTCGGCGACGTGCTCGACGTGCCGGCCCTGACGATCCGCCCCGGGATCACCGCGGTCACCGGCCCCTCGGGCTCGGGGAAGTCGACCCTGCTCCGTCTGCTCGACGACCTGCGGCGCCCCGACGCCGGGACGATCGCCTACCGGGGCACGGACATCCGGGACATCCCCGCCGTCGCTCTGCGCAGACGGGTCGTCATGGCCTCGCAGACCCCGGTGACGCCGCCCGGGACGGTGTTCGACGCCCTCGCGCGCGCCCACCGTCTGCAGGAGATCCCGGATCCCGCGCCGGACGCCGCCACCGGCGTGCTCCGGGCCCTCGGCCTGCGGACGGACCTCGCGGCCGACGCCGCCGAGCTGTCGGGCGGAGAGCGGCAGCGCCTCGGTCTCGCCCGACTCCTGCTCCTCGAACCGGAGACCGTGCTGCTCGACGAGCCGACCTCCGCCCTCGACGCCGATACCGCCCGGCAGGTCATGGACCACGTGCTCCGCCGGTTCGCCGAGCGGGGGACCGACGTCGTGCTCGTCTCGCACTCGACCGCGCTCGTCGACGCCCATGCCGAGCACCGCATCGAGGTCGCCGGCGGCACCGCGCGCGAGGTGGGCCGATGACCGAGGGGCTCGTCGTGCTCGGGTGGCCGCAGGTGGGGCTCGCGTTCGTCCTCGTGCTGCTCGTCCTCCTCCTCATGGTCCTCACCCGGGTGGGCCGGAAGGGCTAGCTCCTGTGGGCCTGCGCGCGGATGACGGTGCAGCTCGCGCTCGTCGGGCTCGTCCTCGGCTGGGTCTTCGCCCATCCCGCCTGGTGGATCACCGTGGGCGTGCTCGCGCTCATGCAGGTGTTCGCCGTCGCCACGATCCTCGGGAAGTTCCGGGGGCGCCTGTCCTCTGCGATGCGGCGCGTCGTCGTCGTGTCCTCGGTCGCCGGCACCACCGCGGCGCTCGCGTGGTTCCTCCTCGTCGTCGTCGGGCTGTCCCCGTGGTACGACCCCCGCTACGTCATCCCGATCGCCGGCATGCTCATCGGCAACTCGATGACCGGCATCACTCTCGGGCTCGCGACGCTCGTCGACGGGATGCGCGACCGGCGGGCGGAGATCGAGGACGCGCTCGGCCTCGGCGCGACCCCGCGGCGCGCAGTGGACCCGCTCGTCCGCGCCGCGTTCGAGAGCGCGCTCATGCCGACGATCAACAGCATGCTCGGCACCGGGATCGTGTTCCTCCCGGGGATGATGACCGGGCAGATCCTCGCCGGCGTCGACCCGGGCACCGCGATCGGCTATCAGATCGCGATCCTCCTCGGTATCGTGGGGGCCGTCGGCACGACCGTGTTCCTCGCGCTCGTCCTGGGTGCGCGCACGTACTTCGACCCGCGGGCTCGGCTGCGGCCCGCACGGACCGGCTGACCGACCCGACGCGAAAGGACGACCATGCTCGAGACGCTCCCGGAGGACTTCGACTCGGTCCTCCTCATCATGGCCCACCCCGACGACCCCGAGTACGGCGTCGCCGCGGCGGTCGCCCGCTGGCTCGCCGCGGGGAAGCGGGTCGGCTACGTGCTCGCGAGCCGCGGCGAGGCGGGGATCTCCGGCCTCCCGCCCGCGGAGTCCGCACGGGTGCGCGAGGAGGAGCAGCGGCGCGCGTGCGCGGCGATCGGCGTCGACGACCTCGTCTTCCTCGACGAGCCGGACGGCTCGATCATGTACTCCCGCGAGCTCCGGACCGCGATCTCGCACGAGATCCGCCGCTTCCGCCCCGAGGTCGTCGTCCTCCTCAACTTCCACGAGACCTTCGGCGGCCGGTTCCCGAACTCCGCGGACCACCGCCACCTCGGGCTCGCCGCTTTCGACGCGGTGGCCGACGCCGGCAACGAGTGGATCGTGCCCGGCGAGCGCTACCAGGGCGTCAAGTACATCCTCGAGTACGGCACCGAGCCGACCCATGTCGTCGATGTCGCCGGTCACGTCGACACCGCCGTCCGTTCGCTCATGGCCCACGAGCAGTACCTCGCGGCGCTGTCGGACGCGCCGATCGAGGAGCAGGCGCGCGCGCAGATCGAGCGGGCGACGAGCGTCGAGGGCCACGACACCCCGCACCTCGCCGTCCGCCTCTACGGCTGAATCACGTCGACAGGAGACCCTGGCACCATGACCGCAGAGATCGCATCGTCCCCGCACCCGTCCGCCGAATCCGAGGTCGCGGACATCTGCCGCGAGCTCATCCGCTTCGACACCCAGAACTGGGGCGGCAACATCGCGCACCCCGAGCGCCCGGCCGCCGAGCGGATCGCCGAATGGTTCGCCGAGGTCGGCCTCGACTCCGAGATCTTCGAGTCCGAGCCCGGCCGTGCGAGCCTCGTCGCCCGCATCCCGGGCACCGACCCCTCGCTGCCCGCGCTCGTCGTCCACGGGCACACCGACGTCGTTCCCGCCGACGCCGCGGAGTGGTCGGTCGATCCCTTCGCGGCCGAGGAGCGCGACGGGCTCATCTGGGGCCGCGGCGCGGTCGACATGAAGGACATGGACGCGATGATCATCGCGGTGGTGCGCTCGTACCTCCGGACCGGGGTGCGGCCCCGGCGCGACCTCATCGTCGCGTTCTTCGCCGATGAGGAGGCCGGCGGCACCTACGGCGCCCGCTGGATGGTCGAGAACCATCCGGAGCTGTTCGCCGACGCCACCGAGGCGGTGTCCGAGGTCGGCGGCTACTCCGTCGACATCCGCGGGCAGCGGGTGTACCTCGTGCAGACGGCGGAGAAGGGCATCGCGTGGCTCAAGCTCGTCGCCCGCGGCACCGCCGGCCACGGCTCACAGCTCAACGACGACAACCCGGTGACGAAGCTCGCGGCGGCCGTCGCCCGGATCGGGGCGCACCGCTGGCCGGAGCAGCTGCCGGAGGCCACGCGGGATCTGCTCCGCGGGGTCTCCGACATCACCGGGGTGCCGTTCGCCGCGGAGTCGTACCCCGACCTGCTCGCCGAGCTCGGTTCGGTCGCGAAGTTCGTCGGGGCGACCCTGCAGAACACCGCGAACCCGAGTCTGCTCGCCGCCGGCTACAAGCACAACGTCATCCCGTCGAGCGCGGAGGCGCTCATCGACTGCCGTCCGCTGCCCGGCGAGCACGAGAACCTCGTGGCGACGATCCGCGAGCTCGCCGGCGAGAGGGTCGAGGTGCACACCGAGATCGAGGCCCCCGCTCTCGAGGCGCCGTTCTCCGGGCGTCTCGTCGACACGATGACGAGCGCGCTGCTGGGCGAGGACCCGGGAGCGCGGGTGCTGCCGTACACGCTCTCCGGCGGGACCGACAACAAGTCGCTCGCCGCGCTCGGCATCCGCGGCTACGGGTTCGCCCCGCTGCGGCTCACCGGCGACCTCGACTTTCCGGCGATGTTCCACGGCGTCGACGAGCGGGTGCCGGTGTCGGCGCTGACGTTCGGCACCCGGGTGCTCGACCGCTTCCTCCGCGAGGCCTGAGCGGGTGCTCAGGACCTGCCGCGGCGGCGCGGCAGGGAGGCGATGACGACCCCGAGGAGGACGAGGACCATCGCGAGAACGGTCGTCCACGTCACCGGGGTGCGGGAGATCGGCAGCACGAGGTCGATGACGAGCGAGCCGACGAGGCTGCCGAACAGCGAGCACAGGCTGAGCAGGAGGACGCCGAGGTGCTCGACGGCGATGGTCGTCACGCCGATGAACATCACCCCGAGCACCCCGCCGACGAGGGTCCAGGCCTGGCCGGGGAACTCGGGCAGCGCGGTGATCCGGGTGCCGGTGCCGAGGAGCACGAGCGACATCGCGACGAGGAGGACAGAGCCGGTGAGGAAGTTGATGAACGTCGCGGCCCCCGCCGAGGAGGTGCGGAGCTTGAGGCGTCCGTTGAAGGCCTGCTGGAAGGCGGTCATCGCGCCGGCGGTGAATGGCAGGAGCGGCGCCCACCAGCTGATGCCGTGCTCGAGCGCCCCGGCCGAGGACAGCACGACCCCGCCGAGCACGACGAGGACGCCGAGCACCCGCCGGAGGGTGAGCGCGGACCGCCCGCCCGGCGGGAGATCGGTGTTGTCGACGACGAGCGCGCCGACGAGCTGACCGGACACGAAGGCCATGGTGAAGATCGCGACCCCGAAGAAGGGGACGGTGAGCGCCTGCGCGCTGACGACCGCGGCGCCGGCGAAGCCGCCGAGCGTCATCCACCAGGGGAAGTCGCCGTCGGCGACGAGTCGGACCGCCCGGCACAGCGCGGTCCGGGTGCCGGGGGAGGAGAGGGCGACGCCGACCATGACGAGCATCCCGCCGAGGAAGGATCCGGTGGCGGCGAACACCCCGGCCCCGGTGATGCCGGCGAGCGCGGCGTTCGCGGTGCCCTGGAACGCCATCGCGGTCCCGGCGAGCGTCGTGGCGAGCGCGCTGAGGAGGACTGCGGGCGGCATCCTCAGGCGGTCCGCTGCACGCGGATGATACGACGGCGCAGCCACACCGTGCGCGAGCCGCCCATTCCGATCCGGGTCCGGGCGAGCTCCCACCGTCCGTACTCGGCGGCCTCGGTGAGGAGCGACCGGGCCTCGTTGCGGGTGGTGTCCCGAGGGAAGCTCACGGTGCGGAACTCGTACTCGACCGGGGTCCGGGTGCGCTTCATCGTTCCTCCGGGATCTCCGACATTCGGGGTCGGCGGCCACTGTATCACCGGCCGCGGGCCCGAGCGCGGCGTCTCGGCTAGCCTGGGTGCATGGTGCACATCGTGCTCGTCCGCCACGGCGAGAGCTCCGCGAACGCCGACGGGATCCTCGCCGGGCGCATGCCCGGCGTGTCTCTCACCCGGGCCGGGATCGAGCAGATCCGGGGCCTCGCCGACATCTTCCCCTTCCGGACCGTGGCCGAGCTCCGGTGCTCGACCCTCCAGCGCTGCCGGGAGACCGCCGAGGTGCTGCTCGCCGGCATCCGCGCCGAGCGGGTGCGCGAGTCCCCGGAGTTCGCCGAGGTCGACTACGGAACGTGGTCGGGCAGGCGGCTCGCCGAGCTCAAGGAGCTCCCGGAGTGGCAGGCGGTGGCCGGCAGGCCCTCGACCGTTCAGTTCCCCGAGGGTGAGGCGCTGAGCGCCGCGGCCGCACGGGCGGTCGCCGGGGTGGAGGCCTTCGTCGCCGAGCTCCGGACGGCGGCCCCGGCCGAGACCGTGCCCGTCGGGGTCGTCGTCGCCCACGGGGACATCATCAAGGCCGTGCTCGCCGCCGCGCTCGGGATGCCGCTCGACGACTTCCAGCGGATCGCGGTCGCACCCGGATCGCTGAGCGTGGTGACGTACCCGGGGACCGCGCACCCCACGGTGACGGCGATGTCGGTGACGGCGACCGTGCGACCCGGTGAGGCGGGAACGCTCGGCGGAGGACACTGAGCGGACCGGCGCGGCGGTCAGACCGCGGCGATCATCCCGGTGCCGAGGAGTGCGAAGAGCACGAGGCCGAGCGCGACGCGGTACCACACGAAGATCGCGAAGGACCGGGTCTGGATGAAGCGGAGGAAGGCGACGATGACGACGTACCCGACGGCGAAGGACACCGCGGTGGCGAGGATCGTCGGACCCCAGCCGAGCACCATCGGCTCGCCGATGCTCTGGAACAGCCCGTAGACGCCCGAGGCCATGACGGCGGGGACCGCGAGGAGGAACGAGTAGCGGGCGGCAGCCTCCCGGGTGAAGCCCATGAGGCGGCCGGCGATGATCGTCCCGCCGGAGCGCGACACGCCGGGGATGAGCGCCATCGCCTGGGCGAACCCGTAGACGAGGCCCTGCTTCCACGTCATGTGCTCGAGACCGCGCTCGCGCGGGCCGACCTTGTCCGCGATGCCGAGGATGAGGCCGAACAGGATGAGCATCGCGCCGGTGATCCACAGATTGCGCAGCACGCTCTCGATCGCGTCCTGGAACGCGAGACCGAGGACGCCGATCGGGATCGAGCCGAGGATGATGAGCCAGCCGAGGCGGACCTGCGGGTCGCCCTTCTCCCGCCGCCCGACGAGCGAGGCGCACCACGAGCGGACGATGCCGACGATGTCGCGCCAGAAGTAGACGAGCACGGCGGTCTCGGTGCCGATCTGCACGATCGCGGTGAAGAACGCTCCCGGGTCCTCGCCGGGAAGCAGGAACTCCCCGACGATCCGCAGGTGCGCCGACGACGAGATCGGGAGGAACTCGGTGAGCCCCTGCACCACGCCGAGCACCGCGGCGATCAACCAGTCCATCGAAATCCTTCTCATCCGTGCGCGAGCCCAGCCGCGCGGGCCGAGGACGACCCCGAGCTGCGCTCAGGGCCCAGACCAGGGTAGTCCCCGGTTCGGGTAACCTCAAAGACTATGCGCATCAACCGAGTGGGAACGTCCGGCTTCGAGGTCTCCGAGCTCGGCCTGGGGGCCTTCGAATGGGGTCACCGAGTGAGTGCGGAGACCGCGCAGGAGCTCGTCGACGCGTACGCCGAGGCGGGCGGCACCGTGCTCGAGCTGCCGTCCTTCGCCTCGCCGGCGGCCGAGGTCGTGGGAGACCTGAGTCTTCCCTCCGAGATCGCCCTCATCGGCCGTGTCGGCGTCCGCGTCGACCGTCGCGGCGCGCGCCTGTCGCTCGGGCGGGCGACGATCCTCGCCCAGGTCGACGCGCTCCTCGAGCGCACGCGCACCGAGCGGATCGACGTCCTCGCCCTCGACGGCTTCGATGAGCGGACGCCGCTCGAGGAGACCGCCTCGGCGCTCGACACCGTGCTCCGCAGCGGTGCGGTCGTCCACGTCGCGGCCGCGCATCACACGGGCTGGCAGCTCGGTGCCCTGCGGGCCGTGGGCATCCCCGTCGTCGCGGCGCTCAATGAGCTGTCCCTGCTCGACCGGCGGGCCGAGGCCGAGGTGCTCCCGGCCGCGAACCACTTCGGCATCGGGGTGATCGCCGGCTCCGCGCTCGGTCGCGGGATCCTGCCCGGCCGGTACGCGACGGGAATCCCGCGGGACTCGCGCGCCGCAGGCGACGGCCGGGACCGGGTGGTCGAGCGCCTCACCGAGGACACCGAGCACGTCATGGCCGGGGTGACGAAGGCGGCCGCGGGCCTGGGGGTCTCTCCGCTCGACGTCGCGCTGGCGTGGAACCGGCAGCTGCCGGTCGCGTGTTCGCTCGTCGCGCCGCGCTCGGTCGAGCAGCTGCGGCAGATCCTCGACACCGATCTCGAGCTCGAGCCGGAGATCCGGGACGCGCTCGATCAGATCTCGGACCGCTGAGCCTCAGCGGGCGGGCTCGTCGTCCTCGAAGTCGTCGTCCTCGTCATCGTCATCATCGAAGTCGTCGTCGTCCGCATCGTCCTTCGCGTCCTCGACGTCGTCGAACAGCTCGAACGGGGTGACCTCGTCGAACGCGGTGTAGAGCGCGTCCTCGTAGATCTCGAAGGCGTCGGCGAGCGCCATGTAGCTGGCCTCCACCCGGGGGTCGGTGTCGGAGGTCCGGTGCGCGGCCGCGGCATAGTGCTCGCGGACAGCGGAGAGGAAGTCGTCGAGTGCCACCTGCGGATCAAGGCTCATGCACCCAATGTAGCCCACCGCACGCACCCGGGGAACCCGTGCGGAGCGTGCATCGTCGCACGTGACGCGCATGCCGGAGGAGGTGCCCTAGGCTGGTGCCATGCCACCGCAGGTTTTCGATCATTCCGCACCGGATCGGTTCGTCGTCGGCACCGTCGGGCTGCCCGGGGAGCGGACGTTCTTCCTCCAGGCCCGCACCGCCGAGAGGATCACCACCGTGGTGCTCGAGAAGGAGCAGGTCGAGATGCTCGGGGAGCGGATGAACGAGCTCCTCGACCTCGTCCGGTCGAAGTCGAGCGATCCGCGCTCGATCCCGCTGCAGCCGCGCGAGGACCTCATCGACAATGCCGGGCTGAGCGTCCCGGTCGAAGCGGAGTTCCGGGTCGGCACCATGAGCCTCGGCTGGGACACCGTCGCCGAGCACATGGTCATCGAGTGCTTCGAGTTCACCCAGGAGGACGCGGAGTCGGGGACGAGCGCGGATCCGGACGAGGCGGAGGACCGCGACCGGCTGCGCGTCGTGCTCGGCGCCGCGCAGGCCCGCGAGTTCTCCCGCCGCGCCGATCAGGTGGTCGGCGCCGGCCGCCAGGACTGCCCGTTCTGCTCCCTCCCGCTCGACGCGGACGGACACATGTGCCCGCGGGCCAACGGGGTCGCCCGCTGATGACCGACGAGCAGGTGGCGTGCGCGCTCCTGCGCGAGGGCACCGTCGAGGAGCTCGGCCGGATCCCCGGGGCCTCGAACGACACCCGGCTCGTCACCGTGGCCCGGGGCGCGGAGCTGCTCCGCGCGGTGTACAAGCCGACCGCGGGGGAGCGGCCGCTGCGCGACTTCCCGCTCGGCACCCTCGCCCGCCGCGAGGTCGCCGCCTACCTGCTCGGCCTCCGGTGCGCGGACGTGCGGGTGCCGCCGACGGTCATGCGCCACGACCTGCCCGCAGGTCCCGGGTCCCTCCAGGCCTATGTCGAGGCCGACGGCGACCCCGAGGAGCGCGTCGGGGTGTTCGCGCCCGCGGCGGTGCCCGACGACTGGGCGCCGATCCTCAGCGCGCTCACCCCCGATGACGAGGAGGTCGTCGTCGCACACGCGCTGAGCGACGAGCTGCGCGCGCAGGCGCTGTTCGACGTCGTGACGAACAACGCCGACCGCAAGGCCGGGCACCTGCTCCACGGCCACTACCTGCCGGGGACCGCCGCGCCCGGGCTGTTCGCGATCGACAACGGACTGTCGTTCCACGTCCGACCCAAGCTCCGCACGATCCTCTGGGGCTTCGCCGGCTCCCCGCTCAGGGCGCAGGAGCACGCGCTGCTCTCCGGACTCCTCGCCGCGCAGGACGCGATCGCGGACGAGCTCACCGGTCTGCTGTCGGGCGCGGAGCGCGACGCGCTCTTCGAGCGGATCGCCGGGCTGCTCGTCCGGGGGCGGCTGCCCGCGGTGCCGCAGGGCCGGACGCCGATCCCCTGGCCGCCGCTGTAGGCGCCTTTGCCCGGTCTCGCCCGGGCTGTCTATGGTGGGGTGGTGAAATCCTGGTCTGCACCCGCCGTCCCCGAGCTCGCGACCGCCGGCGACGCCCCCGTGATCTTCTGCTCCTCCGCCCGCGGCCCCGTCGCCGCACCCCGAGCGAAGGGTGAGGCGCGCCTCTACGTCTGCGGCATCACCCCCTACGACTCGACCCACCTCGGCCACGCGGCGACCTACGTCGCCTTCGACGTGCTCGTGCGCGTGTGGCGCGACGCCGGGATCGACGTCACCTACGTGCAGAACACCACCGATGTCGACGACCCGCTCCTCGAGCGCGCCCAGGCGACCGGTGTCGACTGGCGGGATCTCGCCCGCTCCCAGATCGAGCGGTACTTCGGCGACATGGAGGCCCTGCGGATCATCCCGCCGGACTCGTACATCGGCGCCGTCGAATCCGTCGACCTCATCGTGGCGGCCGTCGAGCGGCTGCTCGAGCGCGGCGCCGCCTACCGGATGCCGAACGGCGACGTGTACTACCGCATCGGCACTCCGGTCGAGCCCCCGTTCGGATCGATCTCCAAGCTCGATCGCGCAGCGATGCTCGAGCTGTTCGCCGAGCGCGGCGGCGACCCCGAGGTCGAGGGCAAGGAGGATCCCCTCGACGCCCTCCTCTGGCGCGCTGCCCGCGAGGGCGAACCGCACTGGGAGGGCGGGGCGCTGGGGCCCGGTCGGCCGGGCTGGCACATCGAGTGCGCGGTCATCGCCGAGCAGTACGCCGGGCTGCCGCTCACCGTGCAGGGCGGCGGCAGCGACCTCGTGTTCCCCCACCACGAGATGGGCGCCGCGCACGCGACGGCGCTCACCGGCACCGAGTTCGCCCGGACCTACATGCACACCGGGATGGTCGGACTCGACGGCGAGAAGATGAGCAAGTCGAAGGGCAACCTCGTCTTCGTCTCCTCCCTGCGCGAGGACGGGGTCGACCCGATGGCGATCCGGCTCGTGCTCCTCGCCCACCACTACCGCAGCGACTGGATGTACCGGGCGGACGATCTCGAGGCCGCACGACACCGCCTGCAGACGTGGCGCGCGGCCGCCGGCCGGGCCTCGGCCGTGCCCGCCGCCGAGGTCATCGCGAACCTCCGCCAGGAGCTCACCGACGACCTCGACTGCCCCGCGGCACTGTCCGTCGTCGACGACTGGGCGGCGGGGACCGCGAGCGGTCCGGCCGATGCCGACACCGCCGCGATCGTCACCGCGATCGACGCCCTCCTCGGCGTCGAGCTCTGAGGAGCCCTCACTCCTCCCTGCGGCGCCGGCTGAGATAGCGCTCGAACTCGCGCGCGATCGCCTCGCCGGAGGCCTGGGGCAGCTCGGTGGCGTCGGTCATGCCCTCGATCCGGGCGACGTGCTCGGCGAGGTCCTCGTCGCTCTCGACGAGCGCGTCGGTGCCGACCTCCCACGCCCGCGCCTCGTCGACGAGCTCGCGCTGGTCGACGACGAGCCCGGTGAGATCCTCGAAGGCGCCGAGCATCGCGAGCACCGCCTTGGGGGAGGGGCTCGACGCGGCGTAGGCCGGGACCGCGACCCAGTGCGACACCGCGGCCATGCCGTCCCCGGCGAGCGTCGTCGACAGCACCCCGAGGATGCCGACCGGTCCGGTGTAGTCGGCCTCGTCGATGCCGAGCTCCCGGGCGAGCGCGGGATCCTCCGCGGTCGTCGCCACCGGCAGCGGACGGGTGTGGGTGACGTCGGCGAGGAGCGAGCCGAGGAGGACGACCCGGTCGTCCGGTGCGAACCGCTCCCGCAGCCGGTCGATGTACTCGCGCCACCGGTACGAGGGCTCGGTGCCGATGACGACTTCGACGGGCAGCTCCGTGCCCGGCACCACCCCGGTGTGGGCGACGCAGCCGGGCCACTCGATCGCCGGACCGTCCGCGTCGCGCCGCAGCGCAGGGCGGATGAAGGTCATGTCGTAGTACTCGTCGCCGGAGAACAGCGTCTCTGCGGAGAGGTCCCAGGCGCCGACGAGATGGCGGGCGGTGTCGACGGCCGCCTCCCCGGCGTCGTTCCACCCCTCGAACGCGATGACGACGAGCCGGCCTCCGGCGGATGGCAGAAAACTCATGTCCTCAGATTACGCTGGTGCGTCTATGGACACCTTCTCCGCGGTCCTCTGGGACATGGATGGCACCCTCGTCGACACCGAACCGTACTGGATGCGGGCCGAGACCGCGCTCATGCACGCCCATGGCCTCGACTGGGACGACGAGCACGGCCTCCTCATGGTCGGCAACGATCTCCTCACCTCCGCCCGGATCCTCATCGATCACGGACTTCCCCTCCCCGCTGAGCAGATCGTCGAGATCCTCCTCGACGGGGTGATCGAGCAGGTGCGCGAGCACGTCCCGTTCCGTCCCGGCGCCCGCGCGCTCCTCGAGGAGCTCCGGGAGGCCGGGGTGCCGTGCGCGCTCGTGACGATGTCCTACCGGCGGCTCGCCGAAGCGGTGGTCGAGGCCTGCCCCGCGGGCAGCTTCGCGGTGCTCGTCACCGGGGACGAGGTGCCGGCCGGCAAGCCCGACCCGGCGCCCTACGTGCTCGGGGCCGAGGCGCTCGGCCTCACGCCGGGCGAGTGCCTCGCGCTCGAGGACTCGATCCCCGGTCTCACGAGCGCCGAGGCGGCGGGCACCGTGGCCGTGGGCATCCCGCACCTCGTCCCGCTGCCGGAGCTGCCCGGACGGACGCTCGTGCTCTCGCTGTCCGGCCTCGATCTCGCCGGCCTGCGCAACCTCGCGGCCCGGGCGCGGGAGGCTCAGGTCTCCGACAGGAGGTCGTGACCGGCGATCGCGGTGACCGGCGGCGGCTCCGGTGCGGTGTTGCCCCACGCCGGACACAGAGGCTTGAAGTGGCACCAGCCGCACAGCGGGGACTTCCGCGGCCGCCAGCGGCCGGTGCGCGCGCTCGCGGTGATGTCGTCCCAGATGCCGAGGATCTCCGCCTCCGTGCGCTCGATGTCCGCGGCGGTCGGGTGGTAGCTCGCGATCGACCGGCTGCCGAGGTACATGAGCTGGAGCGTATGGACGAGGACGCCGTCGGTCCGATGCCGCAGCAGCGCGTAGAACCGCATCTGGAAATCCGCCTCGCGGCGGTACTGGGGGCGCGGCTGCTTGCCCGTCTTGTAGTCGACGAGCCGCACCTGCCCGCCCGGCGCGACGTCGACCCGATCGATGAATCCGCGCAGCACGAGCCCGTTGTCGAGCGTGACGGAGACGAACTTCTCCCGTTCGGCGGGCTCGAGGTTCTCCGGCAGCTCGAGTCCGAAGTACGCTCGAAGCAGCTCGGTCGATTCCCGGCACAGCGCGTCGACGGCCGGCTGGTCGGGGTACATCGCCGCGATCTCCGGGTCGCGCTCGCTCAGCGCGGTGTAGCACCCGGGGAGGAGCGCGACGGCGGTGTCGAGGGTGCGCTCGGGCGGCGGCGAGTCGAAGAGCCGTTCGAGGACCGCGTGGACGAGGGTGCCCTTGAACGCCGCGGGCGAGGGAGGCTCCGGAAGGCGGTCGAGCGTGCGGAAGCGGAACTTGAGCGGGCACTGCACGAAATCGTTCGCGCGGGAGGGGGACAGGGCTGCGAGTTCGACCATGGTCGCACTCTATCGAGAGCCGCGGACACCGGGAGCGCGGGCTCCTGCGCGGACCGGCGGACCGGTAGGATGGACCGCATGTCGGAGACCACCTCAGCGCGCCGTGCCCCCGGGGCGTCGCGCGGCCTGCACCTCGGGCGCGTGCTCGGCGCTCCCGTCGTCCTCGCCTGGTCGTGGTTCCTCGCCGCTATCGTCATCACGCTGCTGTTCCGGCCCTGGATCAGCGACGTCCGCCCCGACCTGGGCCACGGCGCCTGGCTCGTCGCCTTCGCCTACGCGGTCCTCCTCTTCGGCTCGGTGTTCCTCCACGAGCTCGCCCACGGGGTCGCCGGCCGCGCCGCCGGACAGCGGGTCGCCGCCATCGAGCTCAACGTGTGGGGCGGCTTCACCCGGTTCGAGCCGCGCATCGAGGAGGACTCCGCCCGCGCCGCCTCGACGAGCTTCGTCATCTCGATCGTCGGGCCGATCGTCAACATCGTGCTCGCCGGCCTCGGCTGGGCGGGGCTCCAGTTCACGCAGGGCGGGTCGGTCGCCTGGCTCCTCCTCATCGCGCTGACCTTCGCCAACCTCGCCCTCGGGGTGATCAACCTGCTGCCGGGCATCCCGCTCGACGGCGGCTGGGCGCTCCAGGCGCTCATGTGGCGCGCCACCCGCAGCCAGTACCGCGGCACGGTTGTCGCGAGCTGGGTCGGCCGCCTCATCGCCGCGGGCTTCGTGGGCTGGGCGCTCATCGCGCCCCTCCTCGCCGGCCGCCGGCCCGATCTCGTCACCGTGCTGTGGATGACCGCGATCGCGGTCATGCTGTGGGTGTCCGCCGGCGACGCCCTCGTCCACGCCCGGCGCGCCCGCCGGATGGAGACCTACGACCTGTCCCGGGTGATCCAGCCGGCGATCGCCGCGACCGGGGACGCCGACGTCGAGGCGACCCTCGCTTTCGCCGACCGCG